>JAEEGH010009412.1_pt1 | contig 22806 bp, 18 predicted proteins | sample 9134181 | NCBI WGS metagenome assembly JAEEGH01 (sample SAMN16246544, study PRJNA631951) | gut metagenome | biome: gut microbiome; feature: rumen; material: DP-attached | host: Bos | place: Iran: Karaj | collected 2018-10
CGTAAACGTCTCCCGTCAGACCGCCGAGCCTTTTCTCCACATAATTGCCGAAAAACGCCGTAAATGCCGCGCACACCGCAAGGCTTGCCCAAGCGAGCCGTCCCAAAGGAAGCGTCAGGACAAGCGTACAAACCGCTGCAAATGTCAGCGCGCCGCGCCCCGCATATTGGGCAAACGCCTTCCCAAGTCCATCAGGACGCGCATAGGGGAAAAGCGTAATTCCCGCGACCATCATCAATCGCGCGACAATCGGCATAACAAAAAGCGCGGTCGTGACAACAGCCTTCGGCATGTCGAGTAAAATCGCAAACTCCCAAAACATCAGGATGACAAAACAAAAGACCGCGTTGGAACCGGTACAGCTGTCCTTCATGATTTCCAGCATACGTTCGCGGGAACGCCCGGAAAATACGCCGTCCATCGTGTCCATGAAGCCGTCGCAATGGAGGCCGCCAGTCATGATTGGCGGCAAAATCAGCAAAATCGCCGCTGTCAGATGCGTCGGCAATACGATTCCTCGCGCCGGCAACCAAACATAAAACCCATAGGCAAACGCCGCGTAAATCGCCCCGAGTACCGCGCCGATCAGCGGAAAGTATTTCACGCTTCGCCCGAAATCCTCCGCCGTCCAGTTATCCTGCCGCACAATCGAAATCCGCGTCAGGAATTGCAGGCCGATAAAAAAAGCCCTCATAAAACAAATCCTCCCGTCGCACGGCAGCCGAGCAGCCACGACGCCGCCCACGCCAGCGCGAGAAACATCACCGTCGCCGTATACATCATGCGAATCGCCATGGAAATATGGCGCGCCTCCAGTTCATGCACGGGGTCGCCCATATAAGTGCGAAACGAAGGCTTGCCGAAATAATAATTGAGGCCGCCGAGCCGGACGCCGAGCGCGCCCGCCACCGTGGATTCCGTCCAACCGCCGTTCGGGCTCGGATGATTTGCCGCATCACGCCGCAACATCCGCCATGCGCCGTGCCAGTCGAACCCCAATAAAAACGCCGCCGCCACTAACAACAGCCCCGTCAGTCGCGCGGGAATATAATTCCAGACGTCGTCTGCTTTCGCCGCAACTCGTCCGAAAAAAAGATATTTGTCGTTCTTGTATCCGATCATCGAATCCATCGTATTGGCCGCACGGTAGGCGACCGCCAACGGCAGCCCGCCGATAAAAAAATAGAAAAGAGGCGAAATAACGCCGTCGACGGTATTTTCCGAAATCGTCTCCACCGTCGCGCGCGTTGCTTCTCCCTCCGTCAATTTATCCGTGTCGCGCCCGACAATCCAGCCCACCTTGAAGCGCGCCATTTCGAGATTTCCTTCCAATAGATAATCGCGAATTTCACGCCCCGCCTCCGCCAAGTTGCGCGGCGAAATCATAAAACATAAACATACGGCCTGCACCCCGACGGAAATATATGCGTTCCCAAACCGCGCCGCAAGATACAGCACGCCCTCCGCCGCGCCGTAACAAATCGCAAGCACGCACATCATCAACACCGCGCCGCAAAAAATCTTTTTCCTGTCGGAATCTTCCTCGTGATAAAGCAATCGCTCAAAAAAAGAAATAAGCTTTCCGATTAAGACGACGGGGTGAAGCGAAGAACGCGGATCGCCGATCAAACAGTCGACGATAAAAGCCAATACCGCAACCATCATTTCGCGTCCAGGCCCATAATCTCACGCACCTTATCCATATCAAGATGCGCGCGCACCACGTCGGCCAGCGCATCGTAACTGCGTTCTTTTTCAGCGCGAACATTCCTGGTGTTTTGAATCTTAGGGAGACCTTTATGCACACGAATCACGTTCAACACAGCGCGTCGGAATTCGTCATGGTCAAAAATCCCGTGAATATAGGTGCCAAAAACGAGACCGTCCGCCCGGCAGGTTCCCTCAGTAATATGAACAGGCGTGTCGGCCCGCTTCGTAATCGTCAGGGGATGCGCGTCCGCTACGCCGAGAAACTCCGTCTCGCCCATGTGGATCTCATACCCGCAAAGCCCCTTCGCGGATATTTTTTCGCCCATGAAAAACCAATCCTCACAGTCCGCTTCCACCTGCGAAGTCAGCTTTTCCTCGCCGAAGGTCGTCGTCATATCGAGAAGGCCAAGCCCTTCCGTGCCGTCCTTCTCCGACTCCGTATGATACGGGTCGCGAATCTCTTTTCCAAGCATCTGATATCCGCCGCAAATACCGATCAACGGCGTTCCTTTCCCCACTCGCTTCCGCAAAGCTGTCGCAATTCCCGACGAGCGGAGATACATCATATCCTCGGTCGTATTCTTGCTGCCCGGCAGCATAATGAGGTCCGGCTCTCCGAGAGCGGCCGCATCCTGCACATAGTAAAGCGATACGTCCTCCTCGCCCGATAAGCATTCAAAATCCGTGAAATTGGAAATCTTCGGCGTGCGGATTACCGCTATCTTGATGTCGCCTTTCTTCGGTTTCTCCTGCTTTTCTTCCAGCGAAACGGAATCCTCGTCGTCGATGCCCATATGATCGATATGCGGGATAATGCCCAGCACGGGCTTCCCCGTCTTCTGCTCCAAAAAATCAACGGCGGGCTGCAAAAGCGAAACGTCGCCCCGGAACTTGTTGATAATCAATCCCTTGACCAGTCCGCGCTCCTCTTCCGTCAAAAGCTCCAGCGTGCCGACGAGAGACGCCAACGCCCCGCCTCGGTCGATGTCGGCAATGAGCAACACCGGCGCCTGCAAATGGCGCGCGACGCGCATATTTACGATGTCGTTATCGTGCAGATTCACTTCGGCTGGGCTGCCCGCGCCTTCGATTACGATGACGTCATAGGCTTTATCGAGCCGCGCCAAAGCCTCTTTCACCGTGTCAAACAGCTTCACCGAATATCCCTTATGATATTCCTTCGCAGACATATTGCCGATGGGCTTCCCCATCAGCACCACCTGCGACGAGGCGTGCCCTGTCGGCTTCAAAAGCACCGGGTTCATATCGACCTCCGGCGCGAGCCCCGCGGCCTCCGCCTGTGCCACCTGCGCGCGCCCCATTTCCTTTCCGTCCCGCGTGACATAGGAATTCAGCGCCATATTCTGCGCCTTGAACGGCACGACGTGAATACCATCCTGATAAAAAATCCGGCAAAGCGCCGTGACGAGAATACTTTTGCCCACATGGGAGCTGGTTCCCTGCATCATGATTGTCTTTGCCATGCGATGATCGTCCTCCCGAATTCCAATGCGCAAAGCGCAATTCGCACATATTTTCCCATTCTTTCATTTTGTCGCATTATACCTTCAATTATAACATGATTTAGCCGTTCGGCAACAAAAAATGAAAAATGCGCCCTTCGTGATTTTACAATCTTCCATTTTATGATATAATGCAACACGATTTTCGTTAGGGAATCACTGAATAAGTCAATTTATGACCTTGTCGAGGAATTTTTTCGTCAGGCAAGAAAGAGGGCGCGAAGGCGTAGCATCGCTACGTCGAGCGACATCTGACACAGCATGACGGAAAAAGACCCGACAAGGGCGTGAAGGGACTTGTTCAGTGGTTCCTTCGACAACCACTTGCAAGGCCGGAGCAGAGACGGGGACTTTTCTCCTCTGCTCCGACTTTTCATTGAGAAAGGCGAGATTCCATTGAACGAAAAAAGAAGTTCCTTCTCAGGCTCGGTCGGCTTCGTACTCGCGGCGGCGGGCAGCGCCATCGGCCTTGGGAATCTATGGCGATTCCCGTATCTCGCGGCGAAAAACGGCGGCGGCTTGTTTCTCGTCGTCTACCTCGCTCTCCTGATTACCTTCGGCTTTACGCTGCTGGTCACGGAAGTCGCCATCGGACGAAAAACGAAAAGCAGCCCGCTCATGGCTTATGGCAAGCTGCATGGAAAATGGAAATGGATCGGCGTTTTCGCCGTCGTGGTGCCGTTCCTCATCTTGCCGTATTACTGCGTGATTGGCGGCTGGGTGCTGAAATACTGCACCGTTTTTCTGACCGGGCAGGTGGCCGCCGCGTCGGGCAACGGCTTTTTCACAAGCTTCATCACAAGCACGGCCGAGCCGTTGGTCTTTATGGCGGTCTATCTCTTTTTGACGTCCTTCGTCGTCTATCGTGATATCAACAACGGCATCGAGAAATTCTCCCGATTCCTGATGCCCCTGCTTTTCCTGATTGTCATCGGAGTCGCTCTCTTCTCCCTGACGATTCGCTACGACGACGGAGCAATCACACGGACCGGCCTTGACGGGTTGGCGGTGTATCTTATTCCGAACCTCGACGGTCTGACGGTCGGAGGCTTCATGTCGCTGCTGATTGCCGCCATGGGACAGCTCTTTTTCTCGATCAGCGTCGCGATGGGCATCATGATTACATATGGCTCCTATTTCGAGGATCGAGGAAATATCTTCACGAGCATTTGGCAGATTGGCTTTTTCGACACCTTCGTCGCCTTTCTGGCCGGGCTCATGACCATCGTGCCGATTTACGTCCTGATGGGACAGGAGGGTATGAACGCGTCCGGGCCGTCGCTGCTCTTTGTCGCCATGCCGAAGACCTTTCACGCTATGGGACTCACGGGCACGATTGTTGGCGCCGCTTTCTTCATCATGGCTTTTTTCGCCGCGCTGACCAGTTCTATCTCCATCATGGAGGCCGTCGTCTCGTCTATAATGGAGAGCCTTTCCGTCTCCCGACGAAAGGCCGCGATCATTGAAGGCCTCGTCGCGTTTGCCATCGGCGCCGTCGTTTGTCTCGGCTACAATCTCCTGTACGTCGAGATTCCTATGCCGAACGGCTCCGTCGGACAGGTTCTCGACGCGCTGGACTATATCAGCAACGGCCTTTTGATGCCCATCGTAGAAATCAGCACCTGCCTTTTGATCGGCTGGGCATTGACGCCCGACGTCGTCGTCAAAGAGGCGACAAAAAATGGAGAACCCTTCCTTCAAAAGAGAATGTATAAAACCATGATCCGCTTCATCGCGCCGATTCTGTTAATCGTACTGCTCCTGCAGTCGTTGGGGATCATTGGATAAATACCGCACAAAAAACCACTGTGCCCGATTTTACGAGCACAGTGGTTTTTCTTTCTTCAGTATCTGACCTATTTTCGTTACAATTCGGGCATCGTGCCCCAACCGTTACGTTCGCTGATAGCATCCCATGCCTTATAGTTCATCGTCAGACGTTCCCATTCCTCTTCTTCGAGCGGCGTTCCCGTCGGTGTCGCTTTTTTCGGCGCGGCTTGATTTTCCTGTTCGCTCGCACTCCGCTCGTCCACCTTCCGCAACTTATCCCAGAAGTCAACATCCTTTTCGTTCTGTTGACGTTTCGCAAGCACTTCTCCCGCTGATTCAGGTTTTTCGCTCTTGCCCTTGCCCGTCAACTTGTCAAGCAGTTGCTTTTCCTCCTGCGCTTTGCGCCGTTCCATATCGAGATAAGAAAGTCCCCCTTGCTCCGGTTCTTCCTGTTTCCCGTCCTTTTCGTCTTTTTGACGAAGCTCTTTCTTCTCCGCGCCGCCATAGGTTTCGACAATCGCGTTCTGTACGTCTTTTTTGAATTCGTCGCTTTGCGTTTTGATGGTATCTCCATTCCGCACGGTCTTTACCATGTCGCGCATCTGTCCCAAAAGCGCGTTGTCGCCACCCGCATCAAGCTCGTCAAGCGCGCCGAGCAGCGTATCAAAATAGCCGTCCTCCGCGCCAAATTGTTCGAGATAATCGTTCAAATGCGTAGCCAACGCTCCAAACGCACCATTCACGGGCGTCAAAATCTGGGTGAATCCATATTTACTGTCATCAAAAGAACTCTTCCAAGCGACGCCCTCCCGCGCATACAGCGCGTCAAAAGCCTCCTCATAAGTCGCGCGAGGCTTCAAAATTTCGCCAATGCTTTGACTGATAGCATTTGTAAAGACCTCACGAAAGGCATCCTTGCGCGCGGCCAGTTCCTCCGCTTCCGTTATCGTTTCCTCAATACCATCCGCTTCCGTCCAGCGGAAATGCTCCGAGCGGATTTCCGTCACGGGCGAATATTCCGCCGCTTCATTTGCCGAAAAATCGTCTAAAGCATTACGCTTCAAAACCTCCTGCGCCTCCGGACTAAGCTCCACCACAAAAGAAGGCGCTTCGGAAGGACGAAGCTCAGCTTTCGGCAAATTGTCCAAAAGCCCCTTTCGCTCGTTTGCATCCATGAGGCCGAACGGACGACCCGTCTGCCGGTAATTTTCGTTCCATTGGCGATACGTGTCCGCCAATTTACCCAACTGTTCCCGTTCCTCTTTGCGCGACAGATTTCCTCCGTAAGAAACCTGAACGGCACGACCGGCATTAAAAACCATCATATTGAATCCCTTCCTTAGGTTATATCAATAAACTCCGCTTAATCATTTATCGAAGAATTTCAATAAAAACTTAACCTTATTCACCAGTTGATCTTCCAATTCCTCATTCAAATCCATAAGCCAAGAAATTCTTCCATGCATTTTTCAGGTTATGTTCGTTTGTTTCACGTGAAACAATTTTGGATTTCAAAATAAAAAACATCCATTTAAAATTTCGCGCCGTGGGCGCGTTTCCATTCCTTGATTTCAGCGAGCCGCGCCTTAAAGCGTCCTTCGACGCCCTGCTCCGTTGGACGATAATATTCCTTGCCAAGGAGCGAATCTGGCAGACATTGCATATTCGTAATCTTTTCCTGCGTATCGTGGGCGTATTGGTAGCCTTTGCCGTAGCCGAGCTCCTTCATCAGTCTCGTCGGCGCATTGCGTATGACCAGCGGCACCGGCTCGTCGAGCTCGCGGAGCGCGTCCTCCCTCGCCGTCATATAGGCGACTTCCATTGCGTTCGATTTCGGCGCCATCGCGAGATAAACCACCGCTTCGGTCAAATGCACCGAACATTCCGGCATGCCGATGAAATGACACGCCTGATAAGCCGCTACCGCGATCTCCAGTGCGCGGGGATCGGCAAGGCCCACGTCCTCGCTGGCAAAGCGCGTCACACGCCGTGCGACGTAAAGCGGATCTTCCCCTGCCTCCAGCATGCGTGCCAGCCAATAAACCGCCGCGTCAGGGTCGGAATTCCGCATAGACTTGTGCAGCGCGGAAATCAGATTATAATGTTCCTCACCCTTCTTATCGTACAGCAGCGATTTCCGAGAAATGCACTGCTCAAGGATTTCCTTCGTAACGGTAATCGTGCCCTTTTTTTCCTCGCCGTTCAGCACGACCATTTCAAGGGTGGAAAGGGCGGAACGCGCGTCGCCGTTCGCAAAGCCCGCAATCACGTCCAAATGCTCCGGCGCAATCTTGATCTTCTGCCCGCCGAAGCCGCGTTCGTCCGTCAGCGCGCGGGAAAGAAGCTGCACAATGTCCTCGGTCGAAAGCGGCTGCAAGACGAAGACCTTGCAGCGGGACAAAAGCGCGCCGTTGACCTCGAAGGACGGATTTTCCGTCGTCGCGCCGATCAGGATAATGCTGCCCTTCTCCACGAAAGGCAGGAACGCGTCCTGCTGCGCCTTGTTGAAACGATGGATTTCGTCGACGAATACGATGGTGCGGTCGCCGAAGCGACGGTTTTCCTCCGCCTGTTGCATGACGCCGCGAATCTCCTTTATACCGCTGGTCACAGCGGAAAAGTCGATGAACGACGATTTCGTATGCACGGCGATAATACGCGCCAATGTCGTCTTGCCGACGCCCGGCGGTCCCCAGAAAACCATCGAGGCAATCCGGTCGCTCTCAATCAGGCGGCGAAGCACCTTTCCCTCGCCAATCAAATGCCGCTGCCCGACAAATTCTTCCAACGTCTGTGGACGGAGCCGCGCGGCCAAAGGCTGCGTCTCCCGATCTGACGCCTCGAAAAGCGAAGCCTGCTCCACGCGCGCCCCTCCCTTCCGTTACAAGTTCAATCAATTACCACTGCAAAAACGGATTGCACTGCCGTTCCCATCCAATCTCGGAGGACGGACCGTGCCCGGAATAGACCTTCGTCTCGTCCGGCAATACGAGCAGCTTTTTCTTGATATTCCCGATCAGCTCGACCTCCGAACCGCCGGGGAAATCGCTGCGTCCGATGGAACCGGCGAAAAGCGTGTCGCCGGTGAACGCGACGCCTTCGCCTACAAAGCAGACGCCGCCCTTCGTATGACCGGGCGTATGAATCACTTCCAGTTCGGTCTGCCCGAAGGAGATCTTGTCGCCCTCGGAAAGCAAATGCTCCGCCGGACGCGAAATCACCCGGAATCCCATGAATGCTGACAAATTCAGCTTCATATCGGAAATCATCGCCGCGTCTTCTTTATGGATATAAAGCGGCGCCCCCGTCTCATCGCGGATTTCATCGTTCGCTCCGATATGGTCGCAGTGCCCGTGGGTATCCAGCACCGCCTTGATGGAAAGCTTTGCCTCCCGGATATACGAGAGAATCTGCTTCGCCATTCCGCCCGGATCGATTACGACGCCCTCGCCCGTTTCGTCCGAAACGACATAACAATTCTCGTCAAACGGCATGACCGCAAACGACTGGATCGTAAGCTTTCCCATTATTCCTCTCCTTCCTTTTCCTCCGCCTCGCGAGGCTCTCTCGTCGTCGCCGTCGGCATCGAACGGCTGACGCTGTAAACGTCCTTCACCCGGCGGAATTTCGTCATGATCTGCGCGACCTGCTGGGCGTTCTTGACCTCAAGCCCCATAACCACCGTCGAGGTCTTATTGCTCCGATTCGGCTTCGCATTGATGGAGCTGATGTTGACCTTCATTTCGGAGGTGACCGCCAAAAGATTCGTCAGCATGCCGCTCCGGTCGTTGCAGGTAATGACGATCTGCACCGTGTAATCCTTGTCAAGGCCGATGTCCCAATCCACTTCCAAGGCGCGGGAATAATCGACCGCGTCGTGGAAAATATTCGTGCAGTCCGCGCGATGCACGGAAACGCCGCGCCCCCGCGTCACAAAACCTACGATGGGATCGCCGGGAATAGGATTGCAGCAACGCGCAAGATGAACGAGAATCCCCGCCTCTCCCTCGACGAGCACGCCGTGACTCGACTTCCTGACCTCGCCCTGCTGCGGCTTCAGCTCCGAGAGCAGCTTGGAAACGTCCGGCGCGGTGTTCTCCTTCAATTCCTGCTTGTGCAGGTCGATCAGCTTTGTCAGGACCCCGTTGACCGTGACGCCGCCGAAGCCTAAGGACGCCAAAAGGTCGTCCTCGGCATGGATATTGAACTTCTTCGCCACCTGCGACAGACGGTCGTTTTTCAAAAGCTCCTTCGGCTCGTAACCCAGCCGCTTCGCTTCTTTTTCAATCAACTCGCGCCCGCGCTCGATATTCTCCTCCCGGGTCGCTTTCTTAAACCAAGAGCGGATTTTGTTGCGCGTCTCCGAAGAAGCGACGATATTCAGCCAGTCGCGGGAAGGGCCGTTGTTCGCCTTGTTTGTGATAATCGAAACGATGTCGCCGTTTTTCAGCTTGTATTCCAGCGGCACCAGCTTGCCGTTAACCTTCGCGCCGACGCAGTGGTGGCCGACCTCGGTGTGAATACGATATGCAAAGTCCAACGGAATCGAGCCCTTCGGCAGACCGATGACGTCTCCGCGAGGCGTAAAGACGAAAACCTCGTCGGCGAACACGTCGACCTTCAGCGCCTCGACGTACTCTCGCGGATCGGCAAGCTCCTGTTGGAGATTGACCATCTGCCTGAGCCACGACATCTTCTGGTCGTAAGCGTTGCCCGCGACGGCGTTTTTCCCCACTTCCTTGTATTTCCAATGCGCGGCGAAACCGTACTCGGACACCTGATGCATCGCAAACGTACGAATCTGGATTTCCAACGGATAACCCCGCGTCATTACCGTCGTATGAAGCGACTGGTAGCCGTTGGACTTTGGCATCGCGATATAATCCTTGAACCGTCCCGGTATCGGCTTCCACATCGCGTGAATCAGGCCGAGCACGCCGTAACACTCGGACTCGGTCTCGACCAGCACGCGCACGGCGGAAAGGTCGTAAATCTCGCTGATGTCTTTATTGTCGCGGCGCATTTTCCGGTAAATGCTGTAGAAATGCTTGGCACGGCCGCGAATCTCCGCCTTCATGCCTGCGGACACAAGCTTCTCGCGAAGCTGCGCCATCGCGTCGTCGATGAACGCCTGCCGTTCCTGCCGTTTCTGCTTCACGTTCTCCACGAGGTCATAATAGATTTCCGGCTCCAAATAGCGCAGGCACAAATCTTCCAGCTCGCACTTGATATTCGAGATGCCGAGCCGGTTGGCCAGCGGCGCGTAAATCTCAATGGTCTCGCGGGCGATGCGCTTCTGCTTGTCCGCGCGCATATACTTGAGCGTCCGCATATTGTGCAGGCGGTCGGCCAACTTGATCAAGATGACGCGCAAATCCTTAGCCATCGCTAAAAACAGCTTGCGGTAATTTTCAAGCTGCTGTTCTTCCTTCGATTTGTACTCGATCTTGCCGAGTTTCGTCACGCCGTCGATCAGCATCGCGACTTCGTCGCCGAATTTCTCCTGCATTTCCTCGATGGTAAAAGTCGTATCTTCGACGACGTCATGCAGCAGCGCCGCCGAAATCGCCGCCTCGTCAAGGTGCATATCCGAAAGGATATAAGCCACATGCAGCGGATGGATAATGTACTCCTCGCCCGAAGCGCGCTTCTGGCCCTCGTGGGCCTCCCGCGCAAGTTCGTAGGCTCGGGAGATCAAATCCACGTTCGCGCCCGGCTGCGTCCACTTTACCTCGGAAACTATATCGTCTATTGTAATAGGTTTTGGCTTAGTCATAGGGTCCACCCCATCATGATTATCTGTAATCGTAATTTATTATAGCACATAGCAAGGAAAAAGCGTACCCGACGCGAAACAGTTTCGCAACGGGTACGCTTCTCTTTTGCCTCTTTGTTTTATTGCCAAGCCTTGCAAACGTCAACCCACGCGGCGAAGGACGAATATGTCTCCAATTCCTCCATCGTCAGCTCAATGGCACTGTTTGCGCTGCCGCATGCGGGGAATACCGTTTCAAACCGCTTCAGCGATTCGTCCAGGTATACTTTCACGCCATCGTTGACGGCAAAGGGACAAACGCCGCCTACCGCGTGGCCGATCAATTCGACGTTTTCCTCAAGCGTCAGCATCTTCGGCTTCGTGCCGAACTGCGCCTTGAATTTCGGGTTGTCGATTTTCGCGTCCCCTGCGGCGACGACCAAGAGCGGACCTTCCTTACCCATGAAGGAAAGCGTCTTCGCGATACGGCACGGCTCGCAATGAAGCGCCTGCGCCGCCAGCTCTACCGTCGCGCTCGACGTCTCGAATTCGCGCACCTTATCTTCCATGCCGTGCTGTCGGAAAAACGCTTTTACCTTTTCAATCGCCATTACTTTTTTGCACTCCAAATTAAAGGAAAATATACTTCATAATAAACAGTACCGTCAGCACATACATCAGCGGCGTGATCTTGCTTGTCTTGCCCGTCAAGAGATGAAGCAATGTGTAGAAAATGACGCCGAACGCGATGCCCTCGGAAATCGAATAGGTGAACGCCATCGAGGCGATGGCGATGAATGCCGGAACGGCCTCCGAGTAATCCGTGAACCAGTCGATGTCCTTGACCTGCTGCATCATCAGAAAGCCGACCATGATCAGTGCGGGCGCGGTGGCAAAAGCCGGAATCGCAAGGAAAAGCGGCGAGAAGAACAGCGCCAGCAAGAACAGCCCCGCCGTCACAACGGAAGAAAGACCGGTGCGCCCGCCCTCGGCGATGCCCGCCGACGACTCGACGAAGGACGAGATTGTCGAAGTGCCCAAGAGAGCGCCCACCGTCGTGCCGATAGCATCGGCCAGCAATATGTTCCGTATGCCGGGCAGCTTGCCTTCCTCGTTGAGCAGGTTCGCCTTCGACGCGCAGCCGATGACCGTGCCCAGCGTGTCGAACATATCGACAAACAGGAATGCCATGAGAATCGTGAGAAAATTGACGTTCAGGATCGAGCCGAAATCAAGCTGCATGAACGTCGGCGCCAGCGACGCGGGCATCGCGACGACTGCCGAAGGGAACAGACTGAAAAATCCCTTCGACGGATCGGGAATATAAAATCCTGCAAGCTGGCAAACCATACCCAATAGCCATGTGCCGAGGATACCCCAAAGGACGCTGCCCTTGATATTTTTTGCCATCAGCACCGCCGTTAGGAGAAGACCGACGAGCGCCAAGAACACGGTAATTCCTTCCGTTCGGAACGTCCCGTCCGCCAGCGCCTTGCTGAACGGATAGAGCTTCACCAGCGTCGGGCCGTCCACGACGACATGAGCGTTTTGGAAACCGATGAAGCAGATGAAAAGCCCGATGCCAACGGAAACCGCAGTCTTGAGCTGACGCGGGATTGCGTCGAAAATCGCCTCGCGCACGTTCGTCAGCGAAAGCACGATAAAGATGATGCCTTCGACGAAAACGGCCGCCAAGCCTTGCTGCCAAGTATAGCCCATGCCGATGACGACCGTGAACGCGAAATACGCGTTGAGTCCCATCGCCGCCGACAGTGCCAACGGCATATTCGCGAAAATCGCCATGCAAAGCGTGCCGAGCGCCGATGCAAGCGCCGTCGCCGTAAAGACCGCGCCCGCGTCCATGCCCGCCGCGCTCAGAATGCCCGGATTAACCGCGAGAATATAAGCCATCGTCATAAACGTGGTGAGTCCCGCCATTGTCTCGGTACGGACGTCCGTCCCGCGTTCTTTCAGCTTGAAAAATTGTTCCATTGTTATCCCTCCATGCGTTCTATTATACCCATGCCCTCCACTTCCCGCAAGACTTCACGAAGATTTACGATGAATCTTTTCTCTCCTCTTTCAAAAAGCTTGAAATGCGTGGAAACGTCCATTATAATTGAAACAGAATTGAAATGATTTATTATAGGAAAGAAAAGCGAGTTGTTTTCCATGAAGGCAATAAAATTTTTCTCGTTCCTCTTCCTGCTCCTCTTTTGGGGACTTCTCTTTCCCTTAAGCTTTTTGTCCGCCGCCGACCGCGAGCTTCCGCTGCTGCGCGTCGGCTATACTGACGTGCCCGGATATATTTCCAAGGGAGAGGACGGATATTTTCGCGGCTTCCTTTACGACTATCTTGAAGCCGTCGCCATTTACGCCGGCTATCGTTTCGAATATGTTGAAGCACAGCCGACGGCTTGCGTGGAAAAACTGTCGCGCGGCGAGATAGACCTGATTGCCGCGCTGCCGAACTCGACCAGCCTTCCGTCCGAGATTTCGCCCCTGCGTCAAGCGATTACCTATTCCCCCGTCGGCGTCACTATCCAGAAGGGAAAATCTTTGACTCCGGGGCAAGGACTTCGCATCGGATTCACCTCGTTCATCTGCTCGGAGCAGGATATCCGCTCCGCTCTCAATTATTACGGCCTGCACGAAGGCGAGGACTTTGTGCTCGTGCCCGCCGAAAAATTCTTCACCGTTATTTCCATGTATAAAAGCGGCGAAATCGACGCTTTCATCGACGCCGCCGCCTATCACAGTATGGGCGACCCGCTGCGCGCCTATCTGTTCACCAAACGCTTTTCCATCACTGCACGGACAGACCATATCGACATCCGGGAAAAAATCGGTCGTGCTATCGACGAACTGATGCTGCTCAATCCCCATATCGGAGGCCAGCTTTGCGCCACACACACCGGGCAAAGCGGCGATCCTTTGCTTCTGACGCCAGAAGAAAAGGACTATTTGAAGAATCACCCCGTCATTTCCGCCGTCGCGTCACCGGGGCAAAAGCCGTACACGTATTTTGAGAACGGCGAGGCAAAAGGTATCATCGCCGAAATCATCCAGCTCATGGAAAAAGATCTCGGCGTCCGATTCGACATCCGCGAGACGAAAGACAACGGCGAACTGATCCAGCTTTTGACCGACGGCGAGATCGAAGTCGTCGCCGACTGTTACGCCGATTACAACTGGGGGCATCTGCATAACGCCGTTTTGACGTTTCCCTATCTGACCATCAATTATGTGCCGGTCATGCGCCGTGATTTCGATTTGCCCCCAAACCCCACTGTTGCCTGTGTCAAAAACCAGTTTTACACCCACGAATACGTGGAGCAGAAATATCCGGCCAAGCAGCTCGTTTATTTCAACACCACTGACGAGTGCATGAAAGCAGTCAACCGCGGACTTGTAGACGTGACATTTCAAAAGGCAATCACGGTGCAACATGATATCGAGGACGGCAATTACCTGAACTTGATCACGAACGGCAACGTCGTCTTTTCCCATCCGGTCGCCCTCGCGGTCAACGAAAACGTCGATCCCCGACTCGTCCACATTTTGAACAAGGAAATCAATCATTTAGGCGACGCGCCGATTGAGGAGATCATGACGCGCCACATGTTCGATGTGGAAAGGAACCGAAGCCTGACGGCGTATATCGCGAAAAACCCGTGGCAATCCCTTTCCATTCTGGCAGTCGTGCTGCTTTCCATCATCGGCTTCCAGCTCTATCTGATGTGGATCCGCCAGCGCGCGGCAAAAGAGGCTTATGCTATCGCCCACAAGAATTTGCAGACAGGTCTGCCGAACGTCCGCTGGTTCGAAGAGAAAGCCCCGAGTCTCATCAAAAAACATGCGAAGGACCGAATGGACGGCAAGCTGTTCGTCATGGTGCTCAGCACCCAGCGCATCGACCTTCTGAAAGCGTCGCTGAATCCGGATGCGGTGGCGCGCGGCATCCGCGAGCTTGTCGAACTGGTCCGCAAGAAAAATCCCTGGATTCTCCTGGACGGGCTTTCCTCAGAGCTGACGCACCTTTACGTCCTCGGTCGTCTTGAAGAAGGCATGACGCTTCGCGGAGCGGCGGAAAAATTCGCCGCCGACACGGCGCTCATGAACAGCCCCGGTTATGACATCCACATGCAGTATTATTTCGGTCTCTGCCCCGTGCCAGCCACCGACAATCTCCCGTCCATCTCCTTTTTGATGGCGAACGCGGACACCGCCCAAATGGAAGCCATCGATATGGGCGACTATATCGGCGTCTACGACGAACAGCTCCGGCAAAAACGGATAAAGCAAAAAATGGTGGAAAAGCTGATGCAGAAGGCTTTGGCGAACGGAGAATTCCATATCTGGCTCCAGCCGAAATACGACATCCGTACGCGCAAGATCATCGGCGCGGAAGCTTTGGCCCGCTGGCAAAGCCCGGAGCTTGGCTTCGTGATGCCGGGGCTTTTCATCAGCGTATTCGAGAAAAACGGGTTCATCCTGGAATTCGACTACTTTGTTTTGGAAAGCGTCTGCCGTATGCAGCGGCAGCGCATCGACGAAGGAAAGCCCCTCATCTCTTTCTCGGTCAACCAGTCCGGGTTACACATGCGCGAGCCCGGCTATCTCGACCGTCTGCGCGAAATCATCAGGCGCTACGACCTGCCGCCCGGCGCCCTCGACCTTGAGGTCACGGAAACGGCCTTCGTCGATTTCGACACGCAGGACGGAAAGGAAAATTCCTCGGCCATTATCGCGGCCATGAAGGAAATGGGCTGCATCGTCTCCATGGACGATTTCTGCACCGGCTACTCTTCCATCGCGATGCTCCAGCACCTCGACATGGATATCATGAAAATTGACCGGGCGATGCTGCTCGCCTCCGAGTCCTCCGACCGCGGCAAAAAAATCATGCGCCGCGTCGTATCCCTCGGCCAGGACCTCGACATGCTCGTGCTTTGCGAAGGCGTCGAAACGAAGGAACAGGAAGAGTTCCTCCTTGAAAGCGGCTGCTGCTATGCGCAGGGCTTCCTTTTCGGGAAGCCGATGCCCGCGGAAGAGTTCTTCATCTTCGCCGACAAGATGCAAACGGAAAGCGCCTAACTACCGCAAAGAAAACCTCCAATCGTTTCCCCATGAGGGATTTGATTGGAGGTTTTTTCTTGCGTTCTTTCCTTAAACCATGCGGAATAGTTCCTCACGGCTGCGTTTCGGTACGCAGAAATTCCTCTTTTCGTCCAGATAATATTTGACGTCGCCGTCCTTCATATCGACGATATGCGACTCATGCGTCGGATAACCGAAAGCTGTAATCGTCGCGATTTCATAAGCCGCGTCGATATCCAGCGCCTCGCGGATAGGGTCGCGCTCGATATTGGCGAGGATACAGCTCCCGACGCCTTCCGCCGCCGCCGCAAGCGTCATGCGCGCTTCCGCGATTCCCAGATCCAAATCCGTCCATTTCGCCTTGGCCGCCGTCTCATACGTCGAAACGACAAATAGTACGGGGTGCTCCCCCTCCTTCGGCTGTCCCGCTTCCTTCGGCAACATCGCCGCCCAATGGGTGAACGGAAAAATCTTCTCCACCATCTCCGGCGAGCGGACAACGACAAAGCGGAGCTGCTGACGGTTCGACGCCGAATTCGCAAGCCGCGCCGCCTCCAAGATATGGTCCAGCACATTTTCCGGGATTGGTCTCGATTGATCAAACCGCCGATAGCTGCGGCACCATTTCATAAGCTGCATAATATCCATGACGCTGACCTCATTTCTTTCCTTTTCTGATTTCCGTTACAGGCACGCCTCCGATTCCCCAGTTGTCGGTATCTACTTCGTCTATAGTCACGACGGTGGTCGCCTTGTTTTTTCCGAGGACGTCGTGCAAAAGATTCGTCGCGCCCTCGATCAGCTGGCGCTTTTGCTCAGCCGTGACCTCGCCTTCGCGGGTGATCTTGATATTGACATACGGCATAAAAATTCCTCCTTTAAAATCAAAGATAGCTTACCATATCCTCCATCGGAATCCTCTCGTCGTGCAGATACGCGGGCTTCGCGTTCTCGGCCGGATAGCCGAGGAACAGCATCGAAATCAACGTCGTTTCTTTCGTTTCCGGAAACTCCTCATGCACTTTTCTCGGGTCGAAGAGGCCGATACAGATATTGCCGACGCCAAGGTCGGTCGCCTGAAGCATCATCTGGGTAATCGCGATCGTCGCGTCCATCATGCCGAAATCAAAATTGCCGATGGTGTGCTTTGCCGAGATTTTCTCGTCATAACCGATGATCAAGATGACCGGCGGATGGAAATGACATTCCGTGCATTTATCCGCCTTCGCCAACGCTTCCGGCGTATTCGCGACGAAAATTCTCTGCGGCTGATAATTCTTCGCCGTAGGCGCATTATGAGCGGATTCCAAAATCAAATCCAGCTTTTCCTTTTCCAAAGGCTTGTCGCTGAATTTTCGCAGAGAATACCGCTCCCGACTGAGCTTTGCAAAATCCATGAGAATGCTCCTTTCTGGCAAATGAAATTTTTGAAGTAGGAAAGTAAGATTTTCCTACTTTCCTACTTTCCTACTTTCCTACTCCAAAAATTTTCATTGCTTCCTCTTTCTCATAAAAAATCCCTCTTCTTGGTTTGTATTCGCCAAGAAGAGGGATTATCCTTCTTTCTTCTTTTTCTTTATTCCGTCTGCCCGTGATATTCGACGTTGCGTACCTCGACCGCGCGGTTCTTTTCGTCCACCATGACCACCGTCGGCTTCCAGCTTCTCGCCTCCGCCTCGTCCATCCAGGCGTAGGCCATGATGATGACCGTGTCGCCGGGCTGCGCGCAGCGTGCCGCCGCGCCGTTCAGGCAGATGACGCCGGAGCCCTTCGGGCCGGGAATCACATAGGTTTCGAGCCGCGCGCCGTTGTTGTTGTCCACCACCTGCACGCGCTCGTTCGGCAGGATATGCGCCTTCTCCATCAGCTCTTCGTCGATGGTAATGCTGCCCATGTAGTTAAGGTTTGCTTCCGTGACCGTAGCACGGTGAATTTTGGACTTGAACAAATTCAAAAACATCGCGCTCACTCCCCCAAAATCATGTTGTCAATCAGCCGCGTCTTCCCGATTTTCACCGCGATCGCGAGAAGCGCCGGCTCCGTCGCTTTCTCGATCGGCAAAAGCGCCGGGAACGAATAGATATCGACGTAATCAATCACGGCTTTCGGCTCCGTCCCGATTTCCTCGCGAACGACCTTTTTCAGCGTCTCCACGTCCTTCTCGCCGCCGTCAAAGGCCGCTTTGCCTTTTTTCAGGCTGCGGGAAAGCACAAGCGCCGCTTCCTTTTCCTCTGCGGAAAGGTACTGGTTGCGCGAGCTCCTCGCAAGGCCGCTTTCCTCACGCACGATCGGCACCATCACGATCTCGGTGGGAATGTTCAAATCGGAAACGAAGCGCTTGACCACGACCACCTGCTGGGCGTCCTTCTGTCCGAAATAGGCGCGGTCGGCGCGGGAAAGATTCATTAGCTTCGTCACGACCGTCGCGACGCCGCGAAAATGCCCGGGACGCTGCGCGCCGCAAAGCTTTTTCGTAATGTCGCCTTCGACGTTTACATAGGTGCAATACCCTTCCGGATACATCTCCTTCGGTTCCGGGTGGAACACCGCGTCCACCGGCACCGTCTCCATCTTTTTGCAGTCCTCTTCAAAGCGACGGGGATAGGCGTCGAAATCCTCGTTTGGACCGAACTGGGTCGGATTCACGAACACGGACGCGATCACCACGTCGTTCTCCTGCCGCGCGCGGCGCATCAACGTCAAATGCCCCTCGTGGAGCGCGCCCATCGTCGGCACGAGGCCGATGCTCTTGCCCGCGTCCTTCGCCGCTTTGGAGAATTCCTGTATCTCTTTTACGGTACGCAATACCTTCATCATTTTTCTCCTTTACGTTTATGCTTACGCAATCTGGTGCGCGTTCATCATCTCGTCATTGCCGCGCGCGTCCTTCCGCACGAAATAATTCGCGAGGAACGAACCGGACACATTGTGCCACAGGCTGAATATCGCGCCCGGTACCGCAGCCAGCGGATTGAAGTACATGACCGCCAGCGACGCGGCAAGACCGGAATTCTGCATGCCGACCTCGATGGCGACAGCCCGCGCCTTCGCCGGGGTCAGGTGGAACACCTTCGCCAAGGCGTAGCCGCACAGCAGGCCAAAGCCGTTGTGCAGAATCACGACGAGGAAAATCAAGAGCCCGTGCGCGAAGAGCTTCTCCGCCGACAGCGCAACGACGCCGCCGACCAAAAGGGCAATCGCGACGACCGAAATCAGCGGCAGCACCGGCAGGAACTTTTCAACGAACTTGCCCGCAAAATGGTTGACCAACAGGCCGGCAATCACCGGGCAAAGCACCATCATCGCGATCGACTTCATCATCGCGACGAGGGAGATATCGACCCACGCGCCCGCCAATACCCAAGTCAGGAACGGCGTCACCAGCGGCGCCAAGAGCGTCGTCGTCATCGTCATCGCGACGGACAGCGCGACGTCGCCCTTCGCAAGATAGGTAATGACGTTCGACGCGGTACCGCCCGGGCAGGTGCCGACCAGTACGACGCCGATGGCGATATCCGGCGGCAGCGCGAAGACCTTGACCAGCGCCAAGGCGATCAAAGGCATCAAAGTAAACTGCGCCAGCGCGCCGATACCAACCTCCCATGGCCGCTTCGCGAGCATATGGAAATCCTCAAACTTCAGCGTCATGCCCATGCCGAACATCACGACACCGAGCATCCACGGCACATGAGGCCCTACCCACGTCAAAGAGGCGGGAACCGCCGCGCCCAAGATCGAGATTAAAATGATAAGAATCGCCATGTTGTCCACGACCAGTCCGCAAAACTTTTTCATCAGAATCCCCTCCATTCAAAACTGACAGACCTTAACGGCTATAAAAAAACGCCTTTCGGCAAAGACCGAAAGGCGCAGAAATTTCCTGTGCAAGAAGCCCTTCTGTCTCAGTCCGAAAAAAGATCTAAGCAGACAATCTACCAACGAATACAACCAAAAGTATAATTCCAGACGGATATTATCTTTTGCCGTGTGTAGGATAGCACAACGCAATACAAATTGCAATGAAAAAAATGAATTCTAACCGCAATTTAAGAAAGTCTTCGATTTATTAGAGCCGCAGGAATTCCAATTCGCTCAAAATTTCTTTTGGCACTTCCTCTCCCGGCTTCATCTTCTGCACTTTCTTGGCGAACAATTCCGTACCGTGCAGCTTCGCCCCCTGCGTCACGCTCCAACGTTCCAGCAAAGGCTGGTATTGAGGATTGATCGACAGCGACTTGCGGAATTTTTTCGACAAAGTGCAGTACCTGAACACGATTTCACGCGCAATCTTGTTGAGACGCGGCAAGCCGAAGGCCTCGTTTATAATGTACATCTCGTAATCCGCGACGAACACGCCCTTATAATCGTTGCGCGCTTTTTGCAAGGCGGCTTTGATGCGGTCCTTCATATCGCTCGACAAGTTTCCGTTCTTTTTGTAGAACTGGAGATAATTCGTGTACTCCGAGGTAAGCGAGGGTTCCGTGATATCCGAATACCGCACGCCCTGGATTCGCCTGCACATCTCCCAACGGAACTGAGCGCACATCCGCACCAGCGTCGTTTCCAAATCTTCCAGATGGAACACCGACACCACCATATGGGCGGGCGTCGTCCGCTTCACGCCCTCGATCTCCTGCCACATCAGTCCGCGGCTTCCGATATTCGGCATCAAGATCAAATAAGGCTTTACCTCGATATTGTAAACGAAATGCTGAATCTTCAACTCAGGATAAGAAATCAAAGTCGGACGGTAAAAACAACTGAAATCAATATCCGTCACCTTATCGAACACCGCCCGCGCCCGCGCGGGGCTCACAAGACACTTATCCAGCGGGCGGACTACGTCGTGCGCGCAGAAAATCGGAACAAACGAAACCATCTGCCCGTTCGTGACCCGGTTCGCGCTCTTGAACATATTATGGATCTCAAAGCTGACCATCGCCCGCCTGTCGGTCAGCAGTTCATCCGCCTTTTGCTGCGTGATCGACGCCGAACGAACCTCGTCGCGAAGATATTCCTGCCAATCGTTGTCAAACTCGTTCTTCGACGGGGTAGCCGTACCTTTGTAAATTTTTACGAGCCAGTCATAGAAGGGCATAATCATATCGTCGGGATCGTTCTCCCAAGCCACGGCGGTTCGATACAACGCCGCAGTGTTTGCCTCTCCCGCCAATGCCTCGTCGACAAAGCCGAACAGGAAGAACATCCGAACCTCGGCGGGAATATGGTTCGTCTCCATACTCTTGAAAAACGCCGCTTCATAAATCTCATAATAGGATTGAGCGAGGCTCATGCGCAAATGCCGCATCTCATCCGACTTCGCCCGCCGATCCGGGGCATCCGTATAGCGCTTGATGTCTTTCCGGAAGGTTTCCGCCACCTCGCTTTTGACGCCGGAGAACGACAAAATGACGTCCAGCGCGTCGCTGATAGCCGGGGTGTCTTCCAACGGAGCCGCGCCGCGCGTCTCCGAATCCACCCTCGACCTGACGTCATAAAATGCCTTGGTGAAGTCCTCCGTCCACGTTTTCGTCGTACGAATGAACTCCGCTGCCGTCTGCAAATCCTTGCGGGCCTGCCGTCCGATCTCTGCCGCCCGCATCACCGTTTCCACGCAGAAGCACACATGCAGCGGGTAAAACGCCTTTTTAAGCGTCGCCTGCTGCTCGCCGAAAGCTTTGACCAGTTCAGCCTGCCAGCCAGAAGTCAATTCGGACGGCTCGGGCTGAGCCAGCGCCTCCACCATCGGGAACCGCACCGGATCCTTCTTCAGCTTCGCGCACAAAAACTTGTAATCATTATAGTTATACCGAATCTCCTTGCAGAGCTCCGTTGCAGCTTCTTCGCTGGCAATTAACGCATCCAGGATTCCCGCCGTATGTTCCATGCTCGCCGACGCCATGGCCGGGGCAATCGCGGGCGTGCTCGTCACAGCCTCCGCCAGATCCGACTCCGAATTATACTCCATCGTAATCAATGTGGAATTCTCGGACGCCACATAATCAAAATCATATTCATCGCCGGGAGAATACACCGCGCCAGCCACCGCGCCGCTTCCCAAACGGACCTCGACGTCATGTCCGTCCGTCATCAAAAGCCCGCCCGAAAGCACGATTTCCAAAAGCCGCACTTCGTCCCCCCGCTTGTGCAGGACCTGTCCTTTCGTGACTTTTATTTTTTCCATCGTATGAACCTCCCGCGCTTAGGATCTCAGCGGAATCCATTGTTCTTCCACAATCTGGTCATTCAATCGTTTTTGTCGCACTTATTTTTTTATTTTACTCCATAAACGGTAAAAACGACAAGAGTGAAGTGGTACTATATTTTGTATATTTTAGCCGACTTTTTATAAACGGCTCCATCGCTTGTCGCCTATCATGCGCCGCACAAGGAATCGGAGCAAAATAAAAAACGCCGGCAGGACAAAACTTTCAAGCTTTCGTCCTATCGACGTTTTTCGTTATGAAATTATTTTGCCATCAGCTTGGCCACTTTATTCGCGAAGTCCACCGGGTTCTCAGGCAAGATGCCTTCGATCAGCAGCGCCTGCGTGTAAAGCAAATCGCAGTAGTCCTTGAAGTCCTGGCTGTCCTTGCCGGCCTCGTGAAGCTTTTGCAGCCGACCGAAAAGGTCGTGATGCGGATTCAACTCCAAGATACGCTTCGCCTTGAACAGCGGATTGTCCATTTCGGCGAAGGTCTGCTCCATCGAAAGGCTCGGCCCCATCTCGTCGGCCACGAGGCAGACCGCGCTGGTCTTGAGACGCTGCGAAACCTTGACGTCCGCCACTTTTTCGCCCAGTGTTTCCTTGATATCCTTGATGAGGTCGTCGTTCTTCTTCGCGATGTCCTCGGTTTCTTTCTTCGCCGTCTCGGACTCCGCGTCGCCGAGGTCAAGATCGCCCCGGGCGAGGGACTGGAATTCCTTGCCGTCGTAGTCATGCAGCGC
>JAEEGH010009415.1_pt1 | contig 22806 bp, 21 predicted proteins | sample 9134181 | NCBI WGS metagenome assembly JAEEGH01 (sample SAMN16246544, study PRJNA631951) | gut metagenome | biome: gut microbiome; feature: rumen; material: DP-attached | host: Bos | place: Iran: Karaj | collected 2018-10
ACCAAGACGAGTTATAAGACGGAGGATCAGAATATCCCAAGTCGAGTGGCGATTGAGAACTTGAAGAATCTCTGTGAGAACTGGCTCGAAGATCTCCGTTACAGCTACAATACGCTGTACGAGGGGAAGTCTCAAGGTGTTGTTATCACGTCGGGCTATCGCTCGCCAGAGGTGAATAAAAGGGTAGGGGGTGCTCCGACAAGCAACCATCTGACGGGCTGCGCGGTGGATATCCGAGTTGCAGGATTTGAGCAGGCAATACGCTATGCCTCCATTCTCTTGGATATCTCAGATGGTACGAAACGGGATTTCGATGAACTCTATATTGAGCGCAATAAGACGGGCAGTCATTGGATCCACTTCGCCGTTCGTCCGAAGGGTAATCGGAGAAAGATTGATTTCATCAAGGTATAACTACTAATAATCCCCAGCCGAGCGGTTGGGGATTATTGTGTGTTACTTACGATCGTCGATGTTGTCGCCTTCGGTGGGACTCATCTCTTCCTTGAAGTCGGTGATGCCTGCTTCCACGAGGATGTTGTACCAAGTGATGAGCTTCTTGATGTCGCTGTTGTGGACGCGCTCCTGATCCCACTCGGGGAGTACCTTGGTGAAATAGGCGCGGAGTTCGTCGCCTGAAGCTTTCTTCTCGTTGATGCTGGCCTTCTTGCCGTTCTCAAGGGTCTTCAGGTTGTCGAGTACGTCCATCAGGGGCACATCGTCGGTCTCGGTGAACATGGCGATGTCGGCGAGTGACGTGATGCGGTCGGTGGCGAAGGCGGGCATGCGCTTATGGGTGGCGTCGAGGGCCTCGACAATGAGATTGTTCTTGCCACGACTGACGAGTTTGTAAAGGCCGGGCTTACCGGCAATTGCTAAAATGGTTTGTTGCATTGTTCTATAATGTTGTTTAATTGTTGTTCGATGTCTGCCTCTCCGTCGTTGACGAGCTCGAAGTCGGCGCGGGCGACGACCTCTTCCTGCGGGAGCTGCTTGCCCATCCAGGCGAGTACCTGGGTGCGGGAGATGCTGTCGCGCTGCATGACGCGGCGGATGCGCACTTCCAGGGGGGCGGTGACGACGATGACGCGATCCATGAGACGGTAGATGCCCGACTCGTACATGATGGCACTCTCGAGCCACTGGAGCCCGCTTGCCTCGAAGTCGCGGAACACGGCGGGGTGGACGATGGCGTCGATGGCGGCTGAGTTGGCATCGGAGGCGAGCAGGAACCGTGCTACGACGGCTTTGTTGAGCTGTCCCTCCGGGGTGTATGCGTCTGGTCCGATGAGGGCTGTGAGCTGCCTGCGGATGTCGGGGTCGGTGCGGATGAGGCGCTTGGCGGCGCTGTCGCAGTCATAGACCTCGAAGCCCCGCTGGCGGATGCGTGCGCACACATAGCTCTTTCCGCTGCCGATTCCTCCTGCGATGCCGATCTTCATTATTCGTTCTCGATGAGATAATCGACGAGGGTCACATCGAGGCGTGCACGGGAGATGCCCTGTGGCACGTTCTTCAGCGTGATGCGGCATTTCTCTGAGGGATGGCGCTTGATCTCGTTGTAGTCGGCCACCACGGTGAAGTCTTCCGGACGCAGGTTGCGGTAGATGCTGACGCCTGTGACGAAGCTGACGTTGACCTTGGCGGGGAAGGTGCGCAGCACCTTGCCTTCCGGCAGGTTGATGCCCTGGATGGGTACGCCTTCGATGCTTTCCTCTGTGAGCACGTCGGTGAAGAAGTTGATCTTCACACGCTCGGGTACCACCTTCACACCCTTGACCTTTGCCAGATTGCAGGCGATGGTGAGCGTGTCGCGGAAGTTGGCATAGTTGAGCGGCTCGGTATAGACCATGTTGATGCTGTCGAGCTTCTCATCTGAGGCATAGACGGTGACGCTGTCGGGCTGGTAATCCACGCGGGAGATGAAGTAGAGTTCTTCCGGGATCACGCGACCGCTCCATCTGACGGGCACTTTCTTGTGGGTGCCGTAGTTGTAGAAGAACTCCAGCTTCTCGGGCTTGGTGGAGACTATCTTCGAGCTGCTGACGAGCTGCTGATAGACCAGTTTCTGAAGTTCGCTGGCGGGGATATGGCCTGTGCCGTTGTTGCGCGTGTAGTTCTTGAACGGGATGCGCAGCCGATTCAGGTAGTCGCCATACTGATAGGCCACCAGTATGATGCCCTTGTCGCGGATGGTCATCTTGACGGTATCCACCTCATCGGAGGTGAGTACGGCGTTCTTGGGGATATCTACCACGCTCACGGGGATGGAAAACTCCCGCTCGTAGGTGTCGTTGAGTGTCAAAGACAGCCAGAAGATGAACGAGAGGCTCAGGAAGAACAGAAACACCAGAAACTCCCTGTTCGTATTGCTGAACACGAAGTCTCTGAACGTCTGCCACATCTTCCGGAACCCCATCCCTATACCTTATATATAATATATACGACCGGTTCTTACTTCTGCATGGGTGTGCTGGTCACATCCTTGAACACGTAGTTCTTGTCGACAGTGATCACCACGTCGCGGGCGATCTTCACATCGACGGTGTTCTTGGTGAGATCGATGCTCTTCACCGTGCCGTAGATGCCACCACCGGTGACGACCTGCTGGCCCTCGGTGAGCTCGTTCTGGAATTTCTGGATCTCTTTCTGTCGTTTCTGCTGCGGACGGATCATGAAGAACCACATGATGGCAAAGATGGCCACCATCATGATTATCATACTCATTCCGCTTCCCTGTGCTGACTGTGCAGCTAATACTAAGTTCATCATTTCTTATTCTTGTTTTTTAATGCGTTGACGTTTGGGTTTTTGGGGGGCTTCCTGCTGCTCCTCGGCCTGAGGCTTTGCCTGATGATGCTTACCACCGGCCTTCTCCTTCTTGGGCTCCATGTGCTTGAGCAGACGACCCGTCTGGATGAGGTTGCGGGCGATGGCATCGAGCATGCCGTTGATGTAGCCGCCGCTCTTACGGGTGGAGTAGAGTTTGGCGATCTCCACATACTCGTTGATGCTCACGCTGATGGGGATGTTGGGGAAGGTCATGATCTCGGCGATGGCGATCTGCATGATGATGACATCCATATAGGCCAGGCGGGAGAAGTCCCAGTTGCGTGAGGCCTCGCTCATGAAGCGCTGGTACTGGGCATCGTTGAGGATGGCGGCACGGAACAGCTTGCGTGCGTACTCCTTCTCCTCATCGCTGTCCCACTCGGGCAGCAGCTCTTCCTTGGCGCCGTTCTGCTCCTTGAAGCGCTTGATGGTCTTCAGTACGAAGGTATCGACGATCTCCTTGTCGTCGTTCCAGTAGAGGCTCTGGTCTTCAAGGATGGCGTCGAGTTCGCTGTTGTTCATGAAGAAGGTCTTGTAAAGCTTGCGCCACAGTTCGCGGTCGGTCTCGTAGTCGTCCTCCTTACTCTCCATATATTCCTTATAGATCTCGCTGCCCTCGATGGTCTCGAAGAGCTGTCCGATCGTGGAAGCCGCGTCGTCCCAGGTGAACTTCTGGGTACTGATGAAGTCTGCCAGTGCCTTGTTCTCCTCCAACTGGAGGGCAAAGCGGTTGAACACAAATTTCTGTGACGGTTCCGGCTGACCTTCACGACGTGCGCGTGCCTGGGCCACCTCGAGACGGCGCCCTGCCTCCTTGGTGACAGCAACGATCAGTGCTAACAGGTAATTGTAAAGGTCATAGGCCTTTGATAGACTGAAGAAAAGCTCTTTCTCAGCCGTGTCGATGTTCTTGTTACCGTTTTGATAGTAAGCGTAGGTTAACTGAACAATCTTGATTCTGATAATTTCTCTGTTGATCATCTCACTTGATGCATTAATGGGTTTGTTTTCTTCGTGCAAAGGTAGGTATTTTCCCGATATTATGCAAGAAAAAGCAGGAAAATTACGTTAAAAATGAAATTTTTCACTTTTTGATGTTCACTTTTCACTTTTTTATTGTACCTTTGCACCGCTTTTTCTCAAAGCACTACGATTTTTCGTGTGATGGCGAATTAAGCAATAAGGTATTAACAACTTAATTTAGAGTAACACAATTATGAAAGAATTTAGCGTTAGTGGCCAGAAGCGTGCCACAACCGGTAAGAAAGCTGCAAAGGAACTCCGTAAGGAGGGACTCGTTCCCTGTAACCTCTATGGTGAGAAGAAGGGTGAGAATGGCCTGCCCGAGGCATTGGCATTCGCTATCCCCGCTGCTCAGCTGCGTAAGGTGGTCTATACCCCTCACGTGTATGTAGTCAACCTGACCATCGACGGTGAGGCTCACAAGGCCGTGATGAAGGAGCTCCAGTTCCATCCCACAACAGACGCCCTGCTTCACATCGATTTCTACGAGGTGAACGAGACGAAGCCCATCACCATCGGTATCCCCGTGAAGCTCACAGGTCATGCCCAGGGTGTGCGCGACGGTGGTCGTCTGAGCCAGGCTGTTCGTCAGCTGAATGTGACCGCTCCTTACAAGCAGATTCCTGAGACTCTTGAGATCGACGTTACCAATCTGAAGCTGGGTAAGGCCATCAAGGTGGCTGAGTTGAGCTTCGACGGTCTGGAGATCGCTACTCCTGCTCAGGTAGTCGTTTGCTCTGTGAAGGCTACACGTGCTTCTCGTGCCGCTGCTGCTGCAGAGGACGCTCAGTAATCACTGAACTGTTCGGCGCATGGACAAGTACTTGATTGTTGGCTTGGGTAATGTCGGTGACGAATACGAACTGACCCGCCACAATACAGGATTTATGGTATTGGACGCTTTTGCGAAGGCGTCCAATATTTCTTTTGATGACAAGCGCTACGGGTTCGTGGCCGAGACGTCGTTGAAAGGCCGTAAGGTGATCCTGCTCAAGCCGTCAACCTTCATGAACCTCAGTGGTAACGCCGTGAGATACTGGCTGAACAAGGAGAACATCGACCAGAGCCGTCTGCTCGTGATCAGCGACGATGTGGCGCTGCCGTTGGGACAGTTTCGCTTGAAGGCCGGTGGCTCGAATGGCGGGCACAACGGTCTGGGACATATCCAGCAGTTGATCGGACAGAACTTCGCCCGTCTGCGCATGGGTATCGGCAACGATTTCCCGCGCGGCATGCAGGTGGACTGGGTGCTGGGGCGCTATGACGAAGAGGAACTGAAGGCGTTGCAGCCGAGTATCGACACGGCTGTGGAGGTGATCAAGAGTTTCGTGCTGGCCGGTATCGACCTGACAATGAACCAGTTTAATAAATTGGGAAAGGTAAAAAAGTAAAAAGGTAAAAAGGTAAAAATGGGAGAGGTTGCTAGAATCGACAAATGGCTGTGGGCAGCGCGTATCTTCAAGACTCGCTCGATTGCTGCCGATGCCTGTAAGAACGGCCGCGTGACGATCAAGGGGGTGAACGTGAAACCCTCGCACACGGTGAAGGCCGGGGAGACGGTCTGCGTGAGGAAACCGCCCGTGACCTACTCATTTAAGATTCTGAAAACCATCGAGCAGAGGGTGGGGGCGAAGCTGCTGCCCGAAATCTATGAGAATGTGACGACGCCCGACCAGTATGAGTTGCTGGAGATGAACCGCATCAGCGGTTTCGTGAACAGGGCCAGAGGTACGGGTCGTCCGACGAAGAAAGACCGTCGCCAGATGGATGCGTTCGTGGGTCCCTCACTGGAGGGTGACTTCGACACGTTCTTCGGTGACGACTGGGATGATGAAGAAGAGGACTAAAACAGCAAGAAGAGATGTTGATAAACTTAGTTTATATTGTAGTAGGTATAGCGTTGGTGATCTGGGGTGCTGACCGTCTGACGGAGGGTGCTGCCTCACTGGCGCGTGGCATGCGTGTGCCTGAGATCTTCATCGGTCTGACGATCGTGGCTGCCGGCACTTCGGCACCTGAGTTGTTCGTCAGTCTGGTGTCGGCCCTGAAGGGTACGTCGGATCTGGCCGTCGGTAACGTGATCGGTTCGAACATCTTCAACACGGCGCTCATCGTGGGTTGTTCGGCGATAGTGGCGCCGATGGCTGTCGCGAAATCGACGGTGAAGAAGGATATCCCCTGGGCTGCGATGGCTGCCTTCCTGCTCTTCGTACTCTGTTTCGACGATATGGACTCTCCTCACCTCTGGGGTAATGAGATCAGCCGTTCCGACGGTATCATCCTGCTGGTGGGCTTCTCTGCATTCATGATCTATACTTTCAACGCTGCGAAGAAGGACGGCCTGTTGCCTACGGAGGAGGAGATGGAGGACAACCGTGAGTTGCCTAAGGACTATTCTCACCTGGGCAGGAATCTCTTCTGGATCGTGCTGGGACTGGCCTGTCTGATCGTGGGCAGTGACCTGTTCGTGGATGCCGCCTCGTATGTGGCCCATCGTTATGGCGTGCGCCAGAGCGTGGTGGGTTTGACGATCGTGGCTGGCGGTACCTCGCTGCCGGAGTTGGCTACGAGTGTGGTGGCTGCCTATAAGGGACGTTCGGCGATGGCCATCGGTAACGTGATTGGCTCGAATGTCTTTAACATCCTAATGATTCTCGGACTGACGGCTGTGGTGCATCCCATGCGTATCATGGGTATCACGATTGTCGATCTGACCGTGATGCTGGTGAGTATGGGCTTGCTTTGGATGTTTGCCTTCACCAAGTATTATGTGTCGCGTCGGGAGGGTGCCGTGCTGATCGCCGGTTTCCTGGCCTATATGGGTTGGTTGCTCTACCTGCTTTAACAGAAAACACAGGGGTACTTGCGGCTTACGCCAGCGAGCATTCTTGCTTGCTAAACCCCCTTTAACAAAACAAGAAATATGGAAAATAGAAAAGAACAGAAAATCAGTGTGCTGTTTATGCTTTACAGCATCCTGTTTTGCGTCTGCCTGATTACGGCAAACGTACTTGAGACAAAGCAGATCTCCTTTGGACCGGCGAACATGACAGCAGGTCTGATCGTGTTTCCCGTGAGTTACATCATCAATGATGTGGTGTGCGAGGTGTGGGGCTATGGACGTACGCGCCTGCTCATCTGGCTGGGTTTCGCCATGAACTTCCTGTTTGTGATTTTCGGTGCGATAGCCGACTGGATTCCCGGGGCACCTTACTGGCATGGTGAGGAGGGTTTCCATCAGATCTTCGGACTGGCACCGCGTATTGCCGGGGCTTCGTTCCTGGCATTCCTCGCAGGCTCGTTTATCAATGCCTACGTGATGAGTAAGATGAAACTCTCGTCGGAGGGGCGGAATTTCTCCTATCGTGCGGTGATGAGTACGATCTTCGGTGAGTTGACCGACTCGGTCATCTTCTTCCCGCTGGCCCTGGGTGGCGTGATCCCCTGGGAGGAGATGCCCTCGCTGGTCATCACGCAGGTGACCATCAAGACACTCTATGAGATTCTGGTGTTGCCAGTGACCATCCGTGTGGTGGCATTTACCAAGAGGCACGACCATGAGGATGTGTTTGACAAGGATGTGGCATATAATATCTTTAAGGTGAAGGAACTATGAACAGAGAAAAGGAAGGACTGAAGAATCTCGGCAAGAAGACCGAGTACAAGATGGATTATGCTCCGGAGGTTTTGGAGACTTTCCAGAACAAGCATCCTGAGAACGACTACTGGGTGCAGTTCAACTGTCCCGAGTTTACGTCGCTCTGTCCGATTACGGGACAGCCTGATTTTGCAGAGATCAAGATCATGTATATCCCTGGGGAACGGATGGTGGAGAGCAAGAGTCTGAAACTGTATCTGTTCAGTTTCCGTAACCATGGTGATTTCCACGAGGACTGTGTGAATGTGATCATGAAGGATCTGGTGAAACTCATGGATCCGAAGTATATCGAGGTCATCGGTCTCTTCACGCCACGTGGGGGTATCAGCATCTATCCCTACGCCAACTACGGTCGTCCCGGCACGAAATATGAGCACCTCGCTGAAGAGCGCATGCTTCGTCATTCGTTCCAGTGAATGGGGCTTGCCTTGCAAAAAATGCTAAAAATATCGGCAGAATTACTGATATTTCAGATTTTATTGCTACATTTGCACTCATTATTACAATTGATGACTAATATCTATGGCAAAGAAGAAAATTCAATTCAGTCTCGTTTACAGAGACATGTGGCAGAGTTCAGGCAAGTTCCAGCCCCGTAAGGACCAGTTGGAGCGTGTTGCCCCGGCGATTATCGATATGGGCTGTTTTGCCCGAGTGGAAACCAATGGCGGCGCCTTTGAGCAGGTGAACCTGATGGCAGGCGAGAACCCCAACCTGGCTGTACGTGCCTTCTGTAAGCCTTTCAACGAGGTAGGCATCAAGACGCATATGCTCGACCGTGGTCTGAACGCCCTGCGTATGTATCCTGTGCCCGACGATGTGCGTGCCCTGATGTATAAGGTGAAGCATGCCCAGGGTGTGGATATCACCCGTATCTTCTGTGGATTGAATGACACACGTAACATCATCCCCAGCATCAAGTGGGCGAAAGAAGGTGGTATGACGCCGCAGGCTACGCTCTGTATCACCACTTCTCCCGTTCATACCGTAGAGTACTACGCTGCCATTGCCGATGAGGTGATTGCTGCCGGTGCGGAGGAGATCTGTCTGAAGGATATGGCCGGTATCGGACAGCCCGCCATGCTCGGTGCGCTGACGAAGGCGATTAAGACCAAGCACCCCGATATCATCATCCAGTATCACGGCCACTCTGGTCCCGGTCTGTCGATGGCCTCTATCCTCGAGGTTTGTAATAATGGTGCCGACATCATCGACACAGCCATTGAGCCGCTGTCATGGGGTAAGGTGCATCCCGATATCATCTCTGTTCAGAGCATGCTGAAGAACGAAGGCTTCGAGGTGGCTGACCTGAACATGAACGCTTATATGCAGGCCCGTACGCTGACACAGGAGTTTATCGACGACTGGCTCGGCTGTTTCATCAATCCTGCCAATAAGCATATGTCTTCACTGCTGCTGGGCAGTGGTCTGCCTGGTGGCATGATGGGCTCGATGATGGCTGATCTCGGTCCTATCCAGAAGATGATCAATAAGGAGCGTGAGAAGAAGGGCGAGTCGATCCTCTCGATGGACGATATGCTCGTGAAGCTCTTCAATGAGGTAGAGTATGTATGGCCGAAGGTGGGTTATCCCCCACTGGTGACGCCGTTCTCTCAGTACACTAAGAACATCGCCCTGATGAACCTCCTGACGATGGAGCAGGGCAAGGGCCGTTACGTGATGATGGACGATGCCATCTGGGGTATGATCCTCGGTAAGAGCGGTAAGGTGCCCGGCACCATCGCACCAGAACTCATCGAACTGGCTGAGAAGAAGGGTCTGAAGTTTACCGATGCTGATCCGCATACCCTCCTTGAGAACGCCCTCGACGGTTTCCGCAAGGAGATGGACGAGAACGGCTGGGATTACGGACAGGACGACGAAGAACTGTTCGAGCTCGCCATGCATCCGGAGCAGTACCGTCCGTTCAAGAGCGGTCAGGCTAAGAAACAGCTGCTGGCTGATATCCAGAAGGCGAAGGATGCCAAACTGGGTGGTGGACAGAAGATTTCTCAGGAAGAGATCGACGCCATCAAGCATGCCAAGGCTGATGCCGTGAAGAGTCCGCTGGACGGACAGCTCATCTGGAGCTTCGGTGGTGAGGGTGTGCCCGCTGCCTGCATCGAGCCGTTCATCGGTCAGAAATATAAGGAGGGTGATGTCTTCTGCTACCTGCAGACGAAGTGGGGCGAGATCGTGGAGATCCCTGCTGCACTGGGCGGTAAGCTCGTGGACATCAGCGTGAAACCTGGACAGAAGATCCGTCAGGGTGACACGATTGCCTGGATTGAGCGTGAGGCGTAATGGACTATCAGTCGATTATAGATAAGTATTATCCGTCGGAGAATGAACTCCGACGGATATTATTAGTTCATAGCCGACAAGTGGCCGACCGCAGTCTGAAGATTGCGAAGGCACATCCGGAACTGAAGCTCGATAAGGAGTTCCTGGAGGAAGCATCGATGCTGCATGACATCGGTATCTTCCGTTGTGATGCCCCTGGCATCCAGTGTTTCGGCACAGAGCCTTATATCCGTCATGGTATCCTGGGGGCAGAGATCCTGCGACAGGAAGGGTGGGAGCGCCATGCACTGGTGTGTGAACGTCACACGGGTACGGGTCTCTCGAAATGGGATATCGAACAGCAGCAGTTGCCTCTGCCGCATCAGGACTATATGCCTGTGGCCTTAGAGGAACAGGTGGTGTGCTATGCCGATAAGTTCTATTCCAAAACGCATCCCGGTACTGAGCGTACCGTTGTGGAAGCCATGCGGAGTCTGGAGAAGTTCGGCTGGGATGGTGTGCGCAGATTCCAGAAATGGGTTGATATGTTTGAATAATAAAACGAAAGATTATAGGTGTGAAGAGAAAGTCAGCTTTAATCCTTATGCTTTTTGCCATTGTGATGATGATGGCAGAGGGGCCCTTGTCGTCTTATTCGAAAAGGGACAGGCAGGATGATGTGACTGACTCCGTTTCACGCCAACAGCTGGATACCTTACTCACTGAGCGTGTGGAGGCCAGTGCGAAGACGAAACGCGACACCTCGACGATGGACTCCCTTGAGTTGGCGATCTATAAGCACAACAAGGCTGTGGATGACTCGCTGGCACTCGACAGCATCAACCGTAGTCGTAAGAACGGTATCGACTCACCTGTGGAGTATTCCGCTGACGACTCCCTGACCTATAACGCGGCTGTCAAGATGGCCAACCTCTATGGCTCCTCGAAGGTGAAATACCAGAATATGGACTTGGAGAGTGACAAGATCTCCATGAGTCTCGACAGCAACCTGGTGCATGCCACAGGAACGATGGACAGCACCAAGATGGAACTGACTGGCACACCCGTCTTCAAGATGGGTAACGATGAGTATGAGAGCGACACGATGGCCTTTAACTTCAAGACGAAGAAAGGTTTGATCACATCGGTCTATACCCAGCAGGATGAGGGTTTCCTTACCAGTGAGATCTCCAAGCGTGGTGCCGACGGCGAGATGTTCCTCCAGCATGGCCGCTATACCACCTGTGACGATCCGCACCCCGACTTCTATCTGGCACTCTCGCGTGCGAAGGTGCGCCCGGGTAAAGACGTGGTGTTCGGTCCTGCCTATCTCGTGGTGGCTGACGTGCCCCTGCCTCTGGCGGTGCCTTACGGTTTCTTCCCCTTTACGAAGAGTTATTCCAGTGGTCTGATCATGCCGACCTATGGTGATGAGACCGATCGCGGTTTCTATCTGCGTGACGGTGGCTACTATTTCGCCATCAGCGACAAGATGGACCTGAAACTGATCGGTGAGATCTATACCAAGGGCTCCTGGGGTTTGACGGCTGCGTCGAACTACCGGAAACGCTATAGATACAATGGTTCGTTCCTGGCCAGTTATCAGAACACGATCCATGGTGAGAAGAACATGCCAGACTATAGCAAGACGACGAGTTTCAAGATTCAGTGGACGCATAGTCAGGATGCGAAGGCGAACCCCTATAGCAGTCTGTCTGCCAGGGTGAACTTCGCTACGACGAACTATGAGCGCGACAACCTCTCCTCGATGTATAATCCGCAGGCTTTGACGCAGTCCACCCGTACGTCATCAGTCTCCTTCCAGACGCGTTTCTCCAGTATTGGTATGACGCTGAGTTCGAATATGAACGTGGCTCAGAATATGCGCGATTCAACGATCAATCTCACACTGCCTGATCTGAATATCGCCATCGCTACCTTCTATCCCTTCAAGCGTAAAAAGATGGCTGGCTCAGAGCGGTGGTATGAGAAGATCTCGGTGAGTTATACCGGACTGTTCAAGAACGAGATCAGGGCTAAGGAGAACATGATCATGAAGTCGAAGTTGAACAGGGATTGGAATAACGGTATGCAGCATACCATCCCCATCAAGGGTAACTTCACGCTCTTCAACTATGTGAACATCACGCCATCGTTCAACTTTACGGACCGCACCTATCTCAGAAAGGTGGAGAAGTCGTGGGATCAGACCAGCCAGAAAGAGGTGAGTGACACCATCACAGGTTTCTATAACGTCTATAACTGGAGCCTGAACATGAGTATGTCTACTAAACTCTATGGTTTCTGGATTCCAAACCGTAAGATCTTCGGCGATAAGATCCAGGCCATCCGTCACGTCATCACACCGACAGTGAGCTTCTCGTATGCCCCTGATTTCAGTGCCAGCCGTTATGGTTATTATAAATACTACCAGAAGACGGATGCTCAAGGAAACGTGACGATGGTGGAGTACTCACCTTATCAGGGATCGGCATACGGCTATCCTGGTAAGGGAAAGTCGAGTATCCTGAACTTTGAATTGGCAAACAACGTCGAGATGAAGGTGAAGAGCGACGATGACTCTACGGGTGTGAAGAAGATCTCGCTGATCGATGAGTTCAGACTGTCGTCATACTATAACTTTGCAACCGATATCCGTCCGCTCGGTGATCTGACAGCTACATTGCGACTGAAATTATCCAAGAGTTATACCCTGAATCTGAGTACAGTCTTCAAATCGTATGTCTATGAGGCTGATAGTGTGGGTGCTACCCCTCGCGAGAGTGAGCACGTCACCTATTGGGGACAGGGAAAGTTTGGCCGTTTCACAGGTCTCTCCCAGAACCTCTCCTATACGCTGAACAATGAGAAGGTGATGAACTTCTTCAAGCGACTCAGGGGTGAGAAGGTGGAGAAGAAAGACAAGAATAAACGCAAGAACGATGACGACGAATGGGACAGTGACCCGGAAGCGAACATCGATAAGGATATGGAGAAAGCCAAGCATGGTGCCAAGAGGGGCGAAAGCAACAAGGCAGAGACTGATGAAGATGGCTATATGACCTTCAAGATGCCCTGGAGCCTGAGTATCGGCTATGGTATCAATGTGCGTGAGGATATGGATGTGAAGAAGTTCAATTACAACACCATGCGCTATCCGTATAAGTTCACACAGAACCTGAACGTGAGCGGTAACGTGCGTATCAGTGACGGCTGGAACATCTCTTTCTCCTCGGGTTATGATTTCGAGAACAAAAAGATCTCTATGACGACAGCCTCGCTGAGTCGTGACCTGCACTGCTTCAATATGTCATGCTCTGTGGTGCTTGCGCCTTATACCAGTTACAACTTCTCGTTCAGGTGTAATGCGGCGACACTGACGGATGCCCTGAAATACGACAAGCGCAGCAGTTACTCGAACGCAGTGCAGTGGTATTAGAGAATTTATAGAATTAAGAGACATTTAGACCTAAGCTATATGGCAGAATTACCTGATATGATACAAGACCTGGCCCTTATTCTGATAGTGGCAGGTGTTGTGACACTGATCTTCAAGAAACTGAAACAGCCTTTGGTGCTGGGGTATATCGTGGCAGGTTTCCTGGTCAGTCCGAATATGCCTTATACGGCGTCAGTGGCAGATATGGAGAACGTACATCTCTGGGCGGATATCGGTGTGATGTTCCTTCTGTTCTCGCTTGGTCTTGACTTCTCTTTCAAGAAGATCCTGAAGATGGGTGCTTCGCCTGTCATCTCCACCTGTACCATCATCTTCTGTATGTCGATGTTAGGTTTCTCCGTGGGACGTCTCTTCGGTTGGGAACAGATGGACTGCATCTTCCTGGGTGGTATGCTGGCGATGTCGTCGACCACGATTATCTATAAGGCATTTGACGATCTGGGCTTGCGCCAACAGCAGTTCGCAGGTCTGGTGATGAGTGTGCTGATCCTCGAAGATATCCTGGCAATTGTGATGATGGTGATGCTGAGTGCCATCGCCCAAGGTAATCTCGAAGGCAGTCAGATGGTGGAGTCGGTCATGCGTATCGTCTTCTTCCTCATCTTGTGGCTGGTGGTGGGTATTTTCGCCATTCCGCTGTTCTTGCGACGCGTCCGTTCGCTGATCAATGCCGAGGTGCTGTTGGTGGTCTCGCTGGGTCTATGCTGTGCGATGGCCGTATTTTCTTCAAAGGTGGGTTTCAGCTCTGCCTTCGGTGCCTTTATCATGGGTAGTATCCTGGCAGAGACTGTGGAGGCCGAGCGCATAGAGAAACTGGTAGAACCTGTCAAGAACCTCTTTGGTGCCATCTTCTTCGTGTCTGTAGGTATGCTGGTCGATCCGAAGATACTTGTGGAATATGCCATTCCCATCATGCTGTTGGTATTGACCATCCTGATCGGCCAAAGCGTGTTTGGCACGTTCTCCTTCATGTTGGCTGGTGAATCGTTGAAGTCGGCGATGCGTTGCGGATTCTCAATGGCGCAGATCGGTGAGTTCTCGTTTATCATCGCGTCGCTGGGTCTGTCGCTGGGCGTGATCAGTGATTTCCTCTATCCGGTAGTGGTGGCTGTATCCGTCACAACAACTTTCCTCACACCTTACATGATACGACTTGCCACACCGGTTTATAATCATCTGGAGCATCGTTTGCCCAATAAACTTATCAACTCGCTTAATTCGTTGTCGATGAGCAGTCATCAGCATACGCAGGGACAGAACTACTGGAAGAAACTGCTCACCCAGATGACCATCAATACAGTGGTGTATTCCATCCTGACGTCGGCTGCCATTGCCGTGATGTTCACCTTTGTGCTGCCGTTTGTCCGTAGCCTGTTGCCTGGGTGGGAACTGCACTGGTATGCCAACGGCGTGACGGGTGTGCTGACGGTGCTTGTCATTGCGCCCTTCCTGCGTGCGATGGTGATGAAGAAGAACCGCAGTCCGGAGTTCCGTGCCTTATGGGCAGAGAGTAACCGCAACCGTCTGCCGCTCCTCTTTACCATCTTGGTGCGTGCGGTGATCGCCATTTCATTTATCTTCTATATCTGTAACTACCTGAGTCGTCTCACCAATGCGCTGATGATTACCATCGGTGTGATCGTGATCCTGCTGATCATCTTCTCCCGTTGGGTGAAGCACCGTAGTATCACACTTGAGCGTCTGTTTGTGCAGAACCTGCGTTCACGCGACATCGCCGCTCAGGTATATGGTAAGAAGCGTCCGCTCTATGCTGACCGTCTGTTGGATCGTGATATCCACATTGCCGACTTCGAAGTGCCCTCTGACTCCATGTGGATGGGCCAGAGTCTGAAACAGTTGAATCTGGGTAAGAAGTACGGTGTGCATATCAGTAGTATCCTGCGTAGTGGCTGGCGAATCAATATCCCTGACGGCGACTATGTCCTTTTCCCCGGCGACATCCTTCAGGCTATTGGTAGTGACGAGCAGTTTTCAGCCTTCCGTGAGGCACTGGACCGTGAGCGTCTGGGTGTGGATCCTGATTCGGAGAAACGTCTCATGAAGTTACGCCAACTTGTGATTAGTGGTGAAAGTCCGTTCGTTGGTAAGACACTTATCGAGAGTGGTATCCGTGACCTCTACAGTTGTATGGTCATCGGTCTGGAGGAAGGAAAGCAGAACCTGTCTGCCTTCCCGCCAAACCGTAAGTTCAAGGTAGGGGATATCATCTGGGTCGTGGGTGAACAGGAATCACTCGACGCCCTGATAAATGAATAATGTTCAATCGTTGAAACCGGCTGTCAGTTCGCAGATGCGGATAATCACCTGCATGGCCTGTTTCATCGACTGGATACTTACAAACTCATAAGGTCCGTGAAAGTTCACACCCCCGGCAAAGATGTTGGGGCAGGGGAGTCCCTTGAATGATAACTGAGCCCCATCGGTACCTCCGCGAATGGGTTTTACCTTGGGTGCCACGCCACAGTCCTGCATCGCATGCAGCACCAGGTCGATGACGTGCATCTGGGGATCAATCTTCTCCTTCATATTGTAATATTGATCCTTCACCTCAGCGATGACGGTACCTTCACCGTAAGTCTCATTCATCTGTTCTGCACATCTCTGGACGAAACGTTTGCGGTCTTCAAAGCGCTCACGGTCATGGTCGCGGATGATATAGTGCAGTTTGGCCTGTTCAACGTTACTCTCGATACCCAGCAGATGGTAGAATCCCTGATAGCCTTCTGTCGTCTCCGGACGTTCGTCGGCAGGCAGCAACTGGGCAAACTCCGTAGCCAGCACATTGGCGTTCACCATCTTATCTTTTGCATAGCCTGGGTGTACGCTTACGCCTTTGATGAAGATCTTGGCGCTGGCGGCGTTGAAGTTCTCGAACTCCAGTTCCCCCAGATCGCCACCATCCATGGTGTAAGCCCAGTCGCAGCCGAACTTCTCCACGTCGAAATGATGGGCGCCCATACCGATCTCCTCGTCAGGATTGAAGGCGATGCGGATCTTGCCGTGCTTCACCTCAGGATGGTCTCTCAGCCAGCACATCGCCTGAATGATCTCTGCGATACCGGCCTTGTCGTCGGCACCTAACAATGTGTGTCCGTCTGTGACGATCAGGTCCTCGCCGATGTGCCTGAGGAGTTCAGGAAACTTCTTCGGACTGCTGATGATACCCTCTGACAGCAGGATGTCACTGCCGTCGTAGTTGTTGACGATGCGTGCCTTGATGTCTGCACCGGAACAGTCTGGACTTGTATCGTAGTGAGAGATGAAGCCGATGGTGGGAATGTCGCCCTTGATGTTGGCCTTCAGTGTGGCGTAGATGTAGCCTTTGTCGTCCATCTCCACATCGCTCAGACCTTCGTTCTCCAGTTCCTTCTTCAGGTAGTTTGCAAACACTAACTGTTTCTCTGTACTCGGCACCTGGTCGCTGTCTTCCTGCGACTGTGTGTCGAACTTCGTGTAGTTAAGAAATCGTTCGGTAATATCCATTTATGTGATCATTCTTACTTTAGAGGATACAAAATTAATCATTTTTCCGCAGAATCCTTCAAATAATCGAAAAAATACACTAACTTTGCAGAAATTTTCAAGAAAGATGGATGAAAAAGAGGTAAGATGGTATGTTATCGGCTCTGTGACCCGAGGCCGTGAGCTCAAGATCCGCGATGAACTGCGGCGCGATGAGCATGAGTGCTTCGTACCCCTTCGGTATGATGTCCGCAAACTGGGTGGTCAGCGTCGGCGCATCATGGTTCCCGCTGTCACAGGACTGATCTTCCTGCGTGGCTCCCTTGAGGAGGTGCGCGAGGCTATCAGGTTCCGTAGTGATGGCCTTTTCATCCGTAAATCCACTTTCTCCAATAAGGAGGACTATCTCTCTGTCTCAGAACATGAGATGCGCAACTTTATCGCCCTCTCCGAACAGGCAGGCGAGAATATCACCTATTATAATCCTGACGAGATTCATCTGCAGGTGGGGGATAAGATCCGTGTGAAAGGCGGTATGTTTGACGGGCGTGAGGGTGTGATCATGCGTATCAAGGGCAAGCGCCGCCGTCAACTGGTGGTATCTATCCCCGGTATCGTCTATGCGGCTGTAGAGCTGGAGCCGGAACTTCTTGAGTTTATTTCACCGGAGCAGCAGGTTGACTCAAAGGAAAAGGCTCCCCAGGAGAGCGCGGGCACTGCACCCAGGGAGAAACGTCGCACGAAGCATATCGAGGAAGATAAGAAACTCTTGGCCGACCTCGCCTATCGCCTGTTGTTCGAGGTGCCTACCTCTTATCAGCATGAGAAGGAGTATTATCTGTTGATCTCAGAACTGCGCCGTGTCCGTGAACGACTGTTGCCTTTCAAGGGCTATATAGCTGCACAGGAAGCCGAACTGGCACTGCCTCTCTATATGGCGGCTGTCAAACTCGGTGAAGATGTAGAGGCTGCAGAACAACGTGTCCGTAAGGTGATGGACCGTCTGAACGATACGAGTTTCCAAAAGTTGCGCATCCGACTCTATCTGGCACAGCTGGCTGGTGACGAAGAGTCCCGTCGTATCGTCGAAGCGCAGATTGCTGCTTGGAAAACGGCCCGTTTGTCCGCCAGACAGAAAGAATTCATCACCGAGACCAAACTGGTCTTCAATTCTGCTAAGAAATAAAAATCGCTTAGACTTTGTTGCCTAAGCGATTCTTGCTTTTTCAAAGTAGCATGTGATCCCGTTGGGATTGACTTCGCCGATCCCTGTAGGCTGGCGCCAGCCTTTGATAGTGTGAAGTATAGAAATACTTTAGCAGAATTCCAAGAGATAATACCTTTTCTTTTATAAATGCTAAATAGAACAGGTACATACACAAGTTCTGTTCGCTAATCTTTGCATAAGTATTCTGGGGCAAATCAACGATTTCATACTTATTCAAGACGTCAACACACTCCGTAAACTCAGATAGGTTAATTCCAAACGAATTTATAATATCCTCAAATTCCTCGTTCCCTTCAAATTTCAAAGGAGAGAAAAAGGCTATTATACCAGCACATTTCTTGAGCGTTTTCTTATCTTCGTATTGAATGCCGTCTATTATATTCCCATAATAAGCATCAAATAACGCAGAAACATCATTTAAGGATTGTAAATCCTGTTTCTCTATCGCAAGTTTGCCTGCCATCATAGCAATTCTGGGATTTCCTTTTGAAATTGTGCTAATCTTATCAAGATACATCTTATTCTCAATATGGAACCCTAATCGAACTATTTCCGAAACCTGTTCATAAATCATGGGATTAACCTGTATTTCCAGACAATTTTGTGGAAAACACATGGCCTTTGCTTGTTCGAGTGCATAATCTCTAACTGTCATAACAATTTTTAGTTCCCCTTTTCTTATGGAAGAATAAAAACCGATGATAGTCATAAAACTACTTATTCTATTGATGTCATCGACAAAAACAATATTATCATCATTTAGATTAATATTGCATGTTAGATCCGTTAGCAATTCCCCTCCTTTATATGATATACAGTATGCATGATAACTAGGATTCTCTTTACAATATTCTGATATCGCATGTATTGCAAGTTTGGTCTTTCCAACGCCAGGAGCACCATGTAAAAGGATGAAATCAGACTTCTCTATTCCAGTTTTAATAGATTGTAATTCCTGCTCTCGATAAAGAAAAGCATTTGATAGAGGTGCCGCGATCGCTCCAGCAGCATTGTCATATTCATGAACGAAATCATCAATTGAAACAATTTGCCCTGTATCCATATGAATTCCTAAACAGCTAAAGATAAGATTCTTGTGATGAATACAAAGTTCCCTTGCCAAACGACCTCCATCGTAGATTTGATATGAAGTATGTGTTTCTTCAGCATACTTTTGGATAGCGACGGCCTCTTCTTTGTTTAGTTTGTAATTAGCAAAAAGTAGTATGCGTTCCAGCTTTGTTTTTTCAACACCTCTTTCTTTTAGACATTTCTCAAAATCCGCTATAAGTTTTTTCCCCCTTTTAGTTTCATCTGTAGAGTATTCTACCATAATATATTTACCATCATGCGTAAGGATAAATGTATCAGGAGTACCCTTTGTCGTTTTTTGTTTACCATATTGGCTTCCAGTACATACAAATGCATTATAGTCTCTATCCTTACTTATCAAGAATAAATCACCAAGCTCTTGAAAAGCGGCTTGGTTCATTGATTTAATAGTATTTTCTACTTCTTGTAAATTCATAACCATTACTTTTCCTGCAAAAATACGAATTTTTAATGAGAAATGCACTGATTAAAGTCTTTTTTCTAATAAAAACAAACAAAATCTCTTCACTATTCGCTTTTTTTTGTATATTTGCAGCAAAATAATCACAGAAATATGTCGAACAATCAACAGAACGTGATGCTAAACAGGCTGAAGGCAGCCTTGGCAGAACAAGGTCGGACAAACCGCTGGCTGTCTGAACAGCTTGGCAAATCAGAGAACACCGTTTCCAGATGGTGTGCTAACAAGGTGCAACCATCTATACAACAGTTGAATGAAATAGCAAGTGTTTTAGATGTTGATGTACGCAGTTTAATAACCTCAACAAAGGAGATATGATAACAAACAATTCGATAATAGATGATGCATACAACCAGCTTTCCAATGCTTATTATTATAAGCGTGACAGGAAGGCTATTGAGGAAAGTTGTAAATATTGCCAGAGTTTGGGAATTCCCAATTTCCAAGAATTGGCAAATGCAGAAATGACAAAGTTATATTCACATCGTCGCATCAAGACCTATCCTGTACTTACATCTATAGAGTGTTTGCCTCCTGATGTATTGGGAATGTATGCGTTGGCGTGTATGGAAGTTCTGTTCAATATGAAAATAGAAAGTATCAGGCGAGATTGCCAATATGCATATCAAACACTCTCACAGCCTGTTCTGTTTCAAAGCACTGCTGTCTTATATACGCAGAACGAAAAGCGATTGACTGTTGGGGACTTCTTGAAAGTCATCAAATATGCACTTGCCTTAGTGGATATTGTTTATCCTGACAACAAAGTTTCATCAGTTGCCAATCCCATTGTTTGGGCTTTACAGGGCATTGATGATACACTAAATAACAAATCGAAGACCGAGTTGACAAACCATTCACTTCATATAGCTGCAGACTTTCTTACTTCAAATGTGAAGGAATCCCTCAATGACACAAATGCAAAACGCAGTGTTGCCGTTTCTGCATTGATGGTAAACTTAGCTATAGACTTTTTGGTAAAAGACAACTAATAGAATTCGACATAATGAATAATAAAGATAAAGAAACACCTCATTTTGTCACATCGCACGATTTCCATGGTGATGCGGAATATATCGCATGGTTGCAAGAAATCAAGGGACGTTATCAGCGCATCCGTTCTCGCATTGCACTTCAGGCAAACTATGGCACATTGGAGTTCAATTGGTTGCTTGGTCGTGACCTCGTTGAGAAGAAAGCGGAACAGCGTTGGGGAGCGGGTGTCGTTGAGCAGTTAAGCCTCGATATGAGGGCTGCTTATCCAGATATCAAAGGGTTCTCATCGCGCAACCTGTGGTATATGAAACAGTGGTACCTCTTCTATCGTGGTGACACCCAACGCTTGGAAAAACTGCACCAACTTGGTGCAGAATTGCAGGCTGCAGAAAACAAGAACCCCATAAAACTGCACCAACTTGGTGCAGAAATAGCATCTCCCAATCGCATAACCGCTATTCTTGACAATGGCGAGATGCTACCACTCTTTGGCATTGTCCCTTGGAAGCATCATGTGCTGATTTCATCTAAATGCAAATCGATAGAAGAGGCTTTCTATTACCTGCAACGTATCATTGATGAGGGCTTGAGCAGAAGTGAACTGGAAGATTTGGTGGCCGATGATGCGTGGTCAAAACAAGGAAAGGCACTGACGAACTTCCATCAGCGTTTGGACGAGGTGCAAGGAGCATTAGCCAATAACGTGCTGAAAGATCCCTATAATTTCGACTTTATTCAGTTGCAGCGTCATTATGATGAGCACGATCTTGAAGCGGCATTGGCTAAGGACATCACCCGTTTCCTTCTAGAATTGGGCAGCGGATTCACCTATGTAGGTCGTCAAAAAGAACTTGTGGTTTCAGGCGATGACTATTTCCCTGATATGCTATTCTATCACATTCGCTTGCGCTGCTATGTAGTCATTGAACTGAAGGTGGTGGAATTCATGCCAGAGTTCGCTGGTAAGCTGAACTTCTACGTCTCGGCCGTCAATCGTTTGTTGCGTCAAGACGATGACAATCCCACCATTGGTTTGCTCATCTGTAAGTCAAAAGACCAAACTAAGGTTGAATGGGCTTTCGACAGCATTCAGAACCCGATGGGCGTTGCAACTTATCAAGGTGTCAAGATTGCCGATAAACTACCAAGCGTAGAAGCCCTCCAAGAACGAATCAAACTGTTGGAAGCGCAATTGGGACAAGCCGAAGGATTAGAAAAAGGAAAAGAAGGATGATAAAGAATTTAGAATCCATATACAAGCCTGTCCAATATCTGGGTGCAAAGACAAGAACATTAGATACGATTGTCTCCGAGTGCAGTCGCTTGCATAAGAAAGACTCTTATGTGGTTGATTTGTTCTCAGGAAGCAGTCTCGTATCCCAGGCTCTTTATCTTAACGATATGCCAGTTATTGCTAATGATGTTATGAGGTTCTGCTCCGACATGTCTGCCTGCTTGTTAAATGTATCCAAAACCAAAGATTCTACAAAACTATTGAGAAAAGCAATCAATAGCGTTTCATCTTATGATATAACACCTGATTTCATGGAACCTTTTAGGAATTTCATGATTAAGGAAGATTGCCTTATAAAACAGAAAGACCTACATGGACTTAAAGAACTTTACTCACTACTTCCTGTTATAAGTAACGAAAAAGTAAAACCGTCGCATCAAGTACTATTTATAAAAGGTAATATAGGCAAAAAAGCGTTTAATTGCCCCCCTCTTATTACTAATTACTATTCTGGATCTTATTTTGGAATACGACAATCTATAAGGTTAGACGCAATAAGAACTTATATTGAATTATATTATCTTGAAAATAGCGACGAATGGGTTTATACAGCGATGTTGACGGCTTTATACAGCACTTTATCCGCTATTGTACATAGTGCAGGGAAACACTTTGCCCAGCCTATTAGTATCACAGATCTTGATAAAGACAAAATTACCAATATTAGACTTTTTGAGAATCGCAGTTTCAATGCAGATGAACTGTTTGTCGGTTTTTTGGAAGATATATTATCAAAAACTAGTAATGAGGACTATATTCCATCCAGTATTTCTACCTGTTATGATGTCCAAGACAAGAGTTTTGCAAATCTATTGGAGAACAAAGCGATATCCGTCATGTATGCAGACCCTCCCTATACTGCACAGCAGTATTCAAGGTTCTATCATATTCCAGAAGTTATTAGGAACTATAGATATCCGCAACTTCAACAATTTAGAGGGCATAGAACACAAGGATTATATCCAGATAATAAGTT
>JAEEGH010009416.1_pt1 | contig 22805 bp, 16 predicted proteins | sample 9134181 | NCBI WGS metagenome assembly JAEEGH01 (sample SAMN16246544, study PRJNA631951) | gut metagenome | biome: gut microbiome; feature: rumen; material: DP-attached | host: Bos | place: Iran: Karaj | collected 2018-10
TCTCGCCATAGAACGGCGTATAGTCGAGCACGAGTTCATAGAACACGTTCTTCTTCTGCGTCACCTTACGATAACGGAGGATATGACAATCGTATTCCGTATAGTCGTAGCCCACGAACTGCTGCTCACCCTGGGCAAGTTCCGTCCAGTCAGAATTCTCGACGGCAGCGGCATTACGGGCACGTTCCTTCTGCTTCTGCATCTCGACATTGAACTGCTCCTCATTGACGGTGAAGCCATTCTCACGACAGATCAACTCCGTCAGATCGAGAGGGAAGCCGTAGGTATCAAAGAGGCGGAAAGCCTGAACACCATCGAGTTCGGTCTTATTATCCTTACGCAGCTGCTCCATTGCGTCGTTGAGCATACCGATACCTTTGTCGAGGGTACGCAGGAAAGCATCTTCCTCTTCCTTCATCACCTTAGAGATCAGCTGCTGCTGAGCCTTGAGTTCAGGGAAGGCATCGCCCATCTCAGCCACGAGCGTGGGCACGAGCTTGTAGAGGAAAGACTCCTTCTGATCAAGGAACGTATAGGCATAGCGGACGGCTCTTCTCAGGATTCGACGAATCACATAGCCAGCCTTCGCATTCGACGGCAGCTGACCATCGGCAATGGAGAAGGACACAGCACGCAAATGGTCTGCACAGACACGCATGGCGACGTTGATATCGTCCTGCGCTTTGCTGACCTCACCCTCTTCGAAGGTGGTGTACTTCAGACCTGTAATCTGCTCCTGAGCCTTGATGATCGGCTGGAAGATGTCCGTATCGTAGTTCGAGTGCTTGCCCTGCAGCATGCGGACGAGGCGCTCAAAGCCCATACCAGTGTCGATGACATTCATGCTCAACTTCTCCAACGAGCCGTCGGCCTTGCGATTGAACTGCATAAACACGAGGTTCCAGATCTCAATCACCTGCGGATCGTCCTGATTCACCAGTTCTCGGCCGCTCTTGCCTGAGGCCTTGCGCTGCTCAGGAGTACGACTGTCAACGTGGATCTCTGAGCAAGGACCACAGGGGCCTGTGTCGCCCATCTCCCAGAAGTTGTCATGCTTGTTGCCGTTGATGATATGATCCTCAGGCACATGCTTGGCCCAATATTTGGCGGCCTCATCGTCGCGAGGGATATTCTCCTCAGGCGAGCCCTCGAAGACCGTCACATAAAGATCCTCAGGATTCAGCTTCAGCACATCCACCAGATACTCCCAAGCCATATCGATGGCGCCTTCTTTGAAGTAGTCGCCAAACGACCAGTTGCCGAGCATCTCGAACATGGTGTGGTGGTACGTATCGTGTCCCACCTCTTCCAGGTCGTTGTGCTTGCCTGAGACACGGAGGCACTTCTGGGTGTCTGCCCGTCTGCGCGGCTCCGGATCACGGGTGCCGAGGATGATATCTTTCCATTGGTTCATACCTGCGTTGGTAAACATCAGCGTGGGGTCATCCTTGATGACCATAGGTGCTGAGGGCACGATGGCGTGCTGCTTAGACTCGAAGAATTTCTTGAATGAGTCGCGAATTTCGTTTGCTGTCATTGTCTTACTTGTTTTCTTAATTGGCTGCAAAATTACAAAATTATTCTGAAACAGCCAAAACTATCACCGAATTCTTAATTAAAATATGTATAGCGCGCAAGAGACGCGAAAATCGTCTTTTGGTAATAAATATTTACATCACAAGATTGCATAGGGTGGACTCGGACTTTACATAGACTAAAGTGGGAGTTTAGTTAGCCTAAAGTCAGACTTTACTGCCTTCAAACTCCGACTTTCAAGGCTCCAAAATCAGAGCGAGGATAATCCTTTGATTACCAATACTTTACGAAAAGTCGGCAAAATTAAGAAATATTCTTACAAATCACACTCCACAAACAGACTTTGGCAAATTAATTTGCAGGAAAATTGGCGGATTCAATTTTTTTTTGTACCTTTGCAGCAGAAAAGCTAAAGACCAGGAAGAGAATGGACGACGAGATAAAAGAAGACAGCGGTGAGTACCAGCTGTCCGAGAGCCCAGAACAGCAGGAGTCGGAGAGCCAGCAGGAAGGTCACTCCGACTATAAACCCGTGAACCGCTTCGATGCCGCAGCCGTGCATCATCTGAGCGGTATGTACCAGAATTGGTTCCTCGATTATGCCAGTTACAGCATCCTCGATCGCGCCGTGCCCCATTTGGAGGACGGCCTGAAACCTGTGCAACGCCGCATCCTGCACTCGATGAAACGGATGGATGACGGCAGATACAATAAGGTGGCGAACATCGTGGGCCACACGATGCAGTTCCATCCACACGGCGACGCCTCCATCGGTGACGCCCTCGTGCAGTTGGGACAGAAGGAGCTGCTGATTGACACCCAGGGAAACTGGGGTAACATCCTGACGGGTTCCTCTGCCGCTGCCCCACGATACATCGAGGCCAGACTGTCGAAATTCGCCCTCGACACCGTCTTCAACCCAAAGACGACGGAGTGGAAGATGTCGTATGACGGCCGCAATAAGGAGCCCATCACCCTGCCAGTGAAGTATCCGCTGTTGCTGGCTCAAGGCGCAGAAGGCATCGCCGTCGGACTCTCCACGAAGATTCTGCCCCACAATTTCTGCGAGATTTGCGACGCAGCCATCAGCTATCTGCACGACCAGCCTTTCCGCCTATATCCGGACTTCCCTACCTCTGGCAGCATCGACGTGTCGAAATACAACGACGGCCAGCGCGGTGGCTCCGTCAAGGTGAGGGCGAAAATCGAGAAGGTGGACCAGAAGACGCTCGTCATCCGTGAGATTCCCTTCTCAAAAACCTCCGAGACGTTGCAGGACTCCATCGTCAAAGCCGTTGAGAAAGGTAAGATCAAGGCCCGTAAGGTGGAAGATCTGACGGCTGCCAACGTTGAGATTCAGGTGCATCTCGCTCCAGGCGTCTCATCAGACAAGACCATCGATGCCCTCTATGCCTTTACTGATTGCGAGATCAGCATATCACCCAACTGCTGCGTGATCGAGGACAATAAGCCTAAGTTCTTGACTGTCAGCGATGTGTTGCGCCACAGCGTAGACCGTACGAAGGATCTCATTCGTCAGGAACTCGAAATCCGCAAGGGTGAGCTCTTGGAACAGTTGCACTTCCAGTCGTTGGAGAAGATCTTCATCGAAGAGCGCATCTATAAGGACAAGAAATTCGAGGAGGCCCCCAATGTGGATAAGGTCTGCGAACATATCGACGAGCGGCTGACGCCCTACTACCCTACCCTTATCCGTGAAGTGACCAAGGACGACATCCTCAAACTATTGGAAATCAAGATGCAGCGTATCCTGAAATTCAACAAGGACAAGGCCGAAGAGCTGATGGCCCGTCTGAAGGCTGAGATTGAGGAGATAGACCGCGATCTGGCGAACCTCGTGGAAGTGACGGCTAACTGGTTCCAGTTCCTCAAGGACAAATACGGCAAGGACCATCCGCGACTGACGGAAATCCGCAATTTCGACACCATCGAGGCCTCGAAGGTGGCCGAAGCCAACCAGAAACTCTACATCAACCGCACGGACGGCTTCATCGGCACAGGCCTGAAAAAGGACGAGTTCGTGTGCAACTGCTCCGATCTCGACGACATCATCATCTTCTACAAAGACGGTAAATACAAGGTTATCCGAGTGGCGGAGAAGGTGTTCGTGGGCAAAAACGTGCTTTATCTCGATGTGTTCAAGAAGAATGACGCTCGCACGACCTACAACGCTGTCTATCGTGACGGCAAGAAAGGCAACTGCTTCATCAAGCGTTTCAACGTGACAACAATGACGCGCGACAAGGAGTACGACTTGACGCAGGGCACGCCTGGCTCGAAGGTGATGTACTTCAGCGCCAACCCCAACGGCGAGGCAGAGATCATCAAGGTGACGCTCGAACCCAATCCGAAACTCAGGAAGATCTTTGTAGACAAGGACTTCTCGGAGGTGATGATCAAGGGTCGTACGTCGAAAGGTAATCTGCTGACGAAGTTCCCTGTGCATCGTATCGGCCTGAAGAGTCACGGACACTCGACACTCGGTGGGCGCAAGGTGTGGTATGATCCAGACGTCAACCGTCTGAACTACGACGAACACGGACGGCTGCTGGGTGAGTTCTTCGACGATGACCAGATTCTCATCGTGCTGAAGAACGGCGAGTGTTACCTTACGAACTTCGATCTGAACAACCATTTCGAAGAGAATATCCTGCGAATAGAGAAATACGACTCATCGAAAGTATGGACAGCCATCCTCTACGATGCTGATAATCAAGGCTATCCGTACATGAAGCGTTTCCTGATGGACGCCACGAAGAAAAAGCAGAACTGGCTTTCGGAGAATCCCGTCTCACAGCTTCTTCTATTGACAGACACCGTCTATCCGCTCATCAAGGTGACTTACGGTGGTGTCGACGAGTTTAGGGGATCAGAGGAAATCGACGCAGAGCAGTTCATCGCTGTCAAGGGATACAAGGCCAAAGGCAAGCGCCTGACCACTTGGCAGATAGCCAGCATCGAGGAGCTGGAACCCGTGCGTTTCCCTGAAGAGCCGGAAGAGCCAGAAAATGTGGAGAATTCAGACGACTCCGATGACTCCGATGACTCCGACGATTCAGAGATCCTGACTCCCTCCGAGGAGGCCCCAGCCCATCGAAGCAGTCAGCCTCAGGAAGAATTAAGTCTCTTCGACGATGAAGAATAAACTCTTGATGCTGTTCCTCACCTTGGTTCCGTTGTGTGCCGTCGCCCAGGAATCCACCTCTGCCAACATCATCGGTGTGGGCTCCTCCAAGATTCTCGACACTTACATCAACCAGGAGAAGTACTCCGGCATCGGCTTCACCTATTTATATATTAAGGAACGCGCGAGGGAAGACAGGAAATGGAACAGCGTCATCGAGCACGAACTGGATCTCTCGTCCACCAAGGACAGAAGCGAGGACAACCAAATGATTGAAGGCGACTACAACCTCTACTGGGGCCGATATTATCATTGGCATCTTTTCGCAGACCGTCTTCTGATAAAGGCTGGCGGACTCGCCAATGTCAATCTGGGCTTTCTCTATGATACGACCGCCTCAAACAACCCTGCCCAGGCCCGTATCAGCCTGAATCTCATGCCTGCTGCCATCGCCACCTACCATTTTCCCCTCTTTGGAGAGCAGTTCGCCCTGCGTTATGAACTGAACGTGCCCCTCGTGGGCGTGATGTTCAGCCCTAACTACGGACAGTCGTACTACGAGATCTTCAATCGCGGAAACTACGACCACAACATCGTTCCCACTACCTTCGTCAGCGCACCCACCTTCCGACAGATGCTGTCGCTTGACTGGCAGGCAAGCGATAAATGGTCGTTGCGCATCGGCTACCTGGGGAACTACCAGCAGGCAGAAGTCAACAACCTGAAGCAGCATGTCTATGCCCATCGCGTGATGATCGGCATCGTCTGCCACATCCCAAACAGCCTCCGCCCATGAGAAAGTTTGCCGTCATCTGGTTCCTCATACCCCTGCTCACCTTGTCCTGCGTCGACGAGGAAGAATTCCCCAATACGGCTCAGGGAAACTTTGAAGCCCTGTGGAAGATCATCGATGAGCACTACTGCTTCTTCGACTACAAGCAGCACGAATATGGTCTCGACTGGAACACCGTATATAATATATATAAGGTACGCGCGAGGGAAGAAGCCAGCAAGTACCAGCTGTTCGAGGTGCTCACGGATATGCTGAGCGAACTGCGCGACGGTCACGTGAACCTCTACTCCGCTTTCGACAACGGCCGTTATTGGAAATGGCACGAGGATTACCCAACGAATTTCAGCGACACCCTGCAACGCAAATACCTCGGTACCGACTATCGCATCGCCTCTGGTATGTTTTATCGGATCCTCGACGACAATATCGGCTATGCATACTACAGCAGTTTCACAAACCCTGTAGGCGATAGCGGACTAAATGAGATTCTACAATACTTTGCCTTCTGCAACGGACTCATCCTCGATATCCGTGAGAATGGAGGAGGCAACCTCACCAATGCGGAAAAGCTCGCAGCACGTTTCTGTAACGAGAAAACGCTGGTGGGCTACCTGCAACATAAGACGGGAAGGGGACATAACGACTTCTCTGAGCCGGAACCGCAATACGTCGAGCCCTCTTCGAATCTCAGATGGCAGAAGAAGGTTGTCGTGCTGACCAACCGTGGGGTGTTTAGTGCAGCCAACGACTTCGTCAAGTATATGAAATGCTTCCCACAAGTGAAAATCGTGGGCGACCAGACAGGAGGAGGTTCTGGCTTACCCTATACCAACACGCTGCCCAACGGATGGACGGTTCGTTTCTCGGCCTGTCCTTCCTTCGATAAGGACCTCCAACAAGTGGAGTTCGGCATTGCGCCCGACTATGTCGTCAGTCTGACTGACGAGGATTTACTGCAAGGGAAAGATACGCTGATAGAATTTGCTCGAAAACTTTTGGCGGAATGAAAAATTATTCGTACCTTTGCAACCGCTTTGGGCATTTTGCCCAGAAGAAAGAGCGTTCTTTCGCGCCTGTGGCGGAATTGGTAGACGCGCCAGACTTAGGATCTGGTGTCTCACGACGTGCAGGTTCGAGTCCTGTCAGGCGCACAAGACATAAAAAAAGGCAAAAAATGGTAGTTTGACATACCATAATCGTGCTATTTTGATAGAAAATTGCAGTTTTTGATAAAAAAAATTAAAATTTTCTTGCAAATATAGAAATAATTGCCTAATTTTGTCACCGATTTATGTAAATATACGCGTGAATATTAATAATAAAATGTTTAATTATAATTTTTAAGTTCAAATGAAAAAGAAATTTATCAATGGTATTTTGATGGTAGCAATGCTTTTTGCCACCACATCATCATTTGTTTCTTGCAAGGACAACATTGACGACGATCTTTCTCCCGTCTATGCACAACTGAGCAAGAAAAGCGCAGACCTGCAGGCTAAGATTGATAGTCTGAAGAAGGAGATGGATGAGAAACAGTACATCATCAATGAGTACATCACAAACATCGACACGACTATCATCAACAACTTCTACGACATTGACACGACTATTATCAATGTGATTGAGAATCTTGACAGCGTCAAGGAGGCTGTGAATGTTATCAACCAGCAGATTATCAACCATAATCAGCAGATTACCAACATCACACTGGCTGTTGACTCAATCGACAATGTTCTGAAGAGTTACGAGAATCGCATCAACAATATGGGTGACTCAGTAAACACACTGTGGTCAAGAGTTGACAGCATCTTCGGTATTCTGGATGCCATGGTGAGTGGTACCCTCATCACAAGCGTCAATATTGAGACCACACGCAATGACGTGTTAGGCATCATCAACACGCCAATTGCTAAGGTTAATGCTCTGGCTGCTTATTATGGCACCAACGACTCTGGTATTGAAGAATTCCCGTATGCCGGTATCGACTACAATGTCGGTGGTAACCAATTAGCAGAGTACCTTGAGGACTATGAGTTGCCCGATGCTGGTTACACGAGCTTCGACGAGAGCGACTACATCACAGACACCTACGGAAACGCAGGTCAGATTTACTTTACTGTGAACTCTACCGATTACGACAACTTTGACATCAGCAAGATCACCAAGATTCAGATTGAGAACAGTGCAGGTGAGGTTGCTCCTATTGAGCTTAATGTCAGAAAGTCTTCTGCTCGTATCAATTGGGACTTCGGCCGTGCATTCTTGGAGGAGACCGGCAAAGATGTCAACAATGGTTTCTATGTAGCTGACGCTACTATTACTGAAGATAACCTCGATCCTAGCAGATTCCAGATTGAGAGGTTCATCAACTTCGAAAAACTGAAGAGCGAGATTAAGAAACGCATTGACGATATCCGCACTGTTGAGGGTGAGGGCGCTGATGGCTACAAGGGCAACAAAGCCCAGTTCAAGAACTTCGTTAGGGAGATTGCAAGTCTTGCCTATGGTATCCTCAAGAACGACCTTACTCAGAGTGATCTGGCTACCAATATCACCTATTCTCCTCAAAAATTGGCTCTGTTCATAGAGAAGGGTGGCAAGATGAAGAGAGTTGGTCAGACTCAATTAGACTTGTTGACCACAGCTGTCAAGCCACTGTCATACAACACTTTCTGGGCTTATGAGAAGGGCAAGGAGAACAACTGGATTATCGAGACCGTTCTCGAGAAGGCTGTCTCAAGAATTGCCAAAGAGATTAACGAGAGATGGGGTGACATTGGTGTTAAGGCCAAGATTGAGGGACTTGACGAGGCTAATAAGGCTGTCATCGTAAATCTGAATGGCAATTTGGAAACCGTCAAGATTGGCGACAACCAATATTGGATCGACTTAAAGAAGGGTGCTGCACTCAACGGTGGTTTGGATGCTATTAATGACAAGCTTGCAAAGGTTTTGAAGACCTACACACTGGGTCATGCTGTTGACAAGGCCGAGAATCGTATCAACGCTTATCTGGATAAGGCTTCAGACTACTTGACCAACCTGATCAACAAGCACATGTTCACACGTGCCGTTGCTCCTATCATCATCTTCGAGACTTCTACTGGTGTTGATCGTCTGTGTGAGGGTATGTTCGTCAAGAGAGGTGTCATGCACGCTTACCTGACTTCAGGTACCATGGAGCTCCTCGTTCCTGCATACAGAAAGTATGTAGCCTTGGAGAAGAACGGAATGCTCTTGGAGTCTAAAGTACTGCCTGGTAACACGCTGACCCACGATTTCGACTTGAGCGAGAAGGGTGACTATAAGATCATTATCAGCTGCGTTGACTACTTTGGCTACGTGATCACCAAGAAGTACGATGTATACGTGAAGTAATTAACATTCGAGAACTAAATAAAATAATAAAACAGATATGAAAATGAAGAAAGCAATATTGTCTTGCCTGATGCTGATGGGAGTACTCTCTGTATCTGCTCAGGAGCAAAAGGGCACGACAGAATATGTCTTCGAGCCACACTGGTACCTCCAGCTTCAGGGAGGTGCACAGTACACCACGGGTGAGGCTAGTTTCGGTGATATGATTTCACCCACCATCCAGGGTGCTGTTGGCTATCAGTTCTCAAAGACCGTTGGTGCTCGTCTGGGTATCAATGCATGGCAGAGCAAGACTGGTTGGAAGGATGACGCTGGTTTCATCCCGCAGAATTTCAAATACAGCTATTTTGCACCTGCATTGGATTTGACTTTCGACCTTTCGAATATCATCGCAGGCTACAACCCCAATCGTAAGGTAAGTTTTGGTGCCTTCATCGGTATCGGTTTGAACTATCGCATGCAGAGCGACGATGCTAAAAAAGCAAAGGCATATATGGATAGTTACGTTAACAAAGATGAGTTCGGATGGACTCCGATGTATGACGACGATGCATGCCTGTTCTTCAAGGGTCAAGCTGGTCTGACAATGGACATTCACCTCAACGATGCTTGGAGCATCGGGCTGGAGGCCAACTTCAACATGTTGAGCGACCGCTACAACTTCAAGAAGGTTGGTAACCCCGACTCATACTTCAACCTGCTCGCAGGTATCAAGTACAACTTCGGTCCCACCTACTCTACTCGCTTCATCCCGGCTCCAGAGCCCGAGATTCGCTACGTAGACAAGATTGTGGAGAAGATTGTTGAGGTTCCCGCTCCCGCACCCGCAGCTGTTGAGCCGCTCCGTCGTGATATCTTCTTCGAGATCAACAAGACCATCATCCGCGACTCTGAGAAGCAGAAGGTTCAGGATATCGCTGACTACATGAACGCTCATCCAACATCTAAGGTGATGATTACCGGTTATGCTGACGCTGGCACAGGTAACGACCGCATAAACGATCGTCTGGCTAAGGGTCGTGCACAGGTTGTCGTGAAGGCTCTGAAGGAGCAGTACGGCATCGCCGAGAGCCGCATCAGCTGGGATAGCAAGGGTTCACGTGTACAGCCGTTCGCTGAGAATGACTTGAACCGTGTATCAATCTGTATTGCTGAATAATTCAAGAATCAGATAAGACTTCAAAGCCCGGTCCCAAAATGGGGCTGGGCTTTTTTAATAAATAGAAATTCTAGATAATGAAAAAGATTTTTAGTACGATTACATTATTATTTTGCGGTATGATGATGGCCAATGCACAAATTACAGATGGCTTTTATCATATTAGGAATGCTGGCACAGGAAGGTATCTGAGTATCAACGATACTGATCCTAACAACTACCCTGTTTCTCAATCGGGAAGCGTCAACTTAGCAGGCATCAGAACCTACATCAATTATGATTCTGTAGCAGTCAGCCCCTCATGCGTTATATTCGTTAAAGAATTAGGAAACGGGAAATACGATTTTGGTGCACAAGGGTCAAGTCTTTACGCCATGACAAGTCAAAAATTACCCGTTGACATCACAGCAATAGGTAATGGTACATACAGAATCCATGGCAGCTATAAGGGATACACGAAAGAACTGACAGACAAGTCTCCAAGCAAACAGGATGGAAATTTGGTAAATACTGAAACAGGTATGATTTATTGGACATTTGAGCCAATCAATACTTCAAACGAGTATATAGGAATCCATCCAGATGTCAAGACTGCCGATGGCACATATTATGGCACCATTTATGCTGGATATAATTTCAGGTTTGTCTCACCAGGTATGGAAGCCTACTATGTCAGCAATGCTGGAGGTGCAGGATTCACGATGAAAAAAATAACATCAGATGTCATTCCTGCAAGCGTCCCCGTCATTATCAAATGCAATTCTGCCAACCCTCAAGATAATAAGATTGAGCCGGTCATAGGAGGTTATGATTTTAATGATTACAATCTGTTAGATGGAGTTTACTGTTCATTGTATGTTGCAGGACATCATAATGTAAAACGCTTTGACAACATTTCCATGCGTATACTCGGCTTAAGCGATAAAGGTGAATTGGCCTTCCTCGCAAATCCCACAATTGACCGTTTGTACAAGGAACAATATCTGATGGCCAACAAAGCATATCTGAAAGTAAACTCTGGTGATGCAGACGTGATGATACTTGACGGCCCATCTGCCATTAACACCGTCAAGACAGAAAATAACACCAAGACAGGCATCTATACGCTAACAGGTGTTCGTCTGCCAGATGGTGTCACCCCACGTGCCGGTATTTACGTAAAGAACGGCAAAAAGGTCATCATCAAATAAGCGAGAGTTTCAGCAATATATTAGAAAAAATCTGCCCGCTTGAATCATTATACGATTACAAGCGGGCAGTTTTATTTCAACCACATCCGACTCAGAAGATACGCTTTGTCACTCGGAGGCTCAGAACCGGATAAACCTTAAATGCCTTGAAAAGATCAACATAGGTACCAACCTTACCATCTATATTTTCAACATCCTCAGTCAGGCTGACGTCTCTATAAGTTCCATCAGGAAGCTTCAAACCATGATATACTACCAGATTTGGAGTTCCTCCCCAGAACATAGCACCACAGTCAAAAGAAATCTTCCAGTCATCACGTTTCTTCAGCAAATTTCCACCATAACCAAAACCCAAATACGGCTTAAATGAATTCGAAGTGGCAGTCGCACGAACCATACCATCTTCGTCAGGCTCAACGATATAGGGTCTTTGTACTGTATTTCCTTTGGAATCAACCATCATCTTACTCACCAACACATTACCATCAGCATCAGTAATATCATGAGAGAAGTATCCAACAGCGAAGCCCATATCACCATAGTCTATGAACTTTTGCCTAACCTGCGGCGGCATTTCGACACCCACTCCACTCAAAGTAGGGAACTGATTAGGGTCAAAAGTAATCAAAGGATCTCCATTAATGGCACTCGTATACATCTTATTATAGATTCCCGCCGAAACCAGTGAAACCATCGCTTCCGTAGAGTTCACGGCCTCTGCGAACTTGGAAGCCCCCCAATAAAAGCCTGCAGTAAAGTGCCAGTGCTTATTCTCTTTGAATGGGAACACATCAACCAAGAATTTGAAGTTATTGAGAGTTGGCTTACCGATCATGTCTACATGGTCATCTATATCAAAACCCGTAAAACTATACATAAAGTCTCTGAGCTTGTCAAACCGTGTTTCTTGACGATTACCATCCTCGTCATAACTTCTTGCCGGCTGACCATTAATGGTCATCTCAAAGGGCATTCGCTTTGTGAAACGAGGCATAAACTCATATCCGAGTCGCAACTGCGCCCACTCTGTTACCGGAGATGCGACATCGAAGCCGATACCAGTTGTACCAAGCGTTACAGAGACATCCAAATGCTGGAAGATTTCATGTTCCTTCCAGTATTGGAAAATTGGGATATACTTTTTAGATGGGTTCACATCATTCAACTCACTCAAGATTGAACGCATCTTAACACTGTCGGTTTTAACACTATCTGTCTGAGAAAAAGCACCTAGTCCCAAACTGGTCAATACCATAATACATACAAATTTCTTCATTTCTTTTATGATTAATCTGTTACCCTTTTATCTCATATACCATCGGCCGTCACGTACTACCATCGGCACCACGATCTCTTCGTTGGTGGAATCGCCAAAACAAAGCATCATAAACACATTGGTATACTTTTGCAATGTATCAGTCTTTGCATTGACGACCCGTACTTCGTAGATTCCGCGATGGGCCTGCTCCTGCTGATGCACAAACTGGTGGCAGTTATCCCGCAATTGATTCCAGTATTCCTCTTCCGAGTGTTTATTCAGGCCATCCTTCCCTTGAAGAAACTTCTCATACTCCCCATTTATCAAGTGCTCGTAATAGCCTTTGGCTGCCAGAGAAGCCATCTCCTCCGCTGTCGGGTTTCCACAGGACATCCCTAATATCCCTAAAAAACCTAATAACCCTACTATCCCTACCAGGCTCTTTCTCATTTCTGCCGGATAAACACGTTAATGGGCGAACCAGTCAGCGTCCAGTTCTCACGAATCTTATTCTCTAAGAAACGCTTATAAGGCTCCTTGACATACTGTGGCAGGTTGGCATAGAACACGAAGGTCGGAATCTGCGTGTCAGGCACCTGCGACACATATTTGATCTTGATGAACTTACCCTTGACTGAGGGAGGCGGGAAAGCCTCGATCAGCGGCAGCATCACCTCATTGAGTTTCGTCGTACCAATACGGGCCTTACGGTTCAGATAGACCTGCTTAGCCGTCTCAAGCACCTTGAAGATGCGTTGTTTCGTCAATGCTGAAGCAAAGATGATAGGGAAATCCACAAAGGGAGCCATACGCTGACGGATGGCGTTGGTGAAGGTATCAATGACAACTTGTGACTTATCCTCCACCAAGTCCCACTTATTCACCACGACCACCAGCGACTTATTGTTCTTCTGAATCAGCTGGAAGATATTCATATCCTGCGCCTCAATGCCACGGGTGGCATCAATCATCAAAATACAGACATCAGAATTCTCTATCGAACGGATAGAGCGCATCACGCTATAGAACTCCAGATCCTCCGTGACCTTATTCTTACGCCGGATACCTGCAGTATCAACGAGATAGAAGTCAAATCCAAACTTATCATAGCGGGTGTAGATAGAATCGCGGGTTGTGCCTGCTATATCCGTCACGATATGACGCTCCTCACCGATAAACGCATTGATCAGACTCGACTTACCTGCATTCGGACGACCGACAACAGCAAAACGGGGAATACCGTCTTCCGTATCATCACCACTCTTCTCTGGCAGCATCTCCAACACCTTATCGAGCAGGTCACCCGTACCACTACCCGTAGCAGCACTGATAGGATAAGGATCCCCCAACCCGAGTTTATAGAACTCATACTGGTCATACAGGTCTTTACCGTCATCAGCCTTGTTGGCCACAAGGATCACAGGCAACTTTGCACGGCGCAGGATCTGGGCAACATCCATATCCCATCCTGTCACGCCGTTGCTGATGTCACACAAGAAGAGGACTAAATCTGCTTCCTCAGTAGCAATAATCACCTGCTTTCTGATTTCCTCCTCGAATATATCATCAGAGTTCACCACCCAGCCGCCGGTATCGACGACCGAGAACTCCTTGCCATTCCATTCACATTTACCATATTGCCGGTCACGCGTCGTACCAGCCTCACTGCTGACAATCGCCTGCCGCGTCTTCGTCAGACGATTGAACAAGGTCGACTTTCCCACATTCGGGCGTCCTACTATGGCTACTAAATTTCCCATACCAAATATTTTATTTGCAACGGACAACAGGACTTAAAGACTTAGTCGTTTTAGTCGTGTAGTCCGTTGCCATTATTATTCCGGATTATACCCGAAGTGATTCAACTCTCTCTCTGACGAACGCCAATCCTTATCGACCTTCACGAAGACCTCCAGATAGATAGGCTTCCCAAAGAACTTCTCCAATGCCTTACGCGACTCCGTGCTCACCTTCTTTAAGGCCACACCCTGATGACCGATGATGATACCCTTCTGACTGTCACGTTCCACATAGATGACGGCATTGATGTGGATATGCTTCTCGTCTTCCTTGAAGCGCTCTACGCTGACCTCCACAGAATAGGGAATCTCCTTGTCGTAATACAGGAGTATCTTCTCCCTGATAATCTCTGAGACAAAGAATCGGGCCGGCTTGTCCGTCAATTGATCCTTGTCGAAATAAGGCGGAGAGTCTGGCAACAGCTCTAAGATTCTCTTCAAGAGCAATTCTGTGCCGAACTTGTTCTTGGCAGAGATCGGAAGAATCTCCGCATTCGGCAGCAACGTATGCCATTTCTCAACGATGCCAGTCAGTTTAGCCTGACTACTCCCCTCGCCCATTGGAGAGGGGTCGGGGGTGAGGCTATCAATCTTATTGATCAGGAGCAACACAGGCACCGACATCCGGGCTACCTTATCCAGGAAATCCTGGTTCTTCTCCGGATTCTCCACGACATCAGTCACATACAGCAACACATCAGCATCCTGCAAGGCCGACTCCGAGAAGGCGAGCATCGACTCCTGAAGCTTATAGTTGGGTTTCAACACACCTGGCGTATCTGAGAATACGATCTGAGCCTCCGGCGTATTGACGATACCCATGATCCTATGACGGGTTGTCTGGGCCTTGAAGGTGGCAATGGAAATCTTCTCACCGACGAGTTGATTCATCAGTGTTGACTTTCCCACATTCGGGTTCCCCACGATATTCACAAATCCTGCCTTGTGCATCTGTTTCATTTTAGACAAAAAAACGCATTGCCCAGAGAGCATGCGTTTTTCTGTGGTTAGATATTCTATTGACTACTTATCTCCGTCATAAGCCCACTTATAATACGAGGCACCATGCACGAAGCCTGCTCCGAAGGCGGTAAAGATCATATTGTCGCCTTTCCGCAGCTTACTCTCGTTGTCCCACAGTGCAAGCGGTATCGTAGCCGCACTCGTATTGCCGTAATGCTCAATGTTCACCATCACCTGGTCCATCGACAGCTCTAGACGCTTAGCCACGGCCTCGATGATACGCATATTGGCCTGATGGGGCACAACCCACTGGATATTATCCTTATTCAGACCATTACGCTCTGCGACCATTACACAGTCGTTGCTCATGTTCGTCACGGCATAGCGGAACACCGTGCGTCCCTCCTGATAGAGATAGTGCAGACGATGGTCGATAGTGAAATGCGACGGCGGGCAGACAGATCCACCTGCCTTCATGTGCAGGAACGGAAGTCCCTTGCCGTCTGTACGCAGATAGGAGTCCATCACACCGATGTTCTGTTCCTCCGTAGCTTCCAAGAGCATCGCTGCAGCACCGTCGCCAAAGAGCGGACAGGTGGAGCGGTCCTTATAGTCGGTAATCGACGACATCTTGTCTGCACCGATGAGGATGATCTTCTTGTAGCGGCCACTCTGAATCATCGAGGCAGCCACGTCAAGCGAGTAGAGGAATCCGCAGCATGCACCCCAGAAATCGAATGCCATAGCATTCTTCAGTCCGATCTTGCCCACTACTATGGACGCCGTGGATGGGAACTTATAATCCGCCGTAGAGGTAGCTACAATCAGCGCATCGATGGTATCAGGATCCACGCCCGTCTTCTGAATCAGCTGCTTGGCAGCCTTGCGGGCCATATAGCTGGTGCCTAAGCCCTCTTCCGTCAGGATGCGGCGCTCCTTGATGCCGACACGCGTCATAATCCACTCATCATTGGTGTCTACCATTCTCGACAGTTCCTCGTTGGTGAGGATATAGTCGGGAACGTAGCCACCAATGCCGGTGATTATCGCATTGATTTTACTCATTTACTCTGCGACTTCGTCCTCTTTCTTGATAGCAACCTTACCGCGATAGTAACCGCAGGTGGGGCATACTGTATGATATACATAATATGCGCCACAGTTGGGGCATACTGCCAGCGTAGGAGCTACGGCCTTGTCGTGAGTACGACGCTTGGCCTGACGAGTACTTGATTGTCTTCTTTTAGGATGTGCCATAATTATTTAATTTTTAATTCTTAAATTTTTAAACTTTTCAACTTCTCCCATCGGGGGTCTACAGCTTGGTCGGACTCCTCATCGCTGCTTCGGTCAGCTGACAGTTCTTCCAGAACGTTCGTCATGGCCGTGTTACACTTGCCGGGTGCATGCACATGCCTGATGGGTATAGCCAATGCCACAGACTCATAGATGATCCACGTCAGGTCGAGTATTCCTTCGTCCTCAGCCACAACGAGGGTGTCACCATCCTCTGAGTTTTCGCTTCCGAGTCTCACCACCTGGCGCACGTCTGTATCCACAGGCTGCTCCATATCGTCGAGACAACGGTCGCAAGGTATGATCACTGTGCCTGCTGCATGAATCAGGAATTCGAAAAAGCCGGAAGCCTTGCGTATAGACACCGACACGTGCAAAGAACCCCTCTTCACTTCTGCCTCGTCCAAAGCGCCGAAGTATGTATCATCCAAGTCGAAGACCAATGATGTCTCATCGTCTTTCAGACCCTTCAGGTCAACCTTCAGACACTCTAAACTACACATAATCACACAATACGGGCTGCAAAGTTACAAACTTTTTTCCATTTAAGGCACGCTTATTTATATTTTTTATGTTTTTCCTTCAAAATCAGGCCGATAAATCAACCATTATTACACACTAACAGTGGCTTGTGTGCAATTTTTATGTCTATTTTGGCATCTCAATGCGGAACGTGGTACCCACACCAACTTCCGACGACTTCACATAAATACGCCCCTTATGATACTCCTCGACGATACGCTTGGCCAGCGACAGACCGAGGCCCCATCCACGCTTCTTCGTCGTGAAACCTGGGGTGAAGACACTCTTCAGGTCTTTCTTGCGAATACCCTTCCCGTTGTCCGTCACCTCGATGGCCACCTTCGAACCCTCGTCAAACAGGGAAAGCACGATTTTTCCGCGACCCTCCATCGCATCGACGGCATTCTTGCAGAGATTCTCAATCACCCACTCAAAGAGCGAGGCATTCATCTTGACCACCACATTCTCTGCCGGCAGTTCACTGACAATCTCCACTTTCTTCGACGTCCGACGGTCCATATAGTCTATCACATGGGCCAGCACCTCATTCATCGAGGCATCCACAGGTTCAGGCAGCGAACCAATTTTGGAGAAACGCTCGGCAATCAGTTCCAGCCGTTTCACGTCCTTGTTCATCTCCGGTATCAGATCGTCGTCGGGATAGTTCTCCTTCAGGATCTCCACCCAGGCCATCAGACTGCTGATGGGTGTACCTAACTGATGAGCCGTTTCCTTCGACAATCCCACCCACACCTTGTTCTGTTCAGCCCGCTTCGACGACAACAAGGCAAAGATGGCAACTACGACAAAGATCATGACAATGCCCAACTGCCAATACGGATACTGCGAGAGGCGTTTCAGCAGCGTCGACTCATCATAGCACACCAGTTGATAGTCTATGGAGTCTCCGATCTGGATATAGTGCCCGGCCTTGTACATCCTACGGCCATAGTCGGCTACATACCGGACAGAGTCCTTGTCCCTGATGTCCACATTCCGATAGTCCATCACCTGCTCATCGCTGTCAAGCACAATCACCGGGATGGTCTTATTACCCTGTATCACGCTCAGCACCAGTGCCAGGTCAGTTGTCTCGTCAGCCTCCTGCAGCGTCTGCATGGCCTGAGCCCACACCTCCATCTTGTTCCGCTCCTCCCGTTGGAGGTCCTTCACTAACAGATGCGACACCGCCAACGAGGCCACGGCAATCACTATAGCCGTCACCACGAGCACGATTTTCACCTGCCGGATTCTGTCAGTCCACTGCATATCGTCGGCAAAGATACATTCTTTTTCAGTAATCGCCAAAATTTTCACACCTTATTTATTGTTTAATTAAAAAAATATACTTAACTTTGCAGCGTCGATGAATAAATAAACGGATTAATCATAAAAACCTAATCGCGATGAGAGAACTATTGCTAAACCGTAAGCTGTTCAAGGGGCTCCTGATGCTCCTGACAATCCTGTTTGCACTGCCACAAGCACTGGCACAAAAGAACTACAAAATCAAGACCGACGGCAATTGCAAGGTCTATTACATGAACTATCTGGATGAAGTAGTTGCAACTGAAGCCCCAGAGGGCAAAGAGCTGGCGATACGGCTGTTTGATGATGCGCAGCCTGCTACCGGCAAATACTTTACTGGCGAGTTCACTTTGAACGGGAAAAGCCTCGGTTCAACAGTGATTGGACCTGCTACGATTTACATCGACGAGTTCAAAATGCCTGCCAAAGATGTGGAAATCATTGCCGTACAGGCCGACAAAAGTGTGCTGACATTCGACATGACGACGTCAGGGGCTAAGGAAGTACCCTATCGGGCTATCTTAATGCTAAGCGCGGACGAGCGTCTGTGGCCTCTCCGTTCCTCGATCGAAGAACTTAAATATGATGTCTTCGATTTCAATAAAAACGGCACTAACAGCACGCCCGACATGAAATTATACCAGGACGCCTCGGGAGATCATTCTTATGTGGAGCTCCTTCCCAATGCCGATGCGCCTGGCACCTACTCATACAGTTACAGTGAGCCCACGGACTGCTACAGTTCCATAAACTTTGTGTTCAAAACCATTACCACCATAACGGCAAATAGCTCAAACATCTCGCTCAGTCAGTCGAGTTTCGTCTATGACGGTCAGAAGAAGGCCCCTACAGTCAAGGTCTATGACGGCACGAAGGAGATCAACAGCAGTGAGTACTCCGTCAGCATCAGCAACAACCTCGATGCCGGTACTGCCACCGTCACGATTACAGACAAGCCAGGAGGTGACTATATCGTCAACGGCTCCACGACCTTCACCATTTCGCCAGCCCAAGTGACGGTCACTGCCAAGGATGCCTCAAAGGTATTCGGCGAGAATGACCCGGATCTCGTGGCCGAAGTCAGCGGTACTATCGGTGATGACAAAGTCAATTACGCTTTGACCCGTGAAGAGGGTGAGGATGTCGGTGACTATGCCATCAATGCCAGCGGTGAGGCCAGGCAGGGCAACTACAGCGTGACTTTCCAGAATGCCACGTTCACAATTACCGCTGCCACCGCTACTATAACAACTGCTCCCGAAGCCATCACAGGCTTGGTGTATAACGGCGAAGCGCAGGCACTGGTCAAGGCCGGCACATGCACGGGAGGCACCAAGATGAAGTACAGTCTCAATTACGATGCTGATGATGCCGACTGGAGCGAAGCCGTTCCCACAGCCACGGATGCGAACAAATACACCGTTTACTACCTAGTGGAAGGCACCGCCAGCTATACCGGCATCGCGAGGAGTGAAGACAACAAGGTAGAAGTCACCATCGGCGGGAAGCCCGTGACAATCACAGCCGAAAGCGACACGAAAGAATACGACGGGACGGAACTGAAGGCCCCCACCGCCACAGCCTCTGGCCTAATAGAAGGCCACAAACTCGAGAGTGTCACCGTAACTGGTAGCCAGACCGCTGTCGGCACCAAAGAGAATGTCCCCAGCAAGCCAAAAATAGTGGATGGAGACGGCAATGACGTGACGGCGAACTACGCCATCACCTACGTAAAAGGCACGTTGGAAGTGACTGCCCCCAACCTAACTGGCATTGTGGCTACCGACTATGATGGCACATACGACGGAAAGTCTCATGGCATCACACTGACGATTCCCGAGAGCATGACTGGGGCTACCGTGCTTTACCGCACAGCCGATGAAGGCGAGTACGACCTGACAAGCGCCCCCACCTTCACCAATGTCGGCAATTATATGGTATATTTTAAGGTTTCGAAGGAAAACTACGCCGATTTCACCGGCAGCGCACAGGTAAACATCAAAAGAGCAAATGTGACGGTGAAGGCCCTGAATAAAAAGAAGTATATTAAGGAGAAGAAACCTAAACTGACGGCAAAGATCTCGGGACTTGTAGGAAAGGATAAGAATAATAAGAAAATCATCAAATATACCCTCACCTGCAAAATAAACAAAAAATTCGAGAATAAAGTCGGCAAGACATTCAAAATCATTGCTAAGGGTAAAAATCTTCAAGGCAATTATAACGTAACATTCAAAAATGGAAAACTGAAGATTTGTCGTCGGTCTTCTAAATACAAAGTCTGGGTTAATGACATCGCGGTCAACGATGATAACAGCCACAACATTCTCGGCGAAGGAAAAACAAGAAGTACGCAGGCTCCTTCAGCCATGTATTCGGCAACGACAAACACATTGATCCTCTCCAATGCAAACCTGGAATCAATCGTCACGAATGGTGATTTGACTGTCTACTTGGCTGCCGAGACCAAGAATCAGGCCAACAGCATCACGAGGGAAGCACCTGTTGAAGAACCTGCTGACGAAACGGTTGGAGAGGAAGAACTTGAGTCAGAGCCTGATGAAGAAAATTATACTGAAGATAGTGAAGATGAAGCATCTGCCGAAGATGGTGCGTCTGCCGAAGATGGTGCATCTGGCGAAGATGATGCATCTGAGGAAGATGATGCATCTGAGGAAGATGATGCATCTGCCGAAGATGACGAAGACGACGAAGATGACGAAGACGACGATGTAGATGACGGAGTCGACGCCACCTTAGTTATTAAAACCGACGCGAACTACCCTGGTGAATGGGCTGTGAAAGTTCAAGACGAAGAAGATGTATCTGCAATTAGCGGATATAGCAAAGTCGAATTAGGACAGGACTTAGAATGCAGAGATTCTAACGAAGAATTTGTAAGTCAAGATAATCTGCAAAACAATAATGATCTCAATTTTAAAACTGACATGAATCCTGCGACGGGTGATCAGGATGTCAATCCTGGAGAAATTGCTGGATTAGCGGAAGGCACCGGGGAGGCAAAGTCGGAAAGAGAAAGCATCAAAGTCAATATGCAAAGCACCGACAATGTGAAGGTTGACCCAGGAACAGGCGATAAGGCACTTGAAATAAACGGTACTATAAATGGAGCGATTACTTATCGGTTACATGATCCTAATACGGGTCAGCATTTTTATACTGAGAAGGAATATGAAAGGGATGCTTTAGTAGCAAGTGGATGGATCTGGGAGAATGCTGAGTATTTCACACCTGATACAAATGAAGGAAATTCATCCAATACAAACAAACAATATAGAGAACATTATTCTCCTGGTGTTACTATATATGCTGGTGCCGGCAAAGGATATATGAACATAGAAGGTGAGAATATTCATCTCTGGAAGTTGGGCTGGGAGCACGAAGGTGTGAGTTGGAATACAAAAGCAAGAACTCGCGCCGCTTCTGGTAATCAGGAAAGAATTCCAATACTCATAAAAATGAACGGCACGAGATCTGTGAACGCTAAAGGCAGAGAAGTCGTTACCTACAAATACCACGTGTCCCAACCCACCAGATTCATCATTGCCAGAATCGACGATAAGGATGAGGCTCGCGCCCGCACCACACGCAACGGCGATATGGAGGAAGAGAGCGGAATGCTCATCTATAACATCCATATCCATCCAGAGAAGATCTACGCCTGCAACCCCATATCGGAGGTCAGTGGCGGCGAGTATGATGAATACATCGATGACAGTCTGAAGGGACAGAAGGTGACCGGCGACGATGCTGACCTGCCGATGCCTGGCGATGCCAATGGCGACGAGCGTGTGGACGCTGCCGACGTAGTGATGACCAACAACCGCATCCTCGGCATCTTCTCCGCCATGTTCTGCGACAGGGCCGCCGACATGAACGGTGACGGCAACATCGACCAGACGGACATCGACGAGATTGTGAAACTGATCTTCAGTAAGTAATAACATTCAAGTCTTTTTCTGAGATGAGGAAGCCGTTGGCATGAGGCATGCCAACGGCTTTCATTATATCCTTCGTGTCCTTAGTGTCCTTGGTGGATCATTTTTCTGCCGAAATATTTGGCAGATTAGAAAAAACTACTTACCTTTGCAGCGTTCAACTTATTGTATAACTCTTAAACTTTACTACGTATGAGCACAAATGACAAGAATTCCAAGAAAGGAGAAAACAAAATGAGTGGCCGTTACATCAACCCTTACACCGACTTCGGTTTCAAGTACCTCTTCGGTACGGAGCCCAACAAGGACATCACCCTCGAACTGGTGAATGCCCTGCTACAGGGCAAGGAGGTTATCAAGTCGCTCACGCTACTGCCTACGGAGCAGTTGGGGGACACCAAAGATGACCGCCGCTCCGTATTCGACATCTACTGCGAGAACGAGCAGGGCGACAAGATCATCATCGAGATGCAGAAGGCCGACCAGCAGTGGTTTAAGG
>JAEEGH010009418.1_pt1 | contig 22804 bp, 21 predicted proteins | sample 9134181 | NCBI WGS metagenome assembly JAEEGH01 (sample SAMN16246544, study PRJNA631951) | gut metagenome | biome: gut microbiome; feature: rumen; material: DP-attached | host: Bos | place: Iran: Karaj | collected 2018-10
GCAGGTCATTGCCACTGGGTTCTTGATAGTCTTGAATGTCTTTGCCTGCCCCGCCATTGTGACGAGGGCGAGCAGGATGGTGATGATGTTTTTTTTCTTCATAATAAGTTAAATTGCGTTTTTGGTGTGGCAAAGATATAGAAGGTTTGGGATATATACAATGGTTTATTCAAAAAAGTACTCATTGATGCCGTTTCGTAGAAGTTAATAACTATAATGTTGAAAATCAACAATTTCTGTATCTAGCAAATATATGTTTTGAGATAAAAACAACGGTTTGGCACGACCACATGATAGAAAAAACAGGTATTAGTGATGTAGAAAAAGCCTAAATAGTTGTATCTTTGTAGCAAAATAGCGACATTATGAGAATAAAGAATATTTTATGCTTGCTGACCTTTGTATCATTACTTGTGAGTTGTGGTGGATTGCCAATATCACAGCAATTGGTAAAGATTGAGTCATGGTTGGCTGAAGGGAGAAACGACCACGCTTACTATTATATATCTAAATATGATGCTGACTCGTTTCAGAAAGAGGAAGATCGTGCCTATTACAATCTCTTGATGACGCGTGCAACTATCGAGCGAGGCCTCAATCCTTCTTCTGACTCGCTGATTAATGAGGCCATTCGCTACTATAAACTGACGGGAAATACAGAGCGATTGGCCTGCTGCTATTATTATAAAGGTGAATACTACGTCAACCTTAAAGAATGGCCCAGAGCAATTGAGATCATGAAACGGGCTGAAGAGCAGGTGGTACAGACAAAGAATCGTTGGTTGAAGTATAAGATTTATGATGCTATTGGACGCATCAATCAACAATGCGACAATTATCTGTTGGGAGTTGACTATGCACAAAAAGCATTGAGGTATGTCTTGCAAACCAATAATTGGGAGGATATAGCTAACATATATATGCAGATAGCAGATAATTATGCCAACCTGGGACAGGTAGATAGTGCTGCTTACTATACCAAGAAAATGGAGCCCTATGTAGGTTCTGTCGATTGGCGTCAGGAGAGACTATTGATGGAAATTAGGGATAGCGTGCATCAGGCTAAGGCAAGGAGGAATAATACGGTGCTAGAATTACAGTGGCAGTTTGATGAACAAAAGAAACAAGAGGCCCATCGCCAACAACTGATATGGGCGGCTGTAGCGTTAGTGTTTCTCCTTTTCATCATCATGCTCTTAGTACTGTATATCCGCTATCGCAGAGCAAAGGAGCGTATAGTGCTCACTGAACAGCAAATGCAGATTAATAGTTATATCAATGAGATAACTCAGCTGAAGAGTCTGCAAAAAGATACTGATATCACACAGCAGATAGAAGAGTTGAACAGTAAGATTCGTGAACTAGTAGAACATGAGTCACCTCGTCTTATTCATGGTAAACTACTCTACGATGACATTAAAAAGAAAGGCACCACATCAGGCTGGTCGAACGACGACTACAAATGCTTCATCGACTACTACAAGGCCATCAACTTCCCCTCTTTCTGCCGCATCCAGAAGAAATATGCTCCTAAGACCGCCCACAACACCTTCTTCCTCATCCTCTACGAGATGGGCATGGAAGACAAGGATGTCCGCCGCATCATGGGCATCACCCAAGAGGCCATCCGCTCCACAAGATACAGGATTCAGCAGAATATGAAGAAGTAACATGAATAGTCAGGTCTTCTTATTATACAGTAAGTAGAAAGCGAAAATGTTACAGGAGGAAATCAAGAATTCGCTCGGCCAAAGGACGCTTGTTATCAAAGGGTACAAGAATGAGCGGCAGAGATAAACCACAAATTATCCGAAATTGTAAAAAAGACATAAATTTAACCATCCTTCCGAATCAAATTGAAAATTATTATGTAATTTTGGAAGAAAAAGCAATCTTTCTTTATTTAAAGGCAGTTCGGATGATTGAGAAAAAACGGGGTTACGAATAAGAGACCGTTCTCAATTCCACGTTCTGCATCAAATTGCTTTCAAAGAACTCCCGACTTTGAGCCATCAGCCGTTTTATGACTCGTTGTCGGGTGCAAAGGTACAAAAAATATACGTAATAAACAAATGATTAAGTGAGTAATTTTCTCACTCTTGGGCTAAAGTGAAAAGAGGGAAGCATCTTAGCCTCCCTCTTCCATCATTTATCTATGGTGTTACATATTTCTCACCATTCCATTTGTATAGCCAAGCATCATCACAGAGAATGTCTGGAACAACACCATTCTTTGAACCGAGGAAGATAAAGGTATTACCACTAACTCCAAGACTTTCATCTTCGTTATCTGGAATACTCCAGTTGTCTGCTTCTATTTTTATGAGCGACATTGTTTTTCCCCAGTCTGACGCGTGGCTTGTATCGTGATAGAAAATCAATTTCTCTGTCGAGCCATCACCATCAATATCTATGTATATTGACCTGTTCACACCATCATCACCGTCAGCTTTGAATAGTTGGCTAAGTGGAATTGTAGCCACACGTGTACCGACATCCGGTAAAATACGCTCTGCTATCGACAGGCTATGATTGCTGTAGACATATCTGTCATGACGAAGACCAACGGTTGTTACAAATGAGGTTTGGTCATTCCACTCTTCAATCTTGATTTCAGGGTCTTCATATATGTCTTCGAATCCTTCCACCTTTTTGAAAGTCTCTTCATCTTTGTCATAATAAACAAGATACGGAGGCTGCACAGAGTTACCTCCACCCCACTCATACACAATTGCCTCTCGTTCTCCGTCACCGTCGTAGTCACCTTGTGCGAGTAAACTAAGTTTTACCGCGACATCGGTAACCTCAGTATTAACCTTTTCTCCTGTAGTAGTGACAGCGTTAAGACAGTACAATGTTGATCCCATATCCGAATCATAGAACCCTTCAACATCATATGTAAAGCCTGACAGGCCAGCATTTCCTTCTGCAACCTGCCCCTTATCGCTCTTCACTTCATCACCATACTTATTGAGATCAATGTCATAGTAACGTATTGTTTTCTGACTCGGGAAATAATAAGCTACAGAAACCATATTCGGGCTGTCCCCTTGGGCTGTCTTCCAAATTTCAGCTATCTGTTTGTTACTTAATTTAGATATATCTAAAAACTGGTCAAAACTACCACCCTCAATTTGATAGTTTGTTCCAAACTCAATATTAGGATTACTACCATCTGTAGAAGCAATAACATCAAAGCCCCTTTGATTTTTAGGCATAGCATCAAAACTTGGGTGTTGTGGCCGTATCAACCTTCCATTGTCCAGCACTCCTACTTCAAGGTGGCCCATAGAAGAAAAATCACGATAATAGAATAGGACAAATCCCTCCAATGCGCCGCCATTAAAAACATGTGATTGACATTCTAAACGCTGGCCGTTAAGGTAGATGTCACTTAACAGGTCTTGTTTTATTGGGTCAAATGGAATGTCCTTCCATTGGTTCTTCTTGACCCAACCCTCTCGCCCTTCTCCTATGTAAACTTTGTAGAAACTCTGTGTTTCATCAAGTACTGGGAGTATGCTACTTTGATCAGTCTTTAAAAGTATGTGACTTATATCAGGTTGCTCATATATGGGAGTCGATGCTGATTTTGGTGATACAAACTTGCTCCAATAGGCTGGCTGAGCCTGTAACAGTTGGATGCTCACATTATCGTCAGAGCACCCTTTCAGTCCAAACCACAGGGCGACACAAACGATAATTGCTCCTAGTACACCGCCTCCAATATAAATATTCTGCTTGTCGATTGGACTATCTTGCAGTAGATTGTCGAGGTTGGCTGTCAAGGATGAAACATTATCACCTCCTCCATTAGTAATTTGGAGTTCCTCAGCGCCTTCATTATTGATTACGTTAGTATCAGGCTGAGTATCTAATGTTCCAACAGATTCTGTTGGGGTATTAGTTTGCTCCTGAACCGCCTCAACGCTACGTCTGATTTTCTTCATACTGGCAATTTCTCTGCCAAATGGAGTCAATGCAATTGCTGCAAGTTTGAAATGTTGTCTGCCAAATGGAATACCAATGATTGTAATACAGAAAATCAATCCTATGATGCCGTGCTCAAGTGCCAAGAGTAGTCCACCAAGCAGAATCCATATTAGATTCATTCCTGTGCTAAGGCATCCCGATGACTGTTGCTTATAGCGCACTTCTCTACCAAAGGGCCATAAGGCAAGTGATGCACATTTGAAAAGCTGAATCCCAAACGGGATACCGATTATAGTGATACACCATATTAGTCCTAGGATTGCATATTCGATGGCTAAAAGTAGACCACCGAATAATACCCAGATTAAGTTACCAATAAGTTTCATACTGTTACGATGTTATTATTCGCCCTCAGTTTTTCCTGAACTAACGATTTCGCGACCGAATGGAGTTAAGGCAATAGAGGCAAGTTTGAAATGCTGCTTTCCAAAAGGAATTCCGATAATCGTAATGAAGAATACAACACCAATAATTGCATGTTCAAGAGCGAGCCAGATACCACCAATCAAAATCCACAGAAGGTTCATAAATGTACTCAGACAGCCTGCCGTCTGTTTCTTGTATCTTATCTCCTTGCCAAAAGGCCAAAGTGCAAGACCTGACAGACGAATTACCTGCCACCCAAAGGGTATACCAATGATTGTACAGCAGAGAAGAAGCCCTGCGATTACATACTCCAACGCGAGGAATAAACCTCCAAACACAATCCAAATAATGTTTCCTAATAGTTTCATAATAATCTGATATTTGTTTACTTTTCTATTTTGTCGTTATACAATCTTGTTACGGCTAGGTCACAATATGAAGGTAGAACAATGACCACCATGCCTGGATTAACCCGATTTTTCAGGTCTTCAATGTCAGCGTTCGCCAAACGTATGCATCCCTCAGTATCACGAGTGCCAATAGACTCGGGCTTGTGAGTTCCGTGAATACCTATTCCTTTATGGCCAGGTACAGCCAAACGAAGAAACCATGGCCCATAAGCACCTTCTATGCGACCTTTTCCATCCTTGAAGTCATGTCCCCACGTAGAAGCATCTTCGATATCGGTAATTCTGAATATTCCTTCAGGTGTTTTCATGTCTCCGATAACTTGTTTGTCACCATAGTTCTTTCCGCAGCAGATGCCATACGCTTTAACTTCATTACCCTCATAGTCCATCAGATGCAATTGCAACTGCTCTTTGTCTACGATGATAAATCGGGCATTCGCAATGTCATTGACCTTATTGTCGTACCAGCATTTCACGACATAGAGACCTATGTATGGTGTTAGCACCAGAAGTATCAACACAGTCCAAAGCCATTTGCGGGTATTGCTTGTACGTCCTTTCTGCTTCATCTTCAATACGAGTAGACAACATTTAACTGTCCATCACCGGAATATCGGTCATAACTAATAAAGGCATCCTTGATATAGCCTTCTCTTGGCGCTTCTTGTTCTGTATAAAGGTGCGGAGTCTCGTCCTCATCAAAGTAGAAATACAGCAATTTGCGGTTACCATTGGTTATGTTGTTGATAATGACGGCAAAATCGGTAAACTGTGAGTTCTTGTTGTAAAGCCGCTTGAAAAGTACGCTGTTTGGTTTTGCGTCTTTAGGCTTGCAGAATACCTGCCACTCATTTTCACCGTTAGGACTTGTGGTAATGCCAGCTTCCGTCCTAATCTGATTGTCCATGACACCTATATACCCATGTGTCTTGAAATAGTCAAGCAAGGCTATACGACATTTAGTGGTAACAATTACCTCTCGACTGTCCTGATTGCCAAACAAACTGTTAAGCAAAAAGAAATCCTTTTTCCCCAGTATATATGGACGTGCTACAAAGCCTTCGAGTTTCTTCCCTTCTCCGTTTGGAGTAGCTACCTTGACCCTTGCCCATTCAGAATCATATTCGTATGTAATAAGTTCTGTTCCAAAAGGCAAAGAACCGATTTTGTTGAAATCAGCACCTGAAGAACGTGACGATCTGAGTACTACCATATTAGCCATTGTATAATAGCGTGGTGCCTCACGGTCAATCTTCTCAGGTAGATAGACATTGTCATAATACAGATAGCCGCCAACGCCACAAATCAAAAGCGCCAGTACAGCTATGACTGCATATAACGTAACATTACTCTTCTCTGCCTGCTGATATGCTACAGGTGGTGGTGCAGTAGGTGCAGAGGCAGGCGGAGAAGCGACAGGTGCAGGAGAAGGTGGAGAAGCAACTGGAGCTGGTTTCTGTTCTTCGACTGTCAGTTCCTCTCGTTTGGGCTCTGCCTTTTGCTGGGGTCTCAACTCCCGTTTCTCCATTGGCTTTTCCACAGAAAGGTTGACCTGTTGTATGATTTCATCTTCCTGTGTCTTAAGTTTCTCTTCCTGAGAGCCTGAAACTGGTTCGTGCATCTGTTCTGGCACACCTTCTTTCAAAACAGCACCGCAATGTGGGCAGACAGCTGTTGTATCGCTCACATAATGATTACATTTCGGACATTTGATTACCATTGCATAATAGTTTTAGATGACACCAGGAATTTTCGCAGCCAAGTCCTGTATACGGAATTTACCATCAATCACTTGCAGTTGGCTCTTGCCATGAAGAATATCCCAGAACATAGCAGCAACTCGCTCTGGAGCTATGACTGCCTTCTGACCATCGGCACCTGTTCCCAGATCGTATGTACGTAGTATCTGGCTTCCCATAGCCGTCGCGCCAATAAGGAAGTGGTTCTGCAAACGTTCGAAGTCTACCAAGTCAGCTGCCAGTACCTTTCCGGCAACAGAATAACTGTATACTAACATCGTCTTCTGGTCTTCGGACAGCATTGTTTTCAGTTCGTCTGTTTTTACATCCATTTCTATCACTCCCGTATTTTCCATCTGTTGCGTCCCTTTATAAACTGCTCCAAGGTCAGCAAGACTAAGATTATAGAGTTTGGCATCAGCGGTTACTTCAACAGGTGAGCCACTGAACGCGCTCGGCAGCAACAGGTATGTCGTACCCTCCATAAATACGCTGTTTGAGTTGAAAGTGCCTACAACACAGTTCTTCATATCAATGCTCTTTGTGGAAAACACACCTCCGATGACCACACAGTCTTCTAACTGAATCTCGTCTGAATAGATGCTGCCTGCAACAAAGGCATGAGTTAATCGCACACGTTTGGCATTGATGTCGGCCATAAACATCAAATTGCAATCCTTTGCATAGGAGGTGATGGAGTCAGACGATGCTACAGACTTCCTAAAAATGACATTGCCCTTCGCAGCTGTATCAACGTGTAGTTCTAGTTTTGTATAGACGGCACCTTTCACTTCCGCATCGCCATTGGCAATCTCCAATTTGTTGGCATATACTGCACCCTCAACAATGGAGTCTTGCATGATGGTTACATTACGTTCCAATTCTGAAACAGTGTGAGGGAGTATGGAACTTCTAACCAAATTCTCTTTCAGCAGGACCTCACCTTCCATGCTTATAATATTCAATTCCTTTTTCATATTTGTATTCTTTTATGGGTTTCAAGCGAATGTTTTCATAACATTCTTTTCAAAAAGTTTCTTCATTTGAATCACAATTCTATGCGTTTGAGGGGTTCCGTCATCAAAATCACCAAGTTGCTGGTTGAAGTATTCGCTGATACGGTTCATAGTGTCTGCACTCATATTTGTATCCTTCAGATTATCTTGCCGACTACGAAGCAATTCGTCAGTTCTACCACCAGCCTTAATAGCAGGATTTAGGAAGATTTGAGTATCCTCCCGCCCTGACTTATCTGTAAGACCCTTCATAATAATAACAGGCGCATAGAACTGAGCATTTCGATTGTCATCAAGAGAGAAAGCAACAACAGCCCTGCTCAATGACCGATTGTCATCTATGTAGTGACACGAACTGTTGATTAGCGATTCTGCATTCCGTTTCATCTTTGATGCTTGAATAGCAATTCTGGCGGAGTCACTCTCTTTTCCACTTGTTGTCACCATTGAAAGGAGTCCTGACTCAACTCTGCGGTTCTGCTCTTTCCTTATTTGCCCCACGAAGTCGAAACAAGGTTTGATGAGTGCCTGCATACGATTCTTGAATTCTTTGTTGATAGTTTCGAATAAATCCATATAGCGTGACTTGATGCGGTTGAAATCCTTGTTCATTACATCATGCTTATGGCCAAGTTCGTCGCATTGTTGCTTCAGTTCGCTTGCCAGAGCATGCATCTCTGCTTCCATTCCCGCATTTTGGAGATTGATGTTCTGCTCTATCATGTTGAGAAAGCCAGAACCGACATGACCTACTATCGCTTGCTCGTTAGTCTTTTTAGCTGCCACACTGGCAGTCTTAAAGCCAACGATAGAATCTGTCAGTGTGCCCAAACTGCGGGCAGAGTCATCAACGCTTGCATCAAAGGGGTCTGTATCAACATTTACGTTAACCGTCACATTCTTGTGTTTAGTCACCGTATCAGTCTCTATACTGTAGCTGTCACCGCTCTTTACAAGCCTTGACACATGATCTTCATACTCTACTGATATGGTCTTAGAAACTGTATAACTCATAAGCCACTCTCCTATAATGTTTTCAGTTGATCATTGAACATTTTCATCATCAAGTCTTTGATGCGCTTAGGTAGTTCTGATTTCTCAACCATTTCCATATAGCCGTTAGCAACATTTGCAACAGTCTCGTCATCTTGTTTCCATTCCAATGTATCCTTGGCATTGTTCAATTTCTGGATTGTCTGTTGGTATGCCATTTCTCCAAGATGTTTGCGTAAGGTCGGATTTTCTTTCAGCGTTATCAATCCTTTACGCCCATCAGAATATTCCTCGTCAATGACTATAGGCACATAATATGTCCCCGTAGTGTAGCTGTCAGCATTCCAGAGGTTTTCTGTGGTCTGTTGTTGCCGCTGGTCGTTCTTTACATAGTCTGCAACACTTTCTATCAAACCTTGAGCATTACTCTTTAATCGAGCTGCTGCTATGGCTTGCATGGCAGAAAGACTTTCCGATTGCAGAACAGGAACACCAGAAACTAAGCCATAGATACGATTCTGCAACTGCTTGATGTTGTGGGTACAAAACTGCATGACAGGTTTGTCGAGTTCCGCTATACGGTTTTTCATCTCCTGATTCAGGCTTCCAAAGAGTTTGGCATACCGGGCACTTATCATATTGTAGTCACCCGACATACGGTCTTGCAGATTCTGAAGAGATTTCTGTTGTTGCAGCAGTTCCATGGCAAGAGCCTGAGTCTTGGCTTTCTCGTTTGCAACACGTTGGGCTATCTGGCTCATCACCACGTTGTAGAAACCCATATCGAGTTTCCCGCAAATCTGGTTGGCAGAAGATTTCTCCTGGGCAATGACTGCCGTTTCCATAACACCTACAGCAACCGTCGTTTTTCCTACCTGATGAGACACCTCGCTCATCTTGTCTGCCATAGGTTGAGTGGTTACATTGATGTCATATGAATCATCGAATAATCCCATAATTTCTTCCTCCCTTATTCATTAGACTCGTTGTTTTCGCTCTGTTCTGAATCTACAGGCTGCTCTTCCATAGATGCTGTCGCAGCCTGTTCTTCCGCAGAATCAGTTGAAGAGTGCTCCCCATTCAACTCCTGTAGTGTCGTCTGAGCATATCGGGCAACATTGAGGGAAAGTTGTTCTCCTACAGTGTCATCAACAGAGGGCGATGGAGGCAGTACTGAAACCTGCGCATAAAGAGGATTGATGCTGGCCAGAGGACGACGACGCGCATCCAGTTGATCCTGGTTGTCACTGGCAGAGATTAAGTTCTTTGCCATGCTGTCTCTCAGTGAAGCATCATAATATTCTATAAATTCAAAGTTTCGGGCACGCTCGTCTATATCTCCTTTCAGACGGTCCATATACTCATCGAAGTCTTCTTGCGCTTTTCTGAACTGTTGAGACTGCACTTCAAAGGCTGCAAGTGTCTTGCCGTCGTTATCTTCTTTCTTATCCTCAATCTGGTCTGCCGTTTCGCCATTAATCATCTGCTGCCGCATAGACCCCTTTATCTCTGCAATGCTCTCAATGGTAGCTTGGGATGCCAAGAACTTGGTCATGTTGCTTCGCATAATGTTCAACAGATCATCACTTGATGTGCGATTGCGTCCATAGAAATCTTCGGTGTCTTGGTGCCACTGATTTAGATAGTTAATCTTCTGGTTCTTGATGTCGTTGTAAACTCGCATACGTTCCATACGGGTCTCTTCCAGAAGATTCTGTACAATGGGAGCAACGATTTCTTCTTGTATCTGACTGATACCAAATGGCATGGTTGTTATTGTTCCGTCTTCTGCGACCCAATTACCTGTTTGTGCATCATACTTCACCCGTGAACTGGCCTTCAGTTGGAAAGGCTTATAGTTCTCTACTGTATCGGAATAATTGAAATTCGTGTTGCGCATCTTTTCAATTTCCTCATGCTCCAGCAACGGGGAGTAATGGTTATACGAATTCTTAAGGATAGTAAATAGTAACTGATTAGAGCTATCTATCAGTTTGTTGTTTGAAGCAACTTTTAGCGTGGCAACCGTCTGTACAGCGATACCGATGTTGTTAATCAAATGCTTCAGCACATCCTCAAAGTTTGCATTCTCTTCGGCAAACTGAGAATGGAAGTCATTGATTTGTTTGAATTCTTCCATCTCCTTCTCAAAACGGTTTGGGTCGAAAATGGATGTTACAGGTGCACCTTCAACATCAGTTGTAGCATAGAGATTGAGGTAGTTCATCATCTCGCTACCAGGCTGAATAAAGGGGACTCGAATTTCCTTGGTAGTCACATCAGACAGGTAATAAGCCCCTGTGCGGAGTGTACGATCCATTGTACCGAAGTAATCATAGAATTTCACATCTTGGATAGAACTTGAATAGTCTGAAGTCTCCACGTTCTCCACTTGCTCCGCCTCCTCCACAATTGGGGCTTCGGTTGACAGTTGTTCCAAATCTTTCAATGTGTTTACCAAAGCCTGTGGGTTATTGGCAATCTGAAGGTTAACAGCTGTGTCGGGAGGTGAACCAGTAAGGTCAACGACTACACTCTTATCTCCGAAAGCAATTTTTTTTGCAACAGGAACGTAAGCTACGCCGATCTTGTTGACCTTGTAATCGCGGAAGATATTCTGCTTCTCTGCCTGTAGTCCTTGTTTACGCTCTTCAACTTCGTCAATTTCCTTTTGAACATTGTTGGCAAACAAATAAGTCTTCCCAGCATAACCTAAGCCAGCCAACACAAGAATACCAAGAACAGGGTGAACTAACACCGCAAGAATGATTCCTAATACAGCGAGGGCACCGCTGATACCATAGTCGCGACCGACATGCTCTTTGCGAGCCTCGATTTCTGCAATCTCGTTGTCTAACTCGCTGCTCTGATTATCCAAGGCATCTTCCTGGTCAATAATCTTTTGGGCAGCATTCAGATAAAAGTCGAACAAGACACTTGCCTGGTCTTGATAGACATCCATTGAGGATTCAAATACTTTACCTTTCATACGGATTAATATGTTTTAATTCTTTGTGACAATAAGGTGGATGCTTTTTCTACTATAGAAATTAATGTAGATGCTTCCGCTCCATTATCCAGAGCCTCTTGTATTTGGAGGACTGTGCTTCTTAAAGAGTGTTCCAGTGCGGTAGCAGCGGGCGAAGTGCTTGGCGATATATAGGCCATACGTTCGCTCAATTTATTGATACTACCACGAAGTTCTGCGTCAATAGAAGTATTTATAGATGCTGATATGCGCAATTGCTGTGCCAAAGCCACCAATTGGTCTTTAGACTGCCCTCGCTGTTGACTTGTATCTGCCACCTTGTGCAACCGTTCTGTTGAAGCGTTACCGAGCAGAAGTCCTATGATCATCAGGAAAAGGAAACAGAGCTGATAGAATGTCTGCCACGAGAATGAGACAGAATATACAAGCCCAAGTACAATGCCAATGATAGCAAGTGAAACATATAGCCACAATGCGGGGATTCTGACACCAGCAGCAGGGACATCTCGCGCAAATTCTTCACGACTGTAAAACAGGCCACCATATACATATATAGATAATGTATAAGCACAAATGAGCACACCGCCATCAAGGAACAGTAGTCTGGAATCTTCAAACAGACCAGCAGACAGAACACATAGTAGAATAATAAGTCCTACTCCTATGAGCCATACAATAAGATTTGAGTATTTCATAACAGCACTTCTATTTTAGTTTGTTACCACATTTGGGACAAAAATTTGTGTCGCTTGATACTTGGGCACCACAGCGTGGGCAGAAACCAGAACTTGCAGCAGCGGACTGCAATGCCTGTCCACAATTTACACATCGTCTGCTGCCTTGAAGATTGTCAGAGCCACATTTGGGGCAAGGATTGTATTCTTTTCCGCAATTAGGGCAGAACCGTGAGCTTATTGCGTCATACTTCTTTCCACAGTTGCCACAATAAACCATGTGAGCATTGGGGCTGACTGGCTGTTGTTGTCCAGACTGGCTTCCATTTTGTGGCTGGCCGTATGTAGAATCACGTCTTGGAGACGAGTTCATGGAATTGACCATGCCCATAGCCAAGACTGCACCTAATAGTCCATTGCCGCCTCCAGACAGATTGTTGATGGCCTTTTCTTGGATGTCAAGAATGCGCTGGCGCTCAAATGATTCGCGATCAGTGCCAAATCCACTGGCCATCATCAGGCCCTCCTGACTAGTATCCTGAGTGATGCGTACATTAAAATCTACAAAGTTCAGTCCCCATTCACTGATAAGTTGTTTGCAAACATCGCGTGACTGTTGAGAAATCATACTCAACCGAGAGTTGACTTCAGCAACAGTAATTCCTAACTGATCAACCATCTGAGAAATCTTCTCTGAAATGACTCGTGTCACGCGACCTTGTATTGACTTCACCATGTCTGCCTCGCTGAAGCATGGATTTCCATTCACCAGTTTTAAGAAGAATGGTTCTCCTTCTACCACTTGAATACCTATATTTGCGACTGCTATTGCGGGAAAACCTTGTGGCTTGGATGGATCTTTCAGAAGGAAGGTGTCTGTAACCACTTCCATGTTGACCAAATCAGCCTTGTTGATAAACCAGACAGTGGCTAATATAGGATTGCTTCCGCCAAAGGGAATGCCAAAGAGTTTCCTCACAACAGGCAGGTTGGCGGTATCGAGTGTATAAGGACGAGGACCATTGGGCGGATATTTCATCTCAATTCTTCCACCTAATACCAATAACGCTTCCTGGCCAGGTCTTACATTAAGCTGGGTGTTAGAAGAAAGGTTCTTCTCTGGATATTCGTATGCAAATATCTTTCTGCCCTCAAAATCAAAATTAGCATGATCAATGATAGCCATACGCTCTCAAGGTCTTTAGTGCCTCGCAGCCACCCCAGGCAAGACGGTTGTTAGCTATTGATCATATCGGTACATATAACAAAAAAAGTGTGGGTTGCTGTACCTGTTGCTCGTCCCACTCGCTTAGGCGTCTCGCATTGCCCGTCTCTCAAGGTCGAGCAACGCAGAAGCCCACACGTGTATGCATACTACACGCATCCATACCTGAAATATAGGTACAATGCGGGCTGTCGTTATACATACCCAATGGACATCTACCGTTGCTTTGTTTCTGAGAGACTCTTTTTTGTTTGCGAGACAATTTAGCGAGTCAAAGAACAAAGCGCCATAGTAGACACCTTTTCTATATATGTATCCCCACCCATCCGCTTCTGCATCAGCATCCACATCAGGGCAAAGACTTTGCAAATTTACACATTTTTATTCAATTAAGCGCTTATTTTACAATTTTTATATAAATTATTAGGCGTTTTTGAGCAAAAACTTTTGAATAATCATCTTTTTTCATCATTTTTATAGCAACTTCCTTTATACTCGCCTACAATCTTTGCCCTCTTTTCTTTTTCTTCTTTTGTTGCAAGCGACGACGAAAGGCTTCATCTTCTGGGTCATAGACAGGATTGGAAGTATCGAACAATCCCAATGAGGGAATGCCGATAGATGAACTGAAAGAGTGAAGCTGAGATTCGTCATGATGCTCTTGTTGTTTAGACCTTTGTTCTTGTATGGCCTTTTCGCTTTGGCTTGTTTGCTGTTGATAAGAGTTCTTTGTCTCTTCCTCCTTCTGCGCATTTCTCTTCAAGATATTGGCCATTTTCGTATAGGTCATACCTCTGCGAATCTGTGAAGCTTTGAAGGTCTTGCCGTCTTTTGTGAAGCGAAGGCCCTGTATGTCGGCTATCTTAGTACTGCCGTTTTTCTTCATCACAATGTCCATTGTAAGATCGTTTCGCTTTAGCTCATTAGTGAACTCGCGCCATGATGTAGCCTGTGCCAGTGTGTTCATGACAATGTGATAAACCTCGTATCTCGTCTTCTCGTTTCCTCTTAATCGCTCGGTTTTAGTGGTTTCCTTGCCCTTGGAAAATGTCAGTATATACTTCCGCTTAAGCTGTTTTGTAACCTGTTCATTGCGTCTAAAATCGTTCTGGTCTGAGATGGTTTTGCCCTCGTTGTTGATACGGTTATAGACCAGATGGCAGTGGGGATTGCCGTTGTCGAAGTGACGGACAAGGAGAAACTGAGTGTCCCTGATACCCATCAGTTCCATGTATTCCATTGCTATTTGGGTCATCGTCTCGTCCGTCAGTTTGTCCTTGTCCTCTGGCAGAAAACTCAGGGCAATATGGCCTACGGGCTTTGAAATCCTAGGATTCAATTGCCGCTGGAACTCGAAACTGTCGATAATGTCCTGCGTTGATGTCAGCAATACGCCATCGGAGGCAAGGATTTTCGCATCTTCCTTTCCCGTCACGTACTGGACGCACCGTTTGAACGATGCAGCCTTCATAATCTTTCCTATCATCTTTTTCTCTTTTTGTCGGTGTCCTGTTTATACTCTCTTACGATGTGGCTGATGTCGCCAAGCAGACTGTTGAGAGGCATGTACACATAGTAGATGCCCTGCTGGTGAGCCATCTTCGTGAGTTGGTTCAGGTTGTTTGCCATACCTACAAGCATACGGTAGTCTTTCGTTACCGCCTCTAAAGGCTGCTGTGCTACCTCAGAGTTTAGGGCAGAGTCTCGTATGTATTCGGCCATGTGTTTGTTTGCCTTCTTGCTCCTGTTCATCAGAATCTCGTAATCCTTCTTGGAGAACTTGACCGTTATTGCCTTTGACAATCGTTTTGTTTCGGCAACCTTTGGCCTGCCTCCATGTTTCTTCGTATTTTGAGTGCCTGTTACTATCATCGTTTCAGTGTATTCACTTTAGTGACTGGACTGACTGAATCTGCGACCAGTGGGGAGCGGATTCCCCTCGCAACGAGAGTGCGGGCGAGGTCGTTTTCGGGATGCCGAAAACATAACCTCGCCGCACTCAAAACGTAGTTTCCAGACGATTGTGCCACCTTCGGTGTCAAACCACGCCAGTCTGGTCACAGGCTCCAGTCTTATCGCTCACAGTTTAAACCATTGTTCCATATCCTCCCCATAGATGCCAAAGTGGTGCTTGACCATGTTCTCTACGATGCCTGATGCACTCATACGCTTGCCTCCAAGCCTGCGTGCCACCTTGTCAAGTTCGTCGCGTAGTGACTCGCTGATGAACACGGGTTTAGGGTGGTCAATTTTCGGTACAGGGAGAAAAATGGTGCCGTACTCATCGAGTGAGAGCCTACGCTGCTTGCTGCTGACACGGTGGGCAGGTGTCTGCTTGCCATCAGGAAGAGAAACAGGTTTCGGCTGCGCTTCTTCCTCTTGTTCATTCTTTAGCGGAGTCTCTTGTTTCTGGACTTCTTCTTTTGTAGTGGGTGAAATCACTGCATTGATGCCAGTGGAGATGACGGAGTTATCGCTCTCTTCAAGATCTGGGTAACGTTCATCCATGCTGATTAATGGGCGAGGTATGTCACCATACATGAAGGCTCTCAATGCCTCATCCTTCTCTTCCTTTGTCGGAGGTACGTTTTGGGTCTTTTTTGCTGTCATTTGATTTATGTTTAATTGTTACTACTATGGTCAGAGCTGTCGCTGATGACCGTTTTTCAGGGCAAAGGTAGGGTAATCGAAATTACCCTCCAAGCATTTGGATTAAGCTGCCCCATTCTGCATATATCGTGGAGGATGTGCGGATTTTCTGGTGATTGGTTCCCTGTTTTTCCGAGTGGCTATAGTGGATACATTGTATTGCATGGATATAATGGCTACAGTGATTATGGTGACTTCACTGTACCCAATATATATAATAATGTGTAGTGCTTGTTGGTATGTAAGTCCGTCGGTATGTAAGTCCGATGGTACGTTTGATTGTTGGTATGTTTGATTGTTAGTACGTTTGATTGTTAGTACGTTTGATTGTTAGTACGTTTGAATGTTAGTACGTACAATCTGTTTAACGGCTGATTGATTTAGCGATTTAGCAACTGATTTTCCCGATTTCAGCTAAAGAGGTGGCACACGTGGCACCCATTATCTACGCCATGAGCGCCAACCGCCTCTAAAAATTTGGTGGTTACATCAGGAATCTGTAATTTCGCACCGCAATTGAACAAATGGCAGATGCCTTGCTTGCGCTGATTGCGCCGATTTTGAGGGCAAAACGGCGCAAGTTGTCTAAGAAATGTAGCAGTTAGGCATGGAAAACGTTACTTTTGCACTGGATTTGAAGAAATCGTGTCACCAATGTCACCGTTTTAGTGAGACATTCGGTGACACTTGCTTTGGAAAGGCAATAAGAATGGAGGGAATGTAGTACCTTCGCATCGACAAAAAGGAAATGGGCACAAAGGTGCTTGCACCGACCCACAATAGGGGTAGCCTACTACCCCCTGTTGCTTGCAATGCCGCAATCAGGTGCCTTAGAAGGGTGTAGCCTAATACGCACCTTTCTGGCATGTGCCACACAAAGGTGCGCGTTCGCTTTCTGGTGAGCAAGCTCTGAAGGCATTAGAATAAAGAAAAGCTGAAGTGTTAATTCAGACAAGAAAACTTCCAAGCAACAGGCAACAGGAACTTTTGAAGTACCTTTGTCGACGGTTCAAAGAAGAGCTGGATAAAAATGAAGTATAACTTAAAAAATATAATAGTGATGGAGATTGTAAATATCGAAAAGGATGCCTACGAGAAGTTCGCAGGGCAGTTTGATCACTTCGTCAAGAAGATGATGGAGATGGGTAAGCGTGGCTCAGACAAGCGTCTGGGCGAGTGGATGGACAATCAGGAGGTATGCGACAGGTTGCGCATCAGTCCGAGAACGTTGCAGACGTTGAGGGACAACGGCACTCTGGCATATTCTCAGATTAGCCACAAGACGTATTACAAGCCGGAGGATGTGGAGAGCATCATGAGGGTTGTCGCGGAAAGGAAGAAAGATGCTGCATGGCGAAAGCCTCGAAAGCCCAGAACCAACGGTGCTGTAACTGTTTAGTGTGGAATGGAATAATATACAAAAGTAAAACATGGAGAATTATCTGAAAGAGTTGATTACTTTGAGAACTGGCGGCTTGGTGGATGCCATGAAGTCGATGACGGACATTGAGAAACTGTTCGACAGTGTGACGAGCAACTATCGTCCTTTGTTGAACGGAGAGCGATACCTGTCAGACGTGGAGGTGTCGCATCGTTTGAAAGTTAGCCGACGTACCTTGCAGGACTATCGAGACAACGGCACTCTTCCTTATTTCAAGTTGGGTGGCAAGGTGCTCTATCGTGAGAGCGACCTTGAGAAGTTACTGGAGGAGTGCTACCATCCTGCATACCGTAAAGATTAGAAAAATGTTTGTTCTTGTCTTTTCTTTGGATTTTCTGTACCGTTTCACTTGAAATGGCACGGAAAATCCTTCTTTTTTAGTCATTTTTGAAGATTTCTTGCTAAAAACTTTGTCTATTCAGAAAAAAGTCGTACCTTTGTGCCAACAATTCCCACCACGCCTCTTAACAATGCGTACCACGGTGGGACTTCGTTTTTATATAAGGTTAGGATTTTGAATGATGGCAACATATACAAATAGACCGATAAGCAAGGCATTCCAGTTGGCAGAACTGAAGAATCGAGGCTTGGTTGTGGGTGACGATAATCAAGCTATAGAATACCTTGGCAGCATTAACTATTTTCGTTTTGCATGTTATTTGCAGCCGTTTGAGATTGATCCTGCAACCCATCAATATGCCGTAGGTACTTCTTTTGACCAGATTATTGAGTTGTATCAGTTTGACAAGGAACTGCGCAGCCTGATATTCACCGCCATTCAAGACGTGGAGATAGCTCTTCGTAGTCGTATTATCCATCATTTCTCAATGTCTCATGGCACATTCTGGTTTCTTAACCATAATATGTTCAAGGATAAATCCATCTTCAATACAACCTTACAGAAAGAATGGAATGAAGTGAACCGTTCAAAAGAAGACTTCATACAGGATTTCTTTGATAGATACGACAATCCCATTTTACCGCCAGTATGGAAAACGCTGGAGGTTGCGTCTTTCGGAGTATTGTCGAAGACATACGAGAACTTTGCCGAGGTCAGCGTGAAGAAGCTCGTGGCAAAGGATTTTGGCCTGCCACAATACACGTATCTTGAAAGTTGGATTCGCAGTATTACAGTGCTACGAAATTGTTGCGCTCACCATGCAAGAACCTGGAACAGACGTTATCCATGGAAACCAAAGATGCCAGCAACATTACCTTTGAACTGGATTTCCAATGCACCTGCCGTAAGAAAGCAGAAGCTATATGCCCAATTATGCTGTTTGGCATATATGTGTCAGACTATTGTGTCGACATCTGATTTCAAGGGAGGATTAAAAGCTCTACTTGCCAAATATCCAAAAGTCAATCCGACGGCTCTTGGTTTTCCTCCCTTGTGGGATCAGGAACCATTATGGAGATGAGATTTCGTTAAAGCACCCCATTAAGACGCAGAAAGGCGAATGTTTTCCAAGTTGTTACAAAACATTCGTCTTTCTGCTTTTGAGAGAATAGCCTTTCACATTCAGCCTCCTGTTCCTCTTGATACCGTCAATATCACCTCAAACGGTTTGCGGTCTCGTTCGATTCTTACTATCAGTTCCTTGCGAATTGCCCTTGCTTGATATGAGTTAAGTCGGAAGGCAAGTAACAGAACCACCTCCATGTTATATACGGCGAGATACAGATTATTCCGTTGCTTGATAGTACGCTCTGCCTCGTAAGGCTTTACCAGTTCCTCTTTGTAGAGTGTTTGGATGGTGTTCCTTAACTTGGGGATGAACACTCCGAAAAGGTTAACCAGTTCGGACTCACTCATCCATATCTCACCACTCGGTATAGTCAGTTCTCTGTACTCACTATGCTCACTCCATTCTATGATATTTCTCTTTTCCATGTGTCTATGCCGTTTTGATGTTACTGAATGATGCGTTTAACTTGTTACCCAACATCGTCAGGTCATTATCTAACTTCTTAGTCGTGATGCGGGCATAAATCTGGGTCGTAACGATGTTCGTGTGCCCCAATACACGGCTTACGCTTTCGATGGGCATCCCGTTCGTCAAAGCCATGGTGGCAAACCCGTGTCTGGCACAGTGAGCCGAGATGGATTTCTCTATGCCACACTCTTTCATCACTGTTTTTAGTTTCTTGCAAACACTCCAGTAATTGACCTCACCGAATACCGATTTTGGATTCTCCTTGGGAAAGGTACGATAACGTTTGATAATTTGCAGTGGAACGTCTAACAGCTTCACTTGATAAGGTACGTCAGTCTTGTGACGCTTACCAATTATCCACTTCTCACCGCTAATCTCCACGATGTTGTCCGTTGTCAGTTCCTTCAAGTCCACAAAGGAGAGTGCCGTAAAGTTCATGAACACGAATAAGTCACGGATAAAAGCGAGATTGGCATCTTCAAACTCATGTGCCATCACCGTCTTTAACTCTTCTTCTGTCAGGAATGTACGTTCCTTGCATTTGGGGCTGATATGGAACTGTGCGAAGACATTGCGCTGTATCTTGCCATTATCATGTGCTCTGCCTACCACTCCCTTCAGGTGCATGCACGACAGCCAGATGGTGGAATGCGCCAAGCCGCGTTCATTGCTAAGGTACACACTGAACTCTTTGATAAAGTCAGGTGTCAGTTCTTGCATGGCAATGTCGTTCCGCTTGTAATTTGTTCGAAGGAAATCTGCAATGTAGTTCCTCGACCTCATCTGTATCTTGTAGGTCCCTTCTGCCCTGTCCTTGCCTACACGACGTTTCAGATTGGCAATATCTTTATCAAAGGCTCCGAGCAGCGTTTCATACTCGCTGCCCAATCCCTGATATGCATTTCTTACCATCTCAGCCGTTACGAATCCCTCGCGGTCAGACAGACGCTGATAATGCTTGATAATCTGCGCTTTGATATTATCAAGGTCACGGTTAATCTGCAAAGCCTCCTTGCTTCTTCCCTTGGCACAATTACCCTTTACATCCCACATGGCCAGTGGGATATTCTTCTTACAACTGAACTGCGACTGCGTTCCGTTGATTGTTACTCGTCCCATGATAGGGACAATTCCGTTTTTCTCCTTGCTCTTGTTGGCATAGAAGAGAATGTTGAATGTGCTTCTTGACATACTTCAATCCTTTTTTAATTCGGGCTGCAAAGATAATACCAATTTTCGAATCGCTTTTTCGGCAAAACTATGCAGTTCGTGTCATTGAAAACCAATCGGAGTGAAGTGCGTCATTCTGCGATTTTACACCCTTTGAATTTAGAAAAGTTTAACTGTCAACGAGGTCGTAAACGGGTTACGATTTGGCAACCTAACTCCTTCATCAATCCTCCCAAATTTGCATCCTACCATTTTTCAATATTCCCCATTCTTCATCGTATTGCCCTTATTTTAAGGCCGATTTGCGTTAATCTTCTAAAATTGCTTTGCCACGTCAGCATTATTTCGTATCTTTGCAAAATATAATGGTAGGAATTCTATCCTCAAATGCAATTTGTTTAGGTGACCTATACCAATTCATTGGAAGTTGTGTATGTCTATAGTGTCGGTAAGAAATGGTTTGAGGACGATGAGATAGTAATAATAGCATATGTAATTTGGTAAAATTATCAAAATTATGGGATTTAATATAAAGCAATTACCATATTTGCCGGATTTTTCAAAACTAATCAACACTATGATTGGTGTTGTGGAGATGAGTGTTAGCGATATTGAGCAGTCAGAGTATCTAGACTTCCTGTTGAAAGTTAGGATAATTGAACCTGTAGATGGAATATATCGGTATTGCAATGAATGGAACTTCCTTAATAAAGCTGACCATGATGCTATAAAAAAAGGTTTATGGGAAAAACTTGGTAAGGTTGATGAATTGATCGATATTGTCCGATATGTTGGTACTAATGGGAAGACCTATGAGGAGACCGTAAATGCCTTTGTCAATCAGTATTCTGAGCAAACAATTCGAGTTGTTCTGTCGTGGATGGAATACTTGGATGTTTTGCGCATAGAGAAAGGGTGTTATTATATTAATGAGAATGAGGAAGAGAATGAGGAAGTAACCGAGAGTAATCAAGAATATGAAAACAATGAGGATGAGTTGGACGAAATAGATGTAAAAGACGCTCATTACTCATTCTTTGATTATTTACGTAAGATACAAGAAGGTCAAATAATATTGAATCCAGATTTTCAACGAAACAAAGTATGGAAAGGTGTACAAAAAAGCCAGTTTATAGAATCCGCAATTCTTGGACTGCCATTACCACCAATATACTTTAAAAAAGACAATTTATCAAAATTGGTAATCGTAGATGGCTTACAACGTACTACGGCCATTCAAGAGTTTATGGGAAACCAATTGAGATTGGAAGGTTTAGAGACTCTAAAAAAATTGAATGGATATACATTTAAAGAGTTGAAAGAATCAAAAGCATTCGAGGGATATGCCACGAGAGTAGAGGATAATCAACTATTCTGTTATGTGCTCCAGAAGTCGGTGCCAATGTCAGTAGTATATGATATTTTTAACCGGATTAATACAGGCGGAACAAAACTAAGCAGGCAAGAGATACGTAATTGCTTGTTTATAGGTCATTCAACTCGTCTCATAAAGAAACTAAGTGAGAATTCTGTTTTCCGTGGTGCTATTGACAATGGTATCTCAAAAGACAGGATGAAAGATCGAGAGGCTGTTCTAAGATGTTTAGCGTTCAGAGTACTTGACTATGAAAAAGATTACTTGTGGTCAATGGATTCTTTCTTGGAAAAAGCGATGAAGGAACTGAATAAGATGAGTGAAATAAAGATACAGGACATTGAAATGGAGTTCCTTTATACTATGAAGTTTTTGACCGATGTTTTTGGAAAACATAATTTTAGGATTTACGATGAGTATACGCGTGGTAGGATTAATATTGCAGTGATGGAGTCTGTGTATTGGAGTATATGCAAAGCCTCTGATAAGCATCTTGTGATCACTAAAGAAGAGTTGACAGAACGATATGAAAAAATGATTCGCGATCATGCTTATTTATTTAGTGTAAGAAATTCGACGGGATCGAAATCAAAGGTCTCTGATAGATTTAATATTGCTAAGAGCTATTTGCTGAATATTAAATAATAGAAGTATATGATAGAAAGTATATCATTGACAAATTTTAAGCTGTTCAAGGAAAAGACGGTCTTTGAACACCTTAAAAAGATGAATCTATTAACAGGAGTTAATGGTCGAGGGAAGTCCACTTTTCTTCAATCAATGTTACTTGTAAAGCAGACACTTTTACAGAGGTCAAGTGTGAAAAG
>JAEEGH010009419.1_pt1 | contig 22804 bp, 17 predicted proteins | sample 9134181 | NCBI WGS metagenome assembly JAEEGH01 (sample SAMN16246544, study PRJNA631951) | gut metagenome | biome: gut microbiome; feature: rumen; material: DP-attached | host: Bos | place: Iran: Karaj | collected 2018-10
TTCGTGGAATTCCCAGGCATATTCATCCGATTTCATCGAAATGTACATTCTGTAGTTGTTCATGCGGATGAAGCTGTTTACCCTGTCATACCATTCCGGATTGGGTGATTCGGATACATAGAAAATGACATAGAAGGAGCCGTTTTCCTCGATAAGCGTCTTATCACCGAGTTTTCTGTCAGGAGAGAGCATCCATTCTGCTATTGCCCCTGAATATTTAGCCTTATAGATCTGGTTATCGTGAACTATGGATAATTGCCCGGCTAGAATGTAATCGTTATAAAGATTCTCTATCTCATTACAGCTGTCCGCATCATCGATGTAATCGAAGATTTCCTGACCTAATGCCTGAGTTGCTGCGATATCAGGTGTCATATCCTCTGTCAGCTGCTCGTTTATGGTGATGATGTAGCAATTGCGGAGATGTTCGGACATGCGCTCTCTTGATACGAATACAAGGATAATAGGGAACCCGTCCTCATCGGGAATGATGGTGGAATCACCGGGAACCCTGGTTTCATCGTACAGCCATTTTCTGAAGTCCGTATGAGTAACGTCCTCAACACGGCAGTCTGCTATAAGCGTGGAATCGGGCTGTGAAAGCGTGTTCTTCGCGACACCGGAAAAATACTTGGAGGCACACTTCTCAAAATTGGCCGGATCGCCGTCCATGGCATCAATGATCTTCTGGGCATGGAGATTGGCTGTGTCGATAAATGCCTGTTCTCTCTGCTCGTACGTGATCCTCAGGATCTTATAGTTTATGATGTCATAGCTGCTTCTGGCTTTGCTGTACGCATTCTCAGCCTGTTCGTTAGAGGCTGAGAGCTGGATGAGCTTTTCTCCGTCCGCATAATCTTCCGTGAAGTATTTGCGGGCGAGTGTATTTATGATTATCTGCTCATCGACCTGGGTCCCGAATACGCCCTTGATATATGTGTCGAGAGGGACTCCGAGTTCGTCGGCCTTGGTCTTAAGCCAGTTGATATATGCATTGGCACGTTCATAATGGGCTTTTTCTATTTCAAAGCCGTTTGAGGTAGCGTCATCGTAGAGGATCTCCATCTTTTGGAAGTCCTGTGCGGTAACGAATCTGAAGTAATCTCTGTATGTAGCGAAGTTTTCATCGTCAATGTAAGGGGAAGCCAGCATTTTTTCCGTGTCAGCCGCAAACAGGTCAACACCTTCGCTTAAAAGTTCGTAATGATACAAGAAACTGAATTCGCCGCTTGAGATGTCCCTGCCATTGACAGTAAGAGGGCTTATGAATGATTCATCCATTCCGGTATCAAGCGCAAAAGATGCGGCGGCAATGGCAATTACCAATACGATCCCGAACAGAACAAAGAGGATACCGGCGTTTCTTCTGCGCCTGCCCTGTTCGAGAGCAGCTTCGTTCTTATCGAGGTTGATCTCCGTCGGAATGGCTTTTTCCTGAGGGGCATTATCTCTTGATTTGCCTTTTTTGTGTTCAGGTAAAGACGGAAGATCCGGAATTATGGCTGACTCAGCTGATTTTCCTGTCAGGAGCTCAGGGTCGATCTCTGCTAATTCATTTAAAGTGACGCTCTTTTTTGACTCTACTGCAGGAGAAGGCATGAAATCATTTGTAGGATTGTTTTCTGAAGAAGCAAGGACTTCGGGATTTAAAGCCTGCTCGTTAACCTCCGGTTTACGGGCATTTTTATTTTCGTTTTTATTTCTGTTTTTACCCTTCATCAATTTTCCCCTTTAAATAAGTTACATAATTATAGACACTTTACCATGACACTTTACCATAAAAGCGGAAACAACACGCTTAAAGTATGCTATTATTAACACGTTTGTAATCTAAGAATAATAAAAGTCAGGGGTAATATGTGGGAAAAGATAGTCCAATATTGAAAGAAAAACGAGGCACTTTCGGTCGTCTTAAAGATTATTGGCCTCAATACCTTCTGGCATTTCTGTTTCCTACATTAACGGTCCTTGCGGCTTTTGCAGTAACAGGCTGCTATCCTTTTGGTGAAAGGACGATCCTCACGGTTGACCTTTATCACCAGTATTGTCCTTTCCTTGTGGCTTTCAGAGACAAGGTATTATCAGGGCAGTCACTCTTCTACAGCTGGAATGACGGTTTGGGTCAGGAATACCTTGCTGCCTATGCGAATTATTCGGCAAGTCCGCTTAATATCTTTGCTTTATTCTTTGATGCGAAGACAATGCCGATCTTTATAGCGTTAGTTACCTGTCTGCGAGCCGGATTAGCTTCCGTATTCATGATGTTTTTCCTTTCTGCTAACGATAACAGGAGGATCGACAACATCACCGTCGTTTTCAGTTCGTCCTATGCCTTGTGCGGATGGTTTATCTCGTTATTCTGGAACATAATGTGGTGCGATGCCGTTGTACTGCTTCCTCTGATAATGCTCGGATTAAGAGACCTTTTGGTCAGGCGGAAGTGTGGACTTTACACTATTTCTCTTGCCGTAGCCATTGTGAGCAACTACTATACAGGCTATTTCCTTTGTCTGTTTCTGGTGCTTTTCGCTCCGGCATATTATGTCTGTCTGTTTTCCGCGGAGAAACCTAAGGGCGATCCGCAAAGATTATGCTTTAAGACTTTCGTCGGTGCCGCAGTGCGTTTCGCGATATCGAGCCTTCTTGCTGCCGGTGCTTCGGCGGCGCTGACCATACCGACATATCTGATTCTTAAGAACTGCTCTGCCACCGGTGATACGCTTAAGCCGGATTATGCACTGCAGACGAATCTCTTTGATTTCTTCGGAAGGCTTATGGTATCTGCCAATCCGAACATCAGGGACGGAATGGCAAATGTATACAGCGGTCTCGTTATCGTGCTTATGTTGCCGTTATTTTTCCTTCTGCCGTCCAGAACGGGGATCAAGCTCAAGCATAAGATAGTTTTCGGAACGCTGATCGCGATCATGTATCTGAGCTTTACCAACCGTACGCTTAACTTTATCTGGCATGGCATGCATTTCCCGAACCAGATTCCGTACAGGGAATCATTCCTCATGAGTTTTCTTCTCGTATTTGTGGGTTTTCTTACCATAAGAAGGATAAGGAGTCTCGGATCCAAATATATCACCGGAGCTGTCTTAAGCTCTGCAGCTTTTCTGATTCTTTTCGAGAAATTCAACACGGGCAGCGAGGGTTATATACAGATCGGAACCACGCTTTTATTCCTCATAATCCAGGGTGCTGCGCTTCACACGGTAAGCAACAGCAATTCTGGAAAAAGCGAATTTTTCTGCGAGACTCTCCTTACAGTAACTATGATGGTCGAGATATTTGCAGCCTCTCTCATTACCATAGGTCTTGTCTGCTACCACGAAGGCTTTACGAGTTACGATGCATACGGCCGGCACAGAAATGAAGTGTCATCTTATGCAGCTGAGGTTGAAGGTACCGAAGGTCATATGAACTTCGAGCGTTCAGAGCTTTTTCCGAATAACGTATGCGATCTCCAGTCACTTTATAACGTAAAGGGATTATCGATATTCTCGTCTACGGCGAGGGAGAGTTTCGTCAAATACATGAGAAACTATGGTTTCCATAACAACAACATCAACGGACTCCGCAATGCCGGACTGACGCGGGTTACCGCGACCGTCCTCAATGTCAGAAATCTCATCGAGATAGATAAAACACAGAGCGTTCCTGCCCTGTTTGAAGAAGAGTATAAAGATGACGTCATTACTTCCTGGGGAAATCCCGATGCATTAAGCGTCGGTTTTATGACTGATACTGCCGTAATCGATTATGCTCCCGATTATGATAATGAGCTTGATGTTTTCAAGAAGACGAATGAATGGATCACAAGCATGGGCGCGGGGAAAGTATATAAACCCGTGACACTTAATGCAGTCGAATCAAGCGGACTTACCACAACGGACACAAGAGCTCAGGTAGTTGTTTACGGTTCCGCAAACAATGCCCCGAAGGACGACTATTCTTTCAAGATCACTGTCGATGACGCAGATATCGGTTCGGATGTTTACGTCTATGCCAATGCAAAAAAAGGCGGAAACGTCACTGTAACCGCTGGGAATACGGTTAGAAAATTCGAGATCAGAAGCTACCAGATCATATGTCTCGGCATGTTTGACGGTACTCCCATGGAACTCAGCGTAAAGTATCAGGAATCCCCCGGATCATCTATCTTCGTCTACGGATACCAGCTGGATCAGGAAGGGTATGCTTCAATGCTGGATACATTGGCAGATGAGCAGCTTAATGTGTCATCTTACGATTCCACATCTATAACCGGCCACATCGACGTAAAAGAAGACGGTCTCCTGTTCCTTACGATCCCTTATGCCGAAGGCTGGAAAGCCGAGGTTGACGGCAAGGCTTCAGAGATCATTCCGATACAGGATGCGCTTATGGGAATCAGGTTAGGCAAGGGAAGTCATGACATTTCGCTCCGGTACACGCCTGCCGGCTTCAGAGAGGGCCTTTTGATAAGTCTTGTATCGGTTTTCTTTATAGCGGTTTTGATTGCCGTTCCCGCTGCCGTAAACAAGATCAGGAACAATAGAAAAGCAGCAGAAGCTGCCGTGACACCCGAATCAGCCGGAAATGACATTCAGGCTGAAGTGATCGAGGAAGTGCCCGTTTCAGAGGTGGTCGATGAGCAGAACCAATGAAAAGTTAAATACTTTAGCTGAATTGGCGTTCTTTTTCCTTGCGGCTGTATCAATAGCTGCAGTTGCTCTTAATATCGGTCTCCATACCGAACCCGGAAAGTTATTGCCGACGGGATTGTCCATGCGTAACGGGGAAATGAGCGGGAACATCCTTAGGGGAATAGATCTTGCTTTGGAAGATATCGATCTGATCAGATCGGGGAATGCAGCTTCGGAGACCTGGAGACTTCTGACGTTTGTCCATTTGGATCTGTTTTTCTATTTGGCACTGATCCTGCCCCGGGCTGCGGCCAGAACTATTCTTCTGTTCGGTTATTATGCGAGATTCGGCCTTTGCTGCGCTTCAATGTACTACTTCCTGTCAAGTCATTTGAAGCTGAGGGCATTCTTCTCGGCGCTCCTTGCAGTTATGTATACTTTCTCATCGCAGATCGTTTTTACTGCCCAGTTCGCATCAGTGATCAACATGGCAGCCATGATTCCGGCAGTAATGTCAGCCTTCGATTCATATCTTCAGAAGAGAACATGGAAATCTTACGTTCTTGTATGTCTGGCTTCGTTTTTATTGTCCGTAACCGGCGGCTTCGGTATTGTTACCGGCATTCCTGCCATGATACTTATCGGTCTTCTTATGTGCATCAGTCTTTACAGCACGTTTAAGATGGCTTTTACTTCCTGGCTCAAGCTTTTGGGAGGGATTGCCGGCGGACTGGCGCTGTCTGCCGTCTTCGTGCTGCCCGGCCTTTTAAGCATGAAGACGGACGTCAATGTGGCTGAAAGTTTTAAGAATGCTAAGGTAACATATACGGTTTTTGAGCTGATAAGGGGAACGTTCCTTCTCCGTTCCGGAAGTTTCTACCAGAATACTGCTCCGCTTTTCTATGTGGGGACACTTACACTGGTCGCGGTCATCGCGTTTGCGCTTAATGAGAGGATCCCTATAAGGCTCAAAGTCGCTGCGGCCGTAATTGCTGTCGTGATCCATATTACATGCTGTTCTTCATTTGTAAATGAGACGGTAAGCGTTTTCGGAGCTGCTCCGGTACTCAATTCTTCGAAGCTGATATGTCTGGAGACGGTTATTTTCTTTATGGCCGGAATTGGACTTAAGAATATAAAGTCGCTTAAACGCGGGGATTATATTGCTTCATGCCTTATCCCTCTGTTTTTCCTTGTAATGTCCGGAAATTCCACGTCCGGAACTTCATTTGCCAGTCCCATACTGATAGCCACATTCCTTGGGATAATCTGTGAATCGGTTCTTGTCTATGCAGCCGCCAAGGAAAAGATCCCTGAAAAAGCAAAATATGCGGTGCTCTTTGCAATCCTGGTTTTTATCGGGGTAAATACGGCTTTTATCATGTTCAATAATACGATCCAGAAAAAAACTGCCGCAGAATATTTCGGAGTTAATCATGGCAATAAGTCATCCGGGAACCTTATCCTTGATAAAGATCTGGAAATCCCTCTTTTAAACAGCTGGGATAAATATCTTTTAGTTCCTTCTGACCTGAGTTTATACGTATCAGGGGATTCGGTAATAGATGACATAAATTATCTGTCCGTAAATAATTCCGGCGAAATGCTTTTCGAAGAGATCTTCTTAAATCCGTCTGATAAGAGAGAACTGAGACCTGAAGGCGCAAATACATATCTTTTGAATAAAGGCTCCAATGAGTTATCATTCAGTCCGTTTATCATGGAACCCGGAGAAAGACTGTTCTTATACTGCAATTCTGCAAATGGAGCCGCAGTAAAGACTGTTTCTTCAGAAACCGATTCAGGAAGGGCATTCACGGGTCCGTTCCTCTCGGCATTGGAAGCCGGACCCGGAGACGTATCGTTAACGCTGACGATCGATTCCGAAGGAGAGGATACCTGCAGGGTATCTGTATATAAATTGAACCAGTCTGCTCTTGATGCGTTTTCTTCCGCTTCCGGTGAGATTCACAGTTCCGGATTCTTTATAGACTGCAAAAATGCTAACGGCAAATGCACGCTCATTCTGCCATATGCTTATGATGATTCTAAGATCACCGTCAACGGCTCTGTCTGTGATACGTTCGATTTTTGCGGAAAGCTGGCAACAACCACTGAAAAAGACGACGATGACGTTATGGAGGTATCGATCAGGCACAGAACATCCGGATTCGTTCCGGGCGCTTTGGTAAGTGCTTTTGCAGTTCTGTGTCTTATCGCAATTCCCGTATTCCAATTGTATAATAAAAAGAAGGACGTAACCGGCGAAGGGACCGATATAAATGCTTAGCAGGAAGATTACAGACGGCACGGAATTCGTTGTATTTGATATGGAATGGAATCAACCGATGCCGGGTAAGGAATATCCTTTTGAAGTAAGCCGTCTTACCGGCGAGATCATAGAGATAGGTGCTCTTAAATATATTTACGATAATGGCGAACTGATCTATAAAGATTCGTTCTCTACGGATATTACTCCTGTTAAATATACGAAACTTCATTATCATGTTAAGAAAGTTACTCACAAAAAGAATGCCGATCTCATGAACGGTATTCCTTTCAAGGATGCTTATACGTCTTTCAGGAAGTTTTGCGGTGATGCGATCCTGGTAGGGTGGGGGAGCTCAGATCCGTCCATGCTTAAAATGAATCTCGAGTTTTTTGACATGAATCCGAGGCTTGACTTGTTTTTTCTCGATCTTCAGCCGATCTTCTCACTTTTTGCAGGCCTTCAGGGGACTCAGAGAAGCGTTGAAGCAGCTGTCGATTATTATAATATTGATAAAAATGAGATCTTTCACAGCGCAACGGCCGATGCCCATTACACAGGCGCGGTATTTGAGGAGATCTTCAAGCACAACAAACCCTCAGCGGTAATATCTGCCATATCGAGCTCTTCGATAGATCCTGACGTTCCGTCGGATTTCAGTTTTGTAGGTCCAGAGTGTCTTGACGGAGCAAGTGCTTTTGCCACTTCCGGTAACTTCATGAAGAATTGCCCTTTGTGCAATGCACGGCTGAATGTAAAGATCGCTCCTTTCAGGATCCGTAAATCACAATATGCTCTGCTTGAATGCAGGGAGCACGGCGAATTGTTCTCCAGGACCAGGGTCAAGAAAAACAGGGAAGGAAATTATTACGCCGCTTCCGTGCTGCGCTTTGCCACGCAGAATGACTACTGGCTTGTTGCATCAAAGAAAGAGGAATTTGATAAGTACGGTGAGAAGGGCAAACCTGCCGAAAAAACTGAAGAATCTGATAATGAAACATAATTTGTAAACAAAATATTAACAAACTATGTAAAAAAAGTTAGCAAAATTCGAATTTTCTGTTGAAATTTGAATTAGAATGACATAAAATATGCGTAACTAAAAAGGAAAACTGTGCGGGGTATTATATCTGCACTATATAATTAAGATAATTACAGACACTAAACGCAAGGAAGGTGCTTCGTATGATTAGAAGAAAAGGTAAATTGAAGAAGAGCAAGCAGGGATCATTGCTGATCATCGTTGTCCTCATTTTGGCGCTTGCTATCATTTTCATTTCATCGGCTATGATGCTCACTCAGGCTACCAAAGACCGTTTGTATGACAATGCCATGTCGAGTCAGGCCAGACTTACGGTTACAGCAGCTTCCGAAGCCTTCATTGAAGCTCTTGAGACTCAGGAGATCAATGATGACCAGTTTGATTTATTGATCAGCGATTCATTAGGTCATGCCAAGATCGGTCAGCACGGTAACAGCGACAAGATCAAGATGTTAGTTGATGGTGTGCCGGGAATGTCTTCCAGTCCGGACAACTGCACATATGTGGATATCTATTTCCCTACGGCTGCTGATGTTAATAAAGTAGCTCATATGGATTTCACTACGGTTATCGGTGATGAAGTCGAGAATGTTAAGATAATCCTTGATATTAATGATGTTAAGAATGTAAATCCCGGAAACGGCTTCACAAACCAGATCGAAGTCGCATCAAACGTAAGTGTAACTAATATCCGTTTCCCTGGCGGACTTGGTATGTATGATGCTGATCTGCTTACTGGTGGTTCTCCGGACGATAACACAGTACTTCTTAGAGATAATTATTATGAACAGAACTCTCAGAACAACCTGATCTTTTCCGATATAGTTGTTGCAGGATCAGATACAGATAAAAAATATTTCGCTATGGGTGAAAAAGCATTATATGCCGGCGACATTATCTTCATGGACAATGCATATCTTTCTACTCATGCATCAAATGATTGGGGATTTACCGGAGATTTCTATTTCCTCGGAAAAGAGGTGTCAGGCAATTCTGCTGCGGACTATGATGCAGGCACGGCTTTATGGAAAGACGGCGGTTGGGATAAGATATCTAATACGAGCAGGTTCATCTTCTCGAACAGAGTTCCTCAGAGATCGGATGTATATTATAAAGATGGTCATGAAAATGACAACGGTAAAATTAAAAGATTGTTTACTACTGAGACTAATGCCAATCGAGCATATTTCGTTGATAAGAACGGTAATTCCCTGACCAGCATCAGCACTGTTGCGTCTACACAAGTTGGTGGTGGATCTTACAACGTCAAGAATTCGACTCTTTCGTCTTCGACAATGAGTAATTCTGCCAAGTATACATTCGACGGTGATACTGTTACTCTTGATAAACAGTATACAGTTACAGATAAAACAAATTATTATCAGAATTCTTACAGAACTAACATAGGATCTTTCCCTACTGCAACGGATTATTTTAAATCTGTAGATCTCGGAGATGAGGAATTAACAACCGAGTATCCGTATGCTCCAACAGATGCAAAATATAAAAATCTCAATTCCACGCTTGGCACTACGGCAGCCGGCGGAATAAAAGATCTTGCTGCAGGTAACTATATAATTACAGCTAGCTTAAAAGCCGGAGCTCCCGGTACCGGTGTTAGTCCGTATATCATTGCTCTTAATGGTGCTAAAGAATATCGTTTCTATTTTGCAGATCATACGAGTTTTGAGATCGAGAATGTTGTTTTCGCAATGTACAATGTTTCTGAGAGCACCATACCGCCTATCTTTGTATTGGAAGACGGTGCAGAGGTATATCTTGGAGGTACTACGGAGGATACGCATCATCAGGACACTAATGGAGGTTTCTGTTCTTCAGGTTTCCTTTCCATGAACCGAGGAATAAACAGTGCAGCTGCTTTAAAGACTTACATTCAGGGCAAGAAGTTCAATGCAAAGGCAACAGATGGCGGAGAAGCTGTTGCTCATGTAAAGAAAGTCGGCGGTACTTCTAATGAGTATTGGTCCTATAAGAAGGACAACGGAACGGACGGAGATCCTATCTATTATTCAAAGTTCTATGATGGCGTTCATAGACCGAATCTCTATGTATTCGGCGTAAGCAGTAATACTTTCAGGGTTTCTTTCGGTACCATCATAGAGGGATATATCGGAATCTTCGGTGGCGGATCTTTCGGTATAATGAATACGAAGAAGGATAACGGAAAGATTATTCCTATATACGGAAGAATCATGGCTTCGAAGTTTACTAACGGTGGCGATACTCCTGCAGGTACTCCTTGTATGCCTTATTGCCCTCAGCCTGCCGGATCCAATAAGATCAATCCCGTAAGACCGGCTGTAACCAAGTATCATGTAACTGACGTAATTTACTATTATGATTAATCTTCAGTTGACGGATTACTTTAAAGATCAAATGAATTTCAAAATGAATTAAGGCTGCTATTTAGCAGCCTTTTTCATTTATCGATATTTAGTTATCGGGTTTATTCAAGTATTAACAGATCTGTGAGATATATGATTTCTTCAGTGATTGAGAGCGTAGTCTCTAATATGATCTTTGAATTACCGGGATCAGATAAATATCCGAAGAAAGGACTGTACTTGTCAACAATGACCATATCAGCTCTGTCGATCAAACGGTTAAAGTCATTGTAAAGAGGATTGGATTCATCAAGAAGCCGGGCACCCTCATCAACCAGATATACTATAATGCTCTTAAAAGATGACTCACATAAGTTTGCTATAAATGATCTGAGTAATTCTCTGCCGTGATCGGAATCTGAAGAATAGTAATCATGCTTAATAAGAACATATTTTACGGAGTTGTCTTCAACGATCTTTTCCTGCAATTCATCTAAAACGGTGTTATCGGAAAAGGTTTCGAACTGAGGATCAGAAAACTCAAGATTGTTTTTTTGACTGTTGTTCATCAAAATCTCTCCCATCAGATGAAAGGAACCTCATTGAACGTTGTATGGAATTCTTGCTGGTTCCCCAGGGTTTGTCCGTATTCCTGTAATCGAATTTCAAGGTAAAGTATTCGACATTAGCTATCAATGATTCAAAGGTCTGACTGTTATTGGAATATAGAGCATCAACAAAGTCTGCGGCCTCATTCTGCGACAGCTTCGATGCCTGTCTTAAGAGCAGAACGGTATGCGGCAGACAATGGAATTCTGCCTTTTTGAATTTTTCACAAAAGTCCTTATCATGAGAAAACATCCAACAGATGACTTCAACGTAGTGCCCCATGGCATCATTGAGATTGTCACAGATAGGGCATGTGCTGATCCTTTTCTCAATAAGATCGGCAACGGAATTCAGCTTTTGTTTATAATCCGGATTTCTGCCTTTTAACAATCCTGCTTTTGCAGGAATCGCAGATTTAAACTTAGGATTCAGTTCTTCATTGAAATCCTTAAGATGAGTATGCATTACCAATCCCAGGCCTAATCTGTTGGTGACGGCTTTATTAAGTTTTCCCATATGAACGGGGCAGAAGCCTGTCTTGTTGGTGATCTTTCTGGTATCAGGTTCCATAAGTGACGGACCTAAATAGTATTCCAGATAATTATTTTCAGCTTTATCACGAAGTCTGCAGACAGGGCATCCTCCGGACTCTCCGTAAGCATCGTTAACGGGTATCATGTATATTTTTTCCATTATTTTTCCTCCGGTTCAGAAGACTTGGTCATATGTATAAGCCTGTTAGCCCTGACATTTACGCTGTTCATCGTTATGGAAGTAAACTCTTCAACGGCGCTTCCAACACGTTGCTGTGCAGTCTCCAACACTTCCTGTGCATCGTATCCGTAATAAAGAGCGATGTCGAGGCTGATCATGACTCCATAGGTCTGCTTTTCAGTCTTGAAAGACGTGACTTCGGCAAACCCCGGAACATCTTTAAGAACGATCTTGATAAGATCCAGTATTGCTTCATCGGATATTGAATAAGAACCGAGGGAGGAAAACGTGGGTCTTACAACAGTCCTGTCAGAATCAGGAGCAAGCGGAGCGACGCCGCGTTCCCTGTCGAATCTTTGTCTGAGCGTACTGAAAGGATCGGAGAAGTAACCGGAAAATTCATGCTTGATCTCCATGCTTGGCACTGGAATCGTATGCATGCCTTCAGTGACTCTGGTATTTCTGGCAAGGCGCCGCTCTTCCTCCGTGGAGACGTCTTCGATCCTGATAAGCATGGAAGGGCGGTTAAGCCAGAGATTATCACAGATCTTATTAAGCATTGAATCAGAAGTTCCAAGGACCATAAGTGCTCTTGGCATGGATTCGATCAACGCGCGGCGCATTACGGATGATCTTGTAGGATCAACAAAGATCGCCTGCCTTACGGATTCCATCTTGGTAGGAGCTTTTTTTGCAGATGTGCCTGCGACTATACGGCTTCCGTTGATAAGAAGACCGTCATCTATAATGTAATGTATATTATTATCCCGCGCTACCTTGATCGCACGGGTGCTCTTTCCGGTGCCTGAAGCTCCGACAAAAGCTATAACCGCAATATTTGATAAGACCTCACGGGTCAATTGCTCGTTAGAAAGGATCAGCTCCGTATTGCGTTCATAATTCTGGGCGGAATAGTCGGAGCTTGAATTCTGGGTTGATGTACCGGATCTGTCGAAACGTCTTAAGGTACCCCTGAACTCGGACAACAAAGTCTTGCGCGCTACAGGAGCGCTCTGGGTTAAGGTCTGTTCCTGTTTTGATTCTTCACGGTTGTCCAAATCTTAAAACCCTTTTAGCCGTTCCAGTTATGGAACACTTCCTGGATGTCCTCATTTTCATCCATCATATCAAGCATTTTTTCGAGGCTTGCTATGGCATCGGGATCTGTTACTTCGGCTGTTGTAATGGCAACGGGCCCCAATGTGGAGTCAGCTATCGTGTAATTCTTCGCTTCGAGAGCATCTCTTACTTCGTAATAATCTGAAGTCGAAGTGGAGATGATGTAGAACTCGTCATCGCTATCAAAATCAGAAGCACCGCAGTCCAGGGCATCACCCATTACCTGATCCTCGTCTTCGTAGTCTTCCTTTGAGATGAGAATGGTTCCTTTCTCATTGAAAAGGAATGATACAGAACCGTCAACGCCGAGGTTACCGCCATTCTTGTCAAAGATATGCCTGAGGTCGGCAGCTGTTCGGTTACGGTTATTAGTCAATGTTTTGACCATGATTGCCACTCCGGCAGGGCCGTATCCTTCATATGTGATCTCTTCGTAATCATCACCTTCGCCTGCCTCAGCTGCTTTTTTGATGGCACGGTTGATATTATCATTCGGCATGTTTGCTGCTTTTGCTTTCGAAACAACAACTTTTAATCTGGAATTACTGTTCGGATCAGGACCGCCTGCCTTAACAGCTACAGCGATCTCCTTGGCAAATTTTGTGAATACAGCGCCTTTTGCTGCATCGGAAGCTTCTTTTTTACGTCTGATATTGCTCCACTTTGAATGACCTGACATTGTAATTCCTCCATGGTCTCATTATAATTTACTGAAATATTATACTCTTTTTATAATATATGACCAACCTGCGTCTAAATGACTCGAATCGTGTAATATTGCCGACATAGGATTGTCAAAGATTTTTTTTGTGCAGATTGTCTTTTAAACTTGTTATTTCCTCAATTCTGTTGTATAGTTCTAACATCTATGCTTGGGCGATATGCGCCTGTTTGTTTTGTGTGCATTTCTAAGCGTATACTTTTATGACGATATCGGGAGGGTTCGATGAAGAGATTAGGTGATATTCTGGTCGAGAGCGGCTTCCTAAATGCTACCGAACTTGCAGAAGTACTCAGTGTTCAAAAGGAAACCGGAAAACGCCTTGGTGAGGTTATCGTCGAGAGCGGCTTGATGTCCGAGTTCGATATTTTGAGAGCAGTTTCAAGCCAGTACAATTATCCTATTATTGATCTTTCAGGAATTGATGTGGATCCCAAGGCTACCGCATTACTTACCCAGAAATTCTGTGAAGAGAATATTGTTTTCCCGATAGGTTTTGATAATGATAATCTGGTCGTTGCTATCGATGACCCGATGAATATTACTATAGAAGATGAGCTGCAGTTCCAGACCGGATACCAGATATCCCTGATGCTTGCCACCCATTCTTCGATAATAGATGCGATCAAGTTTAATTACGGTAAGGACAGTGCCCGGAAGGCTGCGGCGGAACTGGGTGAGAGTTTCTCGAATGACAACGCTGATGAAAACAGCGAAATGAGTGAAGCCATTAACAGTGCTCCTGTTGTAAAACTTGTAAACTCTATGATCGATTACGCGATCCGTTCGGGTTCTTCGGATATACATATTGAACCTTTGGAAGATCGTGTCAGAGTCCGTATCCGTATCGATGGTGTCATGCAGGAAGTCATGAGCAACCCTATCTCTGCAAAAGATGCCATTACCACAAGAATCAAGATCCTTGGCGGTATGAACATTGCAGAGAAACGTATTCCTCAGGACGGACGTATTACTACAGTTATTAACGGTGAGGATGTGGACATGCGTGTTTCCATCCTTCCTTGTGTTACCGGTGAGAAGACCGTTATCCGTATTCTTGCCAAGAATGATGCTAATCTTAACAGAAAATATCTTGGTATAAGTGACCGTAATAATGAGATGATCGACAGGATGATCAAGATTCCTCAGGGTATTGTCCTCATCTCGGGTCCTACCGGTTCAGGTAAAACGACAACACTTTATACACTCCTTTCAGAAAAAAATACTGATGATGTTAATATCATTACCGTTGAGGATCCTGTAGAGATCAGGATTCCCGGATTGAATCAGGTCCAGGTAAACTCCAAGGCAGGCATGACGTTCGCCAGCGGTCTCAGATCCATCTTGCGTCAGGACCCTGATATTATCCTCGTCGGAGAGATCCGTGACGGTGAGACAGCAGAGATCGCAATGAGAGCCGCTATCACCGGACACCTTGTATTCAGCACAATCCATACGAATGATGCAGTTTCATCCATCAACCGTCTCATAGACATGGGCCTCGAGCCTTACATGGTTTCTTCTGCTTTGGTCGGCGTTGTATCCCAGCGTCTTGTCCGTCGTATCTGCACAAGCTGCAGAGAGTCGTATGAACCTGACGAGTCTGATATAGAGTATTTAAGACTTGATCCGGGTCAGAAGCTTTACCGTGGTAAGGGATGCCCTGATTGTAATGAGAAGGGATATAAGGGACGTATTGCGATCCATGAGATCGTTATCATCACCAGAAAGATGAAAGCCTTGCTTGAAAAGAGAGCAAGTGAAGATGATATGCGTGAGCTCGCGATCACTGAAGGTACGCAGATGCTTCAGGACTCTGCAAGAGACCTCGTACTTGAAGGTATCACAACGGTCAGCGAGCTCAATAGAGTAGCTTACACGATTGACTGATAAGGAGGTTTTTTAACGTGGAAGGTTTTAGTTTATCAATCGAGTCGATTTTGGCGGAATCGGTAAAGATGGGTGCATCAGATACTCATATTACCGTTGGTTTGCCGCCGATGATTCGTGTTGACGGTATGTTAATGCCGTTAGGCAATCAGCCGCTTACAGCTGCAGATACCGAGTATCTTTGTAAGTCGATGATCGACAAGTCAAGACAGCAGTATCTGAATGAAAGGGGCGAGATTGACTTCTCTTACATCGTTGAAAACTTCAGCCGTTTCAGATGTAACGTATTTAAGCAGCGTGGTACTTATGCACTTGCTGCAAGAACTATCACAAATGAGATCCCTACATGCGAGCAGTTGGGACTTCCTAATGTATTTAAGGATCTGGTCATGAAACCCCGTGGACTTATCCTTGTTACAGGTCCTACGGGTTCAGGAAAGTCAACAACACTTGCCGCAATGATCGGACATGTAAACATGAGTAAGAAATGTCATATTCTTACCCTTGAGGAACCTATCGAGTATCTCCATATGCACGGAGAGGCTATGATCAACCAGAGAGAGATTCACGAAGATACGCTTTCATTTGCTAACGCTCTTAGAGCTGCTCTCCGTGAGGACCCGGATATCATCCTCGTAGGAGAAATGCGTGACCTTGATACTATCAGTACCGCTATAACAGCAGCCGAGACAGGACACCTTGTTCTTTCAACACTCCATACATCATCAGCTGCTGATACAGTCAACCGTATCATCGACGTTTATCCGCCGCATCAGCAGGATCAGATCAGAGTTCAGCTGGCTTCCACTCTTGTTGCCGTTATCTGTCAGACACTTGTACAGAGAGTAGGCGGCGGAAGATGTGCAGCATTTGAGATCATGATCTCCAATGATGCTATTAAGAATAATATCCGTGAAGGTAAGACATATCAGATAGACAGTACTATCGCTACAAGCCTTCAGTCCGGAATGTGCCCTCTTGATTTCTATCTTGCAGAGCTCGTTAAACGTAATATGATCACCAGAGATACTGCTATCCAGAGATGCAGGATCCCTGAGGATCTTAAGCGTTTCATTAATAATGCAGGTCAAACGAACAGTCCGTTGTTCGGTGATTTGGAGTTTGCCTGATTTTCGGGCGCTTTGATTATAGAATCTGAGAAGGAGGGAAATATCAGATGGCTAATTTCAGATATCAGGTTATCGATTCAAACGGTAAAATGTCTGAAGGCATCATCGAAGCTGCTTCAATTGGAGAAGCGTCCAGAAAGCTAAAATCTGACGGCAAGTATATTGCTTCTCTGTCATTGGACAGAGGCCAGGGTATTGGCAACATGACGATCGGAAGTCCTAAGCTGAAAACTCAGGACCTTGTTCTTATCTCCAGACAGCTCGCTTCGCTTTTGTCTGCTGGTATCACCGTTGTAAGATCGCTCGATATGCTTTATCAGCAACTTGAATCGAAAAAGGCAAAGAAATGTATCGGTGAGATATACGAATCAGTTCAGAGCGGTCGTTCTCTTTCCGAGGCATTTAAGGAACAGAGAGGTGTTATTCCTAACATCATGATCAGTATGATCGCGGCCGGTGAGGAATCCGGACGTCTTGATGAGGTTATGGAAAGACTCGCCGAGCACTTTGCAAAGGATGCCAAGCTCAAGAACAAGATCTCATCAGCAATGGTTTATCCTAAGATCCTTGCAGCTCTTACAGGTGCGGTAAGTATCGGTTTGTTGACATTCCTTGTCCCTAAGATCGGTGTTACGATCAAGGATCTCGGAGGTGAATTGCCTAAGTTAACGCAATTCCTGTTGGATTTTTCCGATTCTATCGTTCACTTTTGGTATATCTACATAGCAGTTATCGGCTTTTTAGTATATGGTTTTAAACTTTGGAAGAGTTCCGAAAAGGGTGCCGAGACATGGTCAAAGCTTATGCTTAAGATGCCTGTCGTCGGCAGAGCAACAAGGATGAACGCTTCAGCAAGATTTACGAGAACGGTATCTACGCTTTTGAAGTCAGGTATCTCTGTACTTCAGGCTGTTGAGATTACCGAGAAGTCTCTTGATAACGTAATACTGCAGAAGAAACTCGCGCAGGCACGTATTGAGATCAGAAAGGGTACTTCTCTCTCCAGATCCATCAGAGATATTACAGAGTTCCCGCCGATGATCTACGCAATGGTTTCAATCGGTGAGGAATCCGGTACTTTGGATTCGATTTTGGAGAAGGCTGCGGATTATTTCGAAGATGAGGCCGATGCAGCTACAGCAAAGATGGTATCTGCGTTAGAGCCTGTCATGATCATCATCATGGCTATCATCGTCGGTACAGTTGTAGGCGGTATCGCAATGCCTATTTTCACAATGGCTCAGTGGATCATGTAATCCCCGTAAAGATTGAAAGGAGTAAATAAATGGATTTTTCAATAGGAAAAGGATCAAACGAACTGGTAATCGACTGTTCCAGCTCTGACCTTAAAATTGCTGTCGGGAATTACAATCCCAAGACAGGAAACGTCACAATTGATAAGATGGGCGTAGTACCTCTCGAAGGTGATGCCATTAACGATGGTGCGGTTGCGGATTCCTTCGGTATCGTAATGGCACTTAAGCATGCTATCGCAAGACTTGATATCAGAATGAAGAGCTGCATTCTTACAACAGAGGGTGCTTTTGTTCACAGCAGAGATCTTGAACTCCCTGTTGTTAAAGAAGATCAGCTCAAGGACATGGTTAAATACGAGATCTTAGGACAGGGTTCCAACAGAGATATGTCTATCGACTATCTTGTATACGGAACTACTAAGGATGCCGAGACTAATGCCGACAAACTTCAGGTAAGAGCTACGGCTATTCCTACTGATGTTATCAAGGACTATCGTGAATTCCTTAAGAACATGGATCTTAACCCCATTGCTCTTGATGTTAACCCTAACGCTGTAAGAAAGCTTTTCGAACAGGGTATCATTAACGGTAACGTTAACATTAAGCAGTCAACGATCCTCTTGATCGAACTTTCAAGCAAGACAACAACTGTTACAGTTCTTGACAAGGGCTTCCCGGTTCTTTCAAGAAGACTTCAGTTCGGTCATGGAAATATCAGACAGGTTGCAGATTCCGTAAGAAAACTTCAGAACGGCAACCAGCAGTCTTCTCTTGCAAGAAGACTTAATATCACTACCTCCGAATCTGAGGCAAGTGTACCGATCGAAGATATCGATGTATGGAACGAGACAGTTGCAGAGACACCTGCTCTTCAGAGCGCTGTTAATGCTTACTTCAAGAGCCTTGTTGATGCAGTATCCCGTACGGCTCAGTTCTCCATTGCTAAGTATCATATCGATGCAATCAGCACATGTTTCCTTTATGGTTCAGGTGCAAGCTATAAGAAGATAGACAAAGAACTCGCGCGTCAGCTTGGAACTCAGGTTGAGATCCTTAAGGCTCTCAGCACCGTAAACGGTCCTAAGGGATTTGAGATCGGTCAGTTCATCAATTGTTGTGGCGCTTTGATTCGCCACGATTAAGGAGGGGTACACTTTATGGCTAAGGCTAGTGGAGTTAACAGAAGATTATTGGCAAAGAAGGATATGAACTTTTTTGCCGAGTTTACAGCCAATGCGGCTAAAGCTGCAAGAATGTTGGGTTATGGTGTTGCTGCCGGTATCCTGGTAGTATTCGTAGTCCTCGCATTTATCATTGCATTCTTTATCAGAAACCAGATCATTAAGGGAGAGATCAGGAAGATCAAGGATCTGCTTGCTACACCTGAGTATTCTACTCTGGAGCAGAAAAACGCTTTGCTCACTGAACAACTCAATGATATGACCAATTACTACTTTGCACTCACAGAGATGCGCAGAGATGTCAATCTTATTGATCCTGCTCCGACTGATCTCCCTGACGTAATTGCTAAGTGCATTCCAAGTGATTCATTCCTTTCATATTATGCGGTAACCAATTCCACATTAACAATGAAGGGATATGCATTCACATATTACAGTGCAGTTGATATGGTGAACATGCTGAACAATTCCAATGTGTTTACAGCTGATCCTGCTATATCTGTTGTTCGTATGCAGCCTGAAACAGACAGTGATTTTGCTGCCCTGGCATCAGGTTTAGCTCCGGATGTTACAAATAACTATTATGAATTCCAGGTATCCGGAACATTGGTAAGCAACGTTCACATTTCGATCTCACGCTACGTTGACGGTGCTGAAACAGCAACATCTTTGGGCGGTATCGATGTTAAGACTGTAAAGGCCGGAGAATCTTACACGATCGATGATGTCAACGAGTACACATACGGCGGTGTTACATACTATCTCACAAGGATCTATGTTGACGGAATCCAGGTTGAGGAAGGAAGCTTCAATCAGATCAAAGAAGCAAATCAGTATGTTGATACAGGACGCGGTAACACTGATGTTAAGTTCTATTACTCAACAACAGTAGCTGCAAATGCACCTGCTGAAGGCTGATGTAAGGGAGGAACTAATAATGGGTAATCTAACAGCTAGAGAAAAAGGATTTATGTATGTAGTCACTCTGTTGATTATTGTGGTTCTTGGTTATTTCTTCGGAATCAGAACACTCAATAACAAGTACGATGAGTATGTTGCAGAGTTGAATTCATTAAATGAAAGAAAAGCTTATCTTGATCAGTTAAAAGAGAACAATATAAGCATGGAAAAAGAGATTGAGGCACTTCAGAAGAATTGCTCAGAGCTTGAGTTATCTTTCATTGATAAACTTGAGACAGAATGTATTGAGCAGTATGTCCTTAAGACATTTGAAGAAGCAAACTGCCCGTTCCTTATCAGCATTGGTTCTACAGATGTCGGCATGGCTTCTGTAAATTATCCTGACGGTACGATCTCACCTGACGGTCTTGCTTGTCTGCAGATCTCAGTATCGTATTCTTCTACAGACGGATTTAACGTTCCCCAGTACAACCGCAATCCGGACTTTACGGCAAAAGCAGAAGTTCCGTTTGCAACGTCTGTTGCTGAATTAAAAGACCAGCTCGGTAAGGAAGAATATTCCAAGAGATACGGCTATGACGAGTTTATTGCCGCTCTTAAGAAGATAAACAGCGATAATCCTGACTGCATTAAGGTAGACAGTTTCACAGTAACTGATCACAATGGTGTAATGACACTCAATGCTGCTATCAATTTCTACGCTACAAACCTTAAGAACAGAATATCTATTGACGACAGAAAAGATCCTTATACATTCTGGTGCGGTGATACCGGCGTTGATACTAAGGGTGGATTTATCGGATTCCCTTACATCTGCGATAATGAAGACAGCTTATGGTTTGGTGTTGTCAACTTCAATCTTGAAGATCAGGCTGCAAAGCCGTTCGCAGCATACTGGTCAGAGTTGCTGTTCAAGGAGACCTACGAGAATTCCGGAAGGGATATCAGAGTGGTTCTCGGCATTGAGAACGCAGAAACCGAAACTACTGAAGAGGTAGAAGAATAAGCCAAAAAACAAATTGTGACAAAAAATTGAAAAATTTTGAAAAAAGTGTTGCAATTGTTTCAAATAGTCTGTATAATCAGGCTACAAACTCAAAAACTTACAGGAGGAATCTAAACATGAAGAAGATTCAGAAGTCAAAGAAGGGCTTTACGCTCGTAGAAATGGTTCTCGTTATTGCTATCATCGTTATCCTTGCAGCAGTTCTCGTTCTTGGTATCGGTGCATACCTCAACAAGGCAAAGGCAGCTTCAAGCTCCGTTGGTAAGCACAACAGTGACGTTTCTGCAGTAAACAGCGAAGTTAACGCTTTCATGGGCTGGACTTCCTAATAGTTAGCGTAGCGCTTAATTAAAACCTAATAAATGGCGGAGGACTTCGGTCCTCCGCTATTTAATTGATTTGTAAACAAATGATGACAAATTTTAACAAATTATTAATTTTGGGATTGAAATTTGTCAGGAACACAGTATAATACACATATAGAAGAATAAGATTTATTAGTGATCCTGGAGGGCGATATGCGCAGACTATATAAAAGCAATGGTTCTAAAAGAGCGTTTTCACTCACTGAGATGATAATTGTAATCGGAATCATCGTAATCATCGCGAGTGTTGTCGGCGTCGGAATAGCTGATATCATTAAGTCGGCAAAGAAGTCCAATTCAGCTGTTGCATCTTCTTCAGACGAACTTAAGAATCAGATTAACAGTAATGAAGCTAAGCTTGCAAGTTATTATTTCTGAGGAGTGATATTATGAAGAGATTTGTCAAATTTTCGGGCCGTAAAGGATTTACCCTTGTAGAGACTCTCCTGGCTACAGTTATCCTTGTTATTGTTTCAACAATGTTGGTAAACGGCTTCGTATCTACAATGGGATATTCTTATCAGACATCCGTTTATATCAAATCAGGCGGTAATAACTATGCAGCCTGCATGGATAAGGTTGCCGATTGGCAGACTCTTGAAAATACCGGAACAACCGGAAGAGAAGCTTTGGGCAAAGCTTATTATGCAGGTGGATCCGGTAAGACAGAACTTACATTTGATACCGGGAGCTGGCCGGCATCGTTAGAGCCTTTATATGTTCATGTAGAGAAGCATGATGATATGTCTCTTACTGTTCCTGATACTGTTAAGGGATATGAATTCTCACCTAAAAAGAATCAACTCGCTGATAACAGAACATCATTCATTTATTATCCTGAATTCTGGGAAGATTCAACCGGCGGAAATTTAGGTAAGATCATCGTAATGTATGTTGAAAATGAGAATAAGTATTACTGGGTCGTAGACAACGGTAATACCGATCTTAGCGGAGCTACAAAGGTTTCCTCAAAAGCAATCGGTGCAGCTTCTTGATGTTTGGGCACGGGGGTGACGACTTAATATGTTTAAATTAAGAAAAGACAAAAAAGGTTTTACCTTAGTTGAAATGATCTTGGCGCTTGCCATTATCTGCCTGCTTGGAACGGTAATAGCCGGTGTATGTGCTCAAATATCCAGTTCTTTCAGTACTACTTACAGTATAGATGACTCTGCAGATTATGCTATGTTATATGCGAGAGGATTTGAGAATTCATTCCTGGCAAACACACAGGGCGGCGGTTCAGCCGGAAAAGTCTGGAAGTGGTATGTAAATGATCCTAAAGATGGAAAATCAAGCGTTCCCACTCTTAGAGTAATCACTCCTGACGGTGTTGACAGTGCTGTTTTCGAGCCTAAGTTCATCGGAAATACAACCACATCATATAAGTGGTCAGTCCGTATGTTCTATAAATATGATGCAACAAATCATGTTGTCAAATACCGTATGTTCCTGAAGGATAACTTCAGCAAGACACATTACATCTATATGTATGACGGCGATTTCTGGATTCCCAGATTCGAAGAACGTGCCGATTATGCAGGTGTTAAGAGCAGCAGGAATATATTGATCTCCGGCGATGCAATGACTCAGGCTACTTTTAAG
>JAEEGH010009421.1_pt1 | contig 22798 bp, 16 predicted proteins | sample 9134181 | NCBI WGS metagenome assembly JAEEGH01 (sample SAMN16246544, study PRJNA631951) | gut metagenome | biome: gut microbiome; feature: rumen; material: DP-attached | host: Bos | place: Iran: Karaj | collected 2018-10
AAATCATCTCCTCGTCGACATGATTCGCATCTGGCTTAATATCTGTACTGACCGGCCTGGCTGGCAACTGAATTGCAACACAGGCCACGGATTTACTTAAGGGCGTTCTCAATGTCTGCGATCAGGTCTTCCTTATCTTCAAGACCGCAGGACATTCTGATAAGCCCTGCCGGGATTCCGGCTTCCTTAAGCTGCTCGTCAGTCATCTGGCGGTGAGTGGAAGTGGCCGGGTTCAGGCAGCAGGTTCTTGCGTCTGCAACGTGGGTCTCGATGGCTGCCAGACGAAGCTTCTTCATGAAGCTCTCAGCAGCTGACCTTCCGCCTTCAACCTCGAAGGAAACCACACCGCATCCGCCGTTTGGCATGTATTTTTTGGCAATCTCGTAGTATGGATCCGATTCAAGTCCAGGGTAGCTGACCTTGACAACCTTGTCATGTTTCTCCAGGAACCTGGCCACGGCGAGACCGTTTTCAACGTGCTTTGGCATGCGCACGTGCAGGGATTCAAGACCGAGATTCAAAATGAATGCATTCTGCGGTGACTGTATGCAGCCGAAATCTCTCATGAGCTGCGCGGTACACTTGGTGATGAAGGCGCCCTCTTTTCCAAATTTCTCAGCGTAAACTATTCCATGATAAGACTCGTCCGGTGTGGGGAGTCCCGGGAACTTGTCAGCATGGGCCATCCAGTCGAACTTACCTGAGTCAACGATGGCACCGCCCACAGCAGCTCCGTGGCCGTCCATGTACTTGGTGGTGGAGTGGGTCACGATGTCGGCGCCCCATTCGATGGGCCTGCAGTTGACGGGAGTTGGGAAGGTGTTGTCCACGATGAGGGGCACTCCGTGCTCGTGGGCTGCCTTGGCAAACTTCTCAATATCAAGAACTGTCAGGGCCGGATTGGCAATTGTCTCTCCGAAAACGGCTCTGGTGTTGTCCCTGAATGCTGCGTTCAGCTCATCCTCATCGGCTGTCGGTGAAACAAAGGTAACATCTATTCCCATCTTGGCCATGGTCACTGCGATAAGGTTGAAAGTTCCGCCGTATATGGATGAAGAAGCCACGATATGACTTCCGTTCTCACAGATGTTGAACAGGGCAAAAAAGTTGGCTGCCTGTCCCGAAGAAGTGAGCATTGCTGCGGTTCCACCCTCCAGAGCAGCAATCTTGGCTGCCACATGGTCGTTGGTGGGGTTCTGAAGCCTGGTATAAAAGTATCCCGACTCCTCCAGGTCAAAGAGCTTGCCCATATCCTCGCTGGTGTCATATTTAAATGTGGTGGACTGGATTATGGGTATCTGCCTCGGCTCCCCGTTTGAGGGCGTATACCCTGCCTGCACACATCTTGTTCCGATTCCCTGCTGACTCATAGTTTTCCTCCTAAACTTTAAATAATCCGGATCATTGGTTCGTGATGTTCATTGCCGGTGGTGATTTCCACGCGGTCTATGTATTTTTGATCCATCTACCATAATAAACCACATTTTTACACTTTAATAGGGTATAATCTTGATTGAACATATTTTATATCCCTTTTGTACTCTATGTAACCGCATTTTTGGGAAAAGACATAATTGAAGAAGGGAAAAACTAATTTCAAAAAGAGGAGAGATTATGAGAGCAAAAAAGTTGATTGGTATTGCAATGGCAATGACACTATTCGCAAGTGCTGCCGGCTGTGGAAGCAGCTCTGCACCGGCGGCTGACACAGCTCCGCAGGGGAATGAAGCGCAGCAGGAGGCAGCTGAGTCTCCCGCCGATAAGGCCCAGGACGGTGCTGCCGCCGCAGAAAACGAAGGCGGAGAGCTTGCAGAAGGAGGAGCCGCCGAAGCTGCAACAGAACCTGCAGCAGAAACAGCCTCAGGATCGGATGAAGCATCCGGATCATTATCCGCAGGCATCCCGCAGCTTCAGTACACAACAGAATATATTTACGATGCAGATGAATCAGGCAAGTATGATGAGACCCTGTGCGAGGGCAGGATCGAGACCATCATGCTCACCGATGAGAGCAAAGCAGCTTTCCCGGAGCTTGACGGCGCTCTTACAGGATTTATCAGCGACAGGGTAAAAGAGGCCAGCGACGCCAGGACAGAGTATTCAGGCAGCAACAAGGAGTACAGGGAGTCCATCACCGCAGATGAGACTGATCCTTTCATCTATTCAGCCTGGGTATATTACGAGAACTACGTACGCCGCCTGGATTCCAAGTGCCTCAGTCTCCTGACATGCCTTGATACCTATGCAGGCGGAGCCCATGGTTATGCGGGTTATACTTCAATGAATCTCGATGTGGCAACCGGTGATGAGATTCCCTTATCCGACGTGATCAGCGACGAGAGCGGCTTCACCGAAGCTCTGACCAAGACCCTTATAACAAACTATGAAGAAGACGCATTCTTTTTATCTGAGTCTGACACGGATCTTAAGAGCATGATGGAGAGATATGTCAAGAATACAGTGCACCCCGATCAGGCAACGCCTGATGAGTACGGCACTGTGGGACATTTTGAGTGGACGCTGGACACTGAGGGTCTGACCGTAATGTTCAACGCATATGACATCGCAGCCTACGCCTACGGAACCATCACAGCACTGATCCCTTATTCATCAGGACTTATAAACGATGCCTATGTACCTGCCGATGACTGCAGCATTATGACCAGGATTCCCAAATACATGAATGTTTATGCAGACACCAACAGCGATGGCGCTGTTGAGAGCTACACCTTCTATGATATCGCAGACGAGCAGAACGCCGGCGACAGCGATGGCCTTGTTGTAACCGGTAAGAATGGTGATAAGAAGGTTGAGGACTATTTCTCAGGCTACGATGTTTACCTTGTAAGGGCCGAGGGAAGCCACTTCATCCTTGCCGATTTGCATGGCATGAGTGACTGGCATCACATATGCACCTTCAAGCTGGAGGACGGCAACGTGGCTGATGCGGTCACCATCGATGCAGATGCCATGGGAGGATATTTCGACGAGGCAGCAGGTGAGTATTACAATATCTGCCCTACAAACTCAAAAGCTCTTTTACTTGGAAATAGAATGGACCTTCTCAGCACATATGATGGTTACAAAACATACATGATCGGCGCTGACGGAAACGCCACCAGCAATGATCCCTTCTACAGCATAAAAGCCAGCTATGTTCTCACATCCGTTAAGCCCATTGACTGTGAGCTTGTGGACGAGGCCGGCAGCACCCAGGGAAAAGAGACTGTACCTGAGGGCAGCAATTACAGCTTCGTCAGGACTGACGGCAGCTCTTTTGTCGACATGAAGCTTGACGACGGCCGCATGGTCAGGATCGCCCTGGAAAAAGACACAGAGAACTGGGGATACAAGATTGGCGGAGTAAATGCAGAGGATCTGTTTGAGATGCTTTATTACGCAAGCTGATCAGAAATAAAAATGTCAGATCCGGAATCCGTTTCCTTTTGTGCCTGACATCATAAATATTTTTCTATGGAAAATGAATTAAAATGCATGTATAATATGCAAAAAAGTTTTGAACTGTAGCGAGTTACCATGACGAAGTGGGCTGCGGTTCTAAGAGGAGGACAACATACGATGAGTATAAGAGTTGGTATTTTAGGTTACGGAAATCTTGGAAGGGGAGTTGAGATCGCTGTTAAGGAAGCCCCCGACATGGAGCTGGCAGCTGTCTTTACCAGAAGAGACCCGGGGTCTCTTAAGATAAACACTGAAAATGTTCCCGTTGTTGCTACTGATAAGGCCGCTGAGTGGAAGGACAAGATTGATGTCATGATCCTTTGCGGAGGCAGCGCCACAGACCTTCCCGTTCAGACCCCAGAGTTTGCTAAGATGTTCAACGTGGTCGACAGCTTCGACACCCACGCAAGGATTCCCGAGCACTTTGCAAATGTTGATGCGGCAGCCAAAGAGTCCGGCAAGGTAGCAGTTATTTCCTGTGGATGGGATCCCGGAATGTTCTCGCTGGCAAGGGTTTACGGCGGTGCGATCCTTCCCGACGGCAACGACTACACCTTCTGGGGCAAGGGCGTTTCCCAGGGCCATTCAGATGCTATCAGAAGAGTTAAAGGCGTCAAGAATGCCAAGCAGTACACCATCCCTGTTGAGAGCGCTCTTGAGGCCGTAAGAAGCGGCAGCAATCCTGAGCTCACCACCAGAGACAAGCACACCAGAGAGTGCTTCGTAGTCCTTGAAGAAGGCGCGGACGCAGCAGCCGCAGAAAAAGAGATAAAAGAGATGCCCAACTATTTCGCTGATTATGACACCACCGTTCACTTCATCAGTGAAGAGGAACTTCTTACAAACCACAGCGGCATGGCCCACGGCGGTTTCGTCTTCAGGACCGGAACAACAGGTGCAAATAAAGAGCACAAGCATGTCATTGAGTACAGCTTAAAGCTTGATTCCAACCCTGAGTTCACCACCAGTGTCCTTGTGGCAGTAGCACGCGCTGCTTACCGCTTCGCACAGGAAGGCGTATCCGGATGCAAGACGATTCTGGACATTCCTCCGGCATATCTTTCATCCATGTCAGCTGAGGAGCTGAGGGCACATCTGCTTTGATGGATAGGCACATCTGAGCTGATGGATAGGTATATCTGCTCTGATCGTTTGTTGCGTGCATGCAGTTATTTATTGATGTGTGTTGCTAAGCAGGCTTATTTCTTTTGTTTGGGCTTAGTACACCAAATAATAAATAAACGATACAAATCCATCGATAATTTTTCCAGATGCTGCGTTGTCATTAGTCGTCGATGCCCGTGATCACCGATATGAATTAGTTTGGTGAAAGTCGGGATTGATCATCAGCATATTGATTTTGTATAAAATTCAAACCACCGGTATTCATTATAGGGTAGGAACTCTATACTGTGGAACCGGTGGTTTTTTATCTGATGATGCCAGAACCAAAAGTTCGACCCGGTGGGAGACATAAGCAAAAATTTGGCTCTTTGCTGATGTCGCCCATCGAGTCGGATTTTTTAACCCTCTCATCATTTAATATGAAATTGCGACTGGGCAGCACAACCCTGATTTGTTCTCAGCCTTCCCAGAAGAGCTCATCCAAGGTCCTGTCCAAAGCCTTGCAGATCGAGATACACAGATTGATTGTGGGGTTATAGTCACCTTTCTCAATAGCGCTTATTGTCTGCCGTGACACTCCGCATATAGTGGCCAGCTGATCCTGAGAGAGATCCTTGGCAGCCCTCGCGGACTTGAGTTTCAGATTCTTCATAATCAAACCTCCTCCGCATCTTCTTTCGAAGAGGCAATCTTTTTTACCAGAGCAACTATTCCGATGATTGCCAGCCATACAATGACCATGATGTTCATAACCGGGATCGAATTGAATCCTTCAGTTGAAATGCTGTTGTTGGCAAACGCTGCAACTATTGGGATAATATTCAGCACAGCGGCTATAGCAAATATGATGTAGTAGCGCTTGTGGTTATTGTTAAGTCCCCAGTAAACTCCGTTCCAGATGCTGTGAAGGCAGAGCACCAGGCAGCTGATCAGGATAACTCCCAGATGAAGCAGATAATTCTCAACAGGAATTTTGATATCAGACATATGCAAGAGCATTAATGCCACTTCACAGAGCATCATAGTGTAGAAACTGTATTTGTATCCGCGTCCCTTGATAGCTTCCTGTCTCTCGTCGTATTGCGTCTTGATCCTCTTGTCTGTATTGGCAAATCTGAAGAGAATAACGCAAATTACAAGTCCTACCATAATTCCCATTGCCATTCCTACTGATGCTTTTGTACTCATTTTAGTCTCCTCCTTAGTTTTGATGCTGATGTTGACTGATAAGTGATATTCAGATATCAGTTTTTGTCAGCGATTGTGTGTTGTTTGCCGGATTGCACAACCGGTAGTCATGCTGCTGGTTGTGATTTTCCGGATCATTCAACCGGTGGCCATGTTGCAGGTTGTAATTGCCGGGATTGTTTTTCCGGTGGTCATGTAGCAGGTTGTGGTTTTCCGGATTATTCAACCTGTGACTGCGTAGCAGGATGTAGATTCCCGGATTATTCTGGCGGTGGCCATGTTGCACAGGCTTTTTCACTGCAATTCTTGGTTGTGCGGTTGATTTTTTTCTTTATGTGAATAATATAATCTATGGATGGAATAATGTCAAGTATATTTTACAATAATATATTGTGAATGTCATTTTTCATATGAATGAACGTTGCTTTAATTATTAGCACCTTTATTATTGGTAAGAGACTTTAGTAAGGGGAAAGGGAAAAGGGCAGAACTATAATGTCGGAATTGAAGGCTGTAAGGAATAGAGGAAATACGGCAGGGACAGCTCCTGGAAGACGTATAAACATCTGGGTAGCAGCATTCCTATACGTATAAAAGGACATGAATCGACTACGATAGGCGTATAAAAGCGACTGAATCCAGCAGCTTATACGTATCAAATAGTCACAATTGCTTACGAAAGGCGTATAAAAGCGACTGAAACCAGCTACTTATACGTATTAAGCGGCCACAATTGCTTACAAAAGGCGTATAAAAGAGACTGAATTCAGCTACTTATACGTATCAAATAGTCACAATTGCTTACGAAAGGCATATAAAAGAGACTGGATCCAGCTGCTTATACGTGCTACTGAGAACAATAATGACTAACTACTTCCGCTAAATCCATGCAAAAATAATATCAGGGGTAATGCCCGAACTGCATTACCCCTAAAATTAAACTTTCGTATAAATGTTGGTAAATTAAATACGCAATATAGTTAATTTATTATCGGTCAAGGCTGCCGCTCATTATGTTGACATTGGACGATGATCACCAAATGAATATTATTCCCTGATGCCAACATTATCAACCAAGAACGCCGCTCATTACATTACGAATTCTTGAAAAGATCAGATTGATATTGCCTGAAATTATTCAATTTACGCAGGTAAATCGATCACTTTAATCCGGATTCAGAACCTCAAGCTCTTTTATATGTGGGAATAGTCTTAAGCTTGTGGAGATTTATCACATGCAGACGGTCAATCTTTTCTTTTGTTGCCTGATCTTCGCAGATGCCGGTCATAACATAATTGTCCAGCATTGCATAGGTAAAGCCCAGTTTGTCCTCATCTGACATACCGGACAATCCGTCAGAGGGAGTCTTGTGGATGAGCTCAGAGGGAAGTCCCAGGGCATCGCCTATCTGAAGCATCTCAGTTACAAGGAAATCAGCGCAGGGACTGAAGTCTCCGGCAGCATCGCCGTACTTGGTGGAGTAGCCAACGTAATCTTCAGACTTGTTGCAGGTGTTGGTGACACGGCCGCCGTTTGGCAGTGACTGGGCAATTGCATAGAGTGTAGTCATCCTAAGTCTCGGCGGAGTATTGATAATGGCATCCTTTCCTGCTTCAATACCTGCAGCCTTAAGCGCATTAAGCTCTCCCTGCACTGCCTCATGAATGTTCACTATATATGACCTGATCCCCAGAATCTCAACCACCTTCTTGGAATCGGCGATATCCTTCTGTTCGCCGTCTGGCATGAGAACTCCCACGACTCTGTCTTTCCCCAGCGCCTTAACCAGCAGCGCAGCTACAATGGTAGAATCCTTACCGCCGGAGAGTCCGATCACGGCGTCAGCCTTCGGGCCGTTTTCAGCAAACCAGTCCCGGATCCACTTAACAATGTTATCAATCTCTTTTTCTGCGTTAAAATTAGAGGTACTCATTTTTTATTCCTTTCGTATGCATGATAGTGGCGGTTAGTCATTGGTGGTATTGTCATTCTGATCAAATACACTTCTTTTAGCAATGTCAGCCGGTGGCCGTTTAACCGTACGAATTACATCCTTAATTTGTTATTTTAATATTTGGCTATGTTTATAATTTAACGATACGTTCTTTATTGAATAATTTTCAAAAAAGCTGTAATACGCCTGCTCAATTTCTGTAAAAGGTAGTCTTAATTCCTTGATTTTACATCTGATTATAAAAGAAATAAAAACAAGACGTATTATTGGGTAAGCTGTTAGCCAAAACTCTGATTTTCATAGTTGCCATTACATCCATTTGGCGAAAAGAAAAAATATGGACGCATTGTCAAAAAAGTAACATAGTCAAATTGGCAAAAAATGGTAAATGGATGTAATTTTCGTCTGATAATAAAGTACAAAGGGCACTGTAGAATTATTGGGTACAAGTTGCCGGGTATGTATCAGGTGATCTCGTGGTCCATTCTCCAGTCGATGCAGCGCTGCAGGTAGTCTACGTAGTCGGGGTTCTTGCACATGCCCTTGCCCTCCACGTCTGATACCTTAGCCACATCCTGTCCGTTGCAGGCGGTGGTCTTCATTACGATGTTCAGCGCAGGAACCTTGGTGTCGTTGGCGATGTAGGTTCCGATTCCGAAGGCAACTTTGGCCTTACCCTCAAAGTGGGCATTGATGTCGTTAGCCCGCTTGAAATCAAGGCTGTCAGAGAAGAGCAGGGTCTTGGTTGTGGGATCGATGCCAAGGCTCTTGTAGTGCTTTATCATCTTCTCGCCCCACTCGATGGGATCTCCGCTGTCATGCCTTACACCTGAGAACAGCGTTGAGAATGTCAGCTGGAAGTCACGAAGGAAGCAGTCGGTGGTGATGGCATCGGTGAGCGCGGTTCCGTTCAGGATACCATACTCTTTTACCCAGTAGTCCAGGGCGTACCAGTTGGAATAAGCGGGATTGTGCTTGTGATTGCCCTGGCCGACGCACATGATCCACTCGTGGGCCATGGTGCCGACAGGGGTTACGCCCAGTTTCTTGGCTAAAAGAACGTTTGACGTTCCCACAAATCTTGAACCGAGAAGCTTGGCCTTCTTGAGCTTGAAGACAGCCAGCTCCTGAGCCTCTGAGGACAGGCGCCTCCGGAGGCCGAATTCACTGAAGGCCCCGATGCGATATGTTCCGTCTTTCAAAAGAGCTATCTTGTCATCAAGTCTCTTTTCAAAAGAATCCATAAGTTCCGAATAGTCATAGGCCATCCTGAAGTAAACCTCATTGACGATGGCGAGGGTCGGGATCTCGTACATTGAAGTGTTGAGCCATGTGCCGTTGGTCTCGATTGAGAGACCGCACTCGGCGTCTGTCCCGATGGAGAAATCCTCGTACCTCGGGTGCCAGAGTCTGAGGAAATCCACATAGGATTTCTTGATCCACTTGATGGATGCCAGGTAGTTAAGCTCATCCTCGGTGAAATTCAGGTCGCAGTAAAGATAGATCTGTCTCTTGATCTCATCCACCATTTCCTGCGTGAATTTCACGTCTTTGTTCCTGCACCTGAAAGTCCAGGTGGTGGTATAGTCCGGGAAGTTGTGATATATGGCCTGACCCATCGAGAATTTGTACAGGTCAGTTTCAAGTAAGCTGTCGATGATAGGCTTCATGGGATTGTCCTCCAGTTTTCCTGTTTTGCTTAGATATTCTCTGAAAGTCTCGTTGATGTCATCGGACATGACGCCGGGACTCTTCCTTATTTCTGAGCCGCTGGTCTTGATGATCTGACGATCCACCAGGTTGAAGGTGTGATCGGGATAGATCGGGGAGAGCTTCTCTACATAGGAGGGCTCGCCTGTGTACCAGTTGAAGTGAGCTGAATCCGGATCGATCTGGGCCGAGGCAAAAAGCTCTTTTCCCCAGGCTACCCAGTTCTCGTGGGTGAAGGTGCCGTCCAGGCCGATCTTCTTGTCGTCGATGATGCCCACGATGACTCTTGGATTGTCGTGGAACATCTCTTTGACCAGCTTATATCTGACGGTGAAGGGTAAAAAATCTTTTCCCCGATCCTCCTGGTAACCGCAGACAGCGATGATCATGCGGTCGTTCTCCTGAAGGGCCCGCTCGATGAGGGACTCATGCCCCTTGTGCATGGGGATAAAACAGCCAAAAACTATTCCAATATTTTCCATATAGATTTCCTCTTGAGAATTTTTGCGGAATGACCGGACAATTTTGTGCGGTATATCCTTTTGGTTCTAAATATTAGTGTTCATTCCATTATAGTCTCAGGGCAAAAGGAGCGCAAGGCGACGGGGCGTTTGGCACCGGGAGTATGCAGAGCAAGCGCCCGGAAGAGCAGCTTTGCGATAAGCGAAATTTATGTTTTGCGATAACCTTTCTTTAATTTTCAAAACCTCCTGTCAATGCTAGTATCATATTATCAAAAGACAAACACAGATACGGAGGAGAACATCATGGCAGACATTAAAGAAAGCGCACTTGAACTTATAGGTGGTACACCACTTCTTAAACTTAACGGATACAGCAAAAAGGCAGGCGTTACAGGAGCAACGATCCTTGCCAAGCTTGAGTACTTAAATCCCGCAGGATCGGTCAAGGACAGGATTGCCCTTGCGATGATCGAGGACGCGGAAAAGAGTGGCAGGCTTAAACCCGGGGCTACCATAATTGAGCCCACCAGCGGAAATACCGGAATCGGTCTTGCAGCTGTTGCCGCAGCTAAAGGATATAAAGCCATACTAACCCTTCCTGATACGATGAGTGTGGAAAGAAGAAATCTCCTGAAGGCCTATGGTGCAGAGCTGGTGCTGACGGATGGATCCAAGGGAATGAAAGGAGCCATCGCAAGGGCAGAGGAGCTGGAAAAAGAGATTGAAGGATCTGTAATCCTTGGCCAGTTCGTAAACCCCGCCAACCCAGCCATCCATAAGGCAACAACAGGTCCTGAGATCTGGAAGCAGACAGATGGCAAGATCGACATATTTGTTGCAGGCGTCGGAACAGGCGGAACCATTACAGGCGTAGGCGAGTACCTCAAGGAGCAGAACCCTGATGTAAAGGTAGTTGCAGTAGAGCCTGCAGGAAGCCCGGTTCTTTCAACAGGAACTGCCGGACCTCACAAGATCCAGGGAATTGGAGCAGGCTTCGTTCCGGATACACTGAACACCAAGGTTTATGACGAAGTTCTTCCTATTGAAAATGAGGACGCATTTGCAGAGGGCAAGAAGTTCGCAATCTCTGAGGGAATCCTTGTGGGAATTTCATCAGGCGCAGCTCTTAAGGCAGCTACAATCCTGGCTGAGAGAGAGGAGAATAAGGGCAAGACGATAGTAGTTCTTTTACCTGATTCAGGAGACAGATATCTGTCAACACCGCTGTTTGCTTCCGAGGAGTGATCATGAGCTCATTTGCTCATGTACATCCGGTGCCGGGGAGTGATAATGAGCTCATCTGCAAGTGAAGCTCACCGGCTGAGATCTTTCAGCAAAACCCGGTGATTGCCAGAAAAATATAGTTTTAAGTAGAACAGTGTGCTATCATACTTCCAAACATACATTGGGGGTGTGATGGCACATGACTATTTTACAGCTTAAATACGTGATCGCGATAGATGAAGAGTGCTCCATGAGAAAGGCGGCGGACCGTCTTTACGTGTCCCAGCCCGGCCTCTCCAGCGCGGTGAGGGATCTTGAGAACGAGCTCGGGATCCAGATATTTGAAAGAGTCCACAACGGTGTCGTAACGACAGCGGCGGGGGCTTCTTTTATTGCCTATGCCAGGAGCGCAGTGGAGCAGTTTGAAAAGGTGGAGGACAGGTACCTGAATTCCAGGAATGAGAGGCCCTCTTTTGCAGTATCCATGCAGCATTACACGGTTGCAGTAAACGCCTTTATCGATACGGTAAAAGAGTATGATCTCCCCGAGTACCAGTTCTCAATCCGTGAGACACAGACCGGTGAGGTCATTGAGGACGTCAAGACCCTGCGGAGTGAAGTGGGCGTCATCGCGCTCAGCGATTTTAACAAGAGCACATTTAAAAAGATATTTGCAGACGCATCTTTGGAGTTCCATGAGCTCTTTTCCCGTGACACCTATGTGTATCTGAGCAAAGACCATCCCCTGGCGGACAGGCAGGAGCTGTCACTGGAGGAGCTTCAGGACTACCCGTGCATGGTCTTTGATCAGGGGGACAACACCTCTTTCTACTATAGAGAAGAGGCCCTTGCCACTTACGATTACAAGAAGGTCATCAGCACCAATGAGAGGGCCACGTCCATCGAGCTCATGCTGGGGCTTAAGGGATATGCCGTTGGGGCGGCCATGCTGGGCGAGGGAAAGACATCCTCAGACATCAGGGTCATCAAGCTCAAGGAGGATGAGATGCTGACTTTCGGGTATATCACCAGAAAGGGGCAGCAGCTCAGCGACATGGCAAAGACCTTTGTGGAGAAGCTGGAAGCCCATCGGGATAGCGGGGAGTGATGCAATTTGGTTGCCCCGCCCCGGCCGGCAACTGAATTTTGACATAATAATATTTTATCGGCTGCGATAGAACATTGATGCTTGCAAAGGTGCATAAAGACGAGTACAGTATTTGTTATAAAATCTGTTGGAACCGTTAAGGGAGCGGCCATATCGCAACCTGAGGGCCTGACAGTAAAATAAACCGCTTCGGCGGACAGGGAGGAAAATGTATGAAAAAGAATATTTTGGCAAGTTTGATTCTTGCGGGAACTCTCGCAGCAGGAGTTCTTGCGGGCTGCGGCTCTGATGCCCCGGTTTCAACAGACAGTGGCAGCACTGACGCAGCACCTGCTCAGACAGCAGACGACGGCGACAAGAAGATCACTGTCGGTGCAACACCTGTACCTCACGCAGAGATCCTCGACAACATTGTAAAAGAGGTTCTGGCAGAGGACGGATGGGAGCTTGAGACAGTCGTTTTCTCAGACTACGTGCTCCCCAACACTTCACTGGAGGAGGGCGAGCTTGACGCCAACTACTTCCAGACCCTGGGCTACATGAACCAGCAGAACTCAGATGCAGGCCTTCACCTTAAGGCTGTTGCCGGTGTTCACATCGAGCCCATGGGCATCTACTCACAGAAATACAAATCCATTTCAGAGCTTCCGGACGGAGCAGCCATCGGCATTCCCAACGACCCTGACAACGGCGAGAGAGGCATTGACCTCCTTGTTCAGAAGGGACTTCTTGTTTCAAAGGGAAGCTTCGGATCAGACGCCAACTACAACGAGGACTCACTTACAAATGATGCAGAGGCCAATCCTCACGGCTATGTGATCACACCACTTGAGGCAGCAAGCCTTCCTCTTTCACTTCCGGATCTTGACGCAGCCACCATCAACGGCAACTACGCTCTTGAAGCAGGACTTCCTGCTGAGTACCCTGCCCTTGATATCGAGGAGTTCGACGACGAGACCACTATCAAGAGGACAAACTTCCTGGTTGTTAAGGAAGGCAACGAGAATTCCGCCAAGACACAGGCTCTCATCAAGGCTCTCAATTCAGATAAGGTAAAAGAGTATATTGATGCTACTTACAAGGGAGCAGTTATCACATCTTTCGTTGATCCTCAGTAAAGTTTGAAAAAAATCTCTGATTTGCGAGAAAACACGGGCACGTCACTCATTTGTGGCGTGCCTTTTCTATACCGGACGTGGTATAATACGTTGTCAGGCAATTAGTGCCTAATTGCGGGTATAAATATTATGAAGGAAAAGAAACATGATAAAGATTGAGAATGTACAGAAATCATTTAAGAAGACGGAAGTTCTGAAAGATATTTCCATCCAGATCGAGGACGGCGAGATCTACGGCATCATCGGTCAGTCCGGCGCCGGCAAGTCAACGCTGCTTCGCTGCATCAACGGCCTTGAATCCTACGACTGCGGCAGCATCACCGTTGATGACAACCTGATTAACATCAGGGACAAGAAGAGCCTCAGACTCCAGCAAAAGAAGATGGGAATGATCTTCCAGAGTTTTAATCTGCTTGAGAGGCTGGATGTGTATCAGAACGTGGCCCTTCCCATGAAGTTCTGGGGAATTCCCACCAACACCCCCGAAGCCAAAGAAAAGATCATGAAGCTCATAAAGCTGGTGGGACTTGAGGAAAAGATACATCAGAAGCCAAGAGAGCTCTCCGGCGGCCAGAAGCAGAGAGTGGCTATAGCAAGGGCCCTGGTACTGGACCCCGAGATACTGCTCTGCGATGAGGCAACAAGCGCCCTGGATCCGGAGATTACAAAGGGTATATTAGCTCTACTGCAAAAGATAAATAAGGAGATGGGGATCACCATCGTAGTTGTCACTCATCAGATGGAGGTCGTTAAGCAGATCTGCCAGAGAGTCGCCTTTTTGAGCCACGGCAAGGTCCTGGCAGTCGGCAAGCCCGAGCAGCTCTTTGTCTGGCCCAAGGAAAAAGAGATCCGCGATTTCCTCCGTGAGGAGAGCGATAAGCTTCCTTCAACCGGCGTGAACTTAAAGCTCTTTTTCTTCGGCGAAGGCAATCAGAGACCCATCGTCACCCAGATGTCCCAGGAGCTTCAGACGGATTTCAACATCTGCTGGGCCAAACTGGAGGACTTCAGGGAGGACGTCTACGGAAGCCTGGTGCTCAATATGGAGGAAAAAGACCTGGAGAGAGCCTGTGCTTTTCTGGATTCCAAGAACGTTACCTGGGAAGTTATTACTAAGTGATGTGCCGGAACGGATATTATCGCAGACGGCATTTAGAATAGATTAGTTTCGTTTGCAGCGCCGGAGGCTCTATAGTAATCTGTAGGAAATATGGCAGAGAGGCGGCTGGCTATATAATCCGGTATAATTTGCAGCCGGATATTTATTAGAAGAGGCGGGACCATGTCCCGCAAGAAGGAGGAGACTTAGATGTCTGGAATTTTATCAAATGCCGGAATGACTTCGGTTGTTATGAAGGCTTTTAATCAGACCTTATACATGGTGTTCTGGTCAACACTTTTTTCAGTGATCATTGGCTTTATACCGGCCATAATCCTTACGCTGACGGCGCCGGACGGCCTTAAGCCAAACAAGATCGTCTATGAAGTGCTGAGTTTTATCGTCAATGTTTTCAGGAGTTTTCCGTTTATCATTCTGCTGGTCATCCTGATCCCTTTCACAAGAATGATGGTGGGCAAGTCCATCGGAACCACGGCTTCCATCGTGCCACTGACAGTTTCAGCGATTCCCTATATCGCCAGGGTATTTGAGACCAGCCTTCGGGAGACCAATCCCGGAGTCATCGAAGCAGCCAGATCCTTTGGAGCATCCAATTTTCAGATACTGATGAGAGTCTATGTTAAAGAGTCAATCCCCAGGATGCTGAACGGCATAGTGCTCCTCATCATCTCGCTTATCGGATATTCCGCTATGGCCGGAACTGTCGGCGGCGGCGGAATCGGTGATATCGCCATCAGGTACGGCTATCAGCAGTACAAGACCGACTACCTCATCGTCTGCTCCGTAATCCTGATCGCCTTCGTGCAGCTGATCCAGATGCTTGGGAACTATATGTACAAAAAGATGTCATGATACAGGCTCGAAGGTCTTTCCGCGAGTCAAGCTTGCTTGACATCGCGGGAAAGACTTTACGAGCCGCCGAAACATGAGGAAAAAACGGGGAAATTTTTGGCCTGTAATGAGGGATGGAGAAGGGAGCGCATATGACTAAATACGAGACACTTTTACAAATTCTTAAGTCTTACGGCAGCGTGGCAGTAGCCTTTTCCGGAGGCGTGGATTCCACGTTCCTTCTCTATGCGGCAAGACAGGCCTTGGGAGATAATGTAATAGCTGTCACTGCGTCGTCAGGTCTTTTCCCAAAAAGAGAGATGAGTGAAGCACTGGAATTTTGTGAAAAGCTTGGAGTAAAGCATGTTGTGCTGGGGGCCAATGAGCTCGATATTCCCGGCTTTTCAGAGAATCCCAAAGACAGATGTTATATCTGCAAGAAGGACCTGTTTAGGCGGATCATGGCTACGGCTGTGGAAAATGGCGCAGATATTGTGGCTGAGGGTTCCAACACCGATGATGAGGGCGATTATAGGCCCGGGCTGCGCGCCATAAAAGAGCTTGGTGTTAAGAGTCCCCTCAAAGAGGCAGGTCTTTCCAAGAACGAGATCAGAGAGCTGTCCAGGGAGTTCGATCTTCCCACCTGGGACAAGCCGTCGTTTGCCTGTCTTGCCAGCCGCTTTGTCTACGGTGAGCATATCACAAAGGATAAGCTGGCGATGGTTGAGGAGGCGGAGGAGCTTTTGAGGAGTCTTGGCTTTAAGCAGTACAGAGTTCGGATCCACGGCGACAGCAACTACATTGCCAGGATTGAACTCCCGTCTCAGGATGACATTGAACTGGCCATCAGGGCAGACATCAGAGAGCAGATCGTCAGCAAGTGCAAAGAAGTTGGATTTGCTTACGTAGCCCTGGACCTTACAGGGTATAAGACCGGAAGCATGAATATTCTATAGAATGAGGAGCTTTGCAAAAGCTCCTAAGGCCGGCTCCGGTCTGAGGAGTTTTTTACGGGTTACTCATATAATGGTTGAAATAGTTTAATAGGAAACAGACATGATTAGACGACTAATGCCGCTGGCAGGCATACTGGTTCTGTTGCTGGTTGGCTGCAGTATCGGCAAGACAATGCATACTTCCAGTCTCTTTGCCATGAATACAATAATGGAGCTGGAAGTCGCAGGAGATGAGCAGCTTCTTCGGGATGCCGAGGAGATGATCCGCTCTCTGGAGAAGGAACTGTCGGTAACCGATGAGAACAGTGAGATTGCCAGGCTCAACCAGACAGGAGAGGCCAAGCTGGGCGGGCAAGTGGCAGATATTTTGGAGAGAACGCTGGATCTGTGTGAGGAGACCGGTGGCGCTCTTGATATATCCATCTATCCGGTGCTCAGGGCATGGGGCTTTACAACCGGCAGCTACCGGGTGCCTGATGATTCTGAGATCAGGGAACTGCTGACAAAAGTCGATTACAGTAGAATTGAGATGGGAGATCTTGGGGATGGCGAAGAGGTCGCTGCTTCCGGGGACGCTGCTGAAGATATCGGAGAAGAAGTTGGCAAAGATGCTGCTGTGGATAGTAGTGATGCAGTCAACAAAGATGCTGCTGTAGATAGTAGTGATGCAATCAACAAAGATGCTGCTGTAGATAGTAGTGATGCAATCAACAAAGATGCTGCTGTGGATAGTAGTGATGCAGTCAACAAAGATGCTACTGTGGATAGTAGTGATGCAGTCAACAAAGATGCTGCTGTGGATAGTAGTGGCATAGTCATCAAAGATGCTGAAGACCAGTATGAGTTTGCTAAGGAGCATAACCAGGAAGGCTGCGTTACCAAGCTCCAGGAAGGCATGCAGATTGACCTTGGCAGCGTGGTAAAGGGATACACCGCTACTGCGGTAGCGAACTACTTCAAGAAAGAAGGCGTCACTTCCGCCCTGATAAATCTTGGCGGCAATGTCCAGTGTGTGGGCACAAAGCCAAATGGAGAAAAATGGAAAGTGGCTGTAAAGAGCCCGTTTTCCGACTCATCCACTGGTATACTTGGCGTCATCGAAGCTTCTGATGTGGCCATCATCACTTCCGGAGGCTACGAGAGATTTTTTGAAGATAATGGAGAAATCTACTGGCATATCCTTGACCCGAAGACCGGCAGACCCGCCAGAAGCGGCCTGGCATCTGTTACTGTTATTGGGACAGATGGTCTTTACTGTGACGGCCTCTCGACAGCTCTTTTCGTAATGGGACCGGACCGGGCTATCGAATTCTGGAAGGCAAATGGTGACTTTGATGCTGTAATGGTCACAGAAGATGGCAAGGTCTATGTAACTGAGGGAATATCCGCTAGCTTTAGCCTTGCTCCTGAGTATCGGAATGCGGAACTGGTTGTAGTAAAGCGCGACTGATATGAAATGGTACTACATAATAAGAGTATTGGGGCTTATCAGTATATTGATGCAGTTAAATCGCAATATGTCTATAAATGGAGGAGTTTGAAAAAAGTGAATAGAAAAGCAATACTTGAGAACAAATTATTTCTGTATCTGACAGAATTTTTTGCCGGAATGTCGGTGATGGCTGTTGAACTGGGAGCAAGCAGGCTCCTGGCGCCTTACTTCAGCTCATCCCAGATCGTCTGGACAATAATCATCGGCACCATCATGATCGCCATGGCACTTGGTAACATTTACGGAGGCAGGAAGGTAGACAAAGACCCTGATCCATCCAAACTATACGGCAGGATCCTGATCGCTGCCCTCTGGATCGCAGCGATACCCGTGGTGGGCAAGTACATAATTCTTGGAATTTCCGCAGTCCTAGTGTTTGCGGTCAACAGCAACTTCCTGGTTATCGCGGCTTTTGCGGCCTGTATGGTAGTGTTTGTCTTCCCGCTCTTTTTACTGGGAACAGTGACCCCCAGCCTTGCAAAATACACCACAGATTCCCTGGCTGACAACGGCAAGATAATCGGGACCCTTGGCGCAGCCAATACTATAGGAAGCATCATCGGAACTTTCGTGCCAACCTTCGTGACAATCCCGGCGGTGGGAACCTCAGTTACTTTTCTGATATTTGCGGGCATTCTGCTGCTTCTTTCCATCATATATTTTGTCAGCCCGGGGGAAGGCGTGAAAAGTTCCTCGGGACCGGGGAAAAAAGTCATCGCAGGCATCCTTATCTTTATCCTGTGCGTCATCTTCGGCCATAGTACCAGCTTTGCATTCTGGGAGAATGACCTGACCTACGAGGGCGAGTCCGTATACAATTATCTTCAGGTAAGAGAGGATCCAAAGAGCGTCATCCTCTCCACCAACGTCCTTTTCGGAGTCCAGTCCGTGTACATGAAGGAGGACACCCTGACAGGCATGTATTACGACTATGCATTGGCAGCCCCCTTCATGTCCGGCATTAAGGAAAAAGAGCTAAAGGGAGAAAAGACAAAAGTCCTCATTCTGGGCATGGGTTCCGGCACTTACGCAACACAGCTCCAGAGATATTTTGACAACCTGGAGATAAAGGGCGTCGAGATCGATGACAGGATAACGGATCTTGCCCACAAATATTTTGAACTTCCGGAAACAACTGAAGTTGTAACTTATGATGGCAGGGCGTATCTTGCAGCAGTACATGACAAATATGATGTGATCATGGTGGATGCCTATCAGGACATAACTATTCCGTTCCAGATGTCCTCCACCGAATTCTTTACTATGGTAAAAGAGCACCTCACTCCTCACGGCGTTATGGTTGTAAATATGAACATGTACAGCAATGATCCCGATGATATGGAGGAAGGCAGTATCAATACTTATCTTGCTGATACCATATCTTCAGTCTTTGAAAATGTGGTCACAGTGGACGTACCAAATGCCACCAATAAAGAACTCTTTGCCTCTGTCGATGGCGGCTTCATGGACAGACTTGCTGCAGGCGCCGGACTGGAGAACGATTCCGACAGCATAGGCGGTGCTGGACTGGAGAACGATTCCGACAGCATAGGCGGAGTCGGGCTGGAGAACGATTCCGACAACGAAATCGGAGCCGGACCGGAGGAGAACTCCGGTAATGATGGAGGCATTGAACTTGGGAATGGAAGCACTTTTGCAGTAGATCCTGTCCTTCGGGACATGATGCAAAGGGCATATCAGACCGCTACTGCCTATAATAGCACCGGCCATATAATGACCGACGATAAAGCACCGGTAGAACTGCTTGGCATGCGTCAGATTGACCTGATCATCAAGAACGAGGTTGCCTACTACCGCCGCATCTACGAAAATTATGGCATCCAGGGACTGCTTGAGCTGCTGTAACTGTAAAATGTGTGATTAAGGTGAAAAAGGGTTTTTTAAATGTGGTGTGAATTGTCTTCTGGCAAAGATGGTGTGGCGTGTCTGTCATATTTAGCCACATGAATCAGACTGCCTGTTTATAATCACTGATTGTAATTGTCTGACGGGCAGTTGGAATAAGTCAACGGAAACGATAGAAAGTATTCTGATTTACTTGATGTTTTTTGTGCTGACGATAAACAGAATGTAAATTATCCAAATAAAGAGTATGATTTAGCCCTGACGCCAGGTTTTTTTAGTGATATATTTACCTAATACTATTAAAAATTTGAAATGCGAAGATTTTAACAGTATAAAATAGGGGAAATGGCTATTGGTGCATACAATTAGATGGATTATTTTCAGTTAATTAGCATATGATTCTCGAATTAACAGACTATTATATGCAATAACGCGTAATAGAAAGTTAACTGTAAATATTGTACAGACAATAATATCTGTTCTTTTTTGGAATAATGTGAATTCTAACAGAGTTATCTGGCTAACATGCCTGAAGATGGATGTACTTGGGTCGGTTACGGTATTCGCATACGACCGGAACAAGTCAGAAATAAACCGGCGTTTATAGAGGAGAATAAAATGAGCGACGATATCAATTTTGAAGAGAAATACGCCACCCAGACCAAAGCACTGCTCATGATCCAGGTCATGGGACAGACCAGTGTCAATTTCTTAAACTGTAAGAAGATGAAAAAGGAAATGATCGGGCATCTGGCCACTTTCGAACTCGCGGAAGAAGAGCTGCTTGAATTTGCGGAATTTTTCATTGATTCCAGCATGAAATCAAAGGCCTATAAGACAGCAGTCTTTGGGACAATCCCCATGAGTGATGCGGGCGCAGCCACCAGGCTGGCTGAGAACATCGATGAGATCACCAGGAAAATTCCGACTAAATTTGGTCTGGAGCAGGAGAGTAGACCACTAAGAGATGCATTTTTTAAAGTGTACAAAAAGCAGATAAAAAATGCTGAAGCAATCATGAGAGAGCTTGGCATTGAGATTTAAGCGGCTGTTGTGCCGCGGCTTGCCCGCGGAATGGAGATTAACATGGCTAAGCACATAACTATAGGAATCCTTGCCCACGTTGATGCGGGCAAGACCACTCTGTCTGAGGGACTTTTGTACCTCTCCGGAGCAATTAGAAACATGGGAAGAGTCGACAAGAGGAACACCTTCCTTGACACATATGAACTTGAGAGAGCCCGCGGGATAACTATATTTTCCAAGCAGGCTGTCTTTGATTATGGGGATATTACTTTTACACTGCTGGACACGCCGGGACATGCGGACTTCTCCCCGGAGATGGAGAGAACCCTTCAGGTCCTGGACATGGCTGTTCTCCTGGTGAGCGCGGCCGACGGTGTAACAGGTCAGGCCAAGCTGCTGTTCAAGTTATTGGACCACTACCACGTTCCCACGATTTTCTTCATTAATAAGATGGATCAGATAAAGGGAGACCTGGGAAAAGAGAAGGAGCAGCTCCTGAGAGATCTCACAGAAGGCCTGGGCAGCCATATCGTTGATTTCACAAAAGGACCGGAAGACGACAGCGTTCAGGAAGAGATCGCTATGTGCGACGACGACCTTTTGGCCGGATTTCTGGAAGGCAAGAGGATTGAACGGGATGAAATCCGAGATCTGGTAATTAAAAGAAAGCTTTTTCCGGCAGTATTCGGTTCCGCGCTTAAGATGGAAGGGGTAAAAGAGCTGCTGGACCTGGTTGCAGAATACGCAAGCCCGATGTACATGACATCTATTTTCGCGGACTATGGAGAATCCGGACAGACGGGCAGCGATGCATCAGATAGCTCTGGCCATGTAGAATCCGGTCACACGGGCGGCGAATTAGCCAATGCAGCCACCACGGGCTCCCCTGGTGCTTCCAACACCACCGGCGCCCCAGCCACCTTCGGCGCCAGAATCTTCAAGATCAGCCGGGACGATTCCGGCAACAGACTGACCCACATTAAAGTCACCGGTGGCATCCTGAAGGTCAGGGATCAGATCGGAGACGAGAAGATAGACCAGATCAGGATCTACTCCGGCGACAAATACAGGACCATCCCTGAGGCCGAGCCCGGGATGATCTGTGCGGTACTGGGGCTTTCATCTGCAAGGGCCGGCGAAGGACTGGGGAATCTTTCAGGAGATACTGTGTCGGAGGTCCTGGCACCAATCCTCTCTTCCACATTGATACTGCCCGAAGAGGCAGATCCGTCAGTTGTATACAGACAGCTGAAAGGCCTGGAGGACGAGGAACCGATGCTCCGTGTGGCGTTCCTGGAAGCCACCGGCGATATTCAGGTGCAGCTGATGGGTGAAGTCCAGAAAGAGATTCTGACCCACCTGATAAAGACCCGCTTTAACCTGGACGTGAAATTCGGTCCGGGACACATCGTCTACAAAGAAACCATTACAGGCCCGGTTGAGGGAGTAGGTCACTTTGAACCCTTGCGCCACTACGCCGAGGTCCATCTCCTTCTTGAACCCCTGGAGCCCGGAAGCGGTATACAGTTTGGAAACCTGTGCAGCACCGACGACCTGGCCCTCAACTGGCAGCGCCTGATCCTGACTCACCTTACTGAAAAGAAACATCTGGGTGTCCTGACAGGCTCTGAGATAACCGACATCAGGATCACCCTCCTTGCCGGCAGGAGCCACGTAAAACACACTGAGGGCGGTGACTTCAGGCAGGCTACCTACAGGGCCGTAAGGCAGGGACTCATGATGGCGGATTCAGTTCTTTTGGAACCCGTTCTCGATTATCGCCTTGAAGTGCCACCGGAGTATGTAGGTCGGGCACTGACTGATATGCAGCGTATGAACGGCACCGTTTCGGGTCCGGAACCCGAGGGCAATATGTCCGTAATAACAGGCGTGGTGCCGGCGGCCTGCTTTGGGGACTATGCCGGAACCGTTGCTTCCTATACAAAGGGCGAGGGCAGGATCTTCACTACCCTGAGCGGCTATGCGCCATGCCATAATCCTGATGAGGTTATTCTGGAAAAGAACTATGACCCGGAGGCAGACCTTGCCAACTCCCCGGATTCGGTTTTCTGCATGCACGGCGCAGGAACAGTGATCCCCTGGGACAAAGTCCGGGAGCACATGCATGTTCAGACCGGCTGGAACCCCGAGAC
>JAEEGH010009422.1_pt1 | contig 22798 bp, 23 predicted proteins | sample 9134181 | NCBI WGS metagenome assembly JAEEGH01 (sample SAMN16246544, study PRJNA631951) | gut metagenome | biome: gut microbiome; feature: rumen; material: DP-attached | host: Bos | place: Iran: Karaj | collected 2018-10
TTATATGAGCAATGCTATCATTTGCGCTGCCTATACTTCTAGCTTTTTTTGCCAAATTAGAATTTATATATTGTGTGCTTAATTCATTTAACACCGCTACTGCATTTTTATATCCATTAGCACCCTTTAATGTTAAACTTCCTACACTGCCTTCGTTTATTATTTCAACTCCATTATCTGTATTATATACTATCCAATTTGTTGTTTCTCTAGGATTAAACTTTTGCGTTGCGAAATCACCAGTTTCAGATGAATCTACAGAATACGATGTTTTAGTAGGAATATATTTTATATAATCTCCAACTTCCACTTCATCAATATCCTTAATAGAGCTTGTCACATTTCCTGTTGATGTGCTTGTCCCTTCATTAGTATAAATTGTTCCATTTGGATTTGCTAATACACTCGGATCATAGTTGCTTGCGGGAATGAACTGCCCCACAATAGCTTCTTCACTTGCATGATCCTCCACACTTATAGAAAACTCTTCCATTGAAGAAGTACTCATACTTCCAGAATTATTCCATGTAGAAGGAATATTTAATAGAGCTGCTTCACCATTACTTGTGTTTGCTCTCGTATTAATAAACAAAGCTCCTCCAATAAACAGCATAATAGCCGCCATTATTATAGGAATTATTACTTTTAGCTTTCTACGCATAAAATCCTCTCCTTATTATAGTATCTAATCACATATCGAAAAAATATTTTTTAGGTTTAATTTATAGGCTAATCTACAACTTTTTTAGCCCTTATTTAATTTCTATAAAAGGATTAGCGGCAATATTTATTTTACTGATTAAATATTGCAAATTTATACATCCCTAGGTCAAAAAAAATCGTACTATCCGTAAATTGACGAATAGTACGATTTATATTTTTATCTACTGTTCTACTAATTCTGCATGATGATACTCTGATGTACCAGAAAATTCAACAACACTATTTTCTAAAACTTCATGAACAAATACATTTTTAGTAAGTGCAACCGCTAAAACATCTTCCATAGTAGTTGCAGATACAAATTTAATTTTATCTCTAATATTTTCTGGTATTTCCTCTAAATCTTTTTCGTTATCCTTTGGAATAATAATTGTCTTTATTCCCGCTCTATAAGCTGCAAAAACTTTTTCTTTTAATCCCCCTATTGGTAAAACCCTTCCTCGAAGTGTAATTTCACCAGTCATTGCAACATCATGTCTTACCTCTATGCCAGTCAAAGCAGAGATAATTGCAGTTGTCATCGTAATTCCAGCTGATGGCCCATCTTTAGGAGTAGCTCCTTCAGGAATATGAACATGAATATCTAAAGTTTTATAAAAATCTTTTGGAATATTAAGTTTATTGGCGATTGACCTTATATAACTAAATCCTGCCCTTGCAGACTCCTTCATAACGTCTCCTAGTTGTCCTGTAAGCTCTAAATTTCCACTACCGGGCATCGTATTAACTTCTATATTTAATATTTCTCCTCCAACAGCAGTCCAGGCAAGGCCAGTTACAATGCCAACTTCATCATTTTTGTTAGCTTTATCATGTATAACTTTTACAGGGCCTAAATAATCCTCTAAATTTTTATTTGTAATGCTTACTTTGCTAATACCATCTTCTAAAATTTCTCTTGCAACTCTTCTACATATAGTAGCTATTTCTCTTTCTAACGTTCTAACTCCTGATTCTCTAGTATATCCATTTATTATTTCCTTGACTACCGAGCTATTTATAGAAAGTGCATTCCTCTTTAACCCATGCTTTTCTATCTGTTTAGGAATTAAGTATTTTGTAGCAATATTTAACTTTTCTTCCTCAGTATAGCTAGATAATGTAATTATCTCCATTCTATCTAAAAGTGGTCTTGGAATAGTATCTAAATTATTAGCAGTCATAATAAACATTACATCTGATAAATCAAATGGCACTTCTAAGAAGTGATCTCTAAAGGAAAAATTTTGTTCTGCATCTAAAACTTCGAGCATAGCAGAAGCTGGATCTCCTTTAAAATCCGAACTCATTTTATCTATTTCATCTAATAATATAAGCGGATTTTTACTTCCTGCCTGCTTCATCGCACTAATAATGCGACCAGGCATTGCTCCTACATAGGTTTTCCTATGGCCTCTAATTTCTGCTTCATCTCTTACCCCGCCCAAAGACAATCTAACGTAATTCCTATTAACAGCCTTTGCAATAGATTTAGCTATTGAAGTTTTTCCAACTCCCGGAGGCCCATATAAACAAAGTATCGGACCATTTAGTGAATTCGTCATCTTTTTAACTGCAAGATACTCTATTATTCTATCTTTAACTTTAGTAAGCCCATAATGGTCTTTATCTAAAATCTCTTTAGCCTTCTTTAAGTCTATAACTTCATCTGTCTTCTTATTCCAAGGAAGATCTGCAATGCAATCAAGATAATTTCTAATAACTGCACCTTCTGCAGACCCTGATTGCATTTTTTGTAATCTATCTAACTCTTTTTCGGTTTTAGTCTTAACTTCTTCAGGAAGTCCAAGCTCCTCAAACTTCTTTCTATACTCAGCAATTTCTCCATTAATTCCGTCTTTATCTCCTAGTTCGTTTTGAATTGCCTTTATTTGCTCTTTTAAGTAATATTCCTTTTGCATATTATCTATATTTTGCTTAACTTTTAAACTTATATCTTTTTCAAGCTTTAATATCTCAATTTCTTTAGATAAACAACTAATTAATTTTTCTAATCTTAATTTTGAATCAAATTCAGATAAAATTACTTGTTTATCTTCAGAAGGAATAGTAATATTTGCAGCAATAACGTCGCTTAATTGACTGAGCTCACTAATTTCTGAAATCCTATCAAGAAGTTCTGGATTTATCTTTTGATTTAGATTAACATATTCTTCAAAGACAGATATTGTTTTACGCATTAATGCTTTTATCTGTGCCTTGTTTTGCTTTTCTTCTATAAATACCTTTTCACAAACTTCGGCTTCAAAATAAGGTTCTTCTTGAGTAAATTCAGCAATCTCAGCTCTACTTATACCTTCTACCAGTACTCGCATTGCATCGCCTGGCAAACGTAGTATTTGTCTTATTATCGCTATAGTTCCTACTTTATACATTCCATCTGTATCTGGATCTTCGTTCGCAGGATCTATTTGAGTTACAAGAAATATAAGCTGATGATTTCTCATAGCTTCTCCAATAGATCTAACTGATTTACTTCTTCCTACATCAAAATGAACCGTCATATGAGGAAATACGGTTATCCCCCTAAGCGGTAAAACCGGAAGTATCTGTCTTTTCATAATCTTTTTGGTTTCATTCATGTCAGTCTCCCCTTTATTCCTTCCTGTATATAATCATTTTAAACCCTGTATATTGCATAATCAAGCGGTTATTTCTGGTTAAGTCCTCACTAAATGGAAGTGTTTTTTCAAATCATATTAATTTATCGTAAAAAAAATTTAGATATATTAGTGGTAACTTCAAGAAATAAAGGAAATATTTCGACAATAAAAATCTCTAAAAATAGCGAAAAAAGAGGATTGTTTTTACACAATCCTCTTTTTTTGAATTTATTTCTATTTAGTTAAATAGTTCATTATCATAGTTGCAACTTGTGCACGAGTAGCATTCGCTTGAGGTCTCAACATATTATTTGAATCTCCTGAAATTATTCCTTTAGCTACCGCCCACTTAAATGCATCTTCTGCCCAATCGTATACATCACTATAATCGCTAAATTTTGTTATATCTGCCCTCTGAGACGTACCTTCCCCTCTATATTCTACATACCTTTTTAATGCTACCGCCATCTGTTGGCGGCTTACGCCTTCCTCTGTACCGAACTTGCCATTACCCATTCCACTCATTATGCCGTTTTTGCGTCCCCAAATTATTGCATTTACTGTAGTCTTGTCTCCTGAAATATCACTATATTCTTCAGTTATATTTAAATCTTCACTAGGATAACCCAATATACTTGGTTTACCTTCAATAATATATAACATCTTAATAAACTTGCCTCTTGTCATATCTATATCTGGTCCAAAATTATTTGTAGATAAAGGCTCTATATACCCATTATCTGTTACAAATTTTACAGCTCCATTATCATAGTACCAAGAACCCGGATTCACATCATCAAATGGCACATTTTTCTCTACTGGCGGATTCCCTTCATTATCTTTAGACGCCCCGCAAACCGTACATATATCATTGCTATCATATTGATGTCCTTTTGGTTTGCCTATGTATGCTCCGCACATGCAAGATATTGGCTTTGTACATGTTGCAGGTTGAGGTTTATGTAATCCTTTTTCTCCACCATCTTGCCAATGATAATATACATCTTTTTCCCAATTTTCAGTACTGGTCGGTATAGATGTAGGGGTTGTGGTTGGTACTGTAGTTGGTGTTGCGGTTGGCGTTGTAGTTGGTGTTGCGGTTGGTGTTGCAGTTGGCGTTGTAGTTGGTGTTGTAGTTGGTGTTGCGGTTGGTGCTGCGGTTGGTATTGGGTTATCTGGTTGCACTGCTCCACACTCTGTACATACACCATCAATATAATTATGTTCTAACCAATAATAACGTCCACACCTAGGACAATATTTGTTTTCCTTACAAGTTGGCTCTCCTCCTTCGTGATCACCACACTCCCATTTCGTATGTCCACCCTCACAAATTACCCAACATTTATATGCTGTTCCATCTGTATATCTATAGTCTGTACATCCTTTATCACAATGCTCTTGAACCCATGCTACTGTAAGAGGGTCTTTTCCTTCAGCTGCTAAGCCCGTCAAACCACATGTATCACATATTCCATCGTTATCTTTATCTTCGTGTTCTTCAAGAAGTAATTGTTTATCACAATCCTTACAAATCTTATAATGCTTGTTGCCCGTTTCATACCAATCATTACCAGGTGTATGTTTTACTTTACCTTTTATATTTTCTGCTCCACATGTTTTACATTTCTGCCAATGATATATATCATCAAATCCCCACAAGTCTTCAAAATTATGAGGTTGTTCATCCAAAACTTTACCACAGATTTTACATTTATATCTATGTCCACTGCCATGTTCTTCCCAAATCATCATACTTTCATCATGCAATTCTTCTATTTCTGCTTTGCAAATTTTACATTTGAATGTATGTCTATCTATTCCACTTGTTGTAACTTCATCTTCTAATTCGTGTTCAATTCTCTGGTTTTTTGCTTTCCCACAAACTTTACAAACCTCATCATGATAATCATTATCCACCTTTTTCCACTCATAACTATGTTGTTCTGATTCAAATTCAAAGGCACAACCTGTACATTTTTTTACATGATAAAGTACCAATCTTGTACTAGGTGTCCAATCTTTTCCCTTTTCATGAGCTTTTTCGCCATATTTTGCCCCACAGTCTTTACACACCTTCCAATGGTTATGATCATCATATCCTCCAACTTCATCGGAAACATGTGGCCCCTTGTTAGTAATCATTTCACATTTAAAACATTTTTTCCAATGAGTATTTGCTCCATCATTTTGCCAAACGAAATCATGTTGGCAAGTAGTTTCAGCTGTTGTATTGCCAGTAAAAGCAACCATTATAATTATCAATATCAATGACCCCAATAACGTAATTCTGTTTTTCATAAAGTTTCCTCCTGTTTTTAACCTTCCAGGAATAATATCGTACCAATCTCATATATTATTGAGTATTTTCTTATAATTCCCTTCTACCTTCTAGCGCCATAGAAAGAGTAACTTCATCTGTATACTCTAAATCTCCTCCAACTGGAATTCCGTGTGCAATCCTTGTGACTTTGATTCCCATCGGTTTAATAAGCCTTGAAATATACATTGCCGTGGCTTCACCCTCAACATTTAAATTTGTAGCAAGAATAACCTCTGAAACATTTTCATTTAGCCTACTTATTAACTCTCTTATTCTAATATCTTCCGGTCCAATTCCATTTACTGGAGAAATCGCCCCTTGTAACACATGGTAAACTCCTTTAAATTCATGTGTCTTTTCCATCGCCATTATATCTTTAACATCAGATACAACGCAAATAATAGATTGATCTCTTTTAGAATTACTACAAATAGGACACAACTCAGAATCCGTTAAATTTCCGCAAACCGTACAAAACTTTATCTTGTCTTTTGCAATATTTATCGCCTCTGCAAACTTTTTAGCCTCTTCAGGTGTTTCGTTTAAAACATAAAAAGCTAACCGGCAAGCAGTCTTATGACCGATTCCCGGTAGCTTCTCAAACTCTTCTATTAAATTAGCAATAGGTGCTGAATAACTTTCCATATTACCTCCAATTAAAATGGCATATTCGGTAAATTAAACTTCTTCATTTCATTTGCAGTAACTTCATCAACTTTATTTAACGCATCATTTACCGCTGTTAAAACTAAATCTTGAAGCATTTCTACATCATCTAATACTTCAGGATCTATCTTTATATTTGTAATCTGTTTCTTCCCGGTAGTAGTAACAACTACCGCGCCTCCTCCAGAACTACCTTCCATAACCTTTGATTCAAGCTCTTCTTGAGTTTTTTGCATATCTGCTTGTAACTTTTGAGCTTGTTTTAATAACCCACTCATATTTCCTCCTGGGAAACCACTAAATCCACCTTTCATATGTAAATCCTCCTTTTACAATATATTAACATCCACACCTAAATTTATCAAGTCAATTTGAGAAGACTCGTTTTTGTCTTCTTTACCTGCAACTAAACACTTTACAGGGATATCTTTCCCTATAACCGCTAAAATAGATTCTTTTAATACTGACATATTTTCTGGTTTCTCAATAACATTTTTTCCAAACTCTTGTGAAAAATAAACCGTAACTTTGTCACTCTCAATATTAGCTTTAGTAGAAGCAAGTGTTGCATATAGCGACATCTTTCCAGTATTTCTTAAATAATCTATTACTTCTTTCCAGTTGCCGGTAGAATTACTAGAAGAAGTTTTAGCTTCTTTTTTCTCAGTAGCTTTATTTTCTTGTACGATTTCTTTAGCTGCTTTTTCTATCGGTTTTTCTTTTTTCTCAGGTATGTTACTCTTAATTTCCTTAGTTTCGCTAGATACAAGTTGTATTAAAGCGGATTCGAGCAATATATTAGGAAACGTTGCACCTTTAATATTAGCCTCTAATTCAGATAAATATGAAATTATTTCACTTAATTCATTATTGTCTGTAATGCTAGATAACTCCTCAATTTCCTTTAATAAGGTAAAATTGCGTATAAGATTATTGTCCTTTGTATTTTTGTATATCAATATATCTCTAGCAAGAGAAATTATTTCCCAAACAAAGTATTTCACATCTTTCCCAGACTCTACAACATCATTTACTATAACTAACATTTTTGAAACATCTTTATTTATAATACAAGATAAAACACCTGAAACCGTAGAAGTTTCGGCAACACCTAGCATTTCACGAGCAATACTTTCAGTAATATCAGTAACGCCAGAAGAAATTATTCTATCAAGTAAACTAAGGCCATCTCTTAATGCTCCTTCTGCTGCTTGAGCAATTACTAACAAAGCGGAATACTCAGCCTTAACATTATTCTTCTCACAAACGGTTTGAAGCCTTTTTGCAATGTCGTCTTTAGATATGCGTTTAAACTCAAAACGTTGACACCTAGATAAAATTGTCACTGGAATTTTATGAGGCTCAGTAGTTGCTAAAATAAATATAACGTTTTCTGGTGGCTCTTCTAAAGTTTTAAGTAATGCATTAAATGCACTACCAGAAAGCATATGAACCTCGTCTATTATATATACTTTATATTTTGCCATCGTTGGAGCATAAATAACATTATCTCTAATTGCCCTTATATCATCTACACTATTATTAGAAGCCGCATCTATCTCTAAAACATCCGGAACAGATCCCTCTAATATTCCTTTACAAACCATACACTCATTACAAGGCTCACCATTTACCGGATTAGTACAATTTATAGCTCTTGAAAAAATCTTTGCAGTAGTAGTTTTACCAGTTCCACGACTACCACAAAAAAGATAAGCATGTCCAATTTGGTTATTTATAATTTGATGTTTTATAACTTTAATAATATGATCTTGCCCTACAACATCATCAAAAGTTATTGGTCTAAATTTTCTATAAAGTGCTATATACTGTGCCATTCTTACCACATCCTTTTCTCTAAAAGAAAAAGGATGGCTAAAATACTTAAGTTAGAGTCTATTCTTTAGAAGAAACGTTCCTCTAAAGGCATCCCTACAAAAATATATTAGGACATCCTCTTATAATTTTCAAAAATTAATTCATAACTGCATTTGATGCTAGATTACTATTACTTGCAATAGAAGAAAAAGCACCTTCCTCAACTAGTCGAACTAGTTCTGGATTAAATTGAGTATCTGAACACTTCTTTATTTCTTGCATTGCTTCTTCATTAGACATCGCCTTTCTATAAGGTCTATCTGAAGTCATTGCATCGTACGCATCGGACAAAGCAATTATTTGAGCTTCTAAAGAAAGTTCTTTACCACTAAGTCCTAACGGATAACCCTTACCATCAAATCTTTCATGGTGGTAATTTATAGCATCCATAGTAGTATCAGATAACTCTAAGGTATTTAATATCCAGCTACCAATCGCAGGATGTTTTTTTACTTCTTCATACTCAGCTTTAGTAAGTTTAGCAGGTTTCTTAAGTATCTCATCGTCAATTCCAATTTTACCTACATCATGAAGTAACCCTGCTACACGAAGTTCCTCTACCTTTTCTTCAGGTAATCCCAACTTGTTTGCCAAAGTAACTGCATATTTGGATACTCTTTCTGAATGACCTAGAGTATATTTGTCTTTAGCCTCTATAGCAGATACAAGGGAAGCAACTAAATCTTTATTAGCATTTCCTAATTCTAAATTTTTAGAGTGAAGTTCTTGAATTTTGTTTTCATTCACAACTATTAGCTCTTGCATTATATCAGCCATAGTATTAAATGATTCTGCTATATAATATAAATCACTATTCTTAGAAAAAGTTAGTCTTGTCGTCAAGTCGCCCTCTTTTATCTTTTGTGTCCATTCACTGATTTTTATATATGATTGCGTAAGTCGATCTTGGATTCTAGCAAAAAGAGAATATGTAATAATTATATCTAAAAATCCTAAGATCAAAATTCCTCCAAATATAATCAATTCGGTATTAGTAGGCAAAGAAGACGCCGAATTAATTATAATCGCACTAAGTGCAATCATAATTATAGTTGGAACAGATAAAGAAAATAGTAACCAAAATTTTAAGTTCCTGTTCTCACGTTTAATTTCTATCGTAATCAGCCCCTCTTAAGTATTAATATGTCATGCGGCCTATTCTCGACAATCTCATCTAAAAGAAATAGATACAGTTTCACTCGATCCAAGCACCCTTATATCACATAAAAAATGGCACTTACCGCTGCTTCCTTCCGGACCTGACGGGGTTCATGGTTTTCTATCGAATAAGACTCAAATTGTCAACATGAAAACTATAGCAAATCGTTTTAAATAAGAAGCCTCAAACAGGCCTTAAGCCTTGCTATAGCGGATTTCAAGTACAGAGGACCGCTAATCCTCCGCGTAGCATAACACAAATATAGTATAGTAAAATAAAAAAAGTTATGCAATAGTTTTTGTAAGTTTTTTTATGTATTAAATTATTCATAGCACATACTTTAATGTAAAAATAATATTTTACCAAGCAAGTCGCCGAATAAAAAAGCTATCAAAAAACCTGCTTGAATGAAAGGTGCAAAATGCACCAATGTTTTTTTTATTATTTTTGATGTTATGATACTCATTAAACAAGCAAAAAATAGCATAACGCACATATTAAATGGCGACAGAATTAAAGACATAGTTGCAAATAATATTATATCTCCACCGCCTATTAAAAACTTTTCTTTATCCTTGCTAAATATTTCATATAAACCTTCAAGGATTATAAATGGTAAAACGAAGCATAATAAATTTAATCCTATAATTTTTAGGTTCCAACCACTAAAAAAACTATATAATCCTGCAAGTATAAAAGTAGTAATGTTTAGTGGGATAGATATTTCGCCTGTTTGCCAGTCCTCTATTGATATATATGAAAATATTAGTAGCATTAAAAATAACAATAATAAAGGGTACGAAAAACCCTTTATTATTGTTATTATAATTATCTGTATTAAAGTTAAAATAATCGTTAAAATTATATTCTTTTTCATAATTAACTCTCTTAATATTTAGTTGGATTAGTATACCATCTCTCTTGCTTCCAACCTTTATCCTCTGTTTGACGTTGAACTTTACCTGTATTTAACGCACACATAGGTGTATGAAGCTTTCCATCTCCTGAAAGAGAGGTAAAGATACTTCTTATTCCAGCTCTTTCTCTATCGTTAGTATCTACTCCATCAAAAATCGTAGGCAAGGCAAAATCTTTTACTACTATAAGATAATGTGGATACGTTTCCATTTCTCTTACTTTCCCTGCCAAGTCGCTTCCATTCGCATTTATATTTATATTATAACTTCTTCCATCATCGCAAAAGCCATTAACGATACTATTAATCTGCCCCTGTACACCATTATAAACAGATCTCATATTTCCAGCGTCAAGTTTAACTGCACTTCGCGCATATTCTGCAGTAACATTGCCATTCCAACCATTATTGCTATAACAAATTATATCAAAATACTTTTGATTACCTGCATCAGCATAAGGCTCTATGAAGAACATCAAAATTTTATATTTATTAGTATCACTTATTGTTTCATAGTGATTGCCACCACGATTTCTAAAAACAGCATCAGCAAATAATGCCATTGTAGAATTTACTACTTTTTGGTGATCTAATTTTATAAAATTATTTAATTCACCATTTTGCACATATCTATCACTACTTGAGGATGTAGGATTTCTGTTTATCAAATACCCTAAAGCAAGTTGCAGATATACATCATAATTTGCATTACTTATTATGCTATTTTGAGCACTAGTAGTGCTACGATTTGATGTAAGTAAGTGGATAACTGAACCAGTCGAAGCAGAATAGACTGCATCTCTTAAAGAATTATACCCACTTTCAATTGTTTTAGAATTTACAATATTTACAGCAGTAAAAATAAGTATGAGTAATAACGTCATACCATATAAGATTACACCTATCCCACTACCACTATTATTAGAAATATGCTTACCGAGATTATTATGGATGTTCATTTCGAATAATCTCCTCTCTATAAGCAGTATATTTTAACAAGTTATCATTTCCTCGTCCAAACATAAAAACATTAAAATTCCCCACTGTACCTAGTAATGACGGTTTTTTCGATTGTACATATATTCCTATTATATCGCCTTTATTTACACCGGGTCTTGCTGAACTTCCATCACTAATATTTCCTACTACACCCGTTGACTCATCAAATGGTCGCCTATAATAAGTTATAGTAACATCTGCCTTACCATCTTTATCATCATCTAGCGCTTTTGCTAATTTAGAATAAATATAATTTTCATGTCCTTCAGTTATTGCACCGTATGTACTCGCCATGACACAAGCTTCTTTTACTACCTGATTCATATATTGTTGTACAGAAAAATGATATATAGTTGCAATCATATATACAAGCACATAAAAAAGAGGTAACATTACAACTATATACGCAACTATAGTATCAAGTCCGCCCTTTTTTAGCTTTAATGATGCCTCTTTCTTCATTTTAATCACATTCCTTCCTTAAATACGCAAAACAGTTTGAAAAATAATTGAGCTATATACCCAATTATTCTTCAAACCTAATCAACTTCTTAATTATTGTGGCCCTATAGTTGTTTGTTGCTGAGTTAAACTGTCTGTAGTTGCCCCAATAAGTTCATCTCCTTGTTGAGACATAGGAATAACCACGGCTATAAGAAGTGCAACTACTAAACCAGCAACTATAACTATGGCTATTACGGTTTCTAAGCCACCTTTTAATTTATTTAGCATATAATCACCCTTACTCGCCTTTCATCTCTTTTGTTAATTCAGACATTCTCTCTGTTCCTCCATCAGCCATCTCCCGTGTTTTGCTAGTCATAGGCAAAATTACGGCTATAATCAGAGCAACAACTATGCCTACTAAAATAACAACAGCAACTATACTCTCTATTCCACCTTTTAATTTTTTCATATCATTCACCCTCAATACGAATTAAATCACACTAAAGACTAATGTGAATATGAATAGTCTGTGCCTGCCATGCCACTAATATAATTATCTACTTTTCCAAGGTTTTCATCTGTTGTATCTTCTCTTTCTCTAACGCTAGTTACCATAGGAAGAACTACTGCAATGATTAACGCTACAACTAATCCTACGATAATTATAAGAGTAACGATATCAGCTACTCCGCCTTTTTTTAACATGTTTTTCTTCATAAAAATTTCCTCCTTTAATTTTTAGTATTTTTATACTAAACTCCTTATACTTTCAGTGTATCGGCACAATACTCTTTTTTGTTTAGTGTTTTTGCATATTTTAATAAAAAAATATCCTCAATCATCATTTTTTTTAATGATTGAGGAATATCTTTACTTAATATTTATCTCTTCAAAGCCTTCTAAATGCCTATACTTAACACCGCAAGCATCAAAAAGTCTCTTGGATGCGATAAAATTATCTTGGTCTGCATATTTATCACTAAGGTATATAACTTCTTTTATTCCTGCTTGAATAATTATCTTTGCGCACTCATTACAAGGGAATAAATCAACATATATTTTTGCACCTTCTAAATCTCTTTTGTTTCCTCTATAATTCATAACTGCATTCATTTCTCCATGGCAAACATAAAGGTACTTAGTATCAAGGGGGGCGCCTTCTCTTGCCCAAGGGAAATCATCATCATTAAGACCATTTGGGGCTCCGTTATATCCCATAGATAAAATCCTATTATCTGGGCTTACTATGCAAGCACCAACTTGAGTAGAAGGGTCTTTACTACGCATAGCAGATAATTTTGCTATAGCCATAAAATAGTTATCCCACGTTAAATAATTTTCTCTTTTTTTAACCATTTTTCAACCTCCTTAATACATCTCTGTTTGGCAATCTTCTCCAACATATGTACCAATATTTTCACCTTCGCAAAGTCTCATTATGGAATTCTTTTCATCAAAATCAAATACGTACATTGGCATTTTGTATTCACTAGCTAAAATAAACGCTGACTGGTCTGCAACTTGAAGTTTTTTTGCAATAACTTCTTCATATGTAGCAGATTTATATCTTTTTGCATTAGGGTCGTCTTTTGGATTAGCCGTATATATTCCATTAACTCCTTGTTTAGCCATAAGTACTACGTCAGCTCTAATTTCTAGCGCTTTTTGGATAGAAGTATAGTCTGTTGTAACAAATGGGTTACCTGTACCACCACCAAAAATAACTATTCTTCCTCTATCTAGATACTTTAATGCTTTAAGTCTTATATATGGTTCTGCTACTGTATTCATAGGGATAGCAGTCATAACTCTTACGTTTTCTACACCTTTAGCAGTTAATGCCCCTCTTAACATCAAACTATTCATTATTGTTGCAAGCATTCCAATATTATCTGCTTCTGCTCTTTCAAAGTTCCAATCATCTGCAACTCTTCCTCTGAATATATTTCCACCGCCTGTTACAATAGCTACTTCAACTCCAGCATTTGCAGCGGTAATAATTTCGTTAGTAATATGGTCTAAGGCTTCTTTTGTATAGCCATGCCTTTCGTCTTTAGATAAAGCTCCTCCACTTAATTTAAGCAAAACTCTTTTATACTTCATACTAAAAACTCCTCTCTAAAAATTTATTTTGTTCCATATATTCTATCCCCAGCATCTCCTAAGCCAGGAACAATATATCCTTTTTCATTTAAGTGACTATCTATACTTGTACAATAAATTTGAACGTCCGGATGTTCTTTTTGTATTCTTTCTAGCCCTTCTGGGACTGCAATAAGTGCTAAAAATTTAATCTTTTTAACTCCAATATTCTTTAAGCTCTGGATTGCATCGCAAGCACTTCCGCCAGTTGCAATCATTGGATCTAATATGATTACCGTTCTATTTTCTATCCCGTGGGGCACCTTAAAATAATATTGAGTTGGCTCTAACGTTTCCTCATTTCTAAATAACCCGATATGCCCTACCTTTGCGTTAGGTATAATATTTAGTATTCCTTCAACCATGCTCATTCCAGCTCTTAGGATTGGTAAAAATGCATAATTATCTTCATCTAATTTTTGAGCTTTCATTTTGGCAATAGGTGTTTCTATTTCCGTATCATATAACGGTGCGTCTTTCGTAGCTTCATAGCAAAGCATTGTTGCAAGCTCTGCAGCGATTTCTCTAAATTCTTTTGTTCCTGAATTCTTGTCTCTTAAAATTGCAAGTTTGTGTTTAACCAATGGATGTGTTAATACAATTGGTTCCATCTAATCCTCTCCTTTTAATGATAAATTTGGTACAAAAAATTTAAATCACTACTTACTTTGTCCCATCCTTTGAATACTATCACAAAAGTATAGTAAAGCACAATATAAAAAGTGTATATTTTATAAGTTTTTGTTAAAAATAGTAACATTACACAAAGGAGGCTAATTACTAATGAATTTTGTAGATAAACTTAAAGATTTTAGGGAACGTTTAAGAGATAGACATATGTTTACTATTGTAATAACTTCTTTACTAGTAATTTTAGCTCTTCTTGGCTATATTTTTAAAATACGTAATGATAACAAACAAGCTTTAGAAAATAGATACAATCAAGCCTTTTTTGAGATGGCTTCCTATGTTGAAAATATTGATACTTTGCTTGCTAAATCTTTAATTAGTAAAGACCCAACTCATGGTGCTAAAACAATGAGTGAAATATGGCGTCAAGCGAATCTTGCAAAAGCAAATCTTTCTGACTTACCTATTGAACAAAATTTAATTGCTCAAACTTCAAAGTTCCTTTCTCAAACTAGTGATTTCTCTCATTCTTTAACTCTACAAACAATAGATCAAAATCCTATAACAACTGATCAACTAATCCAAATAAAGTCTTTATCTGATTATGCAACCAAACTTCAAAACAGTATTTTTGACCTATCTGCTCAACTTGCTGAAGGAAGACTATCTTGGAATGAGCTTACTAAAAAAGGTTCAAAAACTTTTGCCAATCTCGAAAAAACTTCTGATGAAAAAAGTGTTTTTCAAGATATGTCAGATAACTTTCAAGATTATCCTGGTTTAATATATGATGGGCCTTTTTCTGACCACATAGTCGACTTAGAGCCAAAAGGTATAACTGGTAATGATATAGACCAGGAAAAAGCTAAAAAAATAGCAACTGATTTCATTGGGCAAGATAAAATACAAGAAATAGAAAATATCGTCGAATCTTTTAATTCAAAAATCCCTTGTTTTAGCCTTTCTATAAAATTAAAAAGTGGTGAAACTGCAAATGTAGATATCTCTAAAAAAGGAGGCCATGTTATATGGTTTTTATACAACAAAGATGTAGAAAATAAGGTTTTAACAATAGATGATGCAAAATCTCGGGGCTTAGATTTTTTAAATTCAAAGGGTTTTACAAAGATGGTCCCTACTTATTATATAGATGAGAATAATATAGCCACTTTAAACTTTGCATATACCGATAAGTCTATAACTATTTATCCTGATTTAATAAAGGTTTCTGTTGCAATGGATAACGGAGATATAACTGGTTTTGAGGCAGCAGGATATCTATTTTCTCACACAGATAGAAATATTTCTGAGCCCAAAATCTCTAAAGAAGTGGCTTTAGAGCATATAAATAAAGATTTAACCCCAGAATATACCGGTCTTGCAATTATCCCTACAGAAACAAAGGAAGAGGTATTGGTACATGAATTTAAAGGGAAAGTAGATAATAGGGATTTTATTGTTTATATAAATGCAGATACTGGAAAAGAGGAAGATATTTTAATAATTATTAATACACCAAATGGGGTATTAACCATCTAATCTACTATAAAGGAGAGTTTTTATGAAACAACCGTATACAAAACCAGAATATTCAAAGTATGTTGAGAAAAAGTCACCTAATAGTCCATTATTTAAGGATATAGCTTGGGCTTTTTTAATCGGTGGTCTAATATGTATAATAGGCCAATTTATAACAAATTTCTTCACTGCAAGAGGCTTACCCCGCGACACTGTTTCCTCAATAACTTCTATATTACTTATTCTAGGTGCAATAATTTTAACGGCACTCGGTTGGTATGATAATATAGGCAAACGTGCAGGAGCAGGTACTGTTGTCCCTATTACTGGCTTTGCGAATTCTATTGCATCTCCTGCAATTGAGTTTAAAACTGAAGGCTTAGTTATGGGACTAGGAGCCAAAATGTTTATTATAGCGGGGCCCGTACTTGTTTACGGCATATCCTCATCAATAATTGTTGGTTTTTTATACTTTATATTTAATTTATAAGGAGACTATATATGAAAAGACTTGGAAAAAAGACAGTCGTTCTTCCTTCAGAGCCTCATATAATTGAAACTTCTTCAATTGTGGGTAAAAAAGAAGGTGAAGGACCTCTTGCTAAATATTTTGACTTTATTTTGGAAGACGAATACTGGGGAGAAAAGAGCTTCGAGAAAACAGAAATAAAAATTTTAAAAGAAAATTTAAATAAAGTTCTACAAAAAGCCAAAAAAACTCCAGAGGATATAAACTATATATTAGCTGGGGATCTGCTAAACCAATGTATCTCTTCCTCTTATGCCGTTCGTGAAAGTGAGATACCTTTTATAGGACTATATGGTGCTTGTTCAACTATGGTAGAGTCTTTAGCAATAGGCTCTATGTTAGTTGACGGCGGATTCGCAGACAATATAATTGCAATGACTTCAAGCCACTTCTGTTCTGCCGAACGACAATTTAGATTCCCTCTTGAACAAGGGACTCAACGTACACCAACAGCCCAATGGACTGTTACCGGATCTGGTGCTGCTATTGTTTCTACTGAGCAAAAAGGTCCTAAAATAACTCATGTAACAATTGGTCAAGTTGTAGATATGGGCATAAAAGATGCAAATAATATGGGCGCAGCAATGGCACCAGCGGCAGCCGATACAATCTATTCTCATTTTAATGAAACAGGTCGTGATCCAAGCTACTATGACTTAATTGTAACCGGAGATTTAGGAATAATTGGCGGAGAAATATTAAAAGATATTCTACTTAAAAATGATATTAATATAAAAGGTAGATATAATGATTGCGGAATTTTAATGTTTGATAGTAAAGCACAAGATACACACGCAGGTGGTAGTGGTTGTGGTTGTTGTGGAAGTGTTTTTGCGGGATATTTATATAATAAATTACAACAAAAAGAGTTAAATAAAATACTTTTAGTTGCAACAGGAGCTCTTATGAGTCCTACTGCTATCCAGCAAGGAGAAGCAATAGAAGGTATTGCTCATGCTATTGCAATAGAAAACTAGAAAGGATTGATTAAATATGTCGTATCTTACTGCTTTTATAACTGGTGGTATAATATGCTCAATCGGGCAAATTTTAATAGACAAAACAAAACTAACTCCTGCTAGAATATTAGTTTTATTTATAGTTTCTGGAGTAATCTTAACTGCTATTGGATTATATGAGCCAATAGTTAAGTTCGGCGGTGCGGGTGCTACTGTACCGCTTACAGGGTTTGGATATGCCCTCGTGAACGGTGTAATCAAGGAAATAAACAATTATGGATTCTTGGGTATATTCACTGGTGGAATAAAGGCTACTGCTGCAGGTGTTGGCGCTGCTATATTTTTTAGCTTAATTGTTGGTCTAATTTTTAGAGCCCATGCAAAAGCATAAAAAAGCGTACCCTACATTTAGGGTACGCTTGCATTGTTATATTACTTATTCAGTTTCTTCGATTTCCTCGTCCTCATACTCATCTTCAAATTCTTCCATTTTTCTTCCATCCACTATTCTTGCGCCACAGCAAATACATTCGGTCCAGATAATTCCCCAGTGAGAACGCATCGTATAGGTGTGGCCACCGGCCTTCCAGCACTGTTGCTGCAACCAATACTTGTAGCCCGTAACTTTGACCTGCTTCTCTTTCTTTTCGACACTCATTACAGTATCCATCTTCTTCCTCCAAAATATAAATACCTTTGAATATACATAATGATTTTACTTACATATTATACCACATATACCCGTATTCTTCAAGGTGCCTAATAAATATTTATGTTTACGTAAAAGGATTTTATTGCATTATGTAGAATAATAATGTAACTAGGGATATTTTTGGTACAAGTGAGGTGAAGTTTTTGGCATTCTTAGATGAGGCTTTAATAGATGAAATAAAAGCCGCAAATGACATTGTAGATATAATAGGAGAATATGTTACTCTAAAACGTGCAGGTCCTTCATATAAAGGGCTTTGTCCATTTCATAAAGAAAAAACTCCATCTTTCTCCGTATCTCCAGATAAGCAAATTTTTCATTGTTTTGGATGTGGTGTTGGAGGAGATGTAATAAAGTTTTTAATGCAAACAGAAAATATAGATTTTTACGAAGCAGTTGAGCAACTTGCCGAAAGAGCCAAAATAACTCTACCTGAAGATAATACGAATGTAAATTTTGCTAATATAAAGCATAAAGAACGATTATTTCAAGTAAACTTAGAAGCTGCAAAATATTTTAGGAACAATTTATACTCCCCTGCCGCCAAATCTGCACAAGAGTATATAAATAAACGTCATCTAGATAATGAAACCGTAAATAAATTTGGACTTGGTTTTTCTTTTGGAGTTAAGAATGATCTTTTTAATCATTTAAGTTCACTTGGTTTTACACCTGACGAAATGGTTGATTCTGGGTTAATAATTCGAAATAATAACTCTTTTGTCGATAGATTTAAAAATAGGCTTATGTTCCCTATCTTTGATATAAAAGATAGAGTAATTGCTTTTGGTGGGCGTGTTTTAGATGATTCCTTACCTAAATATATGAATTCTCCCGAAACTCCTATATACAACAAAGGAAAAAATATATATGCCCTAAATTTTGCTCGGCGCGCAAAAGTAAATAAACTACTTATGGTAGAAGGTTATATGGATGTAATATCTATGCATAAAGCAGGAATCCCTAATGCAATTGCCTCTTTAGGTACTGCTCTTACCGAAACTCAAGGTCGGCTTATGAGAAAATATGCTCCTGAAATAATACTTGGCTACGATGCAGATGGTGCTGGTCAAAATGCAATAATGCGTGGGCTAGATATACTTACATCTCTTGGGTGTAACGTGAAAGTATTAAAAATATCTGATGCAAAAGACCCTGATGAATTTGTAAATAAATTTGGACCTGAAAAAATGAAAAAATTGATGGATAATGCAATAACTCTAGTTGAGTTTAAATTATCCAATTTAAAGAAAAACATAGATATGTCTACTACTGATGGTAAAATTTCGTATTTAAACTCCGCAGCGACTGTACTTGCTAAACTGGATAATTCAATTGAAAGAGATTTTTACATAAATAAAATTGCGGCAGAACTTGGAGTTGGGGTAGAATCTATCTATTCTGAAATAAATAAAAAAATATTTGGAAATTCTACGAAGAGTGTTAAACGTTCTCCAATTCCTTCACTAGAAACCGCTACAACAAAAATCATAGACATTCCTAAAAATGTGTATGACTCTGAGAAATTGTTAATTTTTTTACTATGTCAAAATGACAAAAAAATTTTTAACACAATAAAAAAATATATGAATTATGATAATTTTACGGTTAATTTATATCGCCATTTAGCCGAAAAATTATATATGCACTTTGAAAGTCAGAAACAACAAAATATTATAGATTTATTCTCTGACGAAAATGATGTTAACGTTATTACCGGAATCATGCAAGAAGAAGATAATTTAGGGAATAATAATGAAAAAGCACTTTTAGATGCAGTAGATGTTCTACGAAAATTCGATTTAGAAAAAGAAAAATCTGCTATTTTAAAAAGCTTAAAAGATGATCCAAATGGACCTAAGGCTAATGAATTGGAAAGAAGGCTGAATGATGTAATTTTAAAATTACATTCTATTTCTGCCGAGAGGAGGAAATAATTTTGGAAGAAAAAGAAACTAGTAAAAAAGAATGCATTCAAAAACTAATAGATTTAGGAAAAAGCAAGGGCTCTCTTACCTATGACCAAATAATGGCTGAATTTGATGGTATGGTTGACCCAGAGCAAATAGATAAAATATTTGAAACTCTTGAATCAAATGGAATAGAAGTAATAGACGATTTCGATGATGATTTAGGCGATGTTGATTTTAGTGACGGCGAATTAACAGATGAAGAAATTGACTTAACTCTTCCAGAAGGTACTAGTGTAGATGACCCTGTTAGAATGTACTTAAAAGAAATTGGTAAAGTACCTCTTCTTTCTATGGAAGAGGAAATAGAACTTGCTGAAAAAATGGCTAAAGGAGACGAATATGCTAGAAAGAGACTAGCTGAATCTAACTTACGTCTTGTTGTTAGTATTGCAAAAAAATATGTTGGTCGTGGTATGCTTCTACTTGATTTAATTCAAGAAGGTAATATGGGTCTTATTAAAGCAGTTGAAAAATTCGACTATACAAAAGGCTATAAGTTTAGTACTTATGCTACTTGGTGGATACGTCAAGCAATTACTCGTGCTATTGCAGACCAAGCTAGAACAATTCGTGTGCCTGTTCATATGGTTGAAACTATTAATAAATTAATTCGTGTAAAGAGGCAACTTCTTCAACAACTAGGTCGTGAAGCTACACCTGAAGAAATCTCTCGTGAGATAGATTTGCCTGTTGAAAGAATTGCAGAAATCGAAAAAATTTCTCAAGAACCTATCTCAATAGACACTCCAATAGGTGAAGAAGAAGATAGTCATCTAGGCGATTTTATTCCTGATGATGACGCTCCTGCTCCTGCGGAATCTGCTGCTTTTACTCTCTTAAAAGAGCAACTTGTTGATGTTTTAGGGACTTTAACTCCTAGAGAAGAAAAAGTATTAAAATTAAGATTTGGATTAGACGACGGAAGAGCTAGGACTCTAGAAGAAGTAGGAAAAGTATTTAATGTTACTAGAGAAAGAATTCGTCAAATAGAAGCAAAAGCTCTTAGAAAACTTCGTCATCCTAGCAGAAGTAAGAAATTAAAAGATTATTTAGATTAAAAAAATTCCCGGGTTTTTAACCCGGGATTCTTTATTATTGTAATAAAGTTAAAATTTGTTGAGGTAACTGATTTGCTTGAGCAAGCATCGCCATAGCAGATTGCGTTAGTATGTTATCTTTTGTATAGCTTACCATCTGATCAGCCATGTCCACATCACGAATACGTGACTCTGCTGCTGTTAGGTTTTCTTTAGTTGCACTCAAATTGCTAATAGCATATTCCATTCGATTTTGTATCGCTCCTAGTGTAGCTCTTTGCGAAGATACCGCATCTATTGCGAAATCGACTGCATCTAGTACATCATTCGCTGACTTAGCCGTAGAAATATCTATAGAGAATTTGTTTCCATCACCTTTGATATTTAACCCACGAGATGACATATCCCCTATACCTATTGCTAATATATCTTCGGTATATGTATTAGCTCCGATTTTAAAATCTGCTTTTTTGCCCATCGACTCATCTGCTGTGATTATTGTTGTGCCATTAAAACTATTTAGATTAATTTTATTAGTCCAAAAGTTTATTGAGATTCCAGCATCTGAAAAATTTACTTTTCCAGTAAGTGTTCCAGTCATAGTAATATCTGAAACACAGCTTATCGTGGTACCAGTTGAATCTACGTATGAAATATATGCACGTCGACCGGCTTGAGCAGTAATCGTATACGTTGTACCTGCATTTGCATTTACAACATCCACTATCCCAGCAGAAAAAGTTCCACCATCTTCTGCTCTTTGAACTGCAAGTTCTCCATTTAACAATTTCTTTGAGTTAAAGGTCGTCGAAGTCGCTATTCTATCTAGTTCGTCTCGTAGTGTACTAAGCTCACTTGTTATTGATGTTCTATCGTTGTCTGTCAATACACCTGTGTTTTGCGCCTTTATTACAAGCTCCCTCATTCTTTGTAAAATGTCGGTCGTTTGCTGCAATGCGCCTTCTGCGGTTTGGAGGAGAGAAATTCCGTCTTGCGCATTATCCTGAGCTTGTCCCAGACCTCGGATCTGCGCACGCATTTTCTCACTAATCGCTAATCCCGCAGCATCATCGGCAGCCGAGTTTATTCTCAATCCAGAAGATAACTTTTGAATTGATTTCTCCACGTTTGACTGATTTACCTGCAATTTGTTCTGCGCGTTAAGCGCCATTAGATTAGTGTTGATTCTCATATAAATTCCTCCTTGAATTCTTTGTATTGACAGCTTCCTTGTGCCAAGACCGATATGACTTTTCTCTCCAAAAAACCTCTAGCGTTCTATAAATATTTTACAGAACGCCAAAAAGTCCTTGGAAACCAAAGACTTATTCGGCTGTTTAGATTATCGTCTAAACTTATTATTAACTTAACCTCTTTTGTACTATTTCTTTATTTTTTCGCCGTATAATTTAAGAATACACTTAAATTTATATGTACATTAAAGATTTTTGTCCTTAACCTTTTATTAAGGTAACTCTATCCCTTATTATTGAAGTAATGACAAAATGTTTTGTGGTTGTTGGTTAGCTTGTGCAAGCATTGCCATAGCAGCTTGGTTCAATATACTATTCTTTGTATAGTTTA
>JAEEGH010009426.1_pt1 | contig 22788 bp, 19 predicted proteins | sample 9134181 | NCBI WGS metagenome assembly JAEEGH01 (sample SAMN16246544, study PRJNA631951) | gut metagenome | biome: gut microbiome; feature: rumen; material: DP-attached | host: Bos | place: Iran: Karaj | collected 2018-10
CCTCTACCTTCTTAACTTCAGGCTTGATGAATCTGCCGACTCTCTTGCTTCTTGGCATCATCTCTTCCTGCTCAAGAGCAAAGTCCTTCTTGTTTCTCTTATCCTTCTCCTGGTTCTGACGGCGTCTCTGATCATGTCCGCCCTCAGGTCTGTCAGCAGCGCCGTCAAAGCCACCTCTCTGGCCACCCTTGCTGTCGTTCTTGCCGCCAAATCTGTTGTCCTTGCCGCCAAACTTTCCACCGCCGTTTGAAGGACCGCGGTCATTTCTGTCGTTTCTATCGTTTCTGTCGTTTCTTCCGCCCTGGAATGCAGGTCTGTCGCCTCTCTGAGAATTTCTGTTATCTCTGTTGTCCCTGCCGTCCCTGTTATCTCTATTGTCTCTGTTGTCTCTGTTATCCCTTCCCTGTGCAGGTGCTGCAGGTCTTGAAGGAGCCTGCTGTGCAGGTCTTGCAGGTGCCTGCTGCTGAACAGGTGCGCTCTGCTGAACAGGTGCTGTGTTCTGTACAGGTGCTGTCTGTGCCTCGGCAACCGGTGCTTCCTTTTTGGGAGCGGGCTTAGGCTGCACTGACTTGTTGATAGGCTGGTTGTAGCTCTCCATCTGTGATGGTGCTGTCAAAGGCTTGATGGGACGATATGTATTCTGTGCCTGAGCAAATGTAGGTCTTCTCTGTCCCTGGCCGTTACCGCCCTGGTTTCTGTTGTCACGGTTTCTGTTTCCGAAATCCCTGTTTCCGTTTCCGCCCTGCTGGCTCTGACCGCCTCTCTGGGAATTGTTGTTGTTTGTAACAACAATGATCTTCTTCTTTTTCTTAACAGGTGCCTGATCCCCTGCTTTTGGTGCAGGAGCAGCCTCTCTTACAGGTTCTTTTTTAGGCTCTTCTGCCTTGGGAGCTTCTGCAGCCTTAGGTGTTTCTACAGCCTTTGGAGCCTCTGCAGCCTTCTTAGGTGCCTCCTCTGCAGCGCTCTTTCCCTGTCCCTTACCAAAATTCTTTCTGGCAACGTCAGCATCTGTCTCTTCTATTGAACTGTTAGAGCGTTTTGCTTCTATTCCTTTTTCCTGCAAAAAAGCTATCAGCTCTTTTGCCTCGCATCCAAGCTCTCCCGCAAGTTCGGATATTTTAATTTTTGCCATTCGCATTTCCTCCACTTGTTTCTTCGAGTAAGTTCTTCCGAAGTGACTCAGACAGACCTTTGTCCGTTATTGCCAGACTAGTTCGAACATCCTTACCAATTGCATGTCCCAGTTTTTCCATGTCTCCAAAGAAAACTATCGGGACGTTATAATACTTACACTTATCACTGAACTGTTTGGTCGTATTATCTGAAGCATCTTCCGCTACAATGACCAAACAAGCCTTTCTTTTGCGGATTGCATCCATTACGGCTGTTTCTCCGCTTTTAACCTTGCCTGCTCTCATACAAAGACCAAGCAAAGAATAAACCTTATTTAAATCCAACTTTAGCCAAGCTCCTTTTCCATTCGCTCAAGCACTTCTGCTGGTATATGTGACTTAAGTGATCTCTCAAGGCCTTTGTTCTTAACTGCCTTTTTAAGGCAATCGGCATTGTTACATATATATGCTCCTCTGCCATTGGCCCTGCCGGTGGTATCAAGAAGTATCTCATCCTCAGGAGTCTTAAGGACCCTGATCAGCTCCTTCTTTTCCTTCATCTCACCACAGCCAACACATTTTCTCATGGGAATTTTCTTTTGCATGTATTCTCCAACCAGAGTTTAAGTTACTCTTCAGTGCCCTCTTCAGGTACCTCTTCGTACTCTTCCTCGTACTCGCCCTCATACTCCTCATCGTACTCATCCTCATCATCGAGGTAGTCTTCCATACGGAATCCGGGAGCATCCTTAGCGTGTGTCTCATCCTTGATATCGATCTTGTAGCCTGTAAGTCTTGCTGCAAGTCTTGCGTTCTGACCTTCCTTACCAATGGCAAGTGAAAGCTGATAATCAGGAACAACAACCTTAGCGCTCTTCTCTTCAGGATCAGCAAATACTGCTACGATCTTTGCAGGTGAAAGAGCATTCTGAATGAGGTTACCGGGGTTCTCATCCCAGTTGATAACGTCGATCTTCTCGCCGCCGAGCTCATCAACAATAAGGTTAACTCTGCTTCCGTTAACACCTACGCATGCTCCGACAGCATCTACGTTAGGATCCTTGGAATAAACAGCGATCTTGGTACGGCTTCCTGCCTCTCTTGCGATTGACTTGATCTCAACTGTACCGTCCTGGATCTCAGCAACTTCCTGCTCGAAGAGTCTCTTTACAAGATCAGGGTGTGTACGGGATACAAGAATCCTTGGTCCCTTTGAACCGTTCTTAACTTCAAGAACATATACTCTAAGACGCTGTGTAGGTCTGTAAACCTCAGTCTTAACCTGCTCATTCTCATTGAGGATAGCATCTGCTCTTCCAAGGTTGATAGAGATGTTCTTGCCGATGAATCTCTGAACAACACCTGTTACGATGTCATGCTCCTTCTCGAAATACTCATTATAGATAGCGCCACGCTCTTCCTCACGGATCTTCTGAAGGATAACGTTCTTGGCGTTCTGTGTAGCGATACGTCCAAACTCCTTGGAATTGAGAGATACAGGAACGATATCTCCAACCTTGGCCTTCTTTGAAATCTTCTTGGCATCATCAAGTGAAATCTCAAGGTTAGGATCCATTACATCATCTGCTGTCTCAACAACTTCCTTGTCAGCGTAGCACTTGAAATCGCAGCTCTCTCTGTCAACTTCTACTCTGATGTTCTCAGCCTTACCGAAGTTGTTCTTGCATGCTGTGATAAGAGAGTTCTCAATAGCATCAAAAAGTGAATCCTTGCTGATGTTCTTCTCTTTCTCAAGTAGCTCAAGGGCATCCATTAATTCTTTACTCATCGTAATCTCCATTTCCGTCCGGATTAAAAATCCAGAGCAAGCTTAATAACTGATATCTCTTTTCTTATAAAAGTTTCATCTTCATTATTTATAGTTACGGTAACTGTGGTGTCATCAAACGCCTTTAGTGTACCGGCAAACTCCTTAACTCCATCTCTTGGTTTAAAGAGCTTAAGCTCAACGTCCTGACCAATACTGTTTGCAAAATGCCTGTCCTTCTTGAGCTGCCTTCCAAGTCCGGGGCTTGAGACCTCCAGGGTGTAGGCTTCCTCAATAAAGTCATCCGCATCCAGTGCATCAGAGAGCGCATGATTTACATCAACGCAGTCATTGATGTTAACGCCGCCGTCCTTGTCGATGTAGGCTCTAAGGTACCATTCTCCGGCTTCCTTGACGTACTCGACATCATAGATCCTGACACCGAACTTCTCGCAGATAGGCTGTAAGATTGCTTCAGTCTTTGCTTCAATTTCGCTTTTCTTCATTATGTAATTTCCTCTCTTAATTGAGACCGTCAAATAACAGGGTTACCGTTAAATTGACATAAAGAAAGTGGGCTTTTTTCGAGCCCACTTACAATTTACATGTAGACAATACCATGTTTATGCGATTTCGTCAAGGGTTTTCTAGTTTTCCCTACTATTTACCCATGATCTCTTTAACCAGATCCTCGTATTCCTGCATTGTGATTGCCTTATCCCGGAAGGTAAAAGTGCTGTTCTCATCATATTGGTCATTCTCATTATCCCAGTACTCAGCAGACAGGGTAAAAGAGTCTTCGGCTTCGCCCTTACCGTTGTATTTATCAAGCCAGTACATCTGCCTTCCGCCGTGGGATGTATCGCGATGAACTATATATACTGCATCCTGATAGTTTGTGTAGCTAAGTTCGCCGGTTGTTCCCTCGCCCTCTGCAAGGACATATACCTTGTCATCTCTGACATCGATATACATTCCGCCGTAAGGGCCGTTTATGATCAGCTCTTCTTCGCCGTCATTATCAAGGTCAATTCTCTCATCACTTGCTGTGTAGCACTCCCAGTCCTCCGGATCATGTGGAAGATCTGAGTACTTGAAAGTATATTCACCACCTTCTTCTGTGATGCGAGTTGCAGACACTTCTCCATCAAGAAAGGCCTGGTAAAGGTCTTTTTCTTCCTCTTTTGGCACATCACCGTTTGAACATGCAACAAGACTAATGACAGCTGCGCCGGTCATGGCCATAATCAATAACTTGTTCACTCTTTTCATAACTCTCTCCTCTTTTTCCTTTTCTTACAATCACTTATCCCCGAATTTCAAATTCCCCTCAAGAACAGAAACTTTACTTGCATAAAATGAGAACTCTCCACTGTCAAGCAGATTACCGGCATCATCGGTAACTCTTATATCAAATACCAGGATGTGCCGACCGGTCTTTAGCTTCATGCATTCACAGTAGATATACTCTGTGTTCACAGCAGGTAAAAGAAAATTCAGATTAGCAGATACGGTTGTGACATAATATCCGCTCATGCTTCCTGTCGCTCCCGCCATAGCATCAACAAATGAAAGCAGCGCTCCGCCATGAATACTTCCGTATGTGTTATGGAGCCTCTCGTCACACTTAACTCTTGCCTTGCTGTAGGTTGAGCTAAGTTCAAGTATTTCAAAGCCAATGAACTGGTTGTACTTGTTGGAGTACAGTTCAGCAATCATTTTCTCTCTTATTAAGTTTTCTTTTTCTGTACGTGCTTTTCTCATTTTGTATAGTCCGTTTCATGAAATGTATTTACTGCTAGGATACAACAATTGCTCCTGAATTTGTAGCACCTTATTATCTCGGGCAAAAAAATAAGCCAGAATACTTATGTATTCTAGCTTCTCGGGTTGGGCTGTTATAAACAGTCAGTACCTCGTAGCGGAATCGAACCGCTGATTCTGCCGTGAGAGGGCAGCGTCTTAACCGCTTGACCAACGAGGCATTTTTAAGTCGTCCGTATTGCGGCGACTTGTTTATATTATTACAAATCAAAATAAAATGCAAGCACTTTTTTAAAATTTTTTCATTTTATTTTTTTCCGGGTGCAAAAAAGAGACGGATCCTCATGAATCCGCCTCTTTCTTTATAATAAGTGTTTGATTATTAGCTGATAAATTAGTTCTTCTTGGAGCTGTCTGAGTTAGCCTTAGCGTTCCTTCTTCTTACATACTCCTCAACTGATACGCCTGCAACTGCTGCAAGGATGATGAGTACCCAGTAAGGGAATCCCTTCTGTGCCTCGATAGGTGTAGCTGCCTTAGCTGTATCTTCATCTGCGATTGTAGCTGTTGTCTCTACTGTTGTCTCTTCCTTAGTTGCAGTGTTGTTTTTATCATTTGTTACTGCTGCGTTTGAAGAATCGTTAGTATTTGTTGTGCTCTCTGCAGCTGCTGTCTTTGTGCTGTTAGCTCTAGCTGCTCTTCTTGCAGGTGATCTGTTAGCACCAAGTACTTCTGCATTCTCAGTTAATGCAGCATCTCCGGCTGTAGCAACTGTATTGATTACGATTGCAGAAGAATTGTCATCGTCATCATTTGATCCATTATCATCACCGCTATAGTTCTGATCATTTCTCTGGTTTCTACGATTGATCTCGGCAACTGTATCGTTAAGTGTCTTCTCAGCTTCTTCAATAGCACCATTTATTTCATCAAGGATGTTCTTAGCCTCTGTAAGCTCTTCCTGAGCAGCTTCATAATCAGCCTTAATCTGCTCAAGTCTTGCTGCTTTCATGCTAACAATTCCGCCCTCAGTCTGGATCATATCTGAATAGCTATTCAACTTAGCTTCAAGTACTTCTACATCTGCCTGAGCCTTGTCAACATCCTTCTGAGCCTGCTCTGCTACAACCATCAGGTTGTTATAAGCAGCCTTTGCTGCTGTATAGCGCTTATTAAGAGCTTCAACCTGCTTCTGGAGTTCTTCGCGATCTGCCTTTTTGTCAGCAAGATTGTTCTTAGCCTCATTAAGGTTGTATGCTGCGACATTATAATTTACAGCCTTATCAACAAGATCAAATGCAGTCTCTACACTTCTAAGCTCGAGTCCAAGTAACTTAGTAGCCAGCCTTGCTTCCTCAGCAAGTGCTTTCTCAAGATTACTCTGAGTCGTATTTCTGCTTCTTACAGCTGTCCAGTAATCGGAATTAGCATTCTTAGCAGATGCATCAGCCTCTTTGAATGCGCTATCTTTTTTATTAACAAGAGCTGTCTTTTCCGTTATGGTTCTAGCTGCAGCTTCAGCCTCTTCTTTAGCTGTCTTAGCAGCATTCTGAGCATCAACGAGTGCTTTCTTCTTAACTCCGCTCTGTTCAACAAGGCTGTTGTAGTATGCAAGCTTCTGATCAGAAATTTCCTTCTTAGCATTATATTCTCTCTCAGCTGCTTCAAACTCACTCTGAGCAATTGAAAGCTCATCTGCAAGGCCATCTGCTATGCCCTGAAGCTCTGCAACCTTGTCTTTTGCTGCAGCAAGCGCTGTGTCCTTTTCAGACAACTCACCCTGCTTAGCTAGAAGCTGGCTGTTAAGATTGTTGTATGTTGTTAATGCATTATTTGCTACTTCTCTCTTTTCTGAAGCGTTTGCCTTAGCTATCTGGATTGCCTTATCTGAATACTCTTCAGAATTAACAATAGTCTGCGCTGCTTCCTTGGTGTATGTCTGATTGTTAATTATATCCTGCTGAGCTTCTATGAGACTACCGGCATTATCAACTGTCTGCTTAAGTGAAGACATTTCATTCAAGTAGCCATTGTACATCTCAGGTGTTATAACATCTCTTCCTTTGCCATAGAATCCTTTCAGTTCACCTTTATGTCTACCCTGCTCATAAAAAGCTGGAGTTTTTTCAACCACTGTGATTCGATCTACTGCCCAATACTCTGCAATATTTTTGGTTGTATAGTTTTCGCCATAAAAATCGAACTGCATCTTAAAATCATAGTAGGCTTCATAAGTAGTACCGTTATCATCTTTATAGCTTACTTTCATGTAATTTAAATCTGAATTTCTATTTGTAACAAGCTCAGAAACTACTACATCTTTTTTTCCATCCAGAACTTCAAGTTTATACTCAAGAAGTGTTTTAGCAAGTGTTTCACACAGATCAATCATACCAATGTAGCTATTGTTCACATCATCATTAGCGTCGCTAATACTCTGAAGTTTATCAAGCTTATTCTGGCTATCAGAAACACTACTATTGATCCTCTCAATCTCTTCTTCAGCATCTGCAATGTTTTCAAGTGCTGTCTGAGCATTATTCTTAGTTGTCTCAAGGTTAGATGCTGCTTCCTCAAGTCCGGTAGCTTCAGCATCAAGAGAGTTCTTTGTTGAAAGAGCTCCGCTAACCTGTGTTGTAAGATCTGAAACCTCTCCGTTGAGTGTCTCAATTTCACCGGCAAGTTTTGTTACTTCGCCAGCCTTAACTGTTACTGCACTACTTGCTTCCTGTTCAGCTTCAGTCTTACCGTCAAGGGTCCTTTTCTTGCCATCCATTATCTGCTTGGCATTTCCTGTTTCTGTGGTTGCACTAAGAAGATCATTATCTGCATAGTTTTTAGCCTGTGCATCTAAAGCCTTGATATCTTTATCGAGATCAGCAGCGAGCTCATTGTTTTTCTTCTGTGCAGCTTCTGCCTCTGACTTCTTAGTCTGTGCTGTCTTCAGCTCTTTGTTTGCTTCATTGAGCTCATTCTGAGCTGTAGTCTTTGCAGCATTAGCATCCTTGAGATCCTGACCGGCCTGCAATAAAGCCGCTTCTTTCTCTGCAAGCTCTAATGTAAGTTTTGTAACATCGCCGGTATTCTTAGCGATAGCCTTTTTTGTATTCTCAATAGTATCCTGAAGATTATTATAAGTTGTAAGGGTATTGTTATATGCCTTTTCTGCTCTATTAAATGCTTTCTGCTTAGCAGCAACATCCTGCTCAGCAATCTGAACCGCAGCCTTAGCTGCTCTTAAACTTGTGCTGTTTACTACATCAACTGCTGCTTTTGTTGCATTAACCTCTCTTAACGCTTTCTGTGCCTGATCTTTAAGAGCATTTGCTGCTGCATCAGCTTTTGCAAGGTCATCCTGAGCTTTTGCAAGATCAGTATCAGCCTTATCATAAGCATCTTCATAAGCCTGTCTCTTAGCTTCTGCGTCTTTAAGAGCAGCCTCATACTGAGCCTTTAACTCGTTATATCCTTCAACAGCTGCTTCATATGTACCGTTTGCCTCATCAGCAATTTCCTTAGCATCGCTATAGATTGCATTAGCCTCTGCTACAGATGAAGCCTTAGCAATCTTGCTGCTTGTATCCTCAAGCTCTCTTGCTGCCTCTTCCATCTTAGTTTCTGTCTGTGATGCAAGTGTTCCTATAGCTGAACTAATTGTTTCTGCACTGCCAATTGCTGTATCAGCATTGTCATTTGCTGTTTTGATAGCCTCAACATCTCCCTCAAGCGTTTTAGCATCAGTAGAAAATGCATCTGTGCTATTACCAAAAGCATCTGAAGCATTCTCAATCTTCTTGATCTCATCGTATGTAGTAGGAGCAACATTATTCTTTTTCTGCTCTGAAACCACATCTGCTGCTGCATCTACTTTTACTGCATCTTCCCCAAGAGTATTGGCATCAGATGAAACCACCTCAGCTGCTGTATCTACTGCGTCATTCTGCTTCGCTGTTACAGGTTCTACCGGCTCTCCCTCAGCCAGTACTGTTACAGGCTGAAGAGCCATGCTTGCGCTGATACCGATTGCCAGAGCCTTGATAATGTTCTTGTTCTTCATAATCTTGTAAACCTTCCTTTTCATAAATAATCAAACACACTTTTACTTAGTTGTGAAACTCACAAAATGAATTCTACAATACTGCCCATCATATAACCCATCATAATTTATATAAATTTTGTATTTTCTATGATAGCTTGTGATGATTCTAGTAAATATGCGGTTTTCCGAACACAAAATTTTTTAGCACATAAAAATGGGTCTGACCACCGGGCCAGACCCAAAACAATCATGAATTATTATTGATTTATCTTCTCTTTCTGAGAGATGTAAGTGCTCCAAGAGCTACTGTAGCAGCACTTAAGATTATCATAGAAGCTACAAGCGGATTCTGAGCCATATCGCCGGTTCTTGCTCTTCTTGCTCCAAGAACCTGTGGCAGATCTCTTGTTGCTCCAAGTACCTGAGGATCTTCCGCGCGTACAATTACGGTGTTATCTACAGGAGGATCAACAGGTGGATTTTCTTCAAGTGTTGGAGGTGTAGGAGGAGTGGGTGGAACCACGATTACTGATGGTGGTGTATCAGGAATATCCACGGTCTTTGTCTCTGTCCAGGTTCCCTTCCTGCTCTCCTTGGTGTATTTACTGAACTTAACCTCATAAAGGCTGTCGATCATAGTAAGACTTCTTGTATACTCTGTCTTATCAAGAAGTACTGAAGCAGTCTTAATTCCGGAAACAACGTAATCCTTAACCGTCTTATTGCCGGCAAGTGTGTAATAGTTTCTGCCGTTTGCTCCGACAACCCTTCTGTCTACAAGGAAGCCCTTAGATCCAAATGTACTCCAGTGTCCTTCTGCTGCACCATTAATCTCATTGCAGATAATTGTTCCACTGAAGTTTCCGCTGTTAAGAGTAACTTTAGAGTTAGGAGCCAGGATATTTCCTACGTTATTCTCGCACTGAACGTTGATCTCTTTTGCCTCTGTCACAAATGTAATGTCAGGGCTGATGCCACCAAAATCATTCTGATGATTGCCGGTCTGGTTGGACTGGTAGTTTGACTTAGTGGTCACGATAGGCATTGTAACCTTATCACCGGTAAGAATAACTGTTACCTTATCCGATGTTGCAATGCGAATAAAAGTATCACCTACTGTTCCGTCAACGTAGTAGGTTCCGCCTTTTGTGATATCAATCTTATTCTTCTCTGATCTCTCACCGACGCCCGTGTACCAGTTCAATGTATTATCAGCTGTCTTTTTAGTTGAGAGAATCTTGTTCATCTCGTTAACATAGGTTGATGTATCAATTCCATAAGAAGTACTGGACCTGATATTATTATGCTCGTCGTAGTAATAGTATCTTCCGCCTACGATGTAGCTGCACTCCTGATGCTGAGTCATTGTGCCGTTAACCGCAAGAATGGTAAAAGACTCATCGACTGAATTTACTTTATAGTAAACAGTAGTGCCGTCAGACTTGGTCTCTTTATAGATTGTCTCACCGTCCACAACCTCTTTATCATTAAGAGCAATGATCCTGTTATATTCAGCTTCAGATGTAACCTTATAGCCGCTGAAGTTAGTGATGATGCCGGTTTCCTGTTCTTCAGGTAAAGGATGTTTTACTATTTCAATCTCATAACCGTCTGCTTCAAGGGCTGCTTGTGCTGCCTTTGCTTCATCCAATGTTTCATAGATTATATCGCTGGCATAAGCTTCACTGTGGGTTCTGGTTCCATATCCGACAGTAACCAGAGCGTAGCCGTTCTTTCTTGCCTCTTCCATTTCTGATTCTGCTGCTTCTGCTGTCTCATACTCTTTCTGAGGCTTGTATTTCTTTACCTTCTCTTCGAGGTTCTCTATAGAGCCAAGGATAAGCTCTTTTAACTCAGTATCAGCTACTGTCTTTGTAACGCCATCTTCAACATAGGTAATATCGTACTTCTCTCCGCATGAAACAGCTGGAGCTATGATAAATTTTGTGTCTTTGGCAATAGAATTCTTTGTTAAAAGATCTGTCTGCTCGCTTGTAAGTGTTGTACGGCCAAGAGAATACTCGATCCTGTTATCCAAAGCATAACTTGTATTCTCGTTTTCAAGCGCTTTCTTTATCTCATCAGGCGCATCAGTAAGAGAAACTTCCTCATCTCCTTTCAGAGCTATCACCTTTGACTCAGAAGAACCTTCTTTTGTCTCAAGAATGAACTTATCAGCGCCGCGAAGAGCCTCAGGATTCTCAATTTCTGATACACGATTTCCCTGATTATCAGTGATGTAGTATTTCTTTGTTATGCTGTCAAACTCAATACCACTGTTTTCTGTATTATTCTTTGACTGCTCCTCAACCTGGCTCTTTATCTCTTCTGCGAGCTTCTCATCAGGTGTCGTAACAACGGTAGTTGATGTAGTCTCTTTAGTATAAACGTCCTCTACGTATTCACCGGTCGTTGTAACTGTGTTTCCTTCTTCAACGACTGTTACGTTCTCTGTATCTTTTGTCAGCTCCTCAGGGCTCTTTGTAGTCTCGACAACCTTCACTTCAGTCTTTACGTTCTCAAGACTATCATCAGTGTTTTCTATAATTGCAGCAGCCTGATCCGCAACAGAATTCTGAACAGCTTCAGCTGCATTGTTATCTGATGAATCATCTTCAGGAATTCCATCACTTGCTTCTGCAGTAATTCCGTTTGCTGCAAAGACCAGAGTTCCGGTCATCAAGCAAAAGATTCCTTCCCTTATAGCCTGAGGAACATTGTTGTACAGTTTCATTTTAACGCCTCCATACCACACACATTATTTGCTAAACAACACGTTTCGAAATACATCCTAGGACATATACTATCATAAAAATAATCATATTTTGCTTTTATTTTGTTGTTTATGATTCTTTTAAGTTTTACTTTATTTTTTATTTATTTTTTAATATTTATTCGTAAATAATAAGAGCGGATCTTTCGATCCGCCCTTACCCTTATGGTGTTTGATTAGATATATGTTTGCAAGTGGTAATATTTATTCTTATTGATCATCCCTGAGCTTTTACTTTTGCATTCCTTCTTCTTACGTACTCTTCAATTGAGAGTGCTGTAATAGCTGCGAGAATGATAAGTACCCACCAAGGGAATGGAGTCTGTGTAGCAATAGGAGCTGCTGCCTTAGCTGTCTCTTCTTCTTCGATTGCTACTGCAGGCTTTGTCTCTTCTTTCTTCTCTTCCTGCTTCTTCTCTACTGCCGGAGCTGCCTTTTTCTCTTCTTCACCTTCTCCTGCCTCTACTGCTGTAGATGCTGCGCCTGATCTTGTTCTTGTTGCTCCGAGAACTGCCTGCTGAGGTGCTGGTGCTGCAGGAGCGGGTGTTACTGCTATAGGTGCTACAGGAATGTAATCTGTTGTGTCGCTAGGTGTTGTATCGCCTGTAGGCTCGCCTGAAGGTCCGGGTGTAGGTGTAGGAGTAGGAATACGATAATCAAATCCCTCATCAAGTGCTGCAAGAGCCCTGTCTGCCTCATACTGTGCTATGCCTGCATTGAATGCTGCCCATCTGTATGCGAATTCTGCTCCCTCGAGCTGTAATACTGCGTTGTAATAATTCTTTTTAACTTCAGTAAGCGCTACGTAAGATGCCTTCTCAATTGCCTCGAGATTCTTAAGTGCCTTAGCTGCTACTATAACTGCTTTATGAGCTTCCTTAACAGCATCAAGCTTATTTGCTGCATTTGTATATGCGCTCTCAGCAGCTTCTGCATCCTGGAATTTCTGCGCCAGATCATCTTCAAGTTTTCCGGGCTTATCGATTGCCTCATTGAGTCCGTTTACAACAGTCTGTGCAGCATCTTTTGAAATAAAGCCCTTTGTATCAAGATAATATGTACGCTCTTTGTAATAATCAGCTGTCTTTGTTACCAGTCTTGTTGCTTCATATGGTTCTCTGACCTTTTCTGCGAGTACCATTTCCCATCTATTGTTTTTGTAAACATACTTGTAATAAACGTTACCGTAATAATGCCAGAATCCACTACCGTCTACCTCTTCTCCGGTATTTGCATCACGGAACACATCTTTGTAAGCTGTATAAGACTCTTCCTTCAACTCATTTATAGCAAGCCAGTGTACTGAATCATGTTCATTCCAGCCGTGTCCAACTGTATATGTTTCCGGATCAATTGAGTAGCCAAAGAACTTTGTTACTGTCTCACCGTTTAGTTCGTAAGTTACCTTGTATCCACCCTCTACTGCCTCAAGAGCATAATTCTTAATACCTTCATCAAAAAGCTTATATCCTATGAGTGACTGTGCAAGCTGATCATCAGCTGAATTGATCAAATTCTGGTGATAGTCATCGTGCCAACCATTATTATTGTTAAATGTTGTAATCTCTTCAGCTCTTACTGCATTTACTGCCTCAATAAGTGCTGCTTTGTCCAGATTTGCAATAGCATCATCGAGTTTTTTCTCTGCTTCTTCTTTATCTGTTACTGCCTGATCATAAATGCCCTTTGCATCATCATAATCTTTTTTCTTGCCGTCATAGTCGTCCTTAGCATCTTCTTCTGCATCTTTTGCACTTTCAAGAGCTGCCTTAGCTTCTACTATAGCTGTTCTTACTTCAGCTTTTCCATAACTGCCCCAGAGTTCAAATGGCATATCCGGATTATAAAACCGGCTATCAAGTCCATACTTTCTTACGATCCTGTCGTACTCTTCCTCAGCTTCCTGTCTAGCCTGTACTGCATCAGCATAAGCTTCTGCTGCTGCCCGGAAATCTGTATCAGCCTGATCCTTAGCATCTTCTGCTGCTTCTACTTTTCCTTTAAGCTCTTCTACAACTGCTGCTGCATCTTCTGCTGCTGCCTGAGCCTGTGCTGCAATACCGGTTGCCTGCGCCTTAGCCTGCTCAGCCTCTGCCTGAGTCTCGTAAGGCTCTTCTGACATCTGCACAACCTGGTTTGCATCCTGATGTGCTTCGTATGCATCCATTCCGGTTTCAATTATTGCCGGTAATGAATCTGCTGCTGCATCTGCTGCTGCCTGCTCGAAAGCTCCTTCGCTTTCCTTAGCTGTCTCAACTGCAGCCTTATAATTTGCATCTGCTTCTGCAATAGCAGGGTCGTTTAATGTTTCATTATAAGCAGTTATTGTATCGTCAATCTTTTCAAGTGCTTTTTCTGTATTCTCAAGATGTGTATCTGTAGGCTCCTGAGCTATAATAACAGGCTCATCTGCTACAGGTTCTTCAGAAGGTAATGCGGCTTCAACCTTCTCTTCTGCATTTACAACTGCTGCAACAACCGGTTCGTTGTAATCATCTTCAGCAAAAACTGCTATTGGCTGAAGTAATAACGTCGCGCTTAAACCAAGTGCTAATAATTTTACCATCCTTGTGTTCTTCATATGCATCCCTCACTTTTCATTCAAACCAAACACCGCTACCTCTAAATTGTGTTCATTCTGTGAACTCTGTATGCATATAATATCAAGGTGGTAATCATATCACTTATCATAAACTACCTGTATTTTGTTGTTTAACCCTTTGTTTATGAGTTATTTATATTCAGTTTATATTTATAAATTTCCTCCCGTATAAAACATAACTTTCATTATCCAGACAAGTAAAACAAACACAAGCACAGGAACTATGCAGGCTGTGACGATCATAACCGCTAAAGACTCAGTCAGATCGCTGATAAAGGTTGTAACCTTGTCGATGGTGTTAGTCGTGATGGTTGTTATATCTCCGATTATCCCACTGTCCGAATCTCCCGAAATATCCAGGTTGTTATACTCCTCAATAGTCTGCGCCACAGTATCCTCCTGGGTTTGATAAATCTTATCAGAGAGCATCGTGCTGGCCGGAACAATGAGGTAAATTATAACCCCGATAATGGCAAGCTTACCTGCCAGGGATAAGAATCTCTTATTTCCACTTATGATCACCGCCGCAACAATGATAAGTGCAAGAGGTATCAGCACGGAGAACGTGATATAACCTGAGATGGTAATAAGAAACTTCTCCAGATACAGTGCGCTTAGTATTATAAGAAAATACTTGGCAAGCTCTGCCAGCTCGGTTGCAAGAGGCGTACATAAATCTCCGGGAAGTACTGAGAGCGTTGCTGATGCACCTGCTGCTCCACCTGAAAGAGTCATTACCGCGCTTATCTTATTCTCTGTTTTTTCTATAGTAGAGGTATGATTCACAGGATCCGCTGCCCAGGGTGCTATTATGGTAAAAGAAATTACGGCTGCCAAAAGAACTACTGCCACAAGCGCAAATTTTTTAAGACTCATAGGGGTTACTCCTTTGCTCAAACTCTATAGTATAGTTTTCAGTCCCGGGCATATTTACAATGAAATTCCTTATAAGCTCTTTTGCCTGCTCATTGGACCTCTCAAGTATTCCACTATCTAAGGCCTTTCTCTCTGCAGTTTCTTCAAAATCTGCCATGGACATGTTGTAATCTTCTAAGTTAATGGGATTCCATAAAGACTCTTTTTCCGAATATATCTTAAAGCTGTCCATATCGATGTCGGTGGCCTGAAGTTCAGAGTAGGGGATCTCAACAGTAAGGGTCTTAGTCTCTTCATCCTTGGAGACTGTGACCTTTCCAAAATCGATTCCTGCTGTAACCTTGCCATCATAGCTGTAGGTAAATCCGGATTCCGAATTGATCAAATTAAGAATTTTCTTTTCTTTGGTATATGTTTCAACCTGAGTGAAGTAATACTCCTGGGTTACAAGAACGCCCATGTTCTCAAGACCATCTTCAATGGTCTCGACATTCACGGTGACAATTACCTTCTCCTCTTTGGGAGCAAGGGACGGAGTCTTGTAGTCGACAGACTGTTTGCCCGCCATATCACTGCGGAACCTGACTACAAGAATGATGGCGACAATAAATGCAAGTGCGATAACTGAAATATAAAATACATCTTTGGGATTCTTTATATTCTTCATAATTATGCCCCCGTAAATTTAAATATATCCCCGTAGAGCTAAGCTCTGCGGGGATACTATTATTATATCTCATCCTATATGAAAATGCTGAATTTCTTCCTGTTGCCCTTTTGACATCTTCATGGCTTCGTCCATGAGCTTGATCAGTTCGAGAGCGCTTCTGAATTTCTCTTTTCTGTTCTCTTCAGCCCACACGACCTCACCCTGCCAGGTTTCATTGCAACAGTGCTCTATTTTTACTACGAAGGTTCCATTACTGTAACCGTTGTTTTGTGATTTTGGATTCATAAACACTCCTCGCAAATTATACTGTCATTTATTATTGTATGAATCCCCCCATCATAAGAACCATCATATTATTAAGAATTTTTGAAGAATTTTCAAAATTCTTATAAAATTGCAAATATCATAGAGCTTTTATAGCTTTTTTAGGACATTTCTCCACACATGTTCCGCAATGTGTACACTTCTCCTGATCTATATGAGCTACATTGTTCTCAACAGTGATAGCTCCTGCAGGACAGTTCTTTTCACAGATGTGACATGCGATACATCCGATACCACAGTACTGGTTAACCAGTTTACCCATATCCTGAGATTTGCAGGATACAGCGCAGGTAGCGTCATACGGAATAAGATCAATAAGATGACGAGGACAAATATCTATACACTTGCCACAGGCCTTACATTCTTCCTTATCAACTACCGCTACACCGTTTACCACATGGATGGCATCAAACTGACATACAGATACGCAGCTTCCGCCGCCAAGGCATCCGTAGGTACAAGTCTTGGATCCGCCACCCGGAAGCTGAGTCTGAAGTCTGCAATCAGCTTCTCCGTTGTACTCGTACTGGCTCTTTGCCTTTTCACAGTCACCCTGACAGTGAACATATGCAACCATCCTGGTGGAATCTCCGGCCTCAACGCCCATGATTCCTGAGATTATCTCAGCTACCGGAGCGCCACCAACCGGACACTGATTAACTGCTGCTTCTCCCTTGGCTATTGCTGCTGCACATCCCGAACATCCCGGAAATCCGCAGCCACCACAGTTATTGCCCGGAAGAGCTTCAAGTATTGCAGCTTCTTTTTCATCTACATCAACATGCAGCTTAAGGTCTGCCACGCCCAGGATCAATCCGATTATGATTCCGGCACCGGCAACTACCAAAGTTGCTATGATTATTCCTGTTACCATAGTCTTATCTCCTTGTTTTATTTAAGAGCACTGAATCCTGTAAACGCTATTGCCATAAGTCCTGATGTAAGAAGAACAAGGGGCATTCCCTTGAAAGGAGCGGGAATATCGTTGTACTCCATCTTCTCACGAAGGCCTGCAAGAATAACGATTGCGATCGTGAATCCTACTGCAGTTGCAAATCCGCAAACCACACTCTGAAGGATTGTGTATCCATCAGTTACGTTGTTGAGTGCCACACCGAGAACTGCGCAGTTGGTTGTAATAAGAGGAAGGTATACACCAAGTGCCTGATACAAAGAAACTACGTATTTCTTGAGGATCATCTCAACAAACTGAACGAGCATCGCAATAACAAGGATGAATACGATGGTCTTAAGGTATGAAATATCCAGTGGTGCAAGTATGAACTTATAGATAATGCTGCAAACCAGTGAAGCCATGGTGATTACGAAAATACACGCTGCTCCCATTCCAAGAGCTGTGTCTGTTTTCTTGGAAACACCAAGGAAAGGACAAAGTCCGAGGAACTGGCTAAGTACTACGTTATTAACAAGTGAAGCTGTGATCATGAGCCCCACAAGACTTAAGATAGATTCTGCCATTATCCTTTAGCCTCCTTTCCAGCTGACTTTTCGGCCATTATCTTGTCTGCTGCAGCTTCTTCAGCTGATGAGCAGCATCCCTGGCCAAACTTCGATGTGTCTTTTCCCTTAGCAGCCATGTTCATCTTGATCTTGTTCATGATAGCAATAAGGAATGCAAGAACAAAGAATGCTCCGGCCTGCTGGATAAAGATACTTACAGGCTGATACTGTGAAAGGAAAGCTCCTACTGCTCCGGGAACCACTGTTCCCTCGCCAAGGATCTGAACATCAAATGCTGTTCCGGCACCGATGAACTCTCTCACAAGACCGATACAGGTGATGGCACAGGTAAATCCGATACCCATACCGATTCCATCAAAGAATGCAGGAATAATACCGTTCTTGCTGGCGTATGCTTCCGCTCTTCCAAAGATGATACAGTTAACAACGATAAGAGGTATATAAACTCCAAGCGCTGCGTTAAGAGCAGGAACATAAGCTTTCATAAGAAGCTCAACCAGTGTTACGAAGGAAGCTATAACAACGATGAAGGAAGGAATTCTGACTGTTGAAGGAATTGTCTTCCTAAGTGCTGAAATAACTGCGTTACTAAGTGCAAGTACAAAGGTAGTTGCAAGTCCCATACCAATACCGTTTATGGCTGATGATGTAACAGCCAGTGTGGGACACATACCAATCATAAGGACCAGTGTAGGGTTCTCAACAACAAGTCCGTTAAAAAATCTCTCGGCAGGAGTGTTCTGTTTAAAGCCTAAAGCGCCTTTTTTTGCTTCCATGCTTATCACTGTCCTCCTTTCAATACATTTTCAAAATATGAAACTGCCGCGTTTACACCGTTTGTAACAGCTCTTGATGTAATTGTGGCACCTGAGATAGCCTCGATCTGCGAATTTGCATCAGTTACCTGACCGCTTTTTGCAACTGTAAGTGCAGAAGCTGCCTTGTCTACAAACTGCGGAACAAGAACCTTCTCAGCATTCATTCCAAGTCCGGGTGTCTCAGCGATCTTGATAATAGAGATACCGTTTATAGAGGACTCATTTGTGATACCAACTGTATAGGTGATGAAATCACCATAGCCCTTGGACTTAACCTGGATAACATATCCAAGACCGTTTCCGGAAGCGTCCTTAGCCTCTTTTACACTCTCGATCGTTACTCCCGCAAAGTCTGTAGCAATCTGTGCTGCTGCAGCTTCATCAAGAGCTACATCCTCGAAGGTCTGTGCAGAAGCGAATACCGACTGATTAGCCTTATCCTGTGCAAGCTTCTCCTGGTAAGCGATAGGGTCTTTTGTAACCTGATATACAAGGCCAAGAAGAACACCTGCAACTAATGTGATAGCAAAAAGGATAAGCGCATTTTTGATCATTGATTTTGTATCATTCATGCTTTTTTCGCCTCCTTCTTTGCTGTTTTCTTAATACCGAAGGCTCTCGGAATTGTGTACTTCTCGATAAGCGGAACTAAGAGGTTAGAGATAACGATCGCAAAGGAAACACCCTCTGCATTAGCTCCGAGTATACGGAATATACCTGTGAGAAGTCCTAAAATCACACCGTAGATAACCTTTCCCTTAGGAGTGATAGGGCATGTTACATAGTCGGTAGCCATGAAGAATGCACCGAGCATAAGACCGCCACCTGCAAGGTGTGCAGCCAGATATGCGAAGTTAAAGCCATATCCGCCAAAGAGAACTACGAACAGTGAAAATGTAATGATATAGGTAAATGGAATCACATAATCAATGACACCGACTGCAAAGAGAATCATGGCGCCGATCACGATGCAGAGCATTGATGTCTCGCCGATGGTTCCTGCTGTCTTACCGATGATCATATCCATAACAACGGGCTCAACACCGTTCTTGAGATTCTGAAGAGGTGTTGCTCCTGTGTATGTATCTGTGATGAAATTGGTCATAATTGCAGGGAAGGATATAACAAGGAAGCACCTTCCGCCAAGAGCCGGGTTCATGAAATTCTGTCCAAGTCCGCCGAAGATCTGCTTAACCATAATGATGGCAAAAGCACTTCCCAGGATCGGGATCCACCACGGCACAGTGGATGGAAGATTAAGGCCCAGCAAAAGACCTGTTACAACAGCTGAAAAGTCTCCGATAGTGATGGGCTTTTTCAGCGCTTTCTCATATAGGAATTCCGCAAGTACTGCGGATCCAACAGATAACAAAATGATAATAAGTGCATTCAGTCCGAAGTTATAAATACCAAAGCCGGTAGTAGGAAGAAGTGCTATAACTACCCACATCATGATATTGGATGTGGTTGTCTTACTTCTAACATGCGGATTGGATGACACTCTTCTTAAATCGCTCATTCAAATGTCCCCCTTACTTCTTTCTCTTGCCGAGCTGGATCTTTCTCATACCCTTGATCAGCTGAGTGAGCTGACGTCTAGCAGGACAGATATATGAGCAGCATCCGCACTCGCAGCATTCCATTCCGTACATATCAAGGAATGCCTTCTCATTGTTATGTTCTACCGCATCCGCAAGATTCTTGGGAACAAGACGCTCAGGACATACTTCTACGCAGCGTGCGCAGTTGATACATGCTGAAGGCTCCATTGCTGCGACCTCATCCTTGGTAAGGCAGGTCAGAGCTGAAGCTGTCTTGGTGGTAGGAACATCAAGATCAAAGATGGCAAATCCCATCATGGGACCACCGGAGATGATCTTGGCAGGCTCAGTCTTAAAGCCGCCTGCGTCCTCTAAAAGTTCGCGATAGTTTGTTCCAATCCTTACTTTATAGTTCTGGGGCTCTGCAACAGCATCACCTGTGATGGTTACAATCCTCTCCATGAGAGGTCTGCCCTCTTTAACCGCTCTGCATACTGCGCAGAGAGTATCAACGTTATCAACAATACATCCGGCATCAGCGGGAAGCATCGAAGAATTGATCTCTCTTCCTGTGCAGGCATAAATAAGCATACGCTCAGCACCTTCAGGGTACTTGGTCTTAACAGCTTTTACGCTTATCTTATCCTCATCTTTAGTTAATTCTTTGAATTTGGCGATTGCATCGGGCTTGTTATCCTCAATTGCAAGAATACCTCTTGCATTAGGGAAGATACTTACAGCAATCTTAAGACCCTCTAAAAGAAGCTCGGGCTCCTCGATCATCCTTCTGTAGTCAGATGTAAGATAAGGCTCACACTCTGAGCAGTTAGCGATGACATAGTCGATCTTGTCCGGCTCTTTTGGAGCAAATTTGACAGCAGTTGGGAATCCTGCGCCTCCCATTCCGACAACGCCTGCTGCTCTAACAGCATCGATCTTGTCCTGAGGAGTCATCTCCTCGTAGGGCTTTGCCGGTTTAAACTCCACTTCTTCATATTTACCATCGTTCTCGACGATGATACTGTTGCACATAGCACCGGTTGCCAGTCTTCTTGGTTCGATTGCCTTAACAGTTCCGGATACGGTTGCAAAGATCGGTGCAGAAACAAAACCACCGGCCTCGGCAATCATCTGACCTGTAAGAACATGGTCTCCAACAGCAACAACGGGCTTAGCAGGTGCGCCAATGTGCTGGGATACAGGATACACCAGATCCCCTTTTGGCATTACTGATTTGATGGGTTTGTCCTTAGAAAGCTCTTTACCTTCATAAGGGTGGATTCCCCCCGTAAAAGTACCTCTTGCCATTTCCTACCTTCCTCCGATTTTAGAAATCTTATCTCAAAGAATTTGAGATGATATACACTTATTTATTATACTCGCTTTTGTCTAAAAAATTATGATTAATCTCAACTTTTTTAGTTATTCTTTTGTCAATAAATGCCCAATATATAAGCAATTACATGGCATGCGTAAAGACTCATCGCAAACCTGCTCTTCTTCATGTTTTCATTCAGATCAAAGAAGAAACTCTTGTCCTCATAATCCCTTTTAAAGAACGGTGCAAAGACAAGATCCCACTCCATAAGATATTGTCCCTGTTTTTTGGTGTAGCAGTTTTCAGGCTTTGCCTTTTCCCTGAAATCCTTGTCAACAAAGGTCGCAAGACTCTTATGGATCGCCATGTCCTCCTGTGGCAGATAATAGTAATCCTTGTAATTCGAATAGAAGTACTTAAGTTCCATCTCATAAAGCGGAACTCTTAAGGTTGCTTCTCGCCCTGATGTCTTAAAAAAACATCCGTCTACGTTTCCTGAAATGGATGTCGGAAGTTCAATCGGAAGCACAAGTTTCATAAACACTTCCATCTTTTCCATTCTGTCCAGGTCTTTATATTTATTGGCCTGTACCTTAACAGCCTTTACAGGAAGGTCAGCTGTTATGTAGTCCTGCTCATTTATCTCCTCATCGGTCCTTACCGATACCTTGGGAAGATTATCAAACATCTTGAAGAACCTGCCATAAAGAAGGATGGGTGCCATCCTCATCATTCCCTTTACGTCTTCAAAATTATGAAGAAGAAGGAGCTGCAGAAGATCTGAACTCTTACTCTCCTCGTAGTCCTTGTACACGGCTATGAGCTTTCCTCCGTCGTACTCATCCTCTCTGTCGATCTTAAGGAACCTCTCAATAGTCTTCTGTTTGCAATCGGGAAGTCCGAGCTGTTTTTTATAAGGCTTAACCCATTTGTACAGATCAAAGGATTCAAGCCGCCCAAAAGGGTCTGTCAGCTTATGTTCCTCGTATTTACTCTGCAGGAACGGAATATCAAATCTGTCCCCATTAAAGTGCACTACCTTGGTAAAAGACCTTGAGAAGTCCGAAAACTCTGATAAGACCTTTTCTTCCTCCTGTGCATTCTCGCCAAAGAACTGCCTTATTACCCACTTTCCGTTTTCCCAAAAACCGGTACCGATCATGTAAAGGTCCGAATTTCTAGGTGAAAGACCTGTTGTCTCAATGTCAATAAAAAGAATGCCCTCTTTGTCACATCCTGCAATTTCAGGCAGCATCTCAAGAGCATCACTATTTATTCCCTCAATTATTTCACTGGTTTTCTTCATATACTCTCCCGCTTTCTAAATCCCCTACAGTATCTATGATACCACAAAAAAGACACCTCTTTGTGGTAAAAGAGGTGTCTGAATATCATGTTTTCTAAACTTATGTCATGGGTTTCTCGTAGTAGAAGGAGTTCTTCCTTACAAATCCGATATCCTTGTAGTTAACGATCTGCTCGGTACTTCCGATGAAGAGAATTCCGCCGGGCTTAAGGTTAGCAAAGTACTTTCTGAAGATATCGTCCTTAGCTTCTTCGGTGAAGTAGATAAGAACGTTTCTGCATACGATCAGGTGGCAATCCTTTGGATAAGGATCACGGAGAAGGTCAGCCTGTTTAAAGGTAACCCTTGATGTGATCTCACTTGAAACCTTCATCTTGCCATCGGGTGTCTCTGTG
>JAEEGH010009429.1_pt1 | contig 22785 bp, 22 predicted proteins | sample 9134181 | NCBI WGS metagenome assembly JAEEGH01 (sample SAMN16246544, study PRJNA631951) | gut metagenome | biome: gut microbiome; feature: rumen; material: DP-attached | host: Bos | place: Iran: Karaj | collected 2018-10
ACACTGAGAGCGGTGGTCAGCTGATGTTCTCTCGCGGTGAGGCCAAGCCCCAGCCCGCTTATATCCAGACACTTCAGGAAGACCAGTACAACCGTTTGTTCCGTATCTTCAGAAAACACAAGGACGTCATCAAGAACGTCACCTTCTGGAATCTCAGCGACAAGGACTCATGGCTCGGTGTGAACAACCACCCACTGCCTTTCGACGAGAACTTTAAGGCTAAGCGCTCACTCGCCGTGATCCGCGACTTCGACGCGAAGATGGACAACTACGTGCCCAAGGACGACTGGGTAGCCAACCCCATGAACCAGCCCGGACAGCAGTATCCGCAGGTGAACAGCGAGGGATTTGCCCGCTTCCGTGTAGAGGCACCCGATGCCAAGTCAGTCATCGTCAGCCTCGGCTTAGGCGGACGTGGCGGCACCGTACTCCGCAAGGATAAGGACGGCGTATGGGTAGGCACCACAGAAGGTCCGATGGATCCCGGCTTCCACTACTATCACCTCACCATCGACGGTGGCGTGTTCAACGATCCTGGCACCCACAACTACTTCGGCTCATGCCGCTGGGAGAGCGGTATCGAGATTCCCGCTCCTGATCAGGACTTCTATGCAGAGCGCACCGACATTCCTCATGGCAACATGCAGAAGGTGCTCTTCTACTCCAAGAGCCTGGGCAAGATGCAGGAGGCAACCGTTTACCTGCCTAACGGCTACGGCAAGGTGGTAAAGGGCAAGCAGGAGCGCTATCCCGTGCTCTATCTGCAGCATGGCTGGGGTGAGAACGAGACCAGCTGGCCCGTACAGGGTAAGGCAGGCCTCATCATGGACAACCTGATTGCCGACGGCAAGATCAAGCCCTTCATCATCGTGATGGCCTACGGTCTCACCAACGACATCAAGTTCGGCACCATCGGCCAGTTCACCGCCAAGGAGTTTGAGACTGTACTCGTCGATGAGCTCGTGCCCTTCATCGACAAGAACTTCCTGACCAAAGCCGACAAGTGGAACCGCGCGATGGCAGGACTGTCAATGGGTGGTATGGAGACCAAACTCATCACCCTGCGTCGTCCTGAGGTCTTCGGCTACTGGGGACTGCTCTCAGGCGGTATGTACATGCCTGAGGACATCAAGGATCCCAAGTGCGTGAAATACATCTTCGAAGGCTGTGGTGACAAGGAGAATCCCGACGGCATCAACAAGAGCGTAGAGGCGCTGAAGGCTGCTGGCTTCAATGCCGAGGGTCTGATCTCCGAGGGCACCGCCCACGAATTCCTCACCTGGCGTCGTTGTCTGCAGAAGATGGCCCAGAGCCTCTTCAAGTAAGATATCCCCTATCCTAACTAAAACCTCCTATTGGGCACTATCCCAATAGGAGGTTTTATTTACTTAATGTGTCTTGTTCACGTTGCGAATCTTCTCCAGCATAGCAGCGCGCCAGGCGTCGTCGCCAGGAATTTGGATACGGCTGTTACCCGTGGCCGAAAAGGTGAAGATGACCGTTCCGTCGTCATTGAGCTCCACGGTGCCGCGATCACTCAGCATGAAGAGGTCGTCGCCCTCCACGGCGTTGATGACGGTCAACGGGTCCCACATCATCTGACCGGTGTTGCAGTTGCAGGTCATATAGACTTGCTTGATAGGGTGATAGTCAGTCCATGAGACATCGCTGACGACCTGCTCAGGCAGATACTCGATGCCGTTGCCCGTCTCCATGGGGTCGAAGATGATATCGACGTCGGAGGGCCAGAGGCGGAAGAATGTCTTGGCAAAGCCGATGCCCTGAAGGAAGTTAAAGTCAGGCTCGGCAGACAGGCCGAAGGAGCCGCCCTGAATGTAGAGGCACTTCACCTTGCGTCGTACCAGCTCCACACCCGACAGCGGGGAATAGGCATCGCCTACGGACTCCAGCAACTGAGCGAGGCAGACAGTGAAGCCGACGGAACAGATGCTCACCGAGTGGTCGGGCTGCGCAGCGAGCAGACGGCGGTAGAGTTGCCAGCCGTCGGGCAGCGCCGAGTAGTCGTCGATGCTGCGGGCGAACATAGGTTTGTCGTCGCCTTTCGTATAGGTAGGCAGAGCCTTATAGTCAATCCATACTTTAGGATTCTTGATGCCGTTACGGACGAGGCCGATGGGCAGATTACCGTTATTAAAATACGTGTTCATCACGTCGGCACAGGCGGCACAGTCTTCGCCCTCGCGGTCAACCACCACCCCGAGCAGCTTGCACTTACCTTGCTTTTGGTAGTAATAGAGCATCTCCAAGGAGAAGAGGTCGTCCGTGGAGGAACCGATGTCAGTGTCGAAGATGACCAAGGGAACGCCATCATACTTTTGGGGATATACAGAATTATCGTCGTTAGTACACGATACCAGACCTAACACCATCGTCAGGACGAGCATCCAAAAAAATATCATTGTCTTTTTCATTACCTTATCTTTTAATCATCTACTTACTCTTTGTTATACAGCTTTTATGATGCAAAGATAAAACAAACAATCCATTCCGCCAAACTTCTGGGCAAAAAAACAATTTTACGACACGACCAGCCCCTATTCCCATACTCTGTCGCAATACGTCCCTCCTGTCGCAACAACTCCGACAAGAATCTGGCTAATTTCTTGGAATCAGCCCAAAATCACCGTACCTTTGCATCAGTAAAAGTTCATACGTTAATAGTTTTCTTTTTGCATAAATTTGTTTTTGGTTATTTGGTTATTTATAATCGCATACGGGGTTCGCAGTGATGCGAGCCCCTTTGCTATTATAAGAGGATTTTCATTTGCTCTCTCTTTGGAATGCGATTAGAATATGAAAAACGATAGTAATTATATATAATTAACAATTTACATTTGAAGTCTTGTTTTAATTTGTTTATCTTTGTATTCGATTCAATATCTACAAGGATTACAATTTTAATTAATATATAAGCAAGATGGGATCAGCATTTATTAGTATTAGATACTTTTTCAACAAAATTAATTCGGTTAGGCTCCTCCTTTCCTTATTTTTCGTTTTTTTTAACTTCAATATTATTGCCCAGGATTTGATAGACACGAAGATTGCAGTCAATAATGTAATAGACGAAAAGACTTTTGTTTTGATATTTTGCAATGAAAATTATAAATACGAGCAGCCAGTTCCATATGCTCTGAATGATGGAGATATCTTCAGACAATATTGTGAGAAGACCCTAGGTATTGCTGCCGAAAACATCAAATATCAGCCCGATGCTTCCCTTAACGACATGCGCATACAACTCTCGTTATTGGAGAAGAAGGTAAATGCATTTGATGGTGAAGCTAGAGCTATCGTTTATTATAGTGGTCACGGGATGCCGTCGGACGATGACAAGACTGCCTATTTACTTCCTATTGACGGTAATAGTGCCATTCCCATGAGCGGCTTAAGTATCGCCGACCTTTATAAGCAGCTGGGAGAGATGAAATCACGTCAGACCATGGTTTTCCTTGATGCATGTTTTAGTGGAGCCCGTCGTGATGGTCAAATGTTAGCGTCTTCGAGGGGTGTTGCTATCAAAGTGAAAGATACGCCAGTGACAGGTAACATGGTTGTTTTTTCAGCAGCTCAAGGTAATGAGACAGCATATCCATACAAAGAGAAGCATCATGGATTGTTTACTTATTTTGTTTTGAAACAGTTGCATCAATATGGTGGCCATATTACATTAGGTGAGTTGAGTGACTATGTAACAAAACAGGTAAGCCGTACGTCTATAGTTAAAAACGAAAAGAGTCAAACTCCCTCAATCATAGCATCTAATTCTGTAAAAGATTGGCGTAACTGGATTTTTGCTGAAAAAGCAGCTAATCAAGAAGATGTAGTTTCAAATAAGGAGGTGATAAATACAATTCCTGTTAAGGCGATGAACAAACCTCCTTTGTCGAAAGATACTTTCTTTCCCAATCCTATGAATAAGCCTGGGCAAAAGTATCCACAGGTCAATTCTGAAGGTTATGCCCGCTTTCGTATCGAAGCACCCGATGCCAAATCAGTCATTGTCAGCCTCGGCTTAGGCGGACGTGGCGGCACCACACTCCGCAAGGATAAGGACGGCGTATGGGTAGGCACCACAGAAGGTCCGATGGATCCAGGTTTCCACTATTATCACCTCACCATCGACGGTGAAGTAGTGAACGATCCTGGCACCAACAACTACTTCGGCTCATGCCGTTGGGAGAGCGGTATCGAGATCCCAGCTCCCGATCAGGACTTTTACGCTTATCGCGATAATATCTCTCATGGTAAGATTCAGGAAGTAAAATTTTACTCCAACAGTCAGGGTAAGATGCAGACCGCTATGGTCTATCTGCCACCTACCTACGGCCAGTCCATCAAAGGTAAGAAGGAGCGTTTCCCCGTGCTCTATCTGCAGCATGGTTGGGGTGAGAACGAGACCAGCTGGCCCGTACAGGGTAAGGCAGGCCTCATCATGGACAATCTGATTGCCGACGGTAAGATCAAGCCCTTCATCATCGTGATGGCCTACGGTCTCACCAACGACATCAAGTTCGGCACCATCGGTCAGTTCACTGCCAAGGAGTTTGAAACCCTGCTCGTGGATGAGCTCGTGCCCTTCATCGACAAGAACTTCCTCACCAAGGCCGACAAGTGGAACCGTGCGATGGCTGGTCTTTCAATGGGTGGTATGGAGACCAAGCTCATCACCCTGCGTCGTCCTGAGGCCTTCGGCTACTGGGGTCTGTTGAGCGGCGGCACCTATATGCCCGAGGACATCAAGGATCCGAAAGCTGTGAAATATATTTTTGAGGGATGTGGTTCAAAGGAGAATCCCGCTGGTATAAACAAAAGTGTCAATTCTTTGAAGGCTGCAGGCTACAATGCTGAGGCTTATATATCCGAAGGCACAGCCCACGAGTTCCTCACCTGGCGCCGCTGCCTCGAAAAGATGGCCCAGAGCCTCTTCAAGTAAGAAACTGACTCCAATCTACAATAAACCTCCTACTGGGCATTATCCCAATAGGAGGTTCTACTTATTTTGCCAGTATGAAACCAGACTTCCGTCGGTTATCCTTCGGCTTCACGGCGAAGTGAATCCAATGGCTGCCAGCCTTATTGCGCTCGATAAAGAGCTCATCATAATCCCGCTGGGTGCCATCGGAAATATCCAGCAGGATCGAGGCGTAGCGGATGGCTTGCTCAAAGCCCGACACATGGATATCAACGGCGCATCCTGTCAGGTGGTTGCTGGTGGCACTCCCACCAGCCCTCTTATTTACCTCCGGCGACCGATACCCCGAATTAATCACCAGCGGCATCTCTTTCTGGGGACACTCTTTCTGGGGACAGTCCCTAGGATAAAGGGTGTTGTAGGAATATCGCAAATCCTCAAGCCAATTCTCACAGAGATTCTTCAAATTCTCGATCGCTACCCGACTGGGGATATTCCCATCTTCCGTCTTATAATTCGTCTTGGTCAACTCCCCGAGCGTAAAGTGAGGCGATAAGCGAAGGCCATCAAGCTTGCTTGAATGGCTGAGCGCAGCCTCACTCGGCGAAGCCAAGTGCTCGGAGAGTTTAATGTCTTTATTCATACTTACTTCTGTCATATTAAAATCCTTCATGTTATGGTGTTATGTTATGCCCTTACAGCATCATCATACCCGTTTTGCGATACTTCGACTTTGAAGAGCCGTTCTCCTTGAACTGACCAGTTTTCACAGCCACCTTATCAGCAACCAGTCGGTTAGCCCTGACACGTGCAGACTCGATGGGCAACGAGAAGCACCGCATCACATCCTCGATGGTAAACTCCTCAGGCAAGCGGTTGAAGCACTCGATGGTTTTCTGGCTCCTCCGGATATTAACGCAAGCATCACGATCCTTATTCTCGAAATATGTCTCCGCCATCTTACCGAAGAAGTGACGCTGACAGGCATATTGGATATTCACGATCAACTCTGCCAGTCGCCAATCCACTTCGTCCGTCTCAAACGTTCCACACCAATAGTTGCCATCCTGCTTCATCTGATCCCAATGGCGCATCACAATGAATGGTGCAGAGAAGTTTAGACCATGATAGGCACAGCGTTTCAGTAGCATCTCATCCGCTTGGGAGTCGTTCTCCTCAGCATCGGCCATGCGACGCGCTGTCCACAGATAGAGTTCATGAACAAGACTTTTCACCGTCAGTTCACCCTTCATGCGGTCGAGTTTTTCAGCCCAGGCCTTCAGACGTTCATCGCTCTCTAAATCCACGGTCTCTTCCTCAGCCATCATCTGATATTTGGTAGCAGGCAGGGGAATACAGGTCAGGCGCGTGGCCAGTCCTGATCCGAAATTCTGCTCATTCACCATCTTCTTCAGCGCGATGGGCGTGCCCGTATAGATGTAATTCCAGATCACATAGAACTCCTGAAACACGCTGTCCACATTGGAATACGCCTGACCATCCTCCTCGTTATGGAACGCTTTGAGTTGCAGGGCTTGCTTATCGATATAAGCACCACCTTTCTGCAGCGACAGGGTATTGTCGAGTTCCGTGTCGAAAGTCAGCATGTGCAATTGCATCGGCTCACCATCCACTTCCTCCTTGGCGTTCACCATATCTTGAATAAACTGGGCATTACTCGTTCGTGCAGGGTGGATACGGACTACCACTTTCGGTTTCTTGGGTTTCTCCTTATTCGCACCTTTCGTACGCATCTGTTCACGATAGGCATTGATCGCCTCCTTGCCGATCTTGTCTGCAGCCACGATGGGCGATGCGAGCAACTTAAACAATCGCGTCGCAAAACTCTTACCACTGGCAGGATCACCGATGATCAGTGTCGAGTTGTTCAGGCGTCGCAATTCCTCAGGGCGATGGTAAAAGCGATAGGTGCACCTCGTCATCAGCGTCATCAGCAATCCACCAGCCACGAACAATGCCGCAGGATACTGGTTCTTCTTCAATCCCTTTGTGATATCCCTGATGATCGGATAATCCTCACTCAGTGCCTCAATCTGCGCCCCCCACTCCCAGAGCCAACGGCTCATGTTCGTATCCGCCAACCTATCACTGGGGCCAGGCCCCAGCGATAGGTTTTGGGCTTTCAAGATGCCCTGCATCACCTTCGAAACGCCTTTTGGCTGTTCCTTACAAGCCGACTCCACGATACTGCGCACCTCCTCTTCACTGAGGCCCAAGCGTGGCATGATTTGCAGCAGCAGAGCCTTATTGTTGTCACAGATCGCCCTCAGACTAACGGCCAATTGATAGAGTTTGACGTTTCGCTCGCCTTCCTGTGGCACCCCACCATTGCGTTTCCACCACTCCTCGATGATTTCACTATAGGGGCGCCCCTTGAAACTTAACGGTACTGACTCAGCAGCCACTTGCCCGCTCTCGACAGGCTTTTGTTCAACACGCGCAGGGGCCACAACATCAGTTTTAGTAGCACCACTATGATTAGCCCGATACTCAGGCTCGTATTTCTCAGCAAATTCCTTGTTCTCATACGTAAATAATTCCTTATCCAAATAAAGTATGTCAGATTCTTTGCAAACGTAACTCATCCTTGATGAGTCTTTGCAACACTCATCGATTGTCACATTACCAAGCTCACTCGACATAGCACGTTGGTTGTCGATCAGGTTTCCGAGGCTGGCATCCGCCTTAAACACGACCTTCAGCCCCTTCCCGCTAGGTGTGATATACACCAGCAGAATGTCATTTTTACGAGTTTTTTCAGTCCTGTCGTCCGTTGCCAAATGCCAACTCTCGAACACCTCGCGCGGATTCTCAATGTGGTCGATATCCATCACCACCAGTCCCGTCAGCCTCGTGGCAGATTGTTTTCGCCAGGCACCAGTCTTACCAGACTTCGAGGTCGTTTCGTCGAATGTCGCTTGGAAGATGAAGGCAGGCAACTTACGTTTCAACGATGCCTCGCCCGTCTCACGATACTTATCAATGTTCTCGTTCCATTGTTTTGCCCTGACGAGCGCATAAAACTGCGCTTCGTCAACGGGCAAAGTAGGATTACTAAAGTTCTTCTGATAGCAAAACATATACTAAAAGTTTTTGTGTTAGACAAATTCAATCAATTCACGGTCGATCAGGGCGTTCTTGGCATCACGGGTGTTGTCCTCCAACAATCCCATCACCTGCGCTGTTCCCACATCCTTGGGGAAACTACCGAACACCTTGATGCGTTCCACCGACTCCTTCACCCAGCCCCAGGGCAACTTCTTCACGAGCACGTCCTTTTCTCGGGATCGAGGCTGGCGGTTGTACGCCTTAAAGGTGATACGACCTGTGTTCTGATCCATATACAGAACACCCTGTACATACTTGCCACTCAACAGCAGCTTATACAACTCAATTGCGTTTAAAATAAAAATAATTTTTTTCATAATCTTGCGAATTTGTGAGTGAAGGGTGTCGGAATTTGGCCATTTTCACTTCGAAGACTTCCTCCACTTACTTCGCTCGATTAATTTAATGCTGGGGACAGACCCCAATGGTTACTTACTTTAAGAAAATCTCTTTGGTGTCTTTATGCCTGACCTTGCCCCCGCTCATGCCTGCATTTTGCAAGCCAGAAGACAATTGCCAGCGTGGACAGACAAACTTACCTCTCACCTTCAGCTGCAGCAGCCCACAGATACGAGTTCCTTCCTCATCCACTTCTCGATGTTCACACGAAGCGCACCACTTCTTCACGCAAACATGATGACCATTCATTACTGTCTCCATATCAATCCTCCGATAAACTGCCGACCTTTCTCTGTCCATACCAGACTCGATCTCAACTGACGGCGTCCATCCTCGCCATGAACGTAACGATAACGATCCTCAGTGAGTTCCAGATGCATGTACTTCCTGGAGAGTCGCCATCGACCACCCGACCAGCGGATGATGCCACGGTCTGCCAGGAATGAGTTTAAGTCGCGCCCATCCACTCCGAAGGACTTGCCAATCTCCGTTGGTGTATAACAGAATCGGCTGTAACGGTTTAACTTAGCGAGTTCATCGCCCAAAATATCGTCTGCCTCATCAAGCACTTCCTTATCACATGCCAGGAGGCGAATTTCTTGTTGTTTCATCATTTTAATTCTTTTATTTAATTGATTAATGTATATGCACATGCGCGGGTGCGCACTTGCGTTAATGATCTCCTGCTGGGGACAGACCCCAGTCTCAAATTTTTCATCGCCCGGGCCTCCCCCGAGCGGCTTGGTGTGTCAGCATGTCAAAGATCGCTTGCAACTTGTTTGCGATGCAAAAGTACAACGCAATTTTGAGCCTCACAATAGCAGTCATGCCGATTCGGAAAGCATTCGGAAAAGCCGATATACAATTCGGAAAGAACTTCGGAAAAATGGCTAAATTCCAGTCCTCATCAGGTTGAAAAAACGCTTTACGATGTTGTTTCTTCGGGTGGTCTCGTGTTCATCGCTGGTGTCACTGAAGGTCCAGTTGAAGATTGACCCACGCGCCATATCCATCATCTTCGAGATTGTAGATTCGCAAGGCAGGCCATCCAACTGCAGATCCTCTTTTAAATAAATAAGGTATGACTGTGCAGATCCGAATGTCGGCATATCGTCGAGCGAGTTCATCGCTACTTTCAGCCACGCATAGTCAAACTTCCTGGCCAGCAGCTTCTCTGCCCTTAGTTGTATGATGGCACGACGTATACGGTCTGCCATCTTACCTTCCTTGGCGATGGCTGCTTCATCCACACACACCACTTCCACCTGTGGGCACAGGCTCACCATACCCATAAACTTCTCATACACTGAGTCATCAATCTTAAGAATTACTTGTTTCATCTGTTTGCATGTTGCGAAACAGAATAGGCCTACCTGTCTCAGGTTACTAATAATGTTAATTGTTGCATTCCAAAAATGCGATGCAAAAGTAGGGCAAATAATTTTATGAAACAACAAAAATAAAAGGTATTATCAATGATGGCTGATAATACCTTATAATGGATCATCTTGGCTCATTTAGGCTGTTTCTTATGAGCTAAATTTGTAATTGAAATAAATTGATTTGAATTTTCATCTTCTGATACTGGGGATCCTTGTCATAACTGGAGCTATTGGGGTTGGTCCAGTTGTTGTATCTACGCTCTTTGATCAACCCTCTCAACTCTGGGAATTCCTTCATCACAGCCTTATGGGGGATGCGATCGGTCAACATAAGATCCAAGAGTAATCTAAAGGGGCGGGCAATCTCCTTGGCAGTCTTCACGCCCTTCACAGCCTGATGCAGGAACTGCACGATGGCCTCTTTATTCTCCGTCAGGATATACGCCAGGATATCATCCGACTTCTTGCAGATTGTGGGCCTTTTGCTCTCATTCTTCATGATCTCCTGCTTCAAATGCCGCTCCAAGGCTTCCTCATACCCAATCATGACCAGTTCCTCCTGCTTCATCTTCTGCATCTCAATGATATACGACTCTTCATAGTCAAGAAGCCAGTCGCTCTTCTCCTCCGGCTCCCAAGGCTCCAGCTTCATCTCCACGCCACTGCCTTTGAGCACATAGTTAAAGGCACTCTCCACCATTTTTGCCAGGATATCAGGATTACGAAAAGATTGGGCGTATTTTTCAAGCACCAGATAAGGTTCACTATAAAAGGCCGAATGAAGCAGGATTCTCACGAATGCAAAGTCCATGTCCTTCTTGAATTGGCCAACAGCCAGAAACGCATTGCCATTCACAGGGCTACTGATGTAATGACGTACGTATTCTTTCTCACTGTCTTTGGGATGTCTGAACTTAAACTCATGCTGCTTGTACAGATCATCTTTCATCGCCTTGGCCAACAACTCATATTGGTCAGAGTAGGAATAGTCGCCAAAAAGCGTTGGTTGCGTATTCACAAGGCGCATCTTGTAAAGTTTTGAACTGCGGAAACACTGGCTACGATGTGCACAGGTTTCCTGACCTCGGGACAACAAGTCCCCACTTAAAATCTTCTTTTTCATGTTAGTTTTTTAATTATGGTTTATTAAAATTATGATGGCAATCCATCGAAGTATCGAATTTAGCGTTGCAAAATTACATCAAAAGTGTAAGAATTACAAATAAATATCCAAAAATCTTTGGTGGTTTCAAAAATAACCCTTACTTTTGCATCGCAATTAGAAAAACTAGCATTGTATCCATAGATTTATAATAGAATATAATTTATTTCGGTTGGGGTTCGCAGTGATGCGCGCCCCTTTGCTATTATTATAGATTCGATCTCGACTACTCGTTCCTCTGATTAATCAGATTCACTACAACCTTTACCATGACATCCTTCTCCTCCGTCTTGCTCTCTGCAATCATCAGCGTTAGGGCCACGAGGGTATTATCTGCAAGGCGCTTGCTGCCATCCTCACGATAAAGGATACCATTATTATTCAGGAACCACAGGAACAATGTGGCTGCAATACGCTTGTTACCATCACTAAACGAATGGTTCTTGGTTACCAGATACAGCAGCATGGCTGCTTTTTCCTCCACACTGGGATAAAGCTCGTCACCTCCAAAGGTTTGGTAAATCTGACCTATACTACTCTTAAATGAATCGTCTTTCTCATTCCCAAACAGCGTAGAACCACCAAACTTATCGCGCAGACGCCCAATTTCTTCCATCGCATTATCGTAAGTAGCATGGAATTTCTCTTGTTTGGTGGTCTTATCAATGGTCAGACGCTCATAGTCATAATTGTCGAGTGTGTCGAGGGCATACGAATAATCTGTCACCACCTCAAAGAGAGCGTTAGTCTCATCAGTGGACAGAACAGGTTGGCTCTGAATGGTACGGCCAAGCATGCCCACTAACTGACGCAGTTCACCAATCTGTTCACTATGGATACGCTGATTGACAGCATAACCCTTTACGAGATAATCTTTTAATACCTTATTTGCCCATTGACGGAACTTAACACCTCGTTTAGAATTCACGCGATAACCAACAGAGATAATCATGTCCAAATTGAAATACGGAATGTTTCGTTTAACAGCTCTTTTTCCTTCAACCTGAACTTGTGCAATTTTTGCACAGGTTGACTCCCTATCTAATTCTTCCACTTTGTAGATGTTGTTGATGTGACGAACTATAGAAGTTCGATCCGTCTGAAACAGCTCTGCCATCTGAGCCTGTGTCAGCCACACCGTATCATTCTCTAATCGAACATCGATTTGAGTCTGTCCATCTTCCGTCTGGTAGATAACAATTTTCTGATCTTCTTTCATACCTTCTTAATTCTGCTACAAAGGTACGATTAAGCGAGCAAAAAGCCAAATTTATTTGAAGTAATTTATGATTTTGTTATCTCGACATTTATTTCCGTTCTGAACTTCCTTACATAGATGAAGTCAGTAATGGCAAACAACATGTGCTGAAAGAGTTTATGAAATTGACTGATGAGATGCAAGTCTTTTGTCAGTTCAGGATCAAGCCCCTCATTCCAATTAGGAGGTGGACAGTCCATACCAATGAATGAATCAAAAGTATAACCCTCATCTCGTGGAAACGTCAGAGTCAGTATAGAGATGCCATCAGCATATAAAGGATTTAAATCCTCATCGCAAAGCGCATACCACAAATTCTGTCTATCTTCACCCTGTATAGGATGCAAAGCGGGATAATCAACATCAAAATAACACTTAGCAGTGAGTTCCATATCTTCGCCATCACCCTCATCTATGGTGTCTATCATCTTTTCCCAGATACGATGGGCACGATCGTACATTTCACGAAGAGTCTCTCGCAATGCATCATTGAATGCGATAATATCAGGTAAAATTTCAGCCTGATGAGCAAGTAGCTCTTTGTTGATGATATTTTTACGCAGACTTAAAAGCGCATCGCCATTCAAAGCGTAATCACGTGTGTTGTTATACCCTTGGATGATTTCCTTTTCAATCATCTTAATGCTATAGTCACATAGTATGTCAATTTCAAAATCTTTTCTTTCCATACGCTAATCCCATAAATTTCTGAAATGCTTGCGGAATAAATCCAATCCTTCTTCAATAGTCTGTTCTTCTTCCTTACTGAATGATGTAATCTGCTTCAACAACTCGAACGCATCTATCATTTTCTGAATGGCCTTATTCCATTCTGTGATTCCCTTATACGCTGGACAATAACCATGCTTGTCAAGAGCCTTGAATGCTTTTAATCGAGCAGCAATCACCCCAGCCAAATAATTGTCTGTGTTCCACACCTCTTCTATAGGGTAGTCATTCTTATAACTCCAGTTCTCAGCGGAATCATCTTTCTTCTTCCTTTTCATATATAATCAATAATATTAATCCGACAAATTACGATAATACTTGCAGAACAATTCCACCCCTTGTTCAACAGTCCGTATATCTTCTTCATAAGACGGGGAATAATCCTTCACTAATTCAAAAGCATCGATCATCTTCTGAATGGTATTATTCCAATCCTCCTGATTCTCGAAATCTTCTGGCCATCCATGCTTATCGAGTGCCTTGAATGTTTTCAATCGAGGAGCTATCTCTCTTGCCAGATAGTGATAAGTACCCCAGACTTCACTTATTGGATAACTATTTATATAGTCACCAGAATCATTATATGTCTTTTTCCTTTTCATGTCTTTTTTCTATTAACGGATCTTTTGAGTTGAAAATCGCATAGTTGATGCGCACTTGTTTGCCGAGTGAAGGATCTGTTGCCAGAAGGATGTCGTAAGATTTGCAATCGCCAACAAGAAGTTTGCACATTTTTTTTTCATCTTCCGTCAACACTAGGTGCCATTCTCCTGTTGTCAAAATCATTATGATTCTGTCCATTCTGTAAATATCATATCTTTCCAGCTGTTCACAAAGATACTTAGCTCCATTTGTCTTATCATCTGCATATGATGCTATTTCTTCAGGAATAGCAAAGACATCAGAGTGAAACAATCCACATAACTGACCAATACTTATAATGTTTCTCTTGTCACCCAAAGCTGGTATTCCCATTGTAATGAAGCTGGCAATTCCCATCACACTTGCATAGTATTCTGCCATATATAGCTTTCGAAACCATCTCTTTCTTTTTATCTTATTCATAGGCCTTTCCACCCGCCAATCAGACTTCTTTACTTCACTAATAATTTCTCTTTTTTTTAATTGGGCTAACTCTCTAACAGAAGGAATACGACCACCATTGCATCGGATAATGGAGAAAGACTCTTCTGTCTGGAGCTTATGAAATTTGTACCTAAGATCCATGTCATTTATATCTAATCCGTAGTCTTCTATCTTTGGCCATTTCATAAAGCCATAGTATTTTGTAGAAATTAGACAAGATGCTGCTATTTCAGCATTTGTAGCTTTCACGTCAGGAGCGAGAATGATATCTTTTGTCAACGAGTGTTCCCATGGATCATCTTCCATCGATTCTGTATTGAGTATATACTCGGCTTTTGACCATCCCCATCTCTTCTTTGTGACATAACACACATCACTACTTGCATCGTCATGATATCTTGGTGTCATCTGACGTAACTTGTCATAATGTAACTTATACCATAACAAGTATGGTTCTAAATCAGGACGCCAACGAAGGATTTCAATTGCTGTTTCTTCGAAGGTAACACTATTCAGTAATTCTTTGAAAGTCATATTTTACATTTTTACAATTCACAATGCAAAGATACAAGAAACCTCTGCCGTTTTGGGGCAGAGGTAAGCGTTGCTATCGTTTTTTCTGATTAATCATTCCTGAGAATGCTCATAATATGCCGACATATATTCGTCTGGATAATGGGCTTTAAGATATGCTGTCTGATAAGCCAGCCATGTGTAGCAAACCGCATGAGATTTACAGTACGCATAAGGGCCAAATTTCTCCCAATCTGCCCATACCTTCTCTAGGTCCTTTGGATTATAACCATTCTTGACACCTCCTTCCATGAACTTTGGTTTCATTTCATCAATAACCACCTGTTTCTTTTTGCCCAATGCTTTACGAAGGATGTCGCTCTCTTCAGGAGTAAAGTTAGCAAGGAGACGAGACAAATGCATTATCTGTTCCTGATATATTGTGAAACCATAGGTTTCCTTTAGATATCTTTCCATACTGGGAATATCATACTTGATTTCCTCACGACCATTCTTTCTTGCTATAAATGAAGGTAGGAACTCTTCATAACCTGGTAAATAGAAGGTATACAATGCAACCAAATCACTAAATACGGTAGGATGTAGTTTATATAGATTTATACCCTTTCCTATCGAATCAAATTCAAATACTCCTTCAACATCTCCCTCTTGGAAAAGTTCGAATGTCTTTGGATCATCAATAGGGATATTGTTCAAATTAACTTCAATGCCATGAGTTTGCTTTATAAGATTAAGCGTATTCTTTAATTCTGTTAGCGCCTTTAATTTCAATAAGTCAAATTTTACCAGCCCAGTTTCTTCAACATACCATCCATCATATTGTGTACAGACAATTCCTACCCCTTTCTTTTCGGGATCATTAACGATACAAACAGGCACCCAATCACCAATATTTCCAGGGCTGACGATAAGACCACAAGCATGAATACCTGTCTTTGACACTGTGCCATCAAGTATCTTGGAATACTTTATTGTATTACTTAAAGCAGGCTCTTTTGAAGTTTCGGCTTCTTGAAATTCTGGAATATCAAGGCATAACTTTTCCATCTTATAACGCCAATGTGGATAATCATTTGGAACAGCTTTAAAAAGAGCATTCACAACATTAGGAACGTTCTCTAATTTAGCCACACTTTTCATTGTCGTTTTTGGATCCATCTTGTCAAAGGTAACAATATGGGCACAACTTTCTTTTCCATATTTATCTTCGAGGTATTTCTCTGCAAGAAATTGTCCTTCTTCGTCAAAATCTATATCGATGTCTGGTAAAATATTACGGTTCAAATTAACAAAACGCTCGAACAATAGATCATATTTCAGAGGATCTATTTGTGTAATTCCCAAACAATAGCAAACCAAACTCCCAGCAACACTAGCACGTCCTGGTCCTACCATAACTCCATAATCATTCCTCATGACATTAATAAGGTCTTGGATAATCAGAAAATATCTTGAGAAGCCTTTTGATTCTATATCCTCAAATTCAGATAGAAGTCTTTCCTCCACTTCCAAAGGCAATGGATTACCATAAATACGACTTGCACCCACCAGAGTCAGCTCTTTTAGATAGTCAGATTCAGAATCAAACCCTTCAGGAGTTGGGAACAAAGGCAGAATCTGTTCACGATCTATACTGTATATTTCGACCTTGTCAAGAATATCAATGGTGTTGGTCAATGCTTCAGGAACATCATTAAATATGGCACTCATTTCATCACGGGTTTTAAACCACTCCTGTTTGGAGTATCGAATTCTTTCAGGATCATCCAGTGCCTTTTTTGTTCCAATACATAACCATCTGTCATGAGCCTCGGCCTGTTCCTGCTCAACGAAGTGCACATTATTAGTGCATACAACCTTAATTCCATACTCTTTAGCAAGGCCAAGCAACAGATCATTTGCCTTTACCTGTTTCCTGTATATATCACGATTGGCTATAACAGCCACATCCTTCACTTCATGGCGTTGCAATTCAATATAATAGTCATCACCAAATATGCTATGATACCATTCTATGGCTTCACGTGCGCCTGAGATATTATCTTTCATTAATTTAGAAGGCACTTCGCCTGAAAGACTGCCTGAAAGAACAATTAGTCCCTCATGGTAATGTTTCAAACCCGAGCGGCTAGTACATGGTTTCTCGTCATATCCGTAGATCCATGAATCAGAAACCAGTTTAATCAGATTCTTGTAACCTTGTAGGTTCTTTGCTAACACAATAATATGATAGTTGGGTTCAACACACATCTCACAACCTAAAATGGGTTTGAATGGTTCTTCGCCATTTTCAATTCGTTTCTTGTTTTTATAACAAACCCAATCATGAAACTCCCTTATGCCAAACATGTTCCCCAAATCCGTAAGAGCCATGCCAGGCATACCATCATTGATAGCCTTGTTAACTAAATTACGAATGCGCCCTAATCCCTTATAAATCGAGTAATGGGAATGCACATGAAGATGAATAAATTCTTTTGCCATAATCTTTATTTTACTAATGGTTCTTTTGAATTAAATGTAGCATAGTCGATACGGACCTGTCTGCCTAATGAGGGATCTGTGGCCACGAGGATATCGCTTGATTTGCAATCACCAATAAGGAGCTTACACAAGCATTGTTCGTCTTCAGTCAGTTCTTGGCGCCATTCTCCAGTTGTCAGAACCACTACCATTCTGTCTAATCTGGTATTGATATCTTCCATCTCCAGCAATTCACAAAGATACTTGGCCCCATTGGTATTCTCATCAGCATACGATGTGATTGTTTCTGGACTGAACAGGTCAGACTGGAAAAGACCACACAATTGTTCAATACTCATATTGTTTCTTTCGTCACTCAAAGCCGGAATGGCCTGAACGATAAACCTGCTGATGGCTGCCATACGCTCATAATAATGTGCCATAAACTCTCTGCGAAACATCTTCTTCCTTTTAATCTTATTCATCGATGCGCTAATACACCAGAAATAATCTTTGGCCTTGTTGAACAATTCTTGTTTCTTTGATGGAGCCAACTCTTTGACGGATGGGATATAGCCACCATTTCTACGGATGACGGAGAAATACTTCTCTGCACGCACCTTATTATATACAAAGTCATCCCATCTATCTTTGTGGTATTTATCGAGTTTGAAAAATCTGAATTCTTCCTCTTGATGTTCTTTCACAAAACCATAGAATGAGGTATGCCAAATGCAACAAGCCGCAATCTCAGCATTGGTAGCCTTGACCTCAGGGGCAATGACGATTTCTTTTGTCAGTGAATGCTCCCAATAATCACCCTCCATAGGGTGAGCATCGAGAAGTGGCTCACTGTCTTCGTTCCATTTGCTCATGGAGATATGGCACACATCAGAATTTGCATCGTCATGATGCTTTGGAGTCATCAAGCGCAACATATCAAAATGAATCTTATACCATTTCAAACTACCTTCTGCATCTGGATGCATCTGCAAAAGACAAGGAGCCACCTCCTCAAATGTGACGTTGTTCAATAATTCTTTGAATGTCATAATTCCGTTCTTTTATTTCTTTTTTGTTTATGGTGCAAAGATAAAAGAAACCCCTGCCGTTTTGGGGCAGAGGTCAAAAGTAAATGAATAAAATGAGTTTTATTTCAGAGAATATTCTTTGTCACGATATGCCTTGACCTTTGCTAACAACTCGTTCATAATACGCACCATTTCGTCATTACTCGTTGACAGAGCTTTTCTTGCATGAACATGCCAATGAGATGCTGTCACATCTGTATTCCCTGGTCTGAATTCACCATCTATTGCTATTGCTATCTTTCTGGTTATTTCAGGATCATTCCTACGTGTACCTATTCTAATAATGTATTCATTATCTTCAATGAAAAAATCAATTGCAATAGTATCTTTACTATTTACATATTTTTTATTCTCATTGATTTTGGTATAATACTCATAATTCAACAATTTGCCTCTGTAAAATAAGGCGCATGAATCAGATCCACTGGGGTCTATTTTAGCTTTGAATAGTTTAAACGACTCTGTTTCCTTTAACTTTTTGCCAGCTTTTAATTTCTCTTCTAGCGTTTGGATTATCATTTTTTTCTCATCATCCTCATATTCTTGAATATCTTCCTTTCCAATCAGAATCGATTTAAAATTCATTATTGTTTCTTTACGTTCCGAATCTGACATAGACGAACATTCATCTTCATACAATTCATTATGAAACACATCAGCGATTTCAAAAAGTTGAGCAAGCATATTGTTTGCTTCATTTTCTTCCTTTTTTATGCTAAGAATAATCTTCTTGACATTATCACTAATTGTTTTTATTGCTTCTGGTTTTGTATGCATAGCAATGTAAGAAACTTGGAATTGCATTTCTATTTCCTCATCTTGAGTAATATTTTGGTCTTTAACAACATCACATAGTTTTTTCAGAAATTCTTGATAGATGCGTAACTTCTCTTCAAAAATCTTAGTTTCATGAAGTCTTTGTTTTTCTTTCTCTTTTTGTTCGGCTTCAAATAACCGTTGTTCAGATGATAGTTTCTCCTGAAATAGCCTTTGCTCTTGATAAGAATGCTCTTGGAATTCTCTATGATCCTTATTTGTTCGTTCCTGAAATTCTCTTTGATCTTTATTCGATTGTTCCTGAAATGCTCTTTGGTCTAGATCCGATTGCTTCTGGAATTCTCTTTGCTTTTCGTTCAATTCTTCCTGTTGCTTGCGCTGGAAGATCAGAAGTAGAGCCGTTATAACACCTGTTGCAGCAACACTCAACATTGCGGCTATCAATTGTTGATAGGGTTCGAAACCTTTAAATACACCCATAAAAGATGCGCTCAAAATAATGGTCAGGAATAAGATGAATATAATAATCAGTCCTAAACCAAATCCTCCTACGATTTTATTATTTGTTGCCATAATTGTTTGGTTTTATTTATCTACGATGCCAAGTGCGGCCACTATCTTTTGAGAAATACAATCCCTTAGAAGTTGTAGCCAAGATGTTTTGACCATCAGAAGCCAGTTGAATGAAAGAGCCACAAGAAGTGCTTATACAACGAGTATGCCAAGTGCGCCCATCATCTTTAGAATAGTAGATGCCTTTTGAGGTACATGCTAGGATCTCTGCTCCTAAATTAAATAAATCAACGTAAATCCCTGCATTACTGCCTAGACATCGACTATGCCAATTACGTCCACCATCTTTTGAATATTCAATGGTGTTCTTTTGAGTGTTGATGCGGATTAACTCATTTCCGCGTTGAATCATTTGTGCCATATTGATCTCATATTTACTCTTTTTGCCTTACATTTCCTTCTTGTTATAAATATCTTCAAGTTCAGATCCCAACTCGTCGATTTCTTTCAATATAGATAGGACGACAAACTGAGGTCCTTTTTTCCATTCTTCATATTTTCGGAATGGTTTTTCCCCAAGAGATGTAGCTCCCGCATTTCCATAGCCTTTTGTTTCCAAATATTTCACGATGGATTCATGATTGTTTATCGTCCTTTTAGAATAATTGTTATTAGAATCAAATTGATAATCTCTGATAAGAACGTGACCATTATGTGTGGAGGAAACCCTTACAATAAAGTGGGACGATATAACAAACCACTTATTATCTGTCCACACTTTCTTCCCAACAAACCTTTTAAATGCGTCTTCTATCATTGAATTCCAGATTTTATCTGGCTTTATTTGTTCTTTCCTATCTTTAAAAGCCTTAATAACATCCTTGAATCTATTTGATATTTCTGATTTTTCTGGCGCTACCTCTTTTTTGTATAATGAAGCGATAACTACGCCCAGCATGGTGCTTTCTTCATTTGTGTAATACTTGCTCGTGTGTGGTATTCCATAGACAGGTATACTATTAATCTCACCATACAACAATTCTTCATCATCAATTAATGGTTGGGGGGAGTTAATGAGTTTCTTCATACTATCATCTTTACCCAAACAAATAACCATTGTGGGAGTAAGAATTTGTATTAACTCCTTTGTAAGCTCAATATATTCATAATCATTTTTTATCTTGGTCAATAATTGGTTAGCTTTGGGGGTATCAAAATGATAAATATTAGAGAAGACAAATTCTTCTTCATTTTTTAGCAAATTCTCAATTCCTCCTTCCCTGAATATCTTTTTTAAACCATTCCATATATGCCAATTTACTTGGGGAGAGAAAAAAGGATTTCCTTTTAAAAACGCTTCAGGATCAATATCTTTGTAATTACCAGACGAGCCAGGATTAATTCCTAAAATTAGCACTTTTGGATTTTTGTTGATTATTGACAAATCTGATTGGGTATAATAAGACGAATCTTCCGTTTGGGCTGTACGATCGTACTTTTTTACGACTTTATCAGCCCAATCCCTAAGTTCCTTTTGAATACTCATAGTCTTTAAGTTTTATAATATATAAACGATTGACAGTCTTATCTCTTTCTCTTCCGCGGTAGCACCCCATTCATGCCATAGAACATCCATGCCAGATAAACAATCAGCGATCTTGCTAAAATATGCACCCCGATTGGAATCAATAATGGTTACTACTAATTTCTTTGATGGTTGCAGCAAATCCATATAATCATTACGTATAGTATCTATTATGCTTTGGATTTGTTCTTCCTCATTTGTACCCTTTCCTTTTATGCGAATTTCGCATATACAATCAGCCTCATAGAGATATTTCAGGTCGTAGAAATCACAAGAGACTAACCCAAATCGTTGTAATATTCCACAAACTACAGCATCTGCATTATCCCACTGATAGGGCCAAGGGCCTATGCATGCGTTGTATTCTGCAACGAGTGCTTCACGCTTTTCGGCAAAATAGTGACAAGCCTTTTCCCAGTCTTCATCAGATAGTTTACCAGAATCGTGAAGATCTCCAATAGCAATTGAATTATCGTAAATGCTTGCCTTTGGGGGTTCTTCAAGATATGAGATTGTCTTGCCTTTGTATTCTGCATAGGCGATTTCGCGTCTGGTGCTATCGCCAATATAGCCACCCACATTGATGACAAAAATCTCATCTGCCAAGTCAATCTTTGCCAGATGTTGGCGATCCAACATATCTTTAACACCCTCTGTCCAAACCACATCATCTCCTGAATGGCCAAACAAGCCCACAGATATCACTATGTTTCCATCGAGGGTCAGACGTTTCTGAGCTTCCAAGAATTCATCCTTGAAGCGAGTGCTACCACAAAGGGTTATAACCTTAAATCCATTTATCATAAGTCTTATTTATTATTTTAGGTGCAACAAAGATACAACTTTATTTTGAAACAGAGGCTCTATTAACAATCTTTTTAGGTTCTCTGTATGTCATTTCCCAGAAAAGACCTGCAGCCAACTCCACTTCGCTGATTTCTACATCATCATCTACTTTCACTTCCATGCCTAGCACTTCTATCATGTCTTCCTGACCAGCGACTGTGTATCGAAAACCTTTTTTGCCTCGAATAGAGCAGTTCATATCAATGAAAGGGCATGTCCACTCCCATCTTGATGCCAAACGGATATACCAATCCGTGGACTTTGTTTCGCACTCGTTTGCCCAATAGTTATAAATACCCCTGCAAACTTCAATAAATTCAGCAGACATTGAATGTTTGCTATTCACTTCGAAGAGGTGATTTAAATGAGGGATCACGCTCTCGAAATCATACTTTCTAAATAATTCTAATACTGTCATCATTCTCATTACTTTTAAAAACCTATTTTTCTTGTTACTTTTGTTTCAAGGCGCTCTTTGTCGCAGTAGGACATGAGGCTCTCGATGTTGTTCGTCTTGTCGCCATAAAGGATATTACTGATGGCGTAATGACGGGCGATGTTCTCAATCTGGCCTCCACTAAAATCGTATCTGTCAGCCAATGTTTTAATGTCATCATCAGAGAGAGTTGGAATCATCTCATGCCAGATGTGCATGCGAGCCTCCAGGGTGGGCTTCTCGAACTTGATTTTATAGAGGAATCGACGCTCGAAAGCCTTATCCATGTTCTGAGCTAGGTTCGTGGTGGCAATCATAATACCATCAAGGTTTTCCATTTCCTGAAGGATGATGTTTTGGATGGAGTTCTCCATTTTATTGACTGCTGATTCTGCTCCCTCCATACGTTTATTGATAATGGCATCTGCCTCATTAAATAGCAAAATAGGTGTCGTTGTA
>JAEEGH010009430.1_pt1 | contig 22783 bp, 14 predicted proteins | sample 9134181 | NCBI WGS metagenome assembly JAEEGH01 (sample SAMN16246544, study PRJNA631951) | gut metagenome | biome: gut microbiome; feature: rumen; material: DP-attached | host: Bos | place: Iran: Karaj | collected 2018-10
GCTATTGCCCTGCTGATGTGTGTGTTCTGCTGGCCCCTGCTGATGATGGGCCCCGCTGCTTATTATCCCGCTGTTGCCGAGGGTGATGTCATCCATCACATTGCCGAGGTGATCGAACACCATTTGGGCGACGCCGCAGGCACGCTCTTCTTCCTGATGGGTGCCATGACCATCGTTGAGATTGTCGATTCCAACGGTGGTTTCAACTTCGTGCGCGACACCATGAAGACCCGTTCCAAACGGAAACTCATGTGGCGCGTCGCCTTTATGACCTTCTTCCTTTCAGCCATCCTCGACAACCTGACGACGTCGATTGTGATGATTATGGTGCTCCGCAAGCTTGTCCAGAGCCGTGGCGACCGTCTCATCTACGCTGCGCTGGTGGTCATTTCGGCCAACTCCGGAGGTGCCTTCTCACCTATCGGCGACGTGACTACCATCATGCTTTGGATCAAGGGTGTCATCACGACTCAGGGCGTCATCACCGAGATATTCATCCCCTCGCTCGTCTCGATGCTCGTGCCGGCCTTCATCCTGCAGTATCAGCTCAGCGGCAAGTTCGACAAGGAGAACAACCTGCCCAAGGCCGATGTGAGCCAGTTCACGAAGGCCCAGCGTGACATTATTTTCTGGTTGGGCGTGGGCGGTCTCTGCTTCGTGCCCATCTTCAAGACCATCACCCATCTGCCCCCGTTCATGGGCATCCTGCTCGTTTTAGGCGTACTTTGGACGGTCACGGAGATCTTCCATTACAACACGGCTGAGGATGACACGATGGCCAAGCGTGTGAGTGATCTGCTGTCGAAGATCGACCTCGGCACCATCATGTTCTTCCTCGGCATCCTCATGGCCGTTGCCGTGCTTCAGGAGGTGGGTGTGCTGGCCATGCTCGGGCAGACGCTCGACGCCACCTTCGAGGGCAATCACTACCTCGTGACGGGCATCATCGGTGTGCTCTCGTCTATTGTCGACAATGTACCGCTCGTGGCTGGTTGCATGGGTATGTATCCTGTCCAGGCTGCCGGTGACCTGGCCGTCGACGGCATCTTCTGGCAGCTGCTGGCTTATTGCGCCGGTGTGGGCGGCTCCATGCTCATCATCGGCTCTGCTGCCGGTGTGGTCGTCATGGGCCTTGAGAAGATCACCTTCGGCTGGTATATGAAGCGCATCACCTGGGTGGCCTTCGCAGGCTACCTCGCCGGTATCTTCATCTATTGGCTGGAGCGCACATTCATCCTCGGATAAACATTATAACAATTAACATTATAACATTAAGGATGTTCGCATAGTGAAATCGGAGATAGGTAAGTATATAGTATAATTATTATATTATTATATATTATATATATTATACATATATTAACATTCAGCTCCGTCTGATTTCTGGTTGAGCAATATGCAAGTGGCTTAATGTTATAATGTTATATGTTATAAAGTTATTTTTGCAGGCAGCAAAGACAGACATTAAAGGCATGAAACTCTCGGTTTCAAGCCTTTAATGTTGGTGTGTCGTAGCCGGGGAGGTTGATGATCTTGCGCTCGCAGGGGATCCAGAACCAGAAGGAGGAGCCGTGGCCCTCGCCTTCGGAGGTGACGCCGATATGGCCGTTGCAGCGCTCAACGATGTTCTGGCAGATGGAGAGTCCGAGGCCGGTACCCTGCACGAAGTCGTTCAGTTTGACGAAGCGCTCGAAGACGCTCGCCTGCTTGTCCTTGGGGATGCCGGCGCCGGTGTCGAGGCAGTAGAAGGTCAGTCCTTCGGCCTCTCCGCTGCCGTCGAACTTCGCACGACGCTCCCAATGGTAGCCCACCTTGATGAAACCCTGATGGGTGTATTTGACGGCGTTGGTGACGAAATTGGTGAGCACCTGCTGCACACGGCCTTTGTCGAGCACGGTGGGGCACGTGGGGTAGGGGTTGTCCTTGACGAACTCCACGCCTGGCTCCTGCACACGCTGGGCGAGCGTCTGGCAGATGTCGTCGAAGACGGACGAGACATCGCACTCTTCGGGCTTGATGGCCAGCGCCTGACCCATGGACGAGGCTTCGAGGATATCGTTGATGAGGCGCATGAGCATGTCGCAGTTGTTGCGGATGATGCGGATGAACTCCATGCGCTCCTCCTTGGTGTCGATGACGGGCAACAGGTCTGAGAAGCCTACGATGGCGTTCAGCGGCGTGCGTATCTCGTGGGTCATGTTGGCCAGGAAGGCACTCTTCATGCGTCCTGAGTCCTCGGCACGGCTGGTCTCGCGCTTCAGCCGCTCCTGGGCATCCATGAGGAACGTGATGTTTCTCGCGATGCCGAAATAGCTCGTTAGCTTGCCGGCCTTGTCGAGGTTGGGAATACCGCTGATGGCATACCATACGGGGTGCTTCTCCAACGGTGTGTAGCGGTAGTGGTGGATGGCATCGTAGGGCTGTCGTGACCCGATGCAGGCCCTGATGTTTGTCAGTGCCTGTTCCTTGCTCTCCATATCGATGCCTTCGAAGAACTCTTCGAGGGTCTCGCTGAACTCATTCTTACGTGAGGAGTGAGTGTATGTGATCTGACCGCTCTCAGGATAATAGTTCCAGATGAACATCTGGCTGTTGTCGAGCAGGTACTGCAGACGGCTCTCGTATTCGTTGATGGCTGCGTTGGTCTTCTCCATTTCCTTGTTGTGGTGCAGCTGTTCAAGGTAGATGTTGCGCTCGTCGGTGACTTCTCGGGCGGTGGTCACATAGTATTTCACCTTGTTGTTGTCGTCGCAAATGGGCTTGATGCGCAGCTCAATATATTTGTCAATGCCGAGCTGGGGGAATACAGCATGCTGACAGACGTGGAACTCCTCGCGGCTGCCGCACAGGTACTGGTCTTTGACGAGAGCCGTATCGAAAATCTTGGTCTTGAAGAGCCAAGCCTCGGCCTCCTCATTGACCTCGCAGAGCTTGCGCATGTTGTCGTTCATATCGATGAGGTTGCCCTCGCTGTCGTAGAATGCCATGGCGATGATGTTGGTCTCAAAGATCTTCATGTATTTTGCGCTGAGCTCGCTGTTGATGCGCTCGTCTTCGATCTGCTGGGTAATATCACGGGCGGTGTTGGTGATATAACGAGGTTTGAAGTCCACATATTCAAGGCTTGCCAGTCCGCTGAGCCAGATCCAGTTTGGATCTTTCAGCGAACCGATGTTCAGGCGTTTGGTGTAGCGCGCCTGCTGGAGTTCTCCAGAGATCAGCAAATCGACTTTCTTCTGGAAGTCTTCCTGGTCGCTCTTGTCGATGCGGGGCAAGAAGACTTCCCTTACCAGCTCACCTTCGGGCAGCAGATTGCCGTGGATGTTGTGGATCTGGCCTGAGACGACGTCGATGGTGAACACGTAGTATTTTCCCATGTTCAGTGCCTGTTCCATCATCTGGTTCAGGTCTTCCGTCTTTCGCACGGCCTGGCGCACACGGTCACGCACCAGACGGGCCATGAGCAGGCCGATGATGACGGCGACGATGGCTCCGGCGAGCACGATGAGGGCTACGGGTGAGGTGTCGTCGTGCTGACGTTCGGGATGGAACCACTTGTCGCGCAGTTTCTCAAGGTCGCCGCCCTGTTCCAGACGGGCGTATTCATCGTCGATGGCGTCGATGAGTTCCTTGTCGTAGCCCACGATGCGTATCTCGCCGTCAGGAATGTCGATAGAGCCTGTGATCAATGTGTCGATGGCCAGTTCCTTCTTCTTCCAGTTCAATGGCCCCTCGCCCCAGATGAAATAGTTGTAGCGCCCCTCGCTGATGCCTGCCAGGGCTTCCTTGGGCGAGCAATAGATGATGGGAACGTCCAAATGGCGCTCGTCCACGATGCGGTTGGCAGCGTAGTCGTCGAGTTTGAGCACGAGCGTGTCTTCGGGGGTGAAGTCGGCGAGTGCCGTCACCTTCCTGGCTCCTGCGGAAGAGACGATCTGCACCTTGTAGTAATTCAGGATATTGGTCGAGCGGATGTAGGGCCTTCCGTGGAAACGGTAGGAGGGGTCGATGACCAGGTCTGCATCGCGGCGTTCGAAGGTCTGCGCAGCCTCGCTCCACTCGCGGAGAATGATGCGGTAGGGAATGTCAAGTTTCTTGAAGATCGTCTGCAGTAGCTCCACATTGTAGCCGGCAGGTTCGCCCTGATCGTTACTATATTCGTATGGCGGGAAATCCCAGTCACTGGCGATGATCACCGGATTCTCCTTTGTATAGCTATAGTCAATCTGGGCAGAGGCTGGAAAGGTGAAAAGGTGAAAAAGCGAAAGGGTGAAAAGTATCGGCAGATACTTTCTCCACTTTTGCACCTTATTATATGTATGATATATCTTTTCTTTCATAATTTCTACGTCCTTTCTATTTCAAGTGCCTTGCAGGGGATGGAGAACCAGACGGTGGTGCCTTTGCCCACTTCGGACTTGATGTTGATGGTGCCGTTGAGCCGTTTGATGAGCTCGTGACAGATGGCGAGTCCGAGACCGGCTCCTTCGTTGGCTCCTGTCACGAAACGCTCGAAGATGTTGCCCAAGGATGACTCAGGTATACCGCAGCCGGTATCCTCGACGGAGACGATGAGGTTGTTGCCCAGATAGTCGAAGCGCACATTGACGGAACCCTTTTCCGTATGTTGCACGGCGTTGGTGACGATCTTGTCGATGATGATGCCCACATTTGAGCTGTCAACCTCGAGGATCAGCTTGTTGAAGAGGCCGCTGACGGTATATTCGACGCCGGGCTTCTGCATGGGTGCCCAGACAGACTCGCACCATTGGGTGATGGTCTTTGAGAAGTCGGTGATGCGCTTGTTGAACTCAATCATCTCTGCATCGAGTCTGGATATGAACAGGATGTCGTTGATAAGTTTGAGCAGCTTGGCGGAGTTTTCCTTGATTTCCTGAATGAACACCACTTCGTCTTCCTGGCTGTGCTCCATCTGGAAAAGCTCTGCGAAACCTACCACCGTGTTGAGCGGTGTGCGGATTTCGAAGCTCATATTGTGGAGGAACGCATTCTTCACTACCTCTACCTCCTGGGCTCGCAGCGTCTCTGCCGCCAGCTTCTCCTCGATGGTCTTGATCTCACTGATGTCACGACACATGCCGAAGTATTCCTTAATCTCCCCATGGCTGTTATACGTGGGAATGAAATGCAGTTGCAGGTGCAATCGTCCACCTCCGCCCCGTTTGCGCAGGGTGGTCTTGATGTCTGCATGGATGGGCTTGGTGGCCAGGCTATCCATACTCTTGATGATGTTCAGCGCACGGCGCCGTGAACTGTCATCAACGTAAGTGAGGGCTTGCGTCTGTGTCAGCGTGAACTGCACATTGTTTGAGTCGCTGTAAACGGTCAGCGTATGCGTCTCAGGATTGTAGCGCGCCATACGGATGCCGCCCACGCTCATCACGTAGTCGATGTTACGGATGTAGTTGTTGATCTCGTCGTTGCTTTCCTGCAACTCGCGGGCGTTCTGCTTAATCTGACGATAAGACATGGCCACCTCAGTCACATCACGGCCGGTACCGTAGATGTTCAGCAGCTTACCCTGGCTGTCGCGCACGGGTACTAATTTCAGTTCGTAGAACAGCTGCGAACGTCTCAGATGTTGTTGCAGTGAGCGTTGGTCTTCGGAAGAGGGATAGATCTGAGTGATGTGCAGTGGCTGGAACGTGTCGAGGTCGATATGGTCCACGCCTAAGACGCTTGTCAGATGGATGTGCTCCTTCATCAGGTCCTTTCGGTTCATGTGGATTCCGTTGAGGGCCTTGTCGTTCATATCAATGATGTAGCCATCGGCATCGTACACCACCATGTCGATCATGGCAGAGTTGAAGACGGCCTGGTAGCGCATCATATTGTCTTGTATGTGCAGCTGCCGCATCCGCTCGTTAGTGATATCGACCCTTGTGCCGAGAATGTCCGTAGGCCTGCCATTGCGGTCACGGCGCAGCACGCCGATGTCAACGTTGTAGTCACGCTCAACGAAGTGACTGTTCTTTTGTTCCCTGATTTTCAGCGTGATGTTGGCTGAATCCTTCCTTTGATTGGAGATGTCGGAGAGAACCTCGCGAAGGGTGTCAAAATCGTTCTGGTTGTAGCGGTTCACCAGTTCATGCAGATGGCGTGTCTGTTGCGTCTTGCCAAACTCGTCAAGGAATTCCACCGTCTGGGCCATCACGTGATAGACCCATAGGCCGATCTCACTGGAACTGAGCACGAGCGACAGACGGTCATTGCTCTGGCGGATTTCACGGGTCATCTGGTGCTCACGGACACGGTAGAAGGTGTAGTAGGCGAGGAAGATCAGAGCCAAGGCTGCCAATACGGCTGCGATGTTCCACACCCATGCAGGGATGCCTGAATCGGCATGCTCGGGATAGAACCACTTGTTGCGGATGCCTTCCAACTGGTCATCGACACGCAGTTCGGTATAGACGCTGTCTATCTGGTCGAGCAGGCGACGGTTCTTAGACATGAACTTGTATTCGCCGGCAGGGATGTCGATGGGGTTGATAACCAGATTGTCGGTCTTGTATTTCCGCATGAGCCATTTCAGCGACATGGTGTTCCAGATGATGACACCTTGTTCGTCGGAGCGCAGTTTCTGGATGGCTTCCTTCATATCGTCGTAGGCCTTGATGTCTTTCGTCCAGCCCTCATCCATAATCATATGGTGGCTGAAACTGCCTTCGTGGACGATTACCTGATGGCCTTTCAGATCCTTGCCCGTTCGCAGTACCACATTGGATGACTGCGGTGACACTACACTATGGGTGAACAGCTGGATGATGGTGTTGCTGTAGAGGGAGTTGCCTCTGGAGAACGAGGCATCCATACGGAGCATGAGGTCAGACTTGCCGCTCTTCAGGTCGGCTTGTGCCTCGAGGGTGGGCTTCAGCTTGACGATGTAGGGGATGTTGAGCCTCTTGAAGATCATCTTCAGCAGGTCGATGTTGTAACCGTCAGGCTCGCCGTTCTCGTTGAGGAACACGTAGGGCCACAAGTCCCAGGCATCCTCATAGACCAGCGGGTGCTCGTCGGTGAACACCCTGATGGAGTCTTTCGTCTGGGCCGAGGCAGGAAAGGTGAAAAGGTGAAAAAGTGAAAGGGTGAAAAGTATCGGCAGATACTTCATCCACTTTTGCACCTTATTATATAAATATATCTTTTTGTTCATCATCTTTTTCTTTCACTTTTCACTTTTTCACCTTTTCTCGCATGGAATGCGAATCCAGAATGTCGATCCGTGGCCTTCACCTTCCGACTCGACACCAAGCTCACCATGGCAGGCGTCAGCGATGGCCTTACAGATGGAGAGACCGAGGCCCGTGCCTTGGACGAAATCGTTGAGCTTGACGAAACGCTCGAAGATCTTAGCCTGATGCTCTTTGGGAATGCCTGCACCAGTATCTTCGCAATAGATATACAAATCTCCTGACTCCTCATACCTGTACCCCACCTTGATATGTCCCTCGTGGGTATATTTCACGGCATTGGTGACGAAGTTGGTGATGACCTGATGGATACGGGCGTCGTCGAGAACGGTGACGAAACTGTCGTAAGGGTTCTCCTTGATGAATTCCACGCTTGGCTCCTGTACACGCTGCTTCAGTGATTCGCAGATGTCGTCGAAACTCTTGGCAAAGTCCACTTCTGCAGGCTCGATACGGATGCCGCTGGTGTCGAGCGACGAGATGGCAAGGATATCGTTGATCAGTCGCATAAGCATGTCGCAGTTGTTCATGATGACATGGATGATCTCTTGTTTCTCCTCTTGGGTGGAGAGCATGGGCAGCACGTCTGAGAAACCGACGATGGAGTTTAGCGGCGTACGTATCTCGTGGGTCATATTGGCCATGAACACCGACTTCAGACGTCCCGAATCATTGGCCCGTTCTGTTTCCTGCTTCAGCCGTTCCTGCTTCTCGATGAGGTCGTTGACGTTTCGTACGATACCGTATGTGCCCAGCATCTCACCGTTTTCGTCGAAGTAGGGCACGCTGTCGATGAAGTTCCACTGCATCTCGTTGCCTTCATGGAAGAGCGGGTGCATTTTCGTGAGATTAGTGCGCTGCACGCTGAAGTAGGTATCGTAATCCACCAGCCCCTGACGGAAAGGACTGTCAACGAAGTGCTCTATCAACTCGTCGAAACTCATTGTGTTGACTTCGGTAGTCATTCCTTTATAGAAGGTACAGGTGCGCTCGGCCCTTGAACAGCGGAAGAAGCGCATGTTACAGGTATCCATCAGATACTGGATCTCGTTCTCGTATTGCTGGATGGCCTCGTTGGCCACACGGATGTCGTGGCTGTTCTTCTTGTTCTGCAGATAGAGCTCACGTTCCTGGGTGACATCACGGATAGAGAAGGTGATGCAGTAGAGTTCGTCGTCGTCTTTGTAGATGGGGTGTACACGCATCTCGGTGTAGCAGTTGACGCCACGCTCGATGATGATACTCTTGGTACAGAAATAGAGTTCTTCCACGTGACGGTTGTTCAGCAGGTCGCGGAAGGTCGGCATGTCGTACAGAGAATTTTCGTAGTAGTAAGGATCCTTTTCCGACTGGAAGTTCAGAATCTCACGCATCTTCTTGTTGGTCGTGAGCAGACGACCGTCCTTGTCATAGAATGCCAATCCCGTGAGTGACTGCTCAAAGATACGGCGATACTTGTTGGCCATCTCCTGTTCTTCTTTCTCCAAGAGGATCTGTTCCGTACGGTCTGTCAGTGTACAGAAGATGTGGATGGGTCGGATGCCTGCTGCATTGGCATACTCGGCAATGCCCTGGTCTTCCATATAGCGCCACTGGCCAAGCCTCTTCTCGCCGCTTATGTCCCAACGGAAGATACACTCGTCCGTCTCTTTTTCCCCCATTGCCAGGCGTTTGATGAACTCCCTGTAGATATGACGGTCGTCAGGATGAATCAACTCAAAACTCTCTTCATAGTCCATGCCGTCGTCAGGCAGGAGATGGCCATGAATGTTGATGGCATGCTGCTGACGGATATCAAGCATCAGCACGTAGTTCTTACCCATATCGAGGGTGTGCTGCATAATGGCTGAGGTCTCTTTGATTTTGTCAACCCCTTGACGGATGCGCAACAGACTGATGCGGTTGACGGCCCAGGCTATCACGAAGGCAATGAAAATGACGACAACCATCAGCACTGATGAGACATCGAGTGGGATGGCGGCTAGTATATGGATATGTGATAATAGTATGGTCATGTTCGTGTAGCCTGATTAAACAATAATCTCTGTCTTTTTCTCCATAGCGGTCATCTCGCAGGGGATGATGACGTAGGTTGCCGAGCCCTTGCCTTCCTCGGACTGGACCTCTATTGTACCGCCCATCTGCTCGACCAACTCTTTGATGATGGCCATGTCAAGACCAGTGCCCTCACGCTGGTTGTTCTCGTCTCTGACGAAACGGTCGAACACGTGCGGCAGCTCTTTTGCACTCATGCCCTTGCCGGTATCCTCGATGGTGATGTTCAATTCACCGTGACGGTAGTCGTATTTGGCGCGGATGGTGCCTGCCTTTGTGACACGGGCAGCATTGACACAGAGTTTCTGGATCACCTCTCCTACGTTCTGTTCGTCGATCTTGACCATTAGGCGGTTATAGGGATTCTCCACCTGGATCTTCACATCAGGATTCAGAGCACTCAATCCCATGTAGCAGTAGCCTTCGAAGAGTGTGGCGAAGTCCGTTTCCTGATAGTTGAATTCCACCATCTTCGCATCAAGGCGGGAGATGTAAAGGATATCGTTGACAAGGGCCAGCAGTTCATTGGTGTTGCGCTTGATCTCATCAGAGAACACGGGCTCATCCTCCACGTCGTGAGGCCCGTTGAAGAGTTCTGCGAATCCGATGACGGCATTGAGGGGCGTACGGATCTCATAACTCATGTTCAACAGGAAGGTGTTCTTCAGTTCTTCCGTCTCCTGAGCTTTCTTGGTCTCCTTGATCAGCTGGCGCTCCGTGTAAACCATCTCCGTGTCATTGCGCAGCATGCCGAAGTAATGGCTGATGCGGCCGTCTTTGCCCTCTACAGGCACCATGTTGAATGTGAGGAAGATGTTGCGGCCCTGCTCGTCGTGGAAACGGGTCTGTACGGTAGCCATGAAATTGCCTGGAGTGCGATGGTCCATCCGGAGCAACAGTCCACGGGCCTTTCGCTGGTCTGATGGTGCCAGCAGTGAGGCACAGCGGATTTGCGAGAGACTGTATTGCACCTGATTCAGGTCGCTGAAGATCTTCAGTTCGTGATTGTCAGGGTGGTAGTTGACAAGTCGCACACCGCTCACTTTCAGTGAGTAGTTGATGTTGTTGATATAATTCTGGATGTCCTTGGTGCGTTTTTCGAGCAGCAGGGCGTCCTGTTGCTGACGGTGATGCGAATCGACCATATCCGTGATGTCACGCCCGGCGGCAATGATGCCAAGCAGTTTCCTGTCATTGTCGCGGATGACAGACACGGCACACTCATAGTAGAACTTGCCTTTGATGGTCACTTCCGGTATCCGTTCGTCTTCACGTTTCGTGTGGTCGATATCGGTGATCGACGACATCTGCAGGTTTTCTATATGGTCGAAGTCGAGATCCCTGTATGATGGGATGTCGGTAATCTTCACCTTTCGCTTCATCAAGGCTTCACGGCTGTCGACGCCAAAGGTTTCGCAGGCCTTGTCGTTGATGTCTGTCATGTAACCGTCCGCACCGTAATAGATCATATCGACCAGCGATGAATTGAAAACGGTGTGATAGCGCAGGGCCAGGTTGCGGGCTTTCTCCTTCCTCATTCTGTTGTCCGTGATGTCACGCTGGGAGCCTAACAGGATTTTAGCCTTGCCTTTCTTGTCGCGCTGCAAGATAGTCAGGTTGACCTTGTAGATGCGGGGGGCGGATCCGTCTTCAGGCTTGCTGCCTCTGATCACGATGGGCTCGGGATCCTTATTGCTGTCGGCCAGAGTGGTGACAGCCTTGTGCAATTGGGTGAACTCGTTACTGTCGAAGAACTGCGAGAAGTCGATGGGCACATAGGTCTTCTCTTCTTCTCCCTTGATCGACAATAAGGTGTAGAGATGTTTGGTGACATCGTAGGTCCATACCTGTGTTTTGTTCGAGGTAAGTACCAGTCCCAATTGTGTGTTTAGTTGCTGTGCCTGAGCACTCACTTCCCGTTGGCGGAAATAGAACAAACGATTGGAGAAAATCATCACAAACACGCTGATCATCAGTGCGGCCACGAAATAAGCCGAGAGATGGTGCGTGTCAGCAATCGTCTCCATATTCTCTTTCTGGGCAAACACCGTGAGGCTGATGGTTAGGAGCGTCGCGACGGCCAGAAGTCTTTGTCTGTTACTACTGCTCATCAGGTTTCAGGTAGTTACAGTTGGCAAAGATAGGGAATTTTAGTTAAATAACAAAATAAAAGTACAAAAAAAACGCAAATCACCCTGTTTTTAGGATGATTTGCGCCTTAATCGGGAGAAAATCGTGCTTTAAAGCGGGTATTCGTCGAAAGCGTAGAGTACCGTTGAGAGGTAGCGTTCGCCAGTATCAGGCAACAGGGCTACGATCTTCTTTCCCTTATTTTCCGGACGCTTGGCAATCACTGAGGCACCAAAGGCAGCTGCTCCAGACGAGATGCCCACCAACAGTCCTTCCTTCTGGGCCAGTTCACGACCAGTGCGGATAGCGTCATCGTTCTCGATATCAAGTACTTCGTCGATGAGATTGCCATCGTAAGTCTTGGGAACGAAGCCAGCACCAATACCCTGAATTTTATGGGGACCACTCGGACCGCCGTTGAGGACGGGTGATGACTTGGGCTCTACGGCGATGATCTTCACATTCGGATTCTTCTCCTTCAGGTACTTGGCCACACCAGAGACCGTGCCACCAGTGCCTACGCCTGCTACGAAGATGTCAATCTCGCCATCAGTCTGCTGCCAGAGCTCAGGGCCTGTAGTGGCATAGTGCTTGGCGGGGTTGGCAGGATTCTCGAACTGTTGCAGGATGATGCTGCCGGGAATGCTGTCGCGCAGTTGCTCTGCAGCCTTGATGGCACCAGGCATACCATCCTTGCCACTTGTCAGTCTTACCTCAGCACCATAAGCCTTCACAAGGTTACGACGCTCTACACTCATCGTTTCAGGCATCGTCAGGATGAGCTTGTAGCCCTTGACAGCACTGACGAGTGCCAGTCCTACGCCTGTGTTTCCACTCGTCGGTTCGATGATGGTGGCACCGGGCTTCAGCAGTCCTTTCTGTTCTGCGTCTTCTATCATCGCCAAGGCGATGCGGTCTTTTACACTGCCGCCAGGATTGAAGAATTCCACCTTGGCGATAATCGGAGTCTCAAGTCCCTTGGCCTCTGAGAACTTGGTGAGTTCCAGCAGAGGGGTGTTGCCGATAAGCTCGGTCAGCTGTTTTGCAATCTTTGCCATAATCTTTCTTTTTAAATGTTTGTTGTTTAATGTTTCTGGGTGCAAAGGTACGGCGATTTCAGGGGTTACGAAATCCCACACGTGGGCTATTCCGCATACCACAAATATGGTATTCTGCCCCTTTTTACCCCTACACCTTATTTATATATAGGGGTGAAAAGTGAAAAAATAGACAAAATGTTTGGCGGTTTCAAGGAAAATACGTACTTTTGTCAACAGAAAGCTAAAACTTAAAGTATATGATTGACGTTAAAGAAACTTTGAAGAAAAGTGAGGAGCGCATGGAGATGGCTGCCATGTTCCTCGAAGATGAGTTGAACCGCATCCGTGCAGGCCGTGCTAACGTGGCCATCCTCGATGGTGTGCGAGTGGAGTCTTATGGCTCGAAAGTGCCTTTGAACCAAGTGGCTAACGTGAGTGTTCCTGATCCTCGTACCATCGCTATCAAGCCTTGGGACCGTAAGGAGATCCGTAACATTGAGAAGGCTATTATGGATTCCGACGTGGGCATCACCCCAGAGAACAATGGTGAGGTGATCCGCCTGAACATCCCCATTCCTACTGAGGAGCGTCGTCGCGATCTTACTAAGCAGTGTGCCAAGATTGCAGAGAAGGCCAAGGTAGAGGTGCGCAACGTGCGTGGCGACATCAAGGACAAGCTGAAGAAGGCCATCAAGGACGGACTCTCTGAGGACAATGAGAAGGATGCCGAGTTGGAACTCCAGAAGATTCACGACAAGTACATCAAGAAGATCGACGATCTCCTGGCTGCGAAGAACAAGGAAATCATGACCGTGTAATCTCTTCCCCTCCTGAGTTCTTTGCAGAGCAAAGCGGTAAAGCCGAGCGAGGAGGGGGGCCCGTCAGGGCGGGGTGGTCTGAACAATATGAAGGGTCTTGTGATAAAAAACACAGGCAGCTGGTACACCGTCCAGACAGACGATGGCCAGCTGCTTGACTGTAAAGTGAAAGGAAACTTCCGCTTGCGAGGCATACGGAGCACGAATCCTGTGGCTGTAGGTGATCGTGTCTGTGTCTCGGAGGGGAACTTCATCACAGAGATTGAGGATCGCCGCAACTATATCATCAGGAAGAGCATCAACCTTTCTAAACAGAGTCATATCATTGCCGCCAATGTTGATCAGGTGTTGCTTGTCGTTACAGTCAACCGTCCTCAGACGAACACTACATTCATTGATCGCTTTCTCGCTTCGGCTGAGGCTTACAGAGTGCCAGTGGTGCTGATATTCAATAAGACAGATTTGCTTGACGACGACGAAAAACACTATCAGCAGATGTTGATCCATCTCTATGAGACAGTTGGCTATGAGTGTCGCGCCATCTCTGCAGAAACGGGGGACGGCATTGATGAGCTTTTGCCAATGCTGCAAGGGAAGATAACGCTATTAAGCGGCAATAGCGGGGTGGGGAAGTCCACTATCATCAATCGCCTCGTGCCAGGCGTCAACCTGCGTACAGCGGAGATCTCTGATGCCCATCAGATGGGACAGCACACCACCACATTCTCAGAAATGATCCCCTTGAGTGAGGGATGGCTGATTGACACCCCAGGCATCAAAGGCTTCGGCACGTTCGATATGGAGCCCGAAGAACTCACTTCATATTTTAAGGAAATCTTCCGTTTCTCCAAAGACTGTCGCTTTTCCAATTGCACTCACACCCATGAGCCTGGCTGCGCCGTTCTTCAGGCTTTGGAGAATCATTACATTGCCCAAAGCCGCTATCAGAGCTATCTGTCCATGCTCAATGACAAGGACGATAGTAAATACCGCGAAGCTTATTGAGTTTTGATGACTTTCTTCCCTCCGACGATATAGATGCCGCGTGGCAGGCCCTCCAGCGAAGTGCTGCCCGAGCGAATAACTCGACCATAGAGGTCGTAGACATTGTAAGGCTTAATGGCTGGGGGAGTACGGTCAACGTTGATGATACCATTTGCAACGTTATAGCAGATCGGCTCAATAACAAGTCTGCTGCAAGCGGGCATTTCCATATTCAGATCGGTGCCCATATATTCTTGGCTGGTAGTTGAGCCACCATTAGTCTGCTGAATCCACCAACCAATCAGTTCCATGCCTTCTTTTGGCTTTGCATCAAGTCTTATTCTGTGATTGGGGTAGAATTTCCCGTCAAAACGACCTTCAGACAAGTTCACGTCATTAAATGATAGATTTTCCAAAGGGCTTGTCTGTAAATTTGTATTAATCTCAAGAGGTATTGGATCTCCAACTTTATAGAAACTGCTAATTTGTTTGTAGAACTCCTCAGTGCGATGAGCTACCCACTCGTTGACATGCTTCATCTCTTTATCATAATCTGGATATCTACTGATTCTCATCCGATGGTAGGGGTATTCAAATTTTATTTTCTCATACATGGGATCCCAGACTTTATGGATGCCTTTTTCGTTGAGAAAGTCGCCCATGTAAATGGCACTGCGTTCAATGAACAAATCTTTGAAATCGGGATCTTCCATCAAATAGCGGAAAATGATCGTAAATTCAGGGCTATTAACTCCCCAACTCCATGTAGAGTCATAACTAGGATCATAGAACCATCTGAAGATATTATATGTATATGATATATTATACATTCCAAGTGAGTAGTCGACATCTTTTGCAATCCAACGCCATTTGCCGTCTTCTGTTCTTGGTCGCCACATAATTACGTTGTTTCCAGGAAAGTCTAAGTTGTTGTGGTATAGATCCATAATCATCAAGTTGATGAACTCCTTGCAGTCCATCCATTGCTCATATTCTGCTAGCGTATGACCGCGTTGGTTGTAAAAAGCTTTAAATTTGTTGAAATTCTCAAAATCACCTTCTTTTAAACCATCCCAGTTTTCAATTAAGTCAATGTCTTCAAGTCCATTATAGTTAGTATATACATTATCTCCATTATCACGTTCTCGGATATTGAGCATACTATAATATTCACCATTGATATAGACGATGGCGGGACTCCATGCTTGCCAGTCAAGGTCAGTATTGGTACCCATATGGCGTTGGACAATGGCATCACGCATAAATAATGAGTTAAAATCGTTACCAGCATTACGTAACAAAAAGGATTTAAACTCTGTTAAACCAGGTTTTTGGTCTGGGAAAAACTCGTAAGAGAATCGTTTGGTTCCAAAGCGTTTGTGGGCATAGACAACCAGAGTCTTGCGGGAGTTCTCGCGAGTGGTTCCTCCTCCTACTCTAATCTCGCCTAATTGGTTGATAATACTTGGCATACCCTCACCCTCAAAATATTCAATATTGGAAGGCCTTCGCCAATTGTGGTGGAGGTTACGATTACTAGTGTCATTATTGGGGAAGATACCAATACGGCTGTCGTTCATATAAGCATCATCGGTAGTGATAGATATGACGGGGAGGGTAAGGCTACGTGGGAAAAGAATGTATGAATGAGAGGTGCTTCGTGGCGAAAGCCAACCGTCGCAGAAAAGTTTGGCACGGATAACGCTTGTCGCTGTAATGTGGATGGGTGAAGAATATTTCCTATCGGAACGCGTCGGTTCACGACCGTCTGTCGTGAAATGGATGACGGTGCCTTCAGGGCTTCCTGCTGGTACACTCAGTTCTAACAAGATAGAACGTGAACCTGTCTGAACGCTTCCTGGTTCACTAAACACAGGATTGCCAAGAATATGATCATGGTCACAAATTATACCGCTGTTACTATAGCCAGGAGTTGTTATCAATTGGTATCCCCAACTACTAGATCCGTCTGTTTGACGACCGTAGGCGATATTTGGTGCCGGTTGTTTTGCTAATCCTTCAACTTTGTCAATGATACTGCCACCCTGAAAAAGGTATACCTGACTGTCCTTGCCAGAATCCAAACGGAAATTGGTATGCATTCCTTGACTCTCTTTGTCACAGTAGATAATTGCATGCCCACCCGCAGGAACGGCATAGGCAGGTAAAGACCAAGCTTCGTATGGATTAGAGGTGATACCAATTCTATAGTTAACGAGATTGGCAGTTTCTGGTCCCAAGTTATAGACTTCCACCCATGAGTCTGGGAATTCATTGAGGTCGTCCATAATTTCGTCGACATTCGACTGCATCAACTCATTGATAATTAGATTCTGTCCAACTGCGGTGCCAATGCCGCTTATAGCCAGAATCATTGTTAAAAGATATATGAAAAATTTCCTATTCATGCTAAATAATTAAATTAAGCATGCAAAGTTACTTCTTTTCTAATATAGTCCAACTATATGCCTTGTCTTTTTTAAATGTTTATAAGTTAATTTTAATATTTTTAATCAACGATAAATTTCTTCCCGCCAACGATATAGATGCCGCGTGGCAGGCCCTCCAGCGAAGTGCTGCCAGAGCGAACCTTTCGACCATTCAGGTCGTAGATGTCCTTGGCTTTAGTGGTTTCGTTGCTGATGGTACGGATGCCGTTAGTTTCGATGAGAGCCGTGATGGCGAGGCTGGTGCACTGGGGCATGTCGATCTCTAACCGGGAACCCTGATAGTTTGTGGCGGTGTCGTCGGCAACAATCTCCCAGCCGGTGACATTGAGGGTCGAGGCCTCGCCGGGCTCGAGGGTGATCTTCCGCTTGACCAGGAACTTGCCGTCGAAGACACCCTTGGTCAGCTCGACGCCGTTGAAGAGAAAGTGGCCGTCGGTGGCATCCTCCAAACCCTTGTTGACGGTCATCGTGGCGAGGGTGCCTACCTTATAGTAGTCGCAGAGGTATTTGCGGTAGAGATCGGTGCGCTTCTTGAGCCATTCGCGGGCCTTGTTCACCTCGTCGTTGATGGATTTCTCATTGTTGGCACCCCAGCCCCAACCCCAGGGGTTGGCGGGGTTCAGCTCGTCGCGGTGGATGAGCAGCTCGTCCTTCACAAGCTCGAACATCGGGTCCCAGATCTCGCGTACGCCCTTCTCGTTGAGGAAGTCTCCCATGTAAACAAGGCTACGATCGATGAACTCGCGCTGGAAGTCGGGATCTTCCATCATATTGCGGAACATGCGCGTGGCCTCCTCGGTGTTGGCCCAGGAGTTGGTGGTATTGGGGGAGTAGAGCCATTTGACGGTGTTGTCGGTGACAGGGGAGTTGTAGAGCCCGAGGCCGAAGTCGGTGTCTTTCGAGAGCCAGCGCCACTTGCCGTCCTTTGTCCTGGGACGCCACATTACGATGTTGTTGCCGGGGAAGTCCTGATTGTTGAAGAAGAGATTCATGGCCATCAAATTGATGTATTCTTTCCAGTCCATCCACTCGGCGTATTCTGTCAGGGTGTGGCCCTTCTCTGAGTAGAACTTCACGAACTGGTCGTAGTGGTCGGATGTACCAGCCTTCAGTTCGCTAATGAGGTGGTTATTCTCTTGGGCAATCTCGACCATATCGATGTCCTCGAGACCGTCGTAGTTGGTGAAGATGTTGTCGTCGTTGCTGCGCTCACGTATGTTGAGCATGCAGTGGTACTCGCCGTTGATGTAGATGACGGCGGGGCGCCAGGCCTGCCAGTCGAGGTCGGCATGCTGGGCCATGGAGCGCTGGATGATGGCGTCACGCATATAGAGTCCGTCGATGTCGTTACCTGCATTTCGCAGCATAATACTCTTGAAATCCGTCATTCCAGGCTTCTGATCTGGGAAGAACTCGTATTCAAGACGCTTGGTACCAAACCGCTTGTTAGCATAGATGGCCATCGACTTACGTGCCCAGTCTCTTGACTGTCCACCCATCACACGGGTTTCGCAAATCTGATTGAGAACACTTGCCTTATCGGGTTCGTCGAACAATTCGAAATTGATGGGGCGACGCCAGTTGTTCTGGTTAGCTTTGCTATTATTCTTGAAAATGCCTTCTTTTGATCCATTCAGATAGTCATCATTGGTGGTAATGGAAATCACAGGAATGGTCATATCGCGGTCGAGGAAGATATACGACTGAACGGTAGAACGAGGTGAGAGCCAGCCATCGCAGAAGAGTTTGGCGCGAATGGCATAGCTGTCATTAATCGATATCTCCTTTGTGTAGAGTTTGCTGTCCTTGGTAGGCTCCTTACCGTCTGTAGTATAGTAGATTTGCGTACCCTCTGGTGCATCTTTCGGCAGAGAGAGGGCGAGAGAGATCTTCTTGGAAGAGGTCAGTACATGACCAGGCTCGCTGAAGACGGGTTCGCCAAGAATATGCTTTTCGTCGCACACTTCTCCACAGTTGGTGGCGCCAGGTGTAGGCGTCAGTTGATAGCCCCACTCGCTGCTACCGTCAGTCTTGCGGCCATAGGCGATATTGGGAGCCGGCATCTTTGGTAGTGCAGCAGGCAGACTGTCTGCCACCTCGTTGCCCTTGAACAGATAGACAACGCAGCCTTTGCCGGTATCCAGACGGAAATCGGTGTGGAGTGACCACTCTTCCTTATCGCAGTAAACAACGATGAATCCCTTGGCATCAATGGTCTTATTGGGCAGTTGCCACGCATTGCCTTCCTTGATACCTATCTGATACTCTTTCAAGTTGATGGACTCGTCGCTGTTGTTATAGAGCTCTACCCACGAGTCAGGGAATTCATGCAAGTCATCCATGATGCAGTCGATGTTCGATTGCATCAGTTCGTTGATAACCAGTTTTGACGTGGTTTGGGCGTCAGCATTTGTTGTTAGAATGGTTGTCGTCAGCAAGACGAGGATACACAAAAAACTGTTTCTTAGTTGTCTCATTTTGATGGTTCGGTAAAAATTCGGGTGCAAAGGTATAAAAATAAATTGAAATGCAGACAACAAAATAAGAATTATTAAGATTATCTGTACAGAGTGACGGTGCCTCCGTCACTCTGTGCATATTTTCGAAGCAGTTCTTGGATGAAATGAGCATTGTCAGCGACACGCTGCTCATTGCCGTCATAACCATTGATGAGCACCACAAGGTGAGTGGTCGCCATCGTCATCTTCGTCCGTTCATGGTCGCTGGTAGGTGTGCCCACACCTCCCTCGGCATCACGATAGACGGGTAGTCCTGCGATGTTGAGCATGCCTCGTCCGATACCTTCATACGGTTCTCCCTCACGCCCCACACCCAAAGTGAGTGTATCGCCCACGAACTTATCGGCATCGAAACCTCCGATGCTGTAGCCATAGGCGATGGAGGCGAGGTTGATGAGGTCCACAAGAGTGTCGATCTGATACAGTTCCTTGCCTTGCAGCATCCTTCGGATAAGTTGTTCGCTGGCAGGACGGTAGCGTGAAGGGTCCTTGCCGCAGGCTTTATACACCCTTCGGGTAGCTGCGATACTGGGCAGATCCTTCAGACTCTCTGTGGTCAGTTCCTGGCGGAAACGGTCTTCCAGCGCATGAATGTCATCCCAAAGCTCTTCAGAATAGGGCGTGTTGACGACTTGTGCCTCGACGGCAGCCCCCACAAACGCAGGACAAACCGACTCAATCTCCTGTGATACGATGATATGCATAGTGTGATGAAGACTTATCCGATGGTGATATCATATCTCGACATGAACGAGGCACCTGGCTGCAGATGGTTCATCAGAGGCTTGTCCTTGAACTCACCCTTGAAGCTGCGGGGATCGCCAATGCCGTACCAAGGCTCGATGCAGACGAAAGGTGCCTGCTTGCCGAAAGGACTCCAGAAGGCGATGACGGGAGTGCGGAAGGTGACAATCACCTCTGGATCGCCACCAGCACCTAATAGTTCTGCGCGATGTAACTGGCATTTGTGGATTTTGATGGAGTCGTTACGCCAGGTGTTGTCTGTGAACTCCATTATGCCATTCTCTGCCTCGATGAATGGCACTTCATCCATCTCGTGCGAACCGTCTCCATAGCTGTGGAGGGCATCCATCGGCTCCTCATTGTCAAGACGGATACGGCCATACTGGTTCTCGCCGGCCTTCATGCCTGGAATGTTGAAAGCAGGATGGCCGCCTATCTGGAAATGGATCTCTTGGGTGTCAGTATTATGGACGTGCCAGATGACACCTATTTTATTATTATCAAGGACATAGCTGACGCTGAGAGTAAAGTCGTAGGGATAGACCTGCTTTGTCTCTGCTGACGATTCAAGGGCGAAGGTAATCTTGCGCTCGCCTTGGGCGATGAGCTTGAAATCCGTATCGCGGGCAAAGCCGTGACGAGGCAAGTGGTATTCCTTTCCATCGACAGTATAAGTGTCGTTGTTCACGCTACAGACGATGGGGAAGAGAATGGGTGAGCGGCGAGGCCAGAATGCCGGATCTCCCTGCCACAGATATTCCTTACCGTTTGCATCCTTGATGCTCTGGAGCTCAGCTCCTTTCTCTGATACGACGATCGAGAGTTGTTCGTTTTTGAGTTCTACCATAATAGTTTGTTATTTTGATTTGTAGATAATAATTGAAAACAAGACAGTTTCCACGAGGATGAGGCCGACAGTTGCCAAGATGGGAATGACAGACGGTGAACTCATGCCCAGCATGGTATAGGCCAAAGCCAGAGGTATTAACAGGAATGTGACGCCTGTCACCCGAATCAGCCGAATGGCTAGTTCCACCTGACGGATGTTCCTGATTTTGAAAGGCATATTGATGTGTTGTGGGAAATAGGCGCATACCATACAGACGATGGCGCCTATTGTCAGGAGTGCGCAGGGAATGGTGATTCCCACAGGCGAACCGTATGCGTTCGGCTTGCCTGAAGCATCGAAGTGGGTGGGGACGATGTCTGGCGCACGATGAACCAGCCAAATGATCAGTCCCCAGACGATGATGGCTGTCAGGGCGAACACGATCTCAAAGACGGTCGCCTCTGTGGTGCGGTGCACCTTGATTTTCTTAATGTCAAAGTTGTTCTGTTCCATTGTTTTGCTTTTTCTTGGGTAGACGCTTTGCTTTGCGCAAGGCTTCGCTGATGATCCATTGCAGCTGGCCGTTGGTGCTGCGGAACTCGTCAGCAGCCCAAGCCTCTATAGCGTTCATCGTCTCAGCGTCTACGCGGAGGATAAAACTCTTACTCTTCTTCTCTGGCGTAGCCATTATGTTCTTATGTTCTTCTGTCTAAAAACATGTTCTTCTGTCTAATGGTTCAGCGTTCCTGTGTTTACGACTGGCTGGGCAGACTCGTCGCCACAGAGCACCACGAGCAGATTGCTCACCATCGCAGCCTTCTTGTCATCGTCGAGGTCTACGATATTCTCGTTGGAAAGCTTGTCAAGTGCCATTTTTACCATCGAGACAGCACCCTCGACGATCTTCTCGCGGGCGGTGATGATGGCTGAAGCCTGCTGGCGACGCAGCATCACAGCTGCAATCTCTGGGGCATAGGCGAGGTAGTTGATGCGGGCCTCTACGACCTCGATGCCTGCAAGCGCCAGACGCTCGTCGAGTTTTTGCTCCAGTTGTTCGTTGATCTCATCGGCACTTGAACGCAACGTAGGTTCCCCAGCTTTTGAGTCCTCATCGTCGTAGGCATACTGACCAGCCACCTGACGAAGGGCTGCATCGCTCTGCACTCGTACGAAATTCTCCAGCGCGTTCATCAATCCCTTCGTATCAGCGCCGATGGCATTAGGATTGGAGGCCATCGTCTGGGAGTCCACTTCGAAGAGGGCCTTGTAGGTATCCTTCAACTTCCACACGAGCACCAGACCGATCATCACGGGGTTGCCCGTCTTATCGTTCACCTTGATGGGTTCAGCGTCGAGGTTGCGGGCTCGCAACGATACCTTTTTCGTGCCGTAAAAGGGGCAGATCCAGTAGAATCCCGTCTTTGAGAACGTGCCGCTGTACTTGCCGAACCATGTGGTCACCTTCGCCTCGTTGGGCTCCAGCATCATCAGTCCGAACCACATTATTATATTTATAAGGAGCAGCACCAGGCTGCCGCCCAGCTCCCAGCCGCCATAATTGCCGTCGCTGCCGTCGAGCGTGATGATGCTGTACACGATGCCTGCGATGGCCAAAACCATCACTACGATGTTGATGAACAATGCCAGAAACCCGTTCATCACCGTTCCTTTGAATGCAAATTCTTTATTCTCCATAATGATTAAGTTTAGAATGATATCAATTTGATATCGCAAAGATATAAACTTTTCCTGAATCCGCAATGGATTTGCCTGATTTTTTAACATGTTTTATCCACATTCTCTTCGTTAAGTGGGATTTTTTCACTATCTTTGTGCCCGAATTAACATACAATAGTCAATATGCGGAAAAGATATCTGCTTCTGATGATAGCCCTGATGCCCCTGATAGCTGTGGCACAGGACATTACGGCCACCATTCCTGTCCCTGCCAAGAAGAGCGGCAGCCTGTTCCATATGGCATCCGATTCTGCCAAAGGGAAGCC
>JAEEGH010009431.1_pt1 | contig 22779 bp, 17 predicted proteins | sample 9134181 | NCBI WGS metagenome assembly JAEEGH01 (sample SAMN16246544, study PRJNA631951) | gut metagenome | biome: gut microbiome; feature: rumen; material: DP-attached | host: Bos | place: Iran: Karaj | collected 2018-10
CCTCGGGCCTTCGCCTCTCAAAAGCGTGCTAACTACTCTACCACTTCCTTTTTTTTTTGTCAAGAAAATCTTAAAAAATTTTTTTCGGGGTTTAGTATAATCTCTTTTTGCTTAATTAAGTGAAAGGGAAAAAATGGGTAGCAAGATCAAGGACATTGGCGGCAATGGCGGCGGCGCGTGGCGCAAATATTGCGAGGTCACGCACGGCCCCGTAGGCCTGTGGCGCGCCTTGCGCAACGAACTGCTCGTCCTACTCTTCAACAACGTCCCAGGCGCTCTGGGTCTGGCTCTGCGCCGGTTTTTCTATCCCTGCATGTTCCGCTCATGCGGGCGCGGCGTCGTCTTCGGACGCGCCATTTCACTGCGCCACGCATGCAAGATATCCCTTGGCGACCGCGTCATTATTGACGATGACGCCATGCTCGACGCCAAGGGCGACGCCAACAAGGGCATCACCATTGGCGATGGCGTCTTCGTCGGGCGCGGCACCAAGATATACTGCAAGGGCGGCGACATCACCCTCTGCGACCGCGTGAACATCTCGTCGCTCTGCACCATCTACTCGGGCAACGCACTCACCATTGGCGCGGGCTGCATGATTGGCGCCTACACCTACATCCTGTCCGCCGGCGAATACGACCCGCGCGATCCCACGCCATACGCCGACCAGGCCGGCGACCACACGCGCGGACCGCTCAGCATCGGCGCAGACTGCTGGATTGGCGCGCGCGCCACCATCCTCGACGCTGCGCAGAACATAGGCGACCGCGCCCTCGTGGCCGCCTGCGCCCTCGTCAACCGCCCTGTTTCTGCGGGCGCGACGGTAGCAGGTGTCCCGGCCCGGCCACTGGAGCGGCCGGCGGAGCGACAGGCGAAGGGAAAAGAGTGAAAAGCTAAGAGTGAAGAGTTATTGGAAATTATCATGAGAGGGCGATTCGTCATACACTCACCGAACTGGCTCGGCGACGTAGTCATGTTCCTCCCCGCCTGGCGCGCCTGGCACGACGCCCATCGCGAGGACGAGGTCCACATCGTCGCCAAGGCCCGCGTGGCCGCGCTGTGGCGTCTCGCGGCCGACATCGACGGCCTCGTCGTTCTCAACGACGGCATCGCCGGCATGCGCCGCGCCACCTCCGCCCTCCGCGCCCTGCGCCCCTTCTCCGCCATCTCCGCGCCGTCATCGCTGCGCTCGGCGCTCCTGCTGCGCCTCGGCGGCGCATCCTCCATTCGCGGCACCATCGGCCAGTGCCGCACGCCGCTGATCGGCGAACGCGTCTCGCTGCGCGGACTCGAGGGCGCCCACCAGTCGATCGAATATGCACGCATCATGGGCGTCGAGGGCTCGCCTCTGCCGCCGCCATCGGCCGCCATCGACCCCTCCCGCCTCCCCGCCCCTCCCCCGCTGCCAGACGGCGACTTCCTCGCCATACTTCCCGGCGCGGCGCGCGGCGGTTCCAAGCGCTGGCCGCCTGAACGCTTCGCCGCAGTCGCCGCACGCGCCATTGACGCTGGACTCGCCGCCTCGGCCGTTGTCTGCGGAACGCAGGGCGAACGCGCCGAATGTGACTCCGTCGCCGCAGCCCTCGGCAGCCGCGCCACCAATCTCTGCGGCGCGACTGGACTGCCTGCGCTGGCCGCCGTCCTCACGAAATCCCGCGCCGTCCTCTCAAACGACAGCGGCGGCATGCACCTCGCAACCGCCGTAGGCGCGCCTGTGGTGGCCGTCTTCGGTCTAACAGCCCCCGACAAGACCGGCCCCCTCGGCAGGGCCGCAGTAGTCGCCGCGCAGGGAGTGCCGCACTCCCGCGCTATCCCCCGTGAATCCGCAGCCGCCGAGAGCGCCCTGCGCTCCGTATCACCAGAGAGCGTCTTCGACGCCCTGGCCACACTATTGGGAAAATGAGTCGCGACGGCATAGCAAGGAACGCCGCAGTGGTCGGCGTGATGACGATGATTAGCCGCGTCGGCGGCCTGATTCGCGAAGTGCTGATGGCCCACTTCTTCGGCGCGGGCCTAGCCAAGTCGGCATTCGACGTCGCCTACCGCATCCCCAATCTATTCCGCCGCCTCTTCGGCGAAGGCGCACTCTCCGCAGCGCTCGTCCCCATCTACGCCGAGGTCACGGCAAGCGATGGCAAGCGAGAGGCCGACCGCCTCGCATCCGCAGTCGCCGGCATTACCGTCGCACTCCTGGGCGCCATCACCGTCCTGGGCATCCTCGCCACATACGCGATCGCACGCTGGCTGCCGCTGGAAGAGCGCTGGCTTGAAATCATGCCGCTCCTGCGCATCATGCTCCCATACGCGCCGCTGATCTGCCTCGCAGCCCTCGTCATGGGTGTTCTCAATTCCCTGAAATCGTTCGCCATTCCCTCGCTCGCCCCGGCCTTCCAGAATCTCTGCTGCATCCTGGTGCTCCTGCTTGTCTGCCCCTTCCTGCCCGCCGAAGGCGACATCCGCATCAAAGTCGTCTCATGGTCGATCCTCCTCTCCGGCGCGGTGCAGGTAGCGGTCCAGCTACCCGTGCTAAGGAAACACGGAGTTCCGCTCTCTCTGGCCATTCCCCTGCCCCTTCCTGCCGCCGTGCGCCGCGTGTTCCTCCTCACGATTCCCATGGCCCTCTCTGCGGGCCTCATCCAAGTCAACGTCTGCCTCGACAGCCTCCTCGCCATGAAGGCCGGTGAGTGGGGGCCTTCCGTCCTCGGCTATGCCGACCGCATCGTCTATCTCCCGCTCGCGATAATCGCCACCGCCTTCTCCACCGTCCTCTTGCCGACGCTCTCCTCACTCTCCGCCAAAAGCGACTGGGCCTCCTTCTCCGATTCCTTTGCGCGGTCGATGCGCGGGATGGTTGTCGCGATGATGCCTGCGTCGCTGGGCATAATCGCATTGGCGCGGCCGATAATCGTCCTCATCTACCAGTCTGGCGCATTCGACGACCGCTCCACAAGCCGCACAGCAGCCGCGCTGATCGCCTATTCGGCGGGACTGGTCGCGGCCGGAGCGCACAAGATTGTCGTGACCGCCTACTACGCCCGCAAGGACGGCAAGACGCCTGTGACGGTCGGCACCGCCGGGGTCTTCCTCAACCTCGCCATGAACCTCTTCTTCATCTGGGTGCTGCCGCCGGAACTCAAGCCTGTAGGGATAGCGATAGCGACTGCGATTTCAAGCACCCTTGCCGTAGGCGTTCTGCTGACAATCCTTGCGAGAAGAAGCGAGGAAGGCGTAGCGCTCTTCTCCTTCAGCGGACTGTGGCGCGTCGCGCTAGCGGCCACTGCCGCCTCTGCGGCGATGGCGCTCTTCTGCCGCGCCATCTCGGGAACGGTGCTGCGCGCCTGCGCCGGATGGAGCGGTGCCGCCGCGCCCAAGACGGCGGCGCTGGCGGCCCTCTGCGCCGCCATCCCGCTAGGCGCGGCGCTCTACCTGGCGCTCATGCGCCTCCTCAGCCCTGCGGCCCTCCACGAACTGATCGGCGACCTCCGCGCCAGGAAAAACAGAGCATAGTCTCACGGGGCGAAGCAGATGCGGCTCGCGCGGGTGGGGTCCTTGGCATGGAAGGATCCGGGAGTGATTTCAAGAGTGGCGTCGCGGCCGTCGCCGTCGTTGTCGTTCACCATGAGGTCGAAGCGGATGCCGGACGACAGCCGTTCCCGCGTGAAGCCGATGTCGTCGGCGTAGGGGATGAGCGCGTCGTAGCGCGTGACATCGTCCTGGCGCACGGTGGCGAGCTTCACCCAGGCGGCCGCTTCCGCCGCGTCGATTCCCACGGGCGATATCCAGCAGTGGACGGCGCTCCGCCCGTCGTCCCGCCGCGCGAACCCAAACTCGAAGGGTCCGCTCAGTCCCTGCCAGTCCAGTGTGACTTGCACATCGTCGCCCAGATACTGGTCGGCGCCGTCGAAGGGCTGGCTGTGGATGTCGTCACGGATCTCGACACGAATGCGCAAGCCGCTTCCCTCGCGTGCGAGCCAAACCTTGGCCGAGTTGTCCTGCGGTCCCTTCCAGAGCCGCGCCATCTGCGAGGGGTCGGCTTCAAAGAAGTCATGGACCTGCTCCGGCTTGTCGAGGACGAAGTCCGGCGCGCGTCCAAGGCTATCGGGTGGTATCACGATGGTTCCCGAATCGTCCGCAGGAAGCGAGAGGAGCGCACCGGCATCGGGCTTGGCAAATGTCGCGCCCTCTAGGACAAGGGCGCAGGGGTCCGCGCCGAAATTGAATACGACCTGCCCTTTTATCAGTGTTAGGGGGCTGCGGTTCCCCATGAAATCGACGAGCCATGCGTGGGAGGCGTCCGTCACGACGGGAAGCGACAATTCCGCCCCTGACTGATTCCATGCGGTCAGCACCGTATTTCCGCCCTTTGAGAACTCAAAGCAGTATTTGTCGCCATCGTCGATAATCGTGCGGCGGAACTCTCCGCCTCCCACAACCGTTGCCAGCGCGGCGAAGGCGACGTATGTCTCGCGCGGGCGGAATGTCTCGGTGACGAGGCCGTAACCCTGCTCGGAGTCGCCGGGTTCACGTCCCGTCGCGCGGAGGTTGTACCAGATGTAGTCCACGCTCCCGTTCGCCCACGCCCACAAGATTTTCTTCCACACAGTTCGCGCGGTGTCGCGCTCGCTCCAGATGCTGGTGAGCGCCGTCTCGTTCGAGAACCAGGGTTTGCTGGAAACCCCTGTGCGCTTGCGGAGAGGGAAAAACTCTTCCCTGATCTCACGGGCATAGCGGGCAAATGAGCCGTGGCAGTGGATGGGGTGGACGTCGAACCAATCGCGCGCCTTGCCAAGAAACGCTTCGTGGAAGCCCGCATGGCCGGACTTGACGACGTTCTGGTGATCCCCGGGCACCGCCCATCCGTTCGGGAGGACGCAGACATCAGGGCATCCCCGCTTCAGCCCTTCCCAGGCCTCGCGCTGGACTTCCACGGCGTCATCGACGGAATCAGGGAATCCCAAATCCCACTCGTTGCCAATCTCGTAATAGTCGATGCGCGTCCCGTAGCGGGCGGCGAGTCCTTCGCAAAACCGGCCGAATGTTCCGGGTACCGGTCGTGAAAAGCCCCAAATCCGCCAGTTTGTGTTCGTCTGTTTTTCAGGCACAACGGCCCACTTTGGAATGTTGAAGATGATGGCGTCGAGCGCGATGCCGTATTCCTCCAGCGTTTCCAGAAACTCGTCGGTTTGTGCGAAGTCCCACACATCCGGGCCGCCACGCTGGATTGACCACATGTTCGCAATGTCGGCCCGCGTGAGCTTCGCGCCGCAGGCGGCCATCGCCTCCGCCGCGACGCGGCGGTCTTCCTTCGAGAAGCGCTGGATGTGCCACAGAACGCCAAGCCGAAACGTCCCCATCGGCTGCTTTGGTGTCCGCGTATGGTAGTCCATCACGGCAAAGCGCGTCTCGACCTTCATGACGTTGCCGTCATCTGCCGCGAGTTCGCCTTGGATGCGCCAGACGCCATTGGCAAGCGCCTCCGGAAGCCTGATGTCGATTGTTTCGCCGCCCTCCAGCGCGACATCGACGGGAATCTCGATGGGGTCGCCGCGAAAGCCCTCCATCTTCAGCACGCCGTGCGCTACGATGCATTCCCGCGCCGTGTTTTCAATGCGCAGGACCGGCTTTTCACCGCAACCCTCGCGCACGATGTGGAGGGGATTTCCTGTTTCGGCGCTGACGCGCAGCGTCTCCGCCGCACCAGAATCCGGCTTGCTTGTGGCACCACCCGCGCTTCCGGCGAACAGGGCGCATAGCGCAAAAGCGCAAGGGCAAGCAATTCGCTTCATCAAAAACATCATAGAGGCTTTTTGCATGATTTGGGGAACGCCGTCTTTCATGCTAGGGCGATGCCCTCCGCTGGAATAGGAAATGGAACCGAGACATCGGCATGTGAGTAATTGACTCCCACGCGGATGACCTTGCCGTTTCCGTCACAATGCTCGGTTAGAGAAACGAATGGAGACTTTTCGGGGCAGAGACGTGAAAGCCCCAGCGCGTCGGCTGCCGCCGCATAGAGGAGATAAGCAGGATTGAGGTTGTTTTCGGTGAAGCAGTCGTGCCGCATCGCGGCGATTCGCTCCAATTCGCAGTTCACGAAGGCGACTCGCCCCTTGCCAAAATCTGAAACCGTCATGAAGGGGCTGCCGTTGGCGTCCGTTGCCAAAACTCGTGCCCGCTCGACGGAAATCACTGTTGTCGTCTCGCTGGAAAGACGAATCGGGCGCCTGTCACACTCAACCAGGGAAATTTCCGACAGCCATGGTTCGTCGCACATGGATTCGACACGGCATCCCGTAGTCTCGGCAAAATCTGAGAAACATGCGCCACCCCTTGACAGAATCAACGACGCGCCCTCCGCGACTTTCCGCCGCAGACGTTCCCATGCGCGTCTGGAATATTCCCCACGGCCGTGCGGCGATGGGAGAATGAACATATTGCATTCGGGCCAGTCACCCTCCGCCGGCGCAAAGACGATTGAGATTCCGGCTTGGGTTGCAAGCAGGAATGCGCCGAAGGACTGCGGCCACGAATCGTCCCATTGCGAAACAAGGCATACGGCATCGATCTTGCGCGGTGGCAGCGCATCTAGCGCCGCAACCTCGCCTTGCAGCGCGCGCATCGCGACTGCTGTCTCCTTCGGCTTTCTACCATACGTGAAAAGGCCAAGTTCGCGCTCCACGGCGCACCAGTCGTATGGCGGGAAGTCGAGATGTCCGAAGTCAAAGGCGCACCACCAAAGGTAGCCGCCAAGGCCGTAAACACGCGATGAAAGAGCGCCGAGCCGCAGCGTCCTGGCGGCTTTTGCATCGGATGCATAGTTCGGGCCGAGGCTTCCAGCCTCCTCCACGAAGCATGGCTTGCCCGAAACGCCGGCGTAGTAAAGGGATTCGGCGACGGGATGCAGGGCGTTGCGGAACGAATCGAATGGTTCGCGGTTGCAGAGCGGCACGAACGGCGGGTAGGGGTGCGTCGTCAAGATGTCCGTGAGTTCGGCAACATCGCGGAGGTTCCAAGGCGCATAGATGTCGGATGAACAGGAGTGCATCCCTGAAACCACGGGCCGGGTTCCGTCCGCCAGTCGAATTGCCGAAGCAATGGCGTTCATCCATACCCAGGCGTCGGCGCGCGTCAGGCGCTCGGAGGTGGCGCCGCGCCGGCTGAACATGCAGTTGCACTCATTTCCCAAATCCCACGCCGCAATTGCCGGGTGGTCGCGCATGGTGCCGACGAAATGGCGGACGAATTTCACCTCCCACTCGATTGCGGAAGTGTCAGTGAGGGTGTTCATGCCGTTGATCCCGGTCGGCACGAACAAGCGCCCGGACATCCAGCCAGTAATGAGGGAAACCACAAGCGAGATGCCGCGCTTCGCCGCCTCGTCGCAGAGGAATCGGAAACGACGCATCATTTCGGAACTGACGCCAGCCTCGTTCTCAAACGGGCCGTCGTTTTGCGCGAAACCTCGATGCCATCCTGAGCCTCCGTCAAGCCGCGTCAGCGGCTGGAAGTCTGGCCAAAGCGGAAAGACCCGCAGGGTCGAGACGCCATGCGACGCGAGCGCGTCAAGGTCTGCGGCGACGCCATCGGGGTCCCAGTCCCGCCACATCCGCATTCCGGCATTCAAGGCCCAGTAGTTGCAGCCAATGCTGAATTTCATTATCTATCCTTTCGGCAAGCCCTTGAGACAATCAGGCCATTTGGTGAACGATATGACATGGAAAAAGACTCCACCCCGCTTGGCAAATGTGGGGACACATGGAATTTCGCAAAGCCAGGTTCGTCGATCTTTATCCCGCCAAGATACTCGAAAGCCCATGCGGACAGATCCCCGAACATGATGTGGTTGTGGGATACCGGCGTTCCGCCTGCGAGGTCGTCGAACGATTCAAGAAGCGTGTCGTTCTCCTTCATCCAAGCGGCCCAGCCCGGATTGTCCGGCTGCGTGAAAATGCGCCATGCGTCATCCACGTGGCCATATTCCGAAAGAACGCGCGGAATCCATTTTGCGCCCAGTATTCCAAAGCAGACGCGATGTCTCCGTTTACGGATGCGGCGCAGAAGTTCCGCCGCGACCTTGCCTTCCTCGCCGCAGGCGCAAAGTCCTTTGAAATGGAGGGGCGCGGCAAGCGATGTGGGTTCGCCTCCGGCATACACCCCGCCACCATTGTAGAATTCGCGGTTGAAGGCGGACTTGATAAACTTCGCGCGTTCGCGGCACTGCTCCGCCTCGTCGGCATTGCCAAAGCGTTCCGCCCAAAACGCCATGCGCTGATTGAATTCAAATACGTAGGCACTGTCCGTAAGAAGAACGGGCGCAGTCTCGACTCCCTTCGGTGCGCACCAGTCGCCGAGTCCAAAGCCCACAAGGCCGTCCGCCCGCGATCGGGAGGAGATGAAGCCAAGGTATCGCCTCATGGCCCCGTATGCCTCCTGCGCCGGCCTGTCGTCGCCGTAGAAGCGAAAGAGTTGCCATGGAATCTCGAACAGTGCGGCGTCCCAGGCCGGCCCCGATCCCCAGCCGTAGCCGAATTTTTCAGTGCACGGCACGATGCACGGCACTTGCCCGGTAGGCTTCTGCGCATCAATCAGCATCCGCAGGAAGTGAACGTAGCCGTCCTTTGCGTTGAAGTTCCAGAGGCCCGTCTCCATTGCCAGCTGCGCATCACCCGTCCATCCGTTCTTTTCCCTGTGCGGGCAATCGGTTGGGATGCCGACGTAATTCGAGAGATAACTGCGCCGGGTCGCGTCGTTGAGCCGCGCGAATACGGGATCGGAGATTTCAATCGTCCCGTTCGAAGCAATATCTGAATGGACGAACACGCTGCGGATTGCCCTTATTTCAACCTTTCCCGAAGTCCGCACCTGGGCGTATCTGAAACCATGGTAGGCAAAGCGAGGATGCCAGTATTCCCCTTTCGGATTCCCTGCCAGGATGTATTCGTCGTGTTGCACGGGATTCGGGTCCTTGGCCCTGCGCATGAAGCACGCGATGTCTCCGAGAAGCGTGTTTTCGGGTGTCAGGAGTTCGTCATAGTCTATCGACACCTTTGAGCCGGATTCCCCTACGACCTCGATTTCGCACCAGCCCGAACGGTTCGAGCCGAAGTCGTAGATGACGCCGCCATTCCCAGCGGGAAACGACCTTATTGGCCGAAGCGAGTCGAATGTGCGGCATGGCGGCGCATCTTCCGGTGACACTGCCACATTTGGAGGATTCGCCACCACGGACACCCTGCGCCAGTTGCGCCGCTTCGACATATCCCTTGCATCAAAACGCTCCCCGTTCCTAAGGGCGTTGAACACGATTGGCGAGTCGCAGGAACACCAGCTCCCGTCCGTCACGAGAACGACATTCCCGTCAATTGTCAGCTCGCCGCGAATCATAGGCGGGGCAAGCCATGGCGCGTCGCTGAATCCCCAGACTTCTTTCGTGAAACAGTTGAACCATCCGTTTCCGAGAAGCACTTCAATGACATTTTCTCCCGGCTTCAGGTAGTCCGCCACATCGTGCGTTACGGAAGACACACGCCTGTCTGGCTGGCAGGTGACGGGAGACATCACCTCGTCGCCGACTCGTCGGCCGTTGACCGACACTTCATGCCAGCCCGCGACGGCGAGAACCAATTCGGCATTTGACGGTTTCGAGGAAATCTTGAAGGGTCTTGCCAGTATCGGCGCCCTTTCGGAAGAAGCCCCCGCTGCCGCCGCTATCCATTCGGCATTCGAGCCTAATCCAGCCGCCGAACTAATCTCTTCAAACCAATCCCTCACGGACAGGGCTGTCGGCTACCGCATGATGATCGTCGTCGCGAAGGGCGGGATGGAGAAACCTTTTGTCAGCGAAATGTCAAACCTATAGGCGCAACTTTGCCAGAAGCATGCCGCATCTGGCGCGGTCTTGATTTCAATATCGTTCCAGCCGCCATGCAGTTCGCCCGGCTGGAGGACGACTCTCAACTCGGGCCACTCGGCGTCAGATGCGCTTTCGGTTTTCTTGGTGCCGTTCACGAACATGGAGAGCGTTTCGGTTCCGGTGCCATTCTTGCGGTTTCCGCTCATGACTAGCAATGCTTCGCAACTGTCGCTTGCATCGGGATCAACCCAGACGCGGTAGAAAACGTTGCTGTAGCCTTGGGAAGGGCGAATGTATCCTGGAAAGTGCGCGGGATTTGGGTCTAACGAGGATGGAACGCCTTTCGCGATGCGCCCGAACTCAACTGTGCCCGAAACGAGGAACGACCCGCCAAGTTCCATGGCATCGACAAGGAAGTCGCCGGCACCGCCGTCAGTTCGGCTGAGCGTAAGCGTGTTCGCTCCGGCCACGATGAGGTTGGCTGGAACCGGCCAGAAGGCGCGCGAGTTTCCATTGACGGCCCGGCTGCCAAGCGACGTCCCGTTCAGCGAAGCGCTAATCGTCGCGGCGGAGGAGCCGCGAAGCGTCCGCATGGAGAAAATTTCCGGATTGTTCTTGTCTCCGGCGAGCGCATCGAAGTTGACCGTCCAGGAGTCTCCGGCGCGCATTTCGTTGCAGACGCCCTGCCACGAGCCAAGTCCGTCGATGGTCTGCGCCGCGCCGGAGCGCGTCCCGCCGAATTCGCCCGACGAATCGTTGTCGAAGCCCGTGCGGAAAATCACGGGGCGCGGCATGCCGAACGCCTCCATTACTTCCTGGTCGCTAAGTTTTCGGCTCCAAATGGCAAGTTGCTGGACGCTACCTTGGAATCCGGTTGTCTTGGCGCTTGCAGACGCTGTGTCGTCACCGCTCCCGCCTTCTCCGAACAACCTGTACATCCACCCAGTTCCCATCAAGGTGCAGTTGTCCGTCCACATGTTGACCTCGGCGAAGTGAATCGTTGGTGTCTTGCTGTCGTTGGACAGCCGCTTCGAGTCCGGCGCAGCCAGTCCTACGCGCAACTTGCCGTTCCCAACGGCTACGCTCATGTCCACCCATGTGTTTGTTGGGAAGAAGAGGTTTGATCGATCTATGGCCACTTCGGTCATGCTGGCTCCGGTGCTCTGCGACATCCATGCCGTGACATATTTGCACCCCGGCCGCTCCGTGTGTTCGTTGAATCCTAGGAGAAGCCCCTTCTTCGCATTGCCATCTTGATAGCCTATTCGAAAAAGCCTTTCCAAACGGGAAAGCGTGTCAAGCCTGATACGGCAGATGATCGTGTATTCGTTTGAAATGCTGTTGTTGGCAAACAACGATAGCGGGCGGACGTACAAGGGGCAGCGCTTGCCGTCCTTCGTGTTGTCCGTGACGTGCAGGACCTGCATCGGCTTGGAGAAGGCCGTCCCCAGCGCGGGGAATACGACGTCCTCGGTGCGGAAGGTGCCATTTTCGGCATAGCCCGTCACTTCCAACCAGTGGTTGGCGTGGGATCCATCGGCGGCGTGGAGGTCGTCGAAGAACTCGCCGGTTTGCAGCTGGCCGTCGGCCGTCACGCAGTCCTTGCCGCCGCGGAACCAGAATGCCGCGTCGTCAAAGACATTTTGGGAGCCGAAGGCCGATGTCGCGAAGAGCGCGAAAACGGACGCGGCGAACAGTGATGATGAGGTCTTCATGGATTTACTACCTTTGGTTATTTGTTGATGAATTCAGGTGAGAGGACGACAAGTTCGTGTTCGTGGATGCGGGCCTGCGGTTCCGGCGGGAGCGTTCCCTCCATGCGGGCGAGGACAAGCGCGGCAAGGTCTTCCGCCGAGCGCTCGTTGTGCTTGTCAACGGTGACGGCGGGGCGCAGGGACTCAAATTCGTCGAAGCCAGAGCCGCGCACCATATTGTCGTAGCCGGCGACGATGATGTCGCGGTTCGGCACGAGTCCGAGTTCTTGAACGGCTGCGATAACAGGTTTTGCCCAGTCATCGCTTGGGCATAGGATTGCATCAGGTTCTTCGCCGGCGCGACGTTGTGCAATGAGTGCCGAAAGCGCCATCGCCGTATTGATGCGGAAGTATTCGGAGAGGCTTGGCGCCTGTATCCCAGGCATGCAGAATGTCCTGGACGGCAGCGGTTCAAATCCTGCCTCCCGCATTGCCTCGGCATAGCCCTCAAGGCGCTCATGCTCCCAGAAGCGCGTTGGAGCAAAGGGGAAGAAGGGAACGATGCGCTTGCGCCCATGTGCGATAAGCCAGCGCGTGAGTTCGCGCGAACCGGCGCGGTGGTCGGAGTAGGCGCGGTCGTAGCATCGCAGCTCAGGCGCGTTGCCGTAGGCGACGGCGGGAATGCCCGCCTCGCGGCAGCGCGAAAGGGTGCGCATCGCCGACTCCTCGCCGCGGACGGCGTTCGCGACCACGAAGGCTCCGGGACGCGACTTGAAGGCTGCGTCCAGTGCGGCGTTGGAGAGCGAATCGGAATTCAGCAGCGAAACGGGACGCCCCGAAAGGGATATGCGACGGGCGACCTCGAAGGAAATCATGGCATCCGACCACCCCGGTGCTTTGGTTATGTCGGCATAGTTTCTCAGGCTGCCCAGCACGAATACGGATGAGGAGGCGAATGTGTCCGCCCCGACGGTGCCCGCGTAGCGGCGGCGCGCGCCGGGATGGCGGCGGACTGCCAGCCCACGCTCCTCGGCCTCGTCCATTGCCATTGCCGCCGTACCTGCCGCCACTCCTACAATCTTGGCAATCTCACGCTCTGTCGGCAGTTCCGCGCCTCGCTGGAACCTGCCGGTCTCCAGCGACTCCTCAAGCCAGCGCAACACCCGTGCGCGGGGTGACTCGCACGGCACTTTCAAACTCTTTTTCTCTTGCATTCTCGACATGGCCATCCACGGCGACTGGGGAATGAACGACACTATTCCACGAAAAACAACGAAAAAAATTATACCACATGAATTGATTCATGTCAAGTGCAAATTTTTTGCATCAATTATACATCAATATAATTGACTTTGGCGCTATCACATCGCGAAATAATAACGCCGAGGGATGGCTTAATCCCTCGGCGGTTTTTTGAGTTATTTGATTTGCGCCTAGTTTGCGCGGCGGGCCTTGGTGAAGGTCACAATCGACATGGCGACCAACACCGCAGCTAGGGCGAGGAGGATGGCCGTGACGACGCCGAGGACGGCGTTGCCTGCCTTCCAGGAGCCGGTACAGAGCAGGTAGAGGCCGCACGAGGACACCGCAAGCATGAAAAGCATCGGGAAGAGCGTCACCCACCAGGCGCGCTTGTTCTTGTAGAGCCACAGCGACGCCGTGAAGAGCGTCAGGCCGGCAAGCAACTGGTTCGCTGATGCAAAGACGTTCCAGAGGTTCTTCGCCGCCGTCGGATTCCCCAGCAGCAGAAGCGCCACCAGGCCAACCGACAGCGCCGTGGCGAAATACATGTTGCGAAGGACGGAGTCTTCACGCCTGCCCTCCTGCGGGTTGTGCGGGGGGCGATCCCTGGCGACACTTGCGAACATCTCCTGCCAGGTGAAGCGGGCAAGGCGCGTGGCGGTATCGACGCTGGTCATCAGGAATGCCGAGACGGCCAGGCTCATGAAGGTGAAGCCTGCCTGTTCGGGTATGCCAATCTTCGTGCAAAAGCCGGCCAGGCCGCCGGCGAAGAGCGACACCGGGCCCGGGCTGGCCAGCTTTGGCGCGAGGTCTGCCTGCTTGAAGGTTCCGACCGCGACAAGCGCCAGAATGGCCAGGACGCCTTCGAGCAGCATCCCGCCGTAGGCAACGGGCCTGATATGGCGCTCGTCGTCAATCTGCTTGGAGGTCGTGCCGGAGGCGACAAGGGCGTGGAAGCCAGAGCAGGCGCCGCACGCGATGGTGATGAAGAGTATCGGGAAGAGCGGCTGCGACACGCCAGCCGCGTTGGCTGCGTGCCAGCCTGCGAAGGCGTCCAGCGAGATTTCAGGCCGGGCCACGAACACGCCGGCGAAGCCCAGCGCCATCATTGCGTAGAGGAGATAGCTGTTGAGGTAGTCGCGTGGCTGGAGAAGCAGCCAGACCGGCAGCGTCGAGGCCAGGAAGCAGTATGCCAGCAGGACGAGCGTCCAGACCATCTGCGCCTTGTCGGCGGAAATGCCGAAGAGCTTCGCGAAATCAAGCGGGGCCTTCGTCCCCAGCCAGATGCAGCCGAACATGACCGGCACGAACACCAGCGTCGCCGCCAGAACCGGCACGTGGAGCCGGTTCACCATGACGCCGAAGACGACCGCCAGAGCGATGAAGAGCAGCGAGGCCGAGGCGACTTCGGGGTGGTGGACAAAGGTCACGGCCACCTGGCGGGTGAACTCCGCGCAAACCAGAATCAGCGTTGACCAGCAGAAGACAAGGAACAGCGTCTTGCCATAGCGGCCCAGGACGAGCTCGATCACGGAGGCGATGGAGCGGCCGCCGTGGCGCACCGAGAGGAAGAGCGACACCATGTCATGCACCGCGCCAATGAAGATGCAGCCGATAATCACCCAGGCCACCACCGCGCCCCAGCCGAAGTAGGCGGCGGCAATCGGCCCTACGATTGGCCCCGCACCGGCAATCGACGCGAAGTGGTGGCCGAAGAGAACCGCCGGATGAGCTGGCACGAAGTCAATGCCGTCGCCCTGCGTGTGGGCAGGAGTCTCGCGGGAGGAGTCGATTCCCAGCAGCCGCGACAGCAGCCCCCCATAAACGAAATACGCCACGGTGAATACCACGATAGATGCAGCAAGCAGCAGTGCCCCGTTCATTTTTAATTAACCTTGTTAGTAGCCCTTTCCAATTTTGTTGACATATTTATTGTAGCACACTTGACAAAAAATCCCCAATAACATATAATGGTTGTATCAATTCACGACTAAAAAGATTGTGTTTTCAATGGCTCGGGGCGCTTCCCGGCCGCACAAACAAAGGGCGTGAGTGACACACTACGGAGGAAAAAACAATGGCGAAAATTCACGAAAACATTACCGAATTAGTCGGGAATACGCCGCTGGTTCGCATCAGCAAGCTCAACAAGGGGGCGGCCGAGGTTGTCGCCAAGGTTGAGTTCTTCAACCCCGGCGGGTCGGTCAAGGACCGCATCGCCCTGGCCATGATCGAGGCCGCGGAGCGCGACGGCATCCTGAAGCCGGGCGGCACGCTGATCGAGCCGACGAGCGGCAACACGGGCGTTGGCCTTGCGTTGATCGCAGCCGTGAAGGGCTACCACCTCATCCTCACCATGCCCGACACGATGAGCGTAGAGCGCCGCAAGCTCGTCGCCGCCTACGGCGCCGAACTGGTGCTCACCCCCGGCGCGAACGGCATGAAGGGCGCAATCGCCAAGGCCGAGGAGCTCCATGCGGCCACGCCGAACTCGCTCATCCCGCAGCAGTTCGAGAACCCCGCCAACCCTGAGAAGCACTACCGCACCACCGGCCAGGAGATCCTGCGCGACACCGACGGCAAGGTCGATGCCTTCGTCGCGGGCGTCGGCACGGGCGGCACGCTCTCCGGCGTCGGCAAGGCGCTGAAGGAGGCCAACCCGGCGGTGAAAGTCTTTGCCGTCGAGCCAGACACCTCGCCTGTCCTTTCCGAAGGCCATGCGGGGCCGCACAAGATCCAGGGCATCGGCGCGGGATTCGTCCCGAAGACGCTCGACACCTCGATCTACGACGGCGTGATCCCCGTCTCGGCGGAGAACGCCGGCGCGACGGCCCGTGCCGCCGCCAAGGAGGAGGGGCTGCTGATCGGCATCTCCTCGGGCGCGGCACTCTACGCCGCCCTCGAACTGGCCAAGAAGCCAGAGTTCGCTGGCAAGCGCATCGTCGCCCTCCTTCCGGATACCGGCGAGCGCTACCTCTCCACTTGGCTGTTCGAGGCCGCGCAGTAATGCGCCGCGAATCGGCAGTTGCCGCTGACGCGCAAGACTAGGCGCCAGGCCAAGGCAAAGGTTTTCGATTGCAATCGACGGCCATCGAATGCGATCGATAGCAATCGGAAACCGCTGCCTTTGAAGAACGCCATACCAACCCGCAAGGGTGAAACCCGAACCATAAGGAGCCTAAACCATGAGCAACTTCCACATTGAAACTCTGGCCATCCATGCCGGACAAAACCCGCACGGCGACCCCACGACCTACGCTCGCGCCGTTCCCGTCTATCGCACCACCGCCTACAACTTCCGCGACTCCAAGCATGGCGCCAACCTCTTCGGGCTCAAGGAGCTGGGCAACATCTACGCCCGCCTCATGAACCCGACGAACGACGTCCTCGCCCAGCGCCTCGCGGCACTTGAGGGCGGCGCGGCGGCCCAGACGCTCGCCTCCGGCACGGCGGCGATTTTCTTCACCGTCACGAACATCGCGAGGGCGGGCGACGAGATCGTCGCGGCCGACAACCTCTACGGCGGCACCTTCTCGCAGTTCGACGCCATCCTGCCGAACGCCGGAATCAAGGTGAACTTCACTCCGGTGAACGACTTCGCGGCGGTCGAGGCGGCGATTAACGAAAAGACGCGCCTGATTTTCATCGAGGCCGTCGGCAACCCGGCGCTCGACATCGCCGACATCGAGGGCTACGCGGCCGTGGCGAAGAAGCACCACCTCCCGCTGGTCGTGGACGCCACCTTCACGCCGCCGCCGCTGCTCCGCGCCATCGACCATGGCGCAGACCTCGTCATCCACTCGCTCTCGAAGTGGATTGGCGGGCACGGCGCCGGCATCGGCGGCGTGGTGGTCGATTCCGGCAAGTTCGACTGGAAGGACCCGAAGTTCGCCCTCTATAACGAGCCGGACGCCGGCTACCATGGCCTCCGCTTCGCGCATGACCTCCCGGAGCCGCTGCTCCCGGTCGCCTTCACGCTGCGCCTGCTGACCGTCGGCATCCGCAACCAGGGCCCGACCCTCGCGCCGGACGCCGCCTGGATATTCCTCCAGGGCGTCGAGTCGCTGCCGCTCCGCATCGCGAAGCACAGCGAGAACGCGCTCGCGGTTGCGAAGCATCTGGAGAAGCACCCGAAGGTCGCCTGGGTCAAGTACCCCTCGCTCACGCAGCCGGAGCTGGCGGCGAAGTATCTGCCGAACGGCGCCGGCGGCATGGTCGTGGTGGGCGTAAAGGGCGGATCAAAGGAGGCGCGCGCCTTCGCGGACGCCCTCAACGGCGAAATCTTCTCGCTGCTGGCGAATGTCGGCGACGCGAAGAGCCTCGTCATCCACCCGGCCTCGACGACGCATTCGCAGCTCTCCGACGAGGATCTGCGCAAGGGCGGCGTCCTGCCCGAACTCGTGCGCCTCTCCATCGGCCTCGAGCACATCGACGACATCATCGCCGAACTTGATCGGGCCCTGGAAGCGGTTTAACCGTTAAACCGTCAAACCTACAAGTGGTGCGCGGGGCGCTTTGTCGCCCCGCCACCCAACCACAAAGCAACGGAAAGGAGGCGCATCCCGAAATGAACCCCGACCGATGTCCGAATCGAATGCGGACTCTTGACTCTCACCACGGCTGAACCGACAAAGCCACACCCCGGTCACTCTTGTTCGGTTCGCCCTTCATCCCTAACCGTTAACTCTTCACTTTCCGAAAGGACAAAAACCATGAACAAGACCTCAACCTCACTTATTCTCTCCTCCGCACTTCTCGCCTCCTCCGCCGTCGCGGGCGTTCCGCTCAACGGCCTCCAGGGCGACGGCGGCATTGCATTCAACCCGGTCGCTTTCGTCGCAGGCACCTACGCCGAAGAGAGCCAAACCATCTCCGCCCCACAGGTCGGCACATGGTACACGCGTCTCGACTCGGCCGACATAGACTGGGCCGCGGCCTCCGCGTCATTCTCCATCGAGAAGCGACTCGAACTCTCCTACGGCTATGGCTGGACGGACGCCAACAAGTACGGCGACGATTCGGTCTCGACCCACAACCTCGGCCTCAAGTTGAACGTCCTCCCGGACGGCTCCTTCGACGCCAAGTGGTTCCCGGCGGTCTCCGCAGGAGCGATCTACAAGCACACCGACGCCGCGACGGCGGACGCACTTGGCCTCGACAAGGACGGCGCGGACTTCTACGCGGTCGCGACGAAGCTTGTGGGCGACGCGCCCGTCCCCATCCTGCTCTCGGCGGGCGTCCTGTATTCGGACGAGGTGGTGAACGGCGTCGTCGGCCACGGCGACTACGGATTCGGCTGGTTCGCGAACGTGAACTTGATCCCGGTCTCCTGGCTCACCGTCGGCGCCGAATACAAGAGCGGCATCGACGCGGACAAGGTCGAAAACCACGACTACTACGACCTGCATGCGGCCTGGTTCGTCAATCCGGCCCTCACGCTCGTCGCGGCCTACGTGGACACGGGCAGCAAGTCCGGCTCGCGCCTCGGCGTGGGCGACGGCTTCGTCCTCTCCGCGCAGTACCAGTTCTAGCGCACAGTTCGGCGCGGCGCAATTTGCGCCGCGCCGAACGCTCTTCAACTCTTCAACCTTTCAACTGCGCCGTTCACGGCGCTTCAACCATGTCCCTCAAACGCCTCCTCACAATTCAGGACGTCTCCTGCGTCGGCCAGTGTTCCGCCACGGTTGCCCTGCCGCTAATCTCCGCGTGCGGCGTTGAATGCGCCGTGCTGCCGAGCGCAGTCCTTTCCAACCACACCGCCGGCTTTACCGCGTGGACATTTCGCGACCTCACGGACGAGATGCCGCGCATCGAGGCCGAATGGCTCCGGCAAAAGCTCACTTTCGACGCCTTCTACACAGGCTATGTCTGCGAGCCTCAAATCGCGCCGATCCTCTCCATTATGGAGCATTGCGCCGTCCCGGGCGCGGTGCGCATCGTCGATCCCGTGATGGCCGACGGCGGCAAGCTCTACCCCGGCTTCGGCGCGGACTTCCCCGCAAAAATGGCGCGGCTCTGCAAAGGTGCCGACTGGATTCTACCGAACCTCACCGAGGCGGCTTTCTTGCTCGGACGCGAACCCGTACTTGAAGGCTACGAACATGCGTTCATCGAGGACACCATCGCGGGCCTCCACGCGCTCGGCGTGAAGAACGTTGTCCTCACCGGCGTGTCCTTCGACCCCGCGCAGCTCGGCACCGCCGTTTCGAATGGCGCGTCGATTCGCTACGACTTCAACCCGCGCCTCGCGCGCTCCTCGCACGGCACGGGCGATGTTTTCGCATCCGTCTTTGCGGGCGCGATTTTACGCGGCCTCGACGGCCTCGACGCCGCCGCCCTCGCGGCGGACATCGTCTGCGCCTCCATCGAGGCCACCCCCGACTCCCATTGGTACGGCGTCGCCTTCGAGCGCGCCATCCCGCTCCTCGCCAACCGCCTCGCCCAATAGGAGTCCATCGTCCTATGACCGACGTCCTCCGCACAACGCATCTGACCCGCGAAGCCGCTTGGAATCTCCTGACGCGCTTCAACAAGGATCCGTTCCACCTTCACCACGCCGAAACGGTCGAGATGACGATGCGCCATTTCGCACGCGAACTCGGCTTCGGCGACGAGGAGGACTACTGGGGTATCGTCGGCCTCCTCCACGACATCGACTTCGAGCAATGGCCGCAGGAGCACTGCCTCCGCAGCCAGACGCTTCTGCGCGAACTTGGCGTGGAGGATTCTGTCAACCGCGCCGTCGCCTCCCACGGCTGGGCCATCTGCACCGACATTGCCCCAGAGCACACGATGGAGAAGGTCCTCTACGCAGTGGACGAACTCACGGGGCTTCTCGGCGCGGTCGTGCTGATGTACCCCTCCAGGAGCGCGAAGGATCTGAACCTTAAGAGCGTGAAGAAGAAGTTCAAGGATCGGAAATTCGCCGCCGGCTGTTCACGGGACGTCATCCAGCGCGGGGCTGACCTTCTCGGCTGGTCCCTCGACGACCTCATCTCGCGCACCATAGCCGCCTACCAGACCTTCACCCCGTAACACCCCGCGTCCGCCATGTCCCCCGTCTCCACCCCCTCCGCTCCCACCGCCATCGGCCCGTATTCGCAGGCAATCGATACCGGCTCATTCGTTTTCGTCTCCGGGCAGCTTCCCGTCAACCCCGACACGGGCGCGATTCCCGATGGCGCCGCTGCGCAGGCCGAACAGGCCTTTGCGAACATCCGCGCCATCCTCGAAGCCACTGGATTGGGCCTTGCGAATGTCGTCAAGACGACCGTGTTCCTCGCCGACCTCGCGGACTTCGCCGCCGTGAACGACGCCTACGCCCGCGCCTTCCATGCGCCGTTCCCCGCCCGCTCCTGCGTCCAGGTCGCCGCTATCCCCAAGGGTGCCCGCCTTGAGGTCGAGGCCATCGCAGCGCGGCGATAGCCAGCGATAGTGGCAAGACAAACTTGCCAAATCAAAGCAATATTGGCAAGATGAACTTGCCAATGCTGCGCATGGGTAATATACTTGCAATATCTCCACGCGCTGAAGTTCGCCCGCAAAAAGACGGAAATCGACGGCAGTTAGACTTCCCCGCCGCGTTGTGGCGCGCGCCATATTTGCATAAATGAAAATACCCAGGATGCTATTTGCAAATTTACCGATTTTTGCAAATAACCGAAGTTTCTTCGCGAATTCCGCAGCCCCGGCGGCGGATGCGCCATCAACTTTTCCCATTGCCTTGCTCACGATTTCCTTGAATTGTTAGAAATGTCGTAACGTATTGTTTCAAAAAAAAGCAACAACTGATTGACGCTTGCCCTCAAGCGTGTGGGCATCGGCCCATAGCCAGCAAGGGCGGACAGTTGCAAAAGCATAACTGATATGGTAGTGTTTATGATGTGTTTCTGCCATGAACTCGCCGCAAACAGAATCAATTCGCCGTCTTGCCGTCACCGGCATGATGTGCGGTCATTGCGAGAAAAGCGTCCGCGAGGCGCTTGAGGCCGTGCCCGGCGTCGCGGCGGCCTCCGTCAATCTCGGATCGGGACGCGCGACCGTAACGCTCTCCTCTCCCGTTGGCGACGACGCGCTCATCACAGCGGTCGAGGCTGCGGGCTACAAGGCCGCGCCGCTCACGCTCGCACAGCGCGTTCTGGCGATTGCCGGATTCTTCGTGACACTCTCCTGTGTGATTGCCTTTGGCTGGGCCCTGCGTCATGTCTTCGGCATCGACCTGCTCGCCTTTGCGCCCGCGCCAGATGCTACCGCCACGTTGGGGGCGCTCTTCGCGGCGGGGCTGCTTACGAGCCTGCATTGCGCGGGAATGTGCGGGGCGATGGTGATTTGCGGCTCTTTGTCGGCTCGGAGCGGAGATGTCGCACCGCATTCGCGGGGGCTGTGGTTCACCGCGCTTATCTACAACACCGCGCGAATCGCGTCGTATGCTGTTGTCGGCGCCGTTGTCGGGGCGGCGGGAGCCGTGCTGGCGCCCGGATCAGTGTTTCGCGGCGCCGTTCAGATTGTGGCGGGATGCGTGATGCTGCTTTTCGCCGCGAGGATGCTCGGCTGGCTTCCCTTCCGTCTGCCTCAACTCTCCTTTGCCCCCCGAATCCCGTTATTATCCATCCACCATCCGTCCCTGCGGGCCGCAGTGCTCGGCCTCGCGACGGGCCTCATACCTTGCGGGCCGTTGCAGGCGATGCAACTCTGGGCGCTCGGAAGCGGAAGCGCGGCGCGCGGCGCGCTTGGCATGGCCGCCTTCGGGTTCGGGACTGCGCCGCTCCTCTTCGCGTTTGGCGCTGCGGCGTCTGCGTTGGCGAAACGCCGGGCTCTGCTTGCGCGCATCGCCGCCGCACTACTCGTTGCGCTTGCGGCTGGCATGGTTCTGCGCGGCCTTCGCGCATGGGGGATAGATCCCGCGCCGGGAGTTGCCGCCTGGGACTGTTGCGAGGTTCCGCAACTTGCGGGGACGCCGCCGAAGCCCGAAGCGCCGATTTCGCCCTTCCTCGACTTGGCACCGGGGGCGGATGGCTACGTCTCGGTTCCGCTTGCGCGCGTCACGGACGAAGCGCTTTTCGTCAACATCCCCGCAGCGGACGCCTCGGCGCCGACGGTTCAGCTCATCGCAATCCGTGACGGTGCCGGCCGCGCCCGCATCGCCTTCAACACCTGTCAGGCCTGCAACCCGTCGCCTCGCGCCTTTTTCATGCAACGCGCAGACGGACGGCTCGTCTGCCAGAACTGCGGCAACGACTTCGGTTCCGAAGCCGTCGGCGCGGCCGTGCGCGGCTGCAACCCCGCCGCGATCCCTGGCGTGCGGGAGACGGCGGACGCATTGCTCGTCTCCGCCGCCACACTTGACGCCGCTCGCCCCGCCTTCGCGGCCTGGGCCGGGCCGCGACACTAATCGGCTTGTGATATACTTTTCTACCATGAAGAAGATGATTGCCTACTGCGGGCTCGACTGCGAGGAATGCGACGCCTACCTTGCGACGGTCAACGACGACCAGGCCCTGCGCGAGAAAACCGCCAAGCTTTGGTCGGAGATGAACCATATCGTCATCCTGCCAGAACAAATCAACTGCGAGGGATGCCGTGCGGATGGCGTCAAGACCGTCTTCTGCCAAAGCCTTTGCAAGATCCGCCAATGCGCCATGGGAAAGGATTTCGAGACGTGCGGCGACTGTCCTGACATGGAGGGTTGCCAGACCATCGCCATGATCCATGACACCAATCAAGCCGCCCGCGAAACCCTGAAGGGAGGCAACGCCTAGGAAGGCGTGCCGCATGGGCACTCTGTTGAGAAACGACGAGTGCATAAGCTTCCGTCAACCTTTCAACTTTTCACCCCCCCTTCAACCATGACCCCATCCGCATCATCCGCGCTTTCTGATCGCATCATCGCCAACGGCCCCCCCGCCTCGGCGGGGGAGCTGCTCGACAATCTGCGCCTTGCCCCGCGAGACGAGCTTTACGCCGCCGCCCACCGCGTCCCGACGGCCTTTG
>JAEEGH010009434.1_pt1 | contig 22776 bp, 20 predicted proteins | sample 9134181 | NCBI WGS metagenome assembly JAEEGH01 (sample SAMN16246544, study PRJNA631951) | gut metagenome | biome: gut microbiome; feature: rumen; material: DP-attached | host: Bos | place: Iran: Karaj | collected 2018-10
CGCTCTACTACTCAACCCTCAGGCAAAAAAACACCAGCCGTCAGACACCGCCGACAAGAGGGAATATTCGTTTGGATTTGAAGACGAAGAACACTACGACCTCGAACCCGTTGCCACGACACGCTGCATGAGGCACGCCGACGGCGGATACATCGCCATTTATCAAGAGAAGGAAGAGGGCGTGCTTGGCGACGGATACGTCGAATACATAGGCAAGTTTGATGTCTATCTCTACAAGGACGGCAAATTGACACCCAAACAGGATTTGCTGCCCAAACCCACTTTCGCCAACTTCGAGGCGCAGGACGCACTCATAATGATGGGACGAGAGCAGGACATCGCAAGTTTCATCAGCAGGGGCGAAAAATTCACATACGAATTGGTGGCGGACAAGAAATTGGCGGTATGCACCAAATTTGAAAGTGATTATACAACTGTATATTATAATTGGGACGGCAGGCAATTCGTACAGTGCAACGACTGCGAATCCAAAAGGACGTCGGCAATCATCAGCGGCAAGGGTCTCGGCAAAATCCACGTGGGCGGCGACGCTCCCGGCGATATTAAAGGATTCAATAAGGAGAAGATAGGCAACAACGTAACATACAACCGTTTGGGTAAGAAATATTTTACCCTGACACTCAACAGCGACAACAAAATAGACGCCATCGAAATATACACATGGGTTTACTCGTTCCAGATGGCTGGACTGTGGGGTGGTAACTATTATTACGTGGGATATTCACCCGTGGATGATTGTTTTGGCGACGAATCCAACCGCACCGACGATTATTTCATCTTCACCAACGGCACTTGGGTGCGCAGGGTTGAGATAGACGGCGGCATGATAGACTTTGTGACCACGCCCAAAGCAATCAAAAATGTAAAAGGCACTGAAGGCAAGGTTATCAAGCCCGGTCCACCGTCATTTGAAGGCAGCAACATCTCCGACAGGGACGAAAAAGTCACCATCATAAAAATCTACGGTACAGCCGGATTCTGCGAATCGTGCGCAAAACTCTCCGACCAGCAGAAGACCGACAAAATCCGCAAGATGTATTACGCAATCGCCAACGAACAAAACCTCGTAAAGAAACACCTCGAAATCGAAGACCCCGAATCAGGCTACCCCTGCGATTACGATTATTTCTACAAGGAGGGCAACCTCGTGATGGTGGAATTTTCGACGGGCGACGGCACAATGGTCAACAAAAAGATTTACATTGAGGACGGCTACCCCTATTTTTGCTTTGCCGTCACCACCTACCCCGACAAAACCAAAAACGAGGAGCGCATCTATATGTGCGCCGGAAAAATCTACAAATACCTCGACAACAACAAGAAGGAACTCAACGTTAACACCGACGACACCGCCGTAAAAGGTCAGGCAAGCATCAATTTCATATTGCAAACCGCCAAGGACAACGAATCCAAGGCGAAATAAACCAATCAATTATGAAAAAAATCCTAATCCCCGCCATCGCCCTCGCGACCCTCGCATCATGCGGCGGCGGCACATCCACAACGCAATCCAACGCCGACAGCACCGCCGCCGGTGATGGTGGAGACGCGATTAATCGCGTCTCTACATACCAATACGTGGAACCCACGGAAGACATCGCAAAAATCATCTTCGATTCGCTCGCCAACTACGAATTTGATTACGGAATCTGGAACGCAGTGGCGGAAGCCGACGACGACAACGAACTCGACGAATGTTTTGAGTCCGACTCCAAAACCCACCGCTATTTCTCGCAAAACAAATGGTCGAGGTACGACGGCTATTCCTACAACGCCCAAATCACCCTCCAATGCTACAAGACCAACAATTCTGATTGGCTCGGCATCGTGTGGAAAAACATCAGTTGTTTCGCAGAGGGCGAAGACCACGACGACAAAGAATTGTACCCCGTATTATACAGCAACGGCAAACTCACCCGCCTCGACAGCACCAAAGTATTTCCAGCGGAGATGCTGCATATCCTCGACCTCTACAAAAAAGGGGCAAACTTTGAATGGATACTCGACAAAACGTCCTTTGATGCGCGCCACTACAAGTTGTTTGCAGTCAAGTTCAATTGGGACGGCGAAAAGTTCGTTGCAGACCCCGAAACGCCGCTCGTACAAATCGCAGACCCATTCGTCGATGGAAATTTTGATATGATGATCACCGACATCAACATCGGTTTACTCCAAGAGCCCGACAAGAAATACGGCGTCAAGTCAGACGGCACGCTCAAAGACTCCGACGGAACTACTCTTGCAAAACTCACGCTTGAAGACGGCAAAATGACAGGATACACAATCCTCGGCAAAAACATCGGGTTGAAGTGTTATTCAGGCCACAACAATGGCAAGGCGGCAGCATTGGGTTTTCCAATGCAGAACGTCATTGAAAACAACACAGACACCACGCTCACCAAAACCTCCAAAGACGGCAAACTTGTGGTGACATTGCACAGAAAACACGACGACAACAAAATGCGCGACATCTTCTATGAATTTGCCGCCAAGGACGAATCGTCGCCAATAGAAAACATCCGTGTATATTCCGTGCCCTTCACCGCCGACTTCGTCACAGAACTCAACAAATACAAAAACCTCCTGCCCGAAACCAAGGCGACATTCCTCGCGCTCAACATCACTGAGCGGATGCCCGAATTAGGCACTTTCAAAAGCCTCAGCGGTTTAGGCAAAAACATCGTCCTATATTTTGAAAGCGGCAGCTACCACTTCCAAATCTATCCCGCCGACGAGGGCGGCGAATACGTGTTGTTTATCAAGACCGAATACAACGGCGACACCGATGCAAAGGCAGAGACCGCCAAATGGTGGCACCACAAGGACGGCAAATTCACCACGGCCAACATCGCAATCCCCGCACGCCCATTCAACGACGAAAAATACGCCCTCGGTTTTAACGACGAAGGCATTCATTACGACAATATTTACGAAAAAGATTTTCGCAGCTATCCTTGGAACGGCAAGAAGTTCGTAAACGAATACGAAGAAGAGGAAGAAACCGCCAATGACGGAATCAACGCAACGGACGCACAAAACATGCTCCGCACATTCTACACAAAATATGTGTTGGGCGAGGAGAACGTCAACGACAACAACCTCAAAGATTATTGCACAAAAAGGATGATCAAATACCTGTACGACGCCTACCAATACGATGGAGAAGGCATCGCCATCTGGGAATTCAGAGGCTCGGAACAAGGCGAACTGCTCAACGCAAAATTCACCCAAGCAATACCCCTCGGCAACGGCAAATTCAGGGTAAGATACACCAACGGCAGCGACAATGAAATCAAAGATTCATGCGACGTCATGATCATCGAAGCCAACGGCAAAATGTTAATTGACGAAATCATAAAATATCGATAGACCATACCGTAGAGACGCACGGTCGTGCGTCTCTACCATAAAACCACAACGAAAATGAAACAAACAATCACAACCCTGGCATTGTTGGCGGCGGTGTCTGCCAATGCCTACGCGCAAAACCTACAAGGCGAATGGACCGACGGCACAATCGTGTTTTATGCCAAGACAGACAACAACGGCGCAGAATACACTTTCGACGGCTTTTTAGGCGACGACCAGAGCTTCTACATCAAGCGCACCGCGCAAAACCAATATGTGGTGAGCCGTGAAAACGAGAGCATGATGGGATGGTCGGTGGGCAAGAAAGGCTGCAAGGTGGAATACCTGACACTCACAGAACAGTCCGGCGGCAAGGCGGAGGTAATCGCCTGCTACGACGCACAGAAACAATTGTGCTACGCCGTGCAGAAATACAGCGGCGAGTACGGCGACTATTTCAAAAACACGATGCAGACGATGTTCGCCTCGATGCTCGGCACGCAATACGAAGCATTTGTGGACGAATACGGCAGTCCGAAGATTCTGCCGCTGAAATCGAAGGCGGACAACAAAATCTACCTCCTGAAAACCGACGCCAACGGCATCACGCTCTACAATTCGGAGTTCAAGGACATGGCGCACCAGCCCACCACGGTATTCAAGACCATCAAATACTTCGACAACGGCAAGGGCTGGTGGCATCAGACATCAAACAAGGTGCTTTGCGTCGCATATTTGGAACTCTTTGACGCCCAGCAACTCCGCCTCATGCGCAACGAGATTTACGCTCGGCACGGTTGGAAGTTTCAGTCTGACGACTTGCAGAAACACTTCTCGCAGTTTTCGTGGTACAAGCCCCTCGGCAACAATTCGGCTGTAAAACTTTCGGCGTTGGAACAATTCAACGTTAACCTCATCAAGGCGATGGAAACCAAGGCGGAAAAACGCAACGGTCAAAGATTCGCCCCATCCACATCGCTAACATTCAAGGATGTAGCGGGTATATACGACAACGATGACGACGGCGACCGCATCAGCCTCCTCGACGACGGCACAGCAACATGGGTAATGGTTGGCAGCCTCAATTACACCGAATACGTCTATACGATACAAGGCAACGACATCTACCTCAAGGAATCCGCCAACGACAAAGGCTCTCGCCATGTTTACGACGCCCAAAAGCACACATTGACCGACTCCGACGGCAAGGTGTATGTCAAAAATGATTAAACGCAATTACCAAACCAATGGAAGAAAACAATAATAAAGACAGGAAAGGCTGCTCGATTCTGATGGCGGTGCTGACATTGTTGGTCGGATTTGCACTGTTCATGTTTGGACGGTATTGGAAAAATATCGGCCAGGAATTTGAGGCGGCAGACAATGAACTGCAAGACCGGATCTACGCCCTGCCCGCGCTTACAACCGACGACGAAATCAACGCCGCAATCCAAGGCGAGCCAAAGGATTACCTTATTGAAGACTATCGTTTCACCGCCTCGCCCACCATCAGGGACACAGCCTTCAATTTTCTCAACGGCGATTACCTCTGCGTATATGTCGTGGAAGAGACGTTGACATATTTCCGCAAGGCGACCATCACGGCTGGCGAAACTCCGTATTATTCAATGTGGATTCAAAAGCCTTATTGTCAAATAATTGCACCATTGTGCCTAAACAACGGCGTTAAGATTTCGCAGTCCGATTCGCTGACGTTCGTATTTTCGGTATGGGACATATCCAAGAGGATTTTTGAGAGCGAAGTCAATCCCGACAAGGTTGACCACCTCTCGATAGATGCACGTTATTATCCCAATCTCAATGTCAACGTCTTCGACTTTGAAAAATCTCTCAACGACATCTTCAAAAATTTTGGCGACAATGCCGAGGAGCTTGCAAAACACTTTGGCGAAAACGGCATCACCTTCGACACGCGCTACAAATTCACCTACATGGCGAAAGACGACAAGGCGACATTCGCGGTCAGGCTCGGCAACGGCAAGGCTGATTTCAACGTCTTCCCCGGCAAAAACATCGTCATCGTAGGCGGCGGACGCACCTCCACAAGCACACAGGAATCGCTTGCCGGCACGGTGTGGACGATTATGGGCACGGTGTTTATGATAATTGCCGTAATAATAATGATAAGCTCGGCTATTGGAATTGTAAATATAATAAGAGGCAAAAGCAATGATTGACATCGACTTCAAAGAACAAATCCTGCCGCGACTGATACTCACGGTGGCGGAGTGGCGGATTTCAATGTCTTTGACGATGGCAATTATATGCTCGTCGATTGCGACAATATGTCACAATACTCTGATTATCAGACCACCACGACATTAGGATTTACAATTGCAGTAATACAACAACTTTTCTACGTTTTTACGCTGAAATATCACCAATAATTCCTTATATTTGCCTCATCGATTAAAACTCAAACTACAATGGCAATATCAAAACAAACATTAGACCTCATTAACCTCGCCCTCCAAGACCGCGTGCTCACATTCAAGGAGCGGCGTGTGATTGTGGAAAACGCCACAAAAGAAGGCACTCCGTTGGAAGAAATCAACACCGTGCTCGATAATATGCTGGCACAGAGGATGAAATCATATACAAAAGAAGAATTGCGGTCGTGCCCGGGCTGTGGCCACGGTGTGCCGCTCATCTCAGACAATTGTCCGTACTGCGGCACATTGCTCGAAAGTCCAATTCCGCCGCCACCAACACAAGCACAAACCCAAGCACAAGCACCTGTACCGCCGCCTTACAACATTTCCAACGAGGCGGCGATCATCAGAGGCGAAAACAGACGCACAGCCGAAGAACAGAAAAAGTCCTGTCCAAAATGCGGTGCGCCATATCCACTCATTAGCAACATCTGCGCTCACTGCGGATACGTGTTGCACGAACAGAGGGATTCGGAACTTAACATCAAAAACCTGATTTCCAACATCAAAGACAGCATATCACGGTTGCAGTCGTCGCCCAAGCCAACCCTTATGGATATTGCACTGTACCGTCTGCCGATTATCTGCGCATTTTTAGGCGCTGTCGCATCGGTATTTGCATTCTCCACCAACTCTGAGAAGCTGCACAATACATCCACATTCCTATTTGGAGGCGCAATAATCGCAATGTTTGCAATCAAAAAAGAGAACTCACCCGTGGCGCAGGCCGACAGCGAATTTTACGACGCGCTCCACTCGCACGAGATGTATTCGCGCACTGTCAACAGCCTTTATGGCGACGATGCCGAGGCCCGTAAATTCCTCGACAACTATTCCTCAGACATCGACAATATCAAACGCAGCCGCAACAAAAACCGTATGATTCTGACATTGTCGGTATTAGCGTTGTCGCTGGCGGGGCTTGCCGTGCCACACATATCGCTGCCCACTTCCATCGACAAGTATCAGGACAACCGTCAGAAATACGCCGACGTTTACGAACTTTCCGAAAGGTCAAAACCCCTAAAACCTTATCCGCAAAGCCCCGTAAAAGGTTCGTATGCCCAGTACATCAAGTGCGATGGCGGCGGCAAGGCTGTAATAGACGTTTCCAATGATATGGGAATGCCAGATTTTGCCAATATGCACCTCTTGGGCGACAAACTCAAATTTCAACTGAGAATCAGCAATATAAGGCTCGTTTCCACAGGCCGACCGCTCCCAAATGCCGACACCTGCCGGATTGGTCTCGCGCTTTTTGACAAAGACCTTAGGAGCATCAACACCCACCTGTTGATTCCCGACCCGGCGGACATCGAGACCAATTGTCCCGACAATCTTCCTAACGTGATGGAAAACGGCGAGGGTAGTTACTACGCATCGTTTATTTCGCACAATTATTTCCGTTCCCTCGACGAGGTCAAAGCGACCATCGACAGAGCACAATATTTTGCAATCACCTACTACAAAAAATAGAAACAGAATGGAAACAAACAAATCATATTTTCAAAGGCTAAGCCTCCAAATGGAGGATATGCTCAAACAATACAAAAACCAGTACCCCAAAAATCTCGGCGACCTTTTGCGCAACGCTTTGCCGTACATTCTACTGGTGCTGGGAATCATCGTGCTGCCAATGTTCACATTCGGAAAGATGCTCTCCACGGGCGACTTATCGGCAGCTCTCGGATTGTTCAGCACATCAGTGCTATTGGTGGCGCTTGGCGGCATAATGATTTTCAAGTTTAAGGGCGACAAGTCCATCGACCCAACATTATCGCAACGAATCAACGCCGCAAAAAACCAGATGTCGCAGCTTGCCGAATATCCTGACATTAAGAAATATCTCGACGGCTACGACACCCAAATCGCAAAAACCGCCCAGTCAAAACAGAATGTCAAAAACAAGTTCTATATGATAATTGCGGCGGCAGGGTTGCTCGGTGTTGTGTATGGGGTTATGGCCATTAAGGGAACGGGAGTGTTGTCGGGCTCCAATTTTTCGATTACAGACTTAAAGAATATGAAGTACGACCCACACAAAAAGACAAACGTTTCAATCAATTTCGGACTCTTTGGCACAGGCGAAATCATCGGGATTGGCGTCACCGAGCCTCTTATGACCCTCTCGCCGCTCAATACCGACATCGACGGCGGCGGCAAGGTGGAGACTGCCCAGATAGAGGTTTTTTATCAATCTAACGCCTTGTCAATCAAGGAACTTAAAATTTCGGGGGCTTCCGACGGCGACCGTTTCCGACTGATTGTCACCGACGTCAATGGCGACCCCGTTGCCAAAAGTCCAAGATTTGTATTCAAACCATCGCAGACCACGCAGATAGAATCGGCAAACTTTTGTTTTGAAAAAACCATCTCGATGGATATAGAATCCTCCCAAAGTTATTTCAGCACCCTCCAAGTATGCCGATTTTTGCACGACAACCAAAAGGATTTAAGGTTTTTGGTGGAAAAATTGTGAATTAGTATCACAGCAATTATATAAAAAATTATGAAAAAAAACATCATCATCCCCATCCTCGCCGCAATGACCCTGATGTCGTGCGGCGGAGGCACAGCGACACAGAACAATGGCGGCAACGGCGCGGACACCGCCGCCAACGCCGCCGCAGGTACAGACGCGATTAATCGCGTCTCTACAACAACCACCGACGAATACACCGGCAAATATGCGTTGCCCGAATTGGTGTTCGACAATCTGACATATTCCAAAAAGGTTTATGCCAAAGACAGCGACATCCTGCCGATAATCAAGACCGCCAAACGCGTAGTCATTAAAGGCGACAAGATGACCATCTCCGACGGCAAAAACGAAATCCCGCTCCAATTGGACTTGGCATCGTCGGAAGAAGAGGCTTGGCCCGACAGTTACCGTTGGACATTCAGCACAATTGCCACCAAAGACATTCCCTCATTCACATTTGCAATTGCAAGCGAATATGAGGAGGCGTGCATAGCAAGACACGAAGACCCAAAGACACGTTTCATCAATCTGGAAGCCACCAATCTGTGGACGCTTTCTCCCAAAGGCTTCAACTCCTGGGACAATCTCCACCGCAAAATGGCGGCGAAATACCCTTCTGACGAAGAATATCAACGAGAAATCGACTACATCAACCGCGAAGAGCCCGACCCGTCAGACTTTTATGACGATGAGGAGGACGGCGGCGATGATGTTTCCGCCAATGGCAACGGCATCATCAATGACGTCGTAAATGATTTGGTGACGTTCTACGACCCGTATGGACTATGTGAAGGCGATGAAAAGCCAAGCGCAGACCAAATTGCCGAAAACCGCAAGAAAATCAAAATCGCAAGCCCCACGATGGCAAAATTTGAGTCAGGAGGCACGGCGGAGACTTTCACGGAGACATTCGCCTGTTACCAGCACAAAAACGGCACGTGGGTGGTGTTGGATTATTTCAAGGACGACAAAAGCCCCTTCTGCAAGATGGGCGCATACGAATTTAAGAACGGCAAATTGCAATGGCTGACCGACTACATCCCGAAGGATTTTCTCAAAAACGCCTACATCGAGGAGTTTGACGCCAATGGATTTGTACTCGAACGCGACACACCCGAAGGCAACACCGACGAGGTGTATTACAAATGGAACGGTGAAAAATTTGTAGAATAACAACAATAAAACCGACAACAAAAATGAAACGACTAACAATCATCCTCGCAATCCTCCTCGCCGCCATCAACGCATCGGCGCAGGAAGACGACCAAAAGTATGAGGGCAAAATCGGCGACTTCGACATCACGGCGGTCTATATGCCGCTCCGCTACATCGGCGGCGTCGAAGCGGGCGACTCGATAGGCTATTACTACTACAACGACCGCCCCAAGACCAAATTCACGCTCCGCCTCAAAGATTACGACGAGGTGATGAACGAAACATCATTCCGCGTGTCGTACCACGTCGTCCTCGGCGAATATACGCCCAAAGGCTTCAATTCAGGCACATTCGACGGCTGGACAAGCGCAATGAGCGACAACCTCAGCGGCACATTCACCAACAGTCAGGGCAAGGAATACGATTTTTGGATAAACATCAATTCGGACTGACCTAATTCTTCGTCTCTGGCTTCAAATGATTAGGCGAAAGGCATCGTGCGGGAGAACAGTTATTTGATTTTGTATTAAATTTTTGCGATTTCGTCGGGAGAAAGGCTGGTGGCGGCGGCGATTTGGTCGATGGGCAGTCCCATTGACTTGAGTTTGCGGGCGGTTTCGCGCATGGCATCCGCACGACCTTTGGCTTCTCCCTCCGCGAGTCCTTCGGCGCGACCGTCCACTTTGCCGGATGCGTATGACTTCCACGATGAAGATTTCGCCGTACTCGTCCTGAGCCTTGATGTCAACGCGGTTGTACTTCTGATCCTCGTTGTCCTTGTTGGTCTCGCTTTCGATGATGGCCTGTATCTTGCACTTCCTTTCCAATATCACTTCTATAAAGCCTTCAAGGACGGCAAAGTTAGCCTTGTTCCTCAGAAGCCGCTTTATTGCGTAGTCGAAACGGATGAGTTCGTTGCTTGTCATAATAAATTGCGCATTAAATGTTTTGCGCAAAGATAATGGGTTTTGAGGGAAAATGCAAAAAAAGCCTGCCGAAAAATTGGGAGATTTCTCGGCAGGCTTTTAAATATTAGATTAATCCTATCTCAATTTTGGATTCTGCAACAAGATGATTACTTGCGCACCGCACGAACCGACTGACCAGCGTAGCGTACTCTCATAGTATATTCATTCACATAAGTTGAAGATAAGGACAAAAAGTAGGCAAAATTCGGGGTAGTGACCATGTAAAGCGATGATGACCAATAATAGCCCGCAGAGCCATCTGCTTGAAACCTTACATCATCGTAATAACCAGCGGCAGGAAGGAAGATGTGGGTGTCTTTTTTGTAGTCGTATGAATGACCTTCATCATTATTCTTCTTATAGAAAATGTAGCCAGCATATTTACCTTCACCGAGATTTTTTAAACTTTCATACTCGTCTGCTTTCTCCCACACGCAATTCTTTTTCAGAGCAATGAAGTCATCATGTGTAGGCATCGACCACTTGTTGTTTGCCACATGGGCAACATCATCATCAACTTGTTCATACTTTCCAAGAACAGAGAGTTCATCGGTAAAATTCCCATAGCCATAGTCTGAATTGTAACAGTACTTGGTCAATGTATTCTCTGAACCTTCGGCGTACTTGTATGTCGCCCAAGCATACTGTTCCTTTTCTGCGGTCTCACCCCAAGCGTAGTAGTTGCCGTAGTCTTCGGGATTGGTGCCGCCAATGTTGTGGTCAGCCCAAAGGATGCCCGGTATGCCGAGGTCAACAAAGCCGCTGCGGTCGATGGTGTAGATGTGTCCTGCAACTACGTCCTCGGCAGTCTTGGTGAGGAAGTTGGTCGATACCGACTTGCCGCCTTCGAGGGCAATCCATACTTGGCCATCATTGCTGAGGTTGCACTCTGACAATGCATTGCCACTGACTTTCACGTCGAGGGTATGCTGCAACCGCGACATCTGTACCGCAAGATACACGTTTTGGTCGTAGAGCATGACTGACGAGGATTTGGACGTGAACTCGCCGTCCTTGGTCTTGTAGGTGTGGGCGCAAGAGGTCATCAATGCCGCCAACGACACTGCACTTGACGTGGGCAACGGCGTGCCATCCACAGTGAACTCGCCGACCAATGCGATGCCTTTATCGTCTTCTCCCTCGGCTTTGAATTCCGCCACTTTGTCTGAGGCAACCTCGATGTCACCCTCGAAGTAGAATTTGCCATCAGTTCCTTTTGTCAGGGGAATGGTGCTTTCGGTGATGCCGCTGCCTTCTGCCGCTCCTTTGACAGTCAGGGAAATCGGATGCTTGCCTTTTGGCAGATCGTCGTCATCGAAAGTGCGCAACACCTTGTTCCAAATGTCGTTGTCTTTGTCATCTTTTTTGAGCGCATACGTTATCTTGGAAAGGCTCTCGCCGCCGTCCACCTTCACAGAGAACGGGACTTTAACCGTCTTTGACTGCTCGGCGGGCTGTTCGGGTGTCGGGTCTGGAACCTCGGTTGTCTGTGGGGTGTCAACACTGTTGACGTCGCCATTGTCTTCCTTGCTGCAAGACGTTGCGAGAAGGACTGCCGCCACTACGGGCAGGATTCTGAGAAATGTCTTTTTCATTGCTGTGTCCTCCTTCTTTTTACCAATCTTCTTCGCTGTCGTCGCCAAATCCGGCACCGAAACTTCTGTTTACTGCACTCGCACTGAGCAATCTCGGCTGAGCGTCGAGATTGAACACCTCAATCTCCGGGCTGACGTATTTCTTTCTCTTGGTCGCTACGTCATTTGCGACATTTTCTTCAAAATTTTCTGTCATTTTTCTTTGAAAATTTTAATTGTTAAACAAAAATGTGATTTATGATTTGCGATTGGATGCGGTTGTAGAGACGCAAAATTTTGCGTCTCTACATCGTTTGCGTGCGGCAAAGATGCAAAAATCCCTTGCAGAAAAGGCTCTGAAATGCCTTTCCTGCAAGGGATGCATACAATTGAGGGTATGTGGCACGACACGTCAGACGCCGTAAAATGTGCCTTAAAAAGGTTTTTAAGCGGCGAACCTGTGGTGTGTGTGGCAAGTATCGTGCCATAGTGTTGATGTTCAATTAGTTGAGGTTGTTGGCTTGCCGCCCATTATGGGAAGTATCTCGGATGGCAGATACTCCAAATCCTTGATCCGTTTCTTGCCGTCCAACTGTAAGACTGCATCCAACAGGCTGATTGCCAAGTTCTTATGTTCGCCGAACACTTTTTTGAAAACAACGTCGGTCTTTGGGTCGTAGTACTGCATAGTTGATGGTCTTTGGTTCGTTTTGCAAGGGCAAAGTTAAGGTATTTTTGGAAATTGGCAAAAAAAATGCACTTTTTTGGCGGATTATTGTTATTTTATCTTCATCCTCAATAGCGACGCCAACTTAATCGCCACATCTGTAAACACCAACTTGCCGTAAGCATTCCTTTCTATATTGGCACACGCATCGGAGAGCAACGTCGATATTTGCGAAACGTTGCCGGGGTGGATGAACCTCGCAAACTTGGCGGCGAAATTCATCTCCGTGGGCGTCATCCTAACAAGACTCTTGTCAACGCTGCTAAGCATAAAACACTCACGCACCATACGTTGGCAATAATCAAAAAACTGTTTCTGCTTCTCCCTGCCGAGCTTGCTCAAATTGTCTGAAAGTTTAATGATTTGGTCATACTTCAACGAATAGCTCTCCCTCATCAACGTCGTAAACAGCGGAAACTCAGGCGGTTCGCCTCCTTCGTGCAGTTGTTCCATCACGTCCAACGCCGCCAAATAATTCCCCTCGGCAAGCATTGCGGCGCTCTCTATATTTACGGAATCCGCTTCGGGAAACTCTTGACGGAGCGACGCAATGATGTCGGCATCTTCGGGACGGTTGATTTTTATCAACTGCGTCCTCGACCTTATGGTAGTAAGGATTTGCTCCTCATTTTCAGAGACAAGCACAAACAACGTCTTTGGCGGCGGCTCCTCTATCATTTTGAGGAGTTTGTTGGCGCAAGTCTCGTTCATCTTCTCTGGCATCCAAATTATCATCACTTTGTACTCACTCTCAAAAGTTTTGAGGCTGAGTTTGCGGATGATTTCTTGACTTTCCTGCGCGAAGATTGCGCCCTGTGCGTTGTCGCTGCCAATGTAGTCGTACCAATCGTCGAGGCGGTGGTAATTGCGGCGCAGCACAAAACCACGCCACGAGTCGATGAAATTGTCGGAGACGGGATGCGTGTCGCCGGATTTGAGTTTTACAACGGGATATACAAAATGCAGGTCGGGATGGACAAGTTTCTGATACTTTTGACATTGCGGGCATACACCGCAACTATCAGTTTCAGTCCGATTAGGACACGCGATATACTGCGCGTAAGCAATAGCCAACGCGAGTTTGCCGCAACCTTCCGGTCCGAGGAAAAGTTGCGCGTGGCTAATGCGGTTTCCCTTAACGGTCTGAATAAGACGGCTTTTGGTTTGTTCGTGTCCCTGTATGTCCTTAAACTGCATTTTACAAGTCAGTCTGTCGTAAACAAAAATCGTTGGCAAAGGTAAGAAAAAAAAGTGAGGTTAGCAAAAATAGATTTAGAATGTAAGGAGAATTTTTTTATCTTTGCAGACGAAACGAAAGCATCAACCCTTAACACACGACAACTATGGAAGCAAAAGCATACAACGGACTTATGGATTTTCTGTGCAATACCCTGACACCGAGCGAATTGAAACGTCTCGGCGAACAACTCGTCAACCACGCCAAAATGAAAGAGGAGGAAGAAGAACTCTTCCGCCCCTACACGATGGAGGAACTTAACGCTATGCTCGACGAGGCGGAATCTCAGGAAGGGATACCCCACGAGGAAGTAATGCGTGAGATGGAAGAAGAATTGCAACGCGAAGAAGCGGAAGAAGCGGCGAAACAAATGAACCAATCCATAATCGACGAGCCACTATGCAAAAGAGCCTAAAAATACAATGGAAAGGTGTTGCCAAAAAAGGATTCAAACAAATTGCGAAATACATCGAGCATAATTTCGGGACAAAAACCAAACTCGAATTTTTAGTGGAAGTTGACTCATACGCAAATTTGTTGTGTCAAAACCCCGAAATGGGAAAGATTGACCCTTTGTTTGACGACCGCGCACGTACATACCGCAGCGTAATCATCAACGGTAAAAGCAAGATGGTCTATTACGTCGAAGACAATGTGATACAGATTGCAGGTTTTTGGGACTGCCGACAAGACCCAATTGCCCAAGCGAAACAAGTTGAATAATAAAAATCCCCGCACATTCCTCTGATGCACGGGGATTTTTATTTTTTATGACAATCCTCAATTAATACTTGAACGAACTGCCCGACAAGAATTCACGCAGGATGGACGTCGGCGGAATCTCGTCATCGGGAAACTCCTTGAAATACGCAAGGAATTTGAGCAACATCCTCGCCTCTGCATACTCAGGGGCGCGCTCGCTGACGTTTTCGAGGATGGGACCCGCGTATTTTTTAATGACGCCAAGTTCAAACGGCAACGCCGAATTGAACATCACGTCAGCCTCCTCTTGGAACGGGAAAATATTCTTCTCCTCGCCAAGACGCACGTCGGGCCAACGCTTGATGGTATCCTCGGCGGAGTAGCCACGATACTGAAAATCGCGGATGATGCGGCGGAGAAGACGATTGTAGGTGGTCGGGATGCGGTTGTGCGCGTCGATGCCAATCTGAGTCAACGCCGAGACGTAAATCTTGAACTTCCTGTCGGCGGGAATCATCGCGCTCATCGCAGGATTGAGACCGTGGATGCCTTCAACGACAAACACAGTGTCCTCGTCGGCGGTCATAAACTCGCCCCTGTACTCGCGCTTGCCCGTCTGAAAATTGTAGAAAGGCATCTCAACCCTCTTGCCGTCCATCATATCAAGCATATCCTGATTAAATTGCTTGTAATCAACGGCTTCCAACGCCTCAAAATCGTAGTCGCCCTTCTCGTTGCGGGGCGTATTGACGCGGTCCACAAAGTAATTGTCCAACGAAATCTGCACAGGTTTCAGACCTGCCACGGCGAGTTGCACACAAAGGCGCATAGAAGTTGTGGTCTTGCCTGACGACGACGGTCCTGCGATGAGCACGAGTTTGATGTTGCCCGCCTGAGCGATTTTGTCGGCGATTTGGGCAATCTTTTTCTCGTGCAACGCCTCGCCAACCTTGATGAGGTCGCCCGCACGCTTGTCTTCCACAAGGCTGTTGAGCGACGACACGGTGGAGATTTTGAGGAGTTTCACCCACGACTTGTGCTCGCGGAAGATGTCGAAGAGTTTTGGCTGCATCTCCAATTCGCCAATCTCCATCTTCTCGTAGTCGGTCGGGAAACGCAGAAGCATACCGTCGTAGAATGGAATCAGGTCAAAGACGTTGATGACACCTGTGCGCGGCACCATAAAACTCGAATAGTAGTCGTCGAAGCCGTCGAGCGAATATATCGATGAGAAGAGCCTGTCGCGCTTTTCAAACATCATCGCCGTGTCTTTCTGTCCACGCTCGGCAAACACCTTGGCAGCGTCAGCCGAGAGGATTTCCCTGCGGTCAAATTTGTAATCGGCGGCAACAATCTCATCCATACGCGCCTTGATTTTCTTCACCAATTCGTCGGTCGGCTTGTAGTATTCGCCTGACACTGAGCGCATTTCGCAATAGAGTCCCTTACTGATGCCGTGTTCGATAGTTACGTTGACACCCTCGGCGACATCGTGCACCGCCCGCGCCAAGATGAATGTCAGCGACCTGCGGTACATCCTCTGACCGTTGATGCTCCTGACGTCAAAAAATTCGACGACCTTGGGCTTGTAAACGGCGTAATTGAGTTCCTCGACACGGTTGTTGACGAGTGCGCCCACAAAAGGATGCCTCTTGTCCGCGTCCACATTTTTCACTATTTCAGATAGAGTGACACCGCGTTCAAACTCCATCACCGAGCCTGTATTGACGCAATGTATTTGTATTTTCTTATTGTCCATAATTATAGTTTTGGTTTTAATTGTTAACGGAAACAAATATAAGAAAGTTTTATTATATGGCAAAAAGTATAACAAAAAAATTCTATCTTTGCATCAAAATCGCAACTAATGAAAACGCCAATCATCATCTTCGCATACAACCGCCCAAAGCACCTGCAACGCCTCATCGACAGTCTGAGGCGGAATCCCGAGTGCAACGACACCGACCTTTATATCTTTGCCGACGGAGCAAAGGCGACGGGAGATGCCGACGTGGATGCCGTCAGGGAAGTCGTCAAAAAAATCGACGGATTCAGGAGCGTGACGCCAATTTTTCGCGAAAAGAACATCGGATTGGCTGCCAACATAATAGACGGCGTGAGTTCAACAATCAATAGACACGGCACGGCGATAGTTTTGGAGGACGACCTCGTGGTGACACCATTTTTCCTGCGGTATATGGACGAGGCATTGCGGCATTACAAAGATACCAAGGCATTCTCAATTGCAGGCTACACTCCGCCAATTGACATTCCAAATGATTATAAATATGACACTTACGCCGTGATGAGGAATTGCTCGTGGGGATGGGCGACGTGGCAAGACCGTTGGAACGAGGTGGATTGGGATGTGAAGGATTTCAATACATTTTTTGCCGATGATGACGCCGTAAGCCGTTTCAATGCAGCGGGCAACGACCTCTCAACGATGCTCCTCAAACAACAAAAAGGGCTTATAAGTTCTTGGTCGATAAGGTTTTGCTACGCATCGTTTGTAAAACAGATGCCAACGATATATCCCGTGCGCTCTCTCGTCACCAACGGCGGCGCGGACGGCTCGGGCTCCAATGTCGGCAGCACGTCCAAATACAATACAATCACCTTTGAAACCCTCGACGAAATAAAATTTTGTGACGCGCTTGATGACAACCCATTGATTTTAAAATCATTCCGCAAAACTTACGACACGTCCGTGCAACGAAAATTGATCAATTGGTGGAAGCGGACGAAGTGGAAGATGACGCACTGACAGTTTTCCTCCACTGTTCATAATACGCATTGACATCCAAATTCTTTTCCTTGTCTTCAAGGGCATCGCGCAACTTCCTGCACATCGGATAAAACTGCCACAGCGACACCAAAGCCGCCACCAACGCGCAGACTATGCACACCAGCACATCCACCGAAACATCGAGCAACTGATGCGTCGCTATCACGCCGCACCATTTGAGGAATTGCCTCATCCCGCTGATTACCACCATTCTAAATGGTGATTTGGTGACAAGAAGAGTCAGCGACTTGCGCACCACGAACCCCACGCCCGACTTCAACTTAGACCTGAGGCTGTCGCCGCTGCTGAGCATCACGTCGTTTTGCAGCCAGATGAGAAACATACCATTGCTCTCCACAATCCGCCGCTGGTCTTCGCGCAAATCCTGGAATCCGTACAGATAAAGGAGTTCTTGTTGAATTACAAAAACAAAAAACTGAAACTGCTCGAAGTCAATCAAAATCAACGGAATCGACACCCAGATGTTGGACGGCAGGGTGCAGAGGAATGTTATGAACGACGTCACGAAACAACAGATGACAATAAGCCTGCGGCAGCGGCGGCGGATGGCTTCTTCGTCGGCCTTTGCCTCGGCATCGCCCACCTGACGGCGCAGGAAACGCTCCCTGTCAACATTGAGGAACGGTATCATAAACAGCTTGAGCTGTAGTCTGTTGTATATGTCGAGCAGTCTGTCAATCATTGGCAGTGATTATTGTCATTACAAAATGATTACAAAAAATCGTCCAAAGATAGTAAAATTTTCAACGCCGCCAAAAAGAAATCAACCAAGCATACACACGAAAAAGCCGGTCCAAAAATTTTTTGAACCGGCTTCGATATGTAGTAGCGGGGACAGGACTCGAACCTGTGACCTTTGGGTTATGAGCCCAACGAGCTACCTACTGCTCCACCCCGCAGTGTATGTTCTAATTTGTGATGTCCATTGGGTTTTCCTAAAAAGACGATGCAAAATTACAACAGAATTTCAAAAAATCCAAATTTTTAGCCGACTTTTTTTCACAATTACAATAAAATTAATATACAACGGCGCAAAGTTAAATAATTGTTAGGTTTGACGGATTAATTTTTGATAATTTGGCTTTTAATAGTAATTTTGCACTTCAAATCAACAATCATTAAATTATGGTTTACTTCAAGAGCAACGTCAAGAAACGCAAATCGTCGTCCATGCTCAAATGGGCGATATACGCGGTGGTGCTGATAGCCGCGCTTTTCTTTTTCATACCCAGGATGTTGGTGAGCCGCGCCTACAACATCATCAACGAGGAAATCCCCGCCGACAAGCCGACTGCCGACAGTGTCCCAAAAAGCCGCATCTTCACCGCATTCAACCTCCTTCAAGTGGCGAAGCACTTCCCCACCGGCGAAAAGAAATCCTTAGAAGGTCAGAAGATGATACTCGACTTCTACTTCCCGCTATTCAAGGCCGACTACGACAAGCTCAAATTTGCCTGCGTTGACAATGCCATCTCATTCCTGAAAGCGGAAGGCAAGACGCCCGCCGACTCCATCAACATCAAGGCGTTGCAGACCGAATGGCGGCGACATCCCGACGAGGCGGCTCTCGAAGACTTCCGCTCCAAGTGGGAGACTTACCACAAATATTTCGCGCACTCGCTGCCCGAATACCCAAGATTCATCGATGCACAACACCTTTAAATAATTGGCACATTAAATCATCATCAAAAAAATGAAAAAAATATATCTTATCCTCGCGCTCATCGCCGGCACATTGACGGCAAGCGCACAGACCGACGCGGTAGCCAAAGAAGTGGCTGGCCTCGCCAAAAAATCTAAAGAAACCGTAGCCGTTGACAGCGCAAAGGCGTGGAAATTTGACGGAATGCTGTCACTGACCGCATCGCAGACCTCCCTCAAAAACTGGGCGGCGGGCGGCGACCAGCAGATTGGCGTCAACATCCTCGGCAACCTCAACGCCAACTACGCCAAAGACCGCCACTCCTGGCAAAACTCAGTGCTCTGCCAATACGGCGCACTCCGCCTCATCGACGAGAACGACGAGTTCCGCAAGACCGACGACAAGTTCCAGTTTTCGTCCAAGTACGGCTACGCCCTCAGCAAAAAGTGGTACTACTCCGCCATCTTTGACTACAAGTCGCAATGGGCAAAGGGTTGGACTTACAACAACAATTACAAGGAGGACGCAGAAGCAGGCACTCCGGAAAGCATCTACCGCACCCGCAATTCGAGCTGCTGGTCGCCGCTGTACCTGACCTACACCCTCGGTTTTGACTACCAGCCCAACGAGCACTTCTCCATCTACCTCTCGCCCCTCTGCGGCAAGACCACGGTGGTGCTCAACGACGAACTCGCAGAGGCTGGCGCATTCGGTGTGGAGCCCGGCGACAATGTCCGCTCCGAGATTGGTTGGTACGTAAAAGGCAATGCAGCATTCAACATCACCAAGCAGGCAAGCCTCAATACCAACATCACCCTCTTCCAGAATTACAAGGACGGCGGCCCGTTCAACGAGGTGGACGTAGATTGGAACCTCATCCTCACTTTCCAAATCAACAAGTGGCTGGCATTCAGCTTTGTATCTGAATTGATCTACGACGAAGACATCACAATCGCCGACAAGGACGAAAAGCCGCACAACTCCCTCGTGCAGTTCAAGGACGTCATCGGCGTAGGCTTGACCTTCAAATTCTAAACGGGGAATCCACCTACGGTGGATGATTTAGAAACAAAAATTACCGTCAATTTCTTTTGAATTACCGTCAATTTTTTCCAGACAACGGAGAAGATTGACGGTAATTTTTTTATTTAGAAATTGACGGTAATTATCTTATAATCAATAATAATGTCCGAGAAGTTTACGGCAATTATTTTTTAGTAATTGACGCTAATTCATATTTAGAAATTGACGTTAATTGACGACCAAATTGACGATAATTGATGTTTATAAAAAAAACCTGCCGCCGCCCGGCGGCAAATATCGTCGCACTACTTCAGCAATATGGAGAATGAAGATTTTTTAGCGAAGGTGACGGGCTGGTCGGTGGTCTTGTTGCGGATTTGCACCTCCCACCATCCCTGGCGCGGATTGGTCTTGGAACATACCATCTTTACAAGTCCGTCCTTGTCAGCCTTGCCAGGATCCACATCGACGGAGCTCGTGCCCATAAACGTGCGACGGGTGCTCATATAATAATACCACTTCACCTCAAAAGTCACCACGCCATCCTTGGCGAGCGCCTTCAATTCATCGGCGGTAAAAGTGCACACAAGGCTCACCGGCTTGTAACTTTCGCGCAGGCTGCGTGACACGTTTGCATCCACCAACGGCACAAGGTCGGTGCCCTCGCTCTCAGCCATGGCGTCGGTGATCACCTCGCCATTGTTGTCCCAAGCCAAGTGAATCTGCGTCTGTGCCGACAGCGCGCCGCAGACCGCAAGCAATATCATTATGATGACAATACGTTTCATTTCTTTACAATGTTAGGTTATTTGGCAACGCCTTATATTACTAAAGTGTTTTACAAATACCGTTCCAATACTCCAAACCCGCTGAAAAATAGCGTTTTGCAAAAAAAGTGAAAATTTTGGGTTAAAATAGTTGATTTTTTCATAGGGTTTTGAAGGTTTTATGTGTTAAATAAGTGAAACGATCATAAAACTACTACTTAAAACCCTACGATCATGAATGCAAACGACACCGTAAAATTCATCGAGAACCACATCACGGAGATGGAAGAGACAATCTCCCTCGAAGAGACTATCGCAACTCTCGCTATGGACTCTGCCGACGGCTGGTTCTAACAGCATAACAATTGGCAGCTAACAATGTTTAATTGACAGTTGACAATTGACAGTTGACAATCACTTGCCAACCGTCAATTGTTAATGTCATTTTTTTTGTCATCTCGACAACCTGTCAATTTTCAACTTTCAATTGTCAATTGTCAATTGTCAATTATCAATTATCAATTGTCAATTGTCAATTGTCAATTGTCAATTCCTAAAGTATCAGCATGGCGTCGCCGTAATCGCCAAACATGTACTTCTTCTTGATCGCCTCGTCGTATGCCTCCATCAGGAAATCAAATCCCGCAAATGCAGCCGCCGACATCAACATCGTCGAATAAGGCTGATGGAAGTTGGTAATCAATGCGGAGGGCACGCTGAACTCGTAGGGCGGGAAGATGAACTTGTTGGTCCAGCCATCGTAGGGCTTCAACATTCCGTTAGTCGATACAGAGCTTTCGAGAGTCCTGAGCGACGTGATGCCAACTGCGCAGACACGCTTTTCGGCAGTCTTGGCGTTGTTGACAAGTTCGGCACAATGCTCGTCGATGTATATCTGCTCCGAATCCATCTTGTGCTTGGTCAAATCCTCCACATCAACGCTGCGAAGGTGTCCGAGACCCATGTGCAATGTAATCTCAGCAAACTGAACGCCAACGATTTCGAGACGTTTGAGGAGGTTTTTGTTGAAATGGAAACCGGCTGCGGGGCCTGCCACTGCGCCCTCGTGCTTGGCGTAGATGGTCTGATAACGCTCCGAGTCCATAGGCTCCACGGGACGGTGGATGTACTTGGGCAGCGGGGTCTCGCCAAGACCGTAGAGAAGGCTCTTGAACTCCTCGTACTTGCCGTCAAAGAGAAACCTCAGCGTCCTGCCGCGCGAAGTGGTATTGTCGATGACTTCAGCCACGAGGCTGTCGTCGTCGCCAAAATAGAGCTTGTTGCCGATGCGGATCTTGCGGGCGGGGTCCACGAGGACATCCCAAAAACGCATCTCCTTGTTGAGTTCGCGGAGGAGGAAGACCTCAATCTTTGCGCCGGTCTTCTCCTTGTTGCCATACAGGCGTGCGGGAATCACCTTTGTGTTGTTGAACACCATCACGTCGCCGTCGCCCAAAAACTGCCACAAGTCCGAAAATACCTTGTGTTCTATGGTATGCGCCTTGCGGTCGAGCACCATAAGTTTTGAACTCTCGCGGTTTTCGGCGGGATACTGCGCGATGAGCTTTTCAGGCAGGTCAAATTTAAATTTAGATAACTTCATCTAACTTTTTGTAATATGTTGTATTTTACGTAAAATATTTTCTCTGCAACTGCAAAGTTAAACATTAATTCTGAGACTGCCGCAATTTTTCCTCAAAATCTTCAATCGAAATAGCATTTTTTAACGTTATCTCCCCAATCCTTGTGCGGCGGAGTCCCGCGAGGTAGCCGCCCACGCCGAGTTTTGCGCCGATGTCGTTGGCGAGCGAGCGGATGTAAGTGCCTTTGCTGCAATGCACTCGCGCCTTGAACTCCTTGGTGTCGTC
>JAEEGH010009435.1_pt1 | contig 22775 bp, 19 predicted proteins | sample 9134181 | NCBI WGS metagenome assembly JAEEGH01 (sample SAMN16246544, study PRJNA631951) | gut metagenome | biome: gut microbiome; feature: rumen; material: DP-attached | host: Bos | place: Iran: Karaj | collected 2018-10
AGCACATACAGCCTCCCCTTCGGGGGATGGCTTTGAGGGAGAAAGTCCCTCATGGTGAGGAGACTTCTGCAAGCAATACGGCATCCTGTTCGTTCACGTTACCCCATCGGGCAAAGGACTGCGCTTCGTGTTCAAGGCTGATCCCGAGCGTGGCAATCTTGCCGACAACCAGACGTGGCTCTCTGACGTTCTCGGAATGAAGATGGACGAAGTATGCAAAGACAGCGTGCGCATATCGTTCGGCTGCACACGCCGTGACATCATTTACATCGAACTTGAAAACCTTTTGAATTATGAAAACAAAGAATTTGAAAAACAATTCGGGGAAGCGTACCGCAAGGGAAATAGTCAGCCACTGGCCCACCCCCAGCCCCCCCGAGGGGGAGAGACAACCCCCCACCAACTCCCCCGAGGGGGAGAGCAGGAACCCGCAGAAACCCCTTCCCCCTCGGGGGAAGACGGATGGGGGGTCTCTTACCGAGGAGGGCCTTACAAGGATATCGCAGACGCATGGCTTTTCTCCACGCTCGGCCACCTTCCAGCTGTCGGAGAGCGCAATTCTGCCTATTATGCGTTGGTGCAGGGATGCATGCGCTACATCTGCGATTTCAACGAGGACATGGTGGTCGCAGCCACTCCTGATTACGGACTTTCTGAGCAAGAGAGACGGACGTGTGCTCGCTCGGCTATCGGTTCACGACGCTATGCTGCAATGCCCCGGAAACTCGTGGAGTTCCTTGAAGGTATGGGTGTCGCCAAGAACGCCGATGGTGAAGCCAGCGGAATACGAAAAAGCGACGACGACGCTTCAGGACTGGCTCAGTGGGATTTCGAAGCGTGGACAAAACGCTTTGCTCCGTGGTTTGAAAGCCCCGTCTGGGCGCCTGTCTGCTCCGTTCTGCCAAGGTACTCTCGTCTCAACGGAATACTGGCAGCTGGCAGCATGTTCGGAACCCTTCTTAGTGGCTGCCGCCTGCAAAATTGGTACGACGGCTCTGACCTCTCGCTGACCTACATGACCTACATCATCGGCGATGCGGGAACGGGAAAGGGTGATTACCGAGAACTTGACCGCCTGATTATGGAACCTCTTCGTCTGGAAGATGCCCGGGGCCGCAAGGCTGAGGAAAACTACCAGGCAGAAATGAAACGGCTGGCTTTGGCGAAGGCCAAGAAAGAGGACATCCCTGAGGAAAAGCACTTTCCTGTGCGCTATCTTCCAACGGACACTACGCTGAAGCAGAAGCTGGAGCGTTGCATGGACGCGCTGAACACCTTCGGCACCGAGCAGCGACAAGTGGCTTGCTACAACTTCGAGAGCGAACTCTCGTCGAAAATCAACTACGAGAAAAGTTCGTGGAACTCGTCGCAGGACTTCGACAAGAAGAGCTTTGACTGCGAGCTGACGGGAAGCGAAAGCCGCTCAGCGATGACGAGAAACGGACTGGTGCCAGCGTTCTTTAACTTTGTGGTGACGGGCACGCCCGACGCCTTGCAGAAGAAAATCACGCTGCGCAACTGCCTCGATGGTCTGCCTACCCGCCTGATTATGGGCGTGCAATGGGGGCAAAAGTATCAGATGCTGAAGCGTGAGATGCGCCGCCGCCCTGACAAGGATAGCGACTGGCTGCGCACAGTAGGCAACCGCCTGCTACGCTGCGGCTGGGACGTCGACCTCGAGCAGCGTGTGGCTGTGCCGAAACGCTGGCAGGACCATCTTGGCAAGACCACATCGTTTGCCGATGCCCTCTACTATTGGGGCAAGCAGAAGGCTTTCGCCCTCTCGCTCGAAGACGATAGCCTGGGCGACTACTTCCGCAAGCGTCCGCCATTGATTGCCGTCCGTCTGGCTGCCGTGGATGCCATCATGAACTCGCTCGATACGTTCGAGGAGAGTGGGAAACTGAATCTCAAATTCTCCAGCATCGAGCTGGCCTTGAATTTGGCTGACTACATCTTCGAATCGCAGCTCTGGTTCTTTGGCAAACTGGTGGAAGAAGCCTTGGAGGGTGTTCCCGTACAGGGTGGTACTAACAGAAAAAGCAAGCACGTGGAGGCTTTCAACAGCCTCGGAGATACTATCACTGCAGCCGACGTGATGAAGGTGCTGAATGTTGTGAATCGCACAGCACAAAACATCCTCAGCCTATGGTACAAGGACGGCTATATAGAGAGAATTTCTAAGAACAATTACAAAAAAACCGTAAAAATACTGTTATAATTATTGCTTATGAAAAAGATTAACAACAACATCCCACGCGGAATCCGTAACAACAATCCGCTCAATATCGAACGTAGTAAATCAAAATGGCAAGGCCTTGCCGAGCATCAGAGAGACCCGCGCTTCGCGCAGTTCAAATCGATGACGTGGGGCATCAGGGCAGCTTTCAAGACGCTGCAGTCCTATCGCACCAAGCACGGCTGCAACAGCCTTCGCCAGTTCATCAACCGTTGGTGCCCGCCTACGGAGAAGGGCAACGACACGAAAGGGTACATTGAATTTGTGTCACGGCTGAGTGACGTCAATGCCGACGTTTGGCTGCCGTCACCCCGCTCATCAGAATCGCTATGGTGTTCCATCGTCGACTCCATGATACGCGTAGAGTGCGGCCGACCGGTGGCTAAGGAAATCATCCACGATGCCTGGCACAAAGCATTCGTTGAGATATAAACTCACAAAGAGAATCATGCGTTCATTTCGATAGTTTTTTTTTATCATTGTTTTAAAGTTATTGTCTAGCCTGCCCTGCTGTGAAGCCCGGCAGGTTTTTTCACGACTTCACGACTTCACGATTTCACGATTTATGACTTTCAGTCATGATTTTTGGCGGCGCTCGGCATAGTATAAGCAAGCTCATCCTCTGCTCTCGCTTGCTCAAAAATTCACGATTTCATTTTTTCAAAATCAATTATCAAAGGGGGGTCCATTTTGGACCCCCCTTTACGAAAACCCAATTTATGGGCTATGATTTCATCATTTAGTCACAGATTGCGCTAAATTATTTTTCCAGACTGTTGTATTAGAAGTTAATCTTGTAGCCAAGGGTCAGCATGAAGAAGCTGTTCTTTCCCTTATTAGCTTCATCATAACGACTATGTTTGTCGTCGTCTTTGGCGATTTTGAGCAGTCCCAGGTTGTAGCGGAAATCTATCACGAAGTCTGATACTTCATAAGATACTCCGAAGGGAACAGCGATGTCGACAGTGTTCAAGCCATCGGTACCGGAATAAGAGTAATCGCCGACTTCTGTCTTATGCGACAGTAAGATACCCGGCTGGATACCAGTCTTGAGGGCTAAGCCTGGAACTACATAGTAGTTGAACAGGATGGGAATGTTCAGGTAGCCGAGAGTAGTTTTATAGTCCACATAATCATCATCAGCCTTAGCACCTTCCATGGTGTAGATGAGACCACCGGTAAAGGTGATGTTGTCGGTGAAGTTGTAGCCGAACTCTGCGCCAGCAGCAAAACCTAACTTCATTTTAGCATCCGAATCGGTAATTGTAGAGTAGGTCAGACCAGCCATAGGCTTAACAAACATACTGCCTGCACCCTGTGCGTTCATGGTTACTGCAACAAACAAGGCTGCCATCGTTAACAAAATCTTTTTCATAATGATTACTTTTTTAAAGTTAATAATAGTGTTAATTATTGCTGCAAATATATAAAGAATATTCTAAACTTCCAATAAAACTAGGGAAAAAGCGATAAAAAAACGTAAAAATAGGGCTGCGGAGCCGTAAAACGGGCGTTTCCATGGTGTTTTTATAAACTTTTTTCGTATTTTTGCTATCAAAATAGCGAAGATACTTCGTCACGGCTCATAAAACGAAATAGAAGAAAATGAAAAGAATCCTGGTTTGTCTTGCTTTTATCGCCCTCACGCTCTCAACGGCCAGCGCCCAGCAGCCTGAGGTGTTCACCGTGTGCTATGCCACTTCTGATGACGGATTCCTGAACGTCAGGAGCAAGCCTTCGATGAAGGGAAAGGTGCTGACCAAGCTCTATGGGGTGTTCCACGGCCTGGGCAACGGCGTGCTGCGCGACAAGGGCGACAGTTGGAGCAAGGTAACGGTTTGGGGTGTCACAGGCTGGGTTTACACCAAATATCTGGGTTATCAGACTTGGTATAAAGGAGATGGAAAACCGGTGCTTATTGCCAACATAGACAACATGCCCATCTATGGCGAGAACTATGCCGACGACGAGCAGGGGCTGCCGCTGTTCACCACCGTGAAGAAGGGCACCGTGATAGCCGACGACTTCGACGAAGACGAGAACTACTACATGCTGAAGACGGCCCACGACTTCCTTTTCATCAAGAAGACCGACGCCATCGTGAAATAGAAACATACAATAATATCTAAAACTTAAATTACAAGGGGGCATCCCCCCATTTCACCTATGACTAAAAAAACACTAATTGCAGCTTTGGCGGGACTGTCGGCACTGGCAGCCCCTGCACAGACTTTCCAACTGAATGCCGACGGCTATTTCAATGCCGGAGGAACGGACGTAATGGCCTTCAGCGACTTCTACCCCGAGGGACATCAGGGCGGCGTGTGCGTCATCATGAACGGACAGCGCATAGCCACCAACGGCGACATCCGACTGGAGGCAACGCCCGGACAGTGGCAGCCCGTGCCGAAACAGCTGAAGCGCGAGGCCCGCGGCAACCAGATTGTCACCACGCTCTGCTATCCCGACTCTTCGCGCCATCTGACGGGCTTCAACCCCATGGTATATCCCGACTACCAGTTCACCTATGTGGTCACCGTTGAGCCGCAGGGCAGGGGCATCGCAGTAACCGTCGACATCGACAAGCCCGTGCCCGATTTCCTGCTGGGAAAGGTGGGATTCAACCTTGAGTTCTTCCCCGGCGAGCTCTTCGGCAAGCCTTGGGTGATGGACAGCCAGACGGGCATCTACCCCCAGCAGCCCAATTCCCCCCTGCTGAAGCTTGAGACGAACCGACGGCACGACGGCGATTACTTTGCAGGCCGCGGACAGAAGGCCGACCTGGCACAGCTGGACGGCGAGGGCTACAGTCCGCTTCGTGCCGACGACATCATAGGCCTGCCCTATGCCGAGGGCCGCAAGTTCACCTCACGCCCCGACGACGCGAGCCAGAAGCTGACCGTGGAGTCGCTGACGGGAACCCTGAAACTCTACGACGGCCGGATGAACCACAACAACGGCTGGTTCGTGCTGCGCAGCGAGATTGCCAAGGGTGCCACGAAGGGAGCCGTGAAATGGCTGATTACCCCCGAGGTGGACGCATCGTGGCGCTACCAGCCCGTGGTGCAGACGTCGCAGGTGGGCTATCTGTGCAGCGGGCAGAAGGTGGCCGTCATCGAGACCGACCCGCGCGACGAGGCCGTGGCCGATGCCCGCCTGGTGCGCATCGATGCCCAGGGCCAGACCGTGGTGAGCACGCTGAAGCCGAAACCGTGGGGCCGGTTCCTGCGCTATCGCTACCTGACGGCCGATTTCAGCGACGTTCGTCAGCCCGGACTCTATCAGGTATGTTACCGTGACTCCAAGTCGAGCGTGTTCCGCATTGCCGACGATGTTTACGACCGCGGCGTGTGGCAGCCCGTCATTGAATACTTCCTGCCCGTGCAGATGTGCCACATGCGAGTGGCCGAGAAATACCGCGTATGGCACGATGCCTGCCACCTCGACGATGCCCTGATGGCCCGTGTGGGCAACCATATCGACGGCTACGACCAGCGTCCGGGACTCTCGAAGTTTGCCGAGGGCGAGCCCGTGCCGGGGGTGAACATTGGCGGCTGGCACGATGCCGGCGACTTCGACCTGCGCGTGGAGTCGCAGGCTGGCGAGGCCTACATCCTTGCCCTGGCCTACGAACAGTTCCACCCCGACATCGACGTGACGGCCATCGACCACGAGCGCCACAGCGTTGAGATTCATGAGCCCGACGGCAAGAACGACATACTGCAGCAGGTAGAGAACGGCGCCCTCACCGTGGTGCGCTCCTATCAGGCCCTTGGCCGTCTCTATCGCGGCATCATCTGCAACAGTCTGCGCCAGTATGCCATGCTGGGCGATGCTGCTGCCATGACCGACGGCCAGCCCGGCAACCGCGACGACCGCTGGATATTCACCGAGGATAATCCCGGCCGGGCCTTGACCACGGCAGCCAACCTGGCCGGTGCCGCACGTGTGCTGCGTGGCTTCAACGATCAGCTGAGCCGCGAGTGCCTCGAGATAGCTGCCGACATCTATCGCAACACACAGGCCGAGGGCCGGCTGGCAGGCAACAAGCTGCAGGCCGCTGCCGAACTCTACCTGTCGACGGGCGAGCAGCCTTATCTGGACTACATCTTCAGCCAGCAGGAGCAGATCACCCGCGGCATCGGGCGTTGCGGCTGGTTCCTGGCACGTGTGGCCAAGCAGGTGGAACGCGCCCGCGACAAGCGCTCGCAGCGTTTCTCGGCCGCCTTCCGTGCAGCCCTTGCCGCCCATCGTGCCGAACTGCAGAAACTCTCTGCCGAGACCCCCTACGGCGTGCCCTATCGCCCCAGCATCTGGGGAGCCGGATGGGACATCCAGCGCTTCGGCTTCGAATACTATTTCCTGGCTGATGCCTATCCCGGCCTTTTCCCGAAAGAGACCGTGGGCCGTGCCCTCCACTTCGTGCTGGGCTGTCATCCCGGCAGCAACACCTCGTCGTTTGCCTCGGGTGTGGGAGCCCGTTCTGCCACGGTGGCCTACGGACTTAACCGTGCCGACTGGTCGTACATCCCCGGCGGCGTGGTCTCGGGCACCGCGCTCATCCGTCCCGATTTCCCCGAGTTGCTCAGCTTCCCCTTCCTCTGGCAGCAGACCGAATACGTGCTGGGCGGCGGTTCGTCTCACTATATGTTCCTTGTATTAGCAGCAAAACAGATATGATGAAAAAACTTTTATTGACTTTCGTTGTGGCATGCCTGGCAGTTTCGGGCATCAGCTCACAGACCTACGTTCAGGTTAGCGACATCAGCTACACCCGCAAGACCGACGCCTATGCCAGGGAGCGGCTGAAGCTCGACGTGTATCATCCCACAGACATCAGCGACTGTCCCGTGGTGGTATGGTTCCACGGCGGCGGCCTTGAGGCGGGCAACAAGGAGATTCCGCAGCAGCTGAAGGAAAAAGGGCTCGTGGTGGTGGGCGTCAACTACCGCCTGCTGCCCAAGGTCACCGTTCGTGAGACGCTCGACGACTCGGCCGAGGCCGTGGCCTGGGTGTTCAGGCATATCACAGAATATGGCGGCGACCCCCGCAAGATAGTCGTCTCGGGCCATTCCGCCGGCGGCTATATTGCCATGCTGCTGTGCCTTAACAAGGCGTGGCTCAGGGCCTACGACACCGATGCCGACGACGTGATGATGTATGTGCCGTTCAGCGGACAGGCCGTCACCCACTATAACGTGCGCAAGATGCAAGGCCTCTCGCCCCTGCAGGTCACCATCGACGAGTATGCCCCCATCTACTGGGTGCGCAAGGATTGTCCGCCGTTCGTGCTCATCTGCGGCGACCGCGAGCTCGAGCTCTTCGGCCGCTACGACGAGAACCAGTACCTGGCCCGCATGATGAAGCTCGTAGGCCACCAGCAGACCTATCTCTACGAGCTCGACGGCCATGGCCACGGCCCCATGGTGGGACCGTCGTTCCACATTCTCGAGACCCATCTCAACCGCATGCTGGGCCGCCAGGTCAATCCATAGTCCCGCAGCTTTTGTTATCCCTGCCAGATAGTCGTAGTGGTCGCCATCCATTACGACTACTTTTGTGTCACTCCACCGTTGGCACAGTTTTTGCATAAATCTATATTGGCTCATCCCCCCCAATAACTATGAAAATCAGTAAACTCCCAAACTATGAACTCTGAACTATGAACTATGAACTCCTAAAACTATACCTATAAAAATCCCCGCCCCTTTATGTAGAAAACAACATCTTAGCAGCAAACACCCAAAGCGCCACTGCGCCAAGCCAATAGTAAAAACATAGTTAACAAATCAATGAAGCAATTTAAGATTAACCCGAATTTCACCAATCGCAAAGACGAGTCGCTCGACCGCTACCTCGTCGAAATCAACCGTGTGCCCATGATTAGCCCCGACCGTGAAGTAGAGCTCGCACAGACCATCAGGAAAGGCGGGCCTGCCGGCGACAAGGCTAAAGAGCAGCTCGTCACGGCCAACCTCCGTTTCGTGGTTTCCGTTGCCAAGCAATACCAGCACCAGGGCATCCCGCTCCCCGACCTTATCAACGAAGGCAACCTGGGACTCATCACCGCCGCCGGGAAGTTCGACGAGACCCGTGGCTTCAAGTTCATCTCCTATGCCATCTGGTGGATTCGCCAAAGCATCCTGCAGGCACTGGCAGAGTACAGCAACATCGTGCGCCGCCCCCAGAGCCAGGTAGCCGTCAGCAACAAAATCAGGAAAGCCACCAACGACTTCATACAGCAACATCAGCGCCATCCCACCGCCGAGGAACTCAGCGAAATCATCTCACTCGAGGTGGACAAAATCGAGAAGGCCATTCAGTCGGAGGCCCGTGTCAACAGCCTCGACGCCCCAGTCACCGACGATGCCGACACCACCGTGGCTGATTCCCTTGCCTCGTCGTCAGACTATGCTGCCGACCGTACCGTCGACCACGAGTCTATGTGCGCCGACCTCATGCAGGTGCTGGGCGAAGTGCTGAGCGAGCGCGAGCGTCAGATTGTCATACAGACCTTTGGCATCGGGTGCCCCGAGCGCAGTCTCGACGATATAGGCCTCCGCATGGGTCTCACCCGCGAGCGTGTCCGTCAGATTCGTGAGCGCAGTCTCGACAAGGTCCGCAATTACCGCAAGTCAAGGCTTCTTCTCGGGCATTTAGTGGCATGAATGGCATATAGATAACTCACGCCACACAACGAACAAAGGGCGGTGCTGTCGTTAAGACTACACAGCCCTTTGTTTTTATCCACCTGGTATCTATTTCCCGCAATAATATTTTGCATCTTCATCTGTGAAGCAACAGACGATGACCTCCCCATCAAAACCCTCTTCAATATGCTTTGTCAGCACTTGTATGGCTATTTGGGCTGCCTCTGCCTTCGGGAATCCGTAGACACCTGTGCTTATACAAGAGAAAGCAATGCTGCGCAGATGATTGTCTTCTGCAAGTTTCATTGCCGTGTCATAGCAAGATGCCAGGAGTTCTCTTTCGTTATGGTTGCCACCATACCATATAGGTCCCACCGTATGGATTACTTTCTTGCTTGGAAGATTGTAGGCATTTGTCATCTTGCTTTGCCCTGTCTCGCAGCCGCCAAGTGTTCTGCATTCTTCCAAAAGCCCTTTTCCTGCAGCCTTGTGGATAGCACCATCCACGCCTCCGCCACCTAATAACGTCTTGTTGGCGGCATTAACAATGGCATCTACCTCTAAAGTCGTAATGTCACCTACGACGATTTTAATGTTGTTTACGTTCATACTATATAGCTATTTGTTAATGAGTTCCTTTACCAACGGCATGAGATACTGCTCAATTTCGTCATACTCCATCTTGTGTCCTCCGGGGAAGGTGTATATGTGTTTGTAGTGCTCAGCGAAGATCGGTTTGCAATGACCGTAGTCGGTATCGTGATCACCGAATAGTCCGTAGCAGTTCTCGCGGTCGAAGTCTGTGATACCCTCAAACTGGTGAGCCTCCAGTCTGCGGTAACCTTCCTGTATCTCGGGCGTGATGTCATATTTCTGGATGCCGTCTTCACGGTTCACTACGAATGTATGCCTGCCCACCTTCACGTCCGCGTCATTCGACATGTCGAGGGCAGGGTTCACACAGATGCGCTTATACCCCCTGAGCATCTGGGCATAGTATCCTCCCAGGCTGCTGCCAATGATGAGGTCGGGCTTTTCCCGTTCACACAGTTCCTTCAGCATCTGTAGGCATTCCTCTGCATCTACCGGACAGTCCGGCATTAGCAGTTGCCAGTCCTTAGGAAGATATTTCAGAATTCCCATCGACGTACGGCTATAGCCTGCCGAGGCAGAACCATGCAGATACATCAGTTTTTTCGTGTAGTGAGGCATCTCCAAGGTGTTTTCCTGCATTTTGAAATGCTCGTCAGCATGAATCAGTCCTTTGCTGCCGATAAATCCCACACTGTACGAGGCCATCTGCTGTGCCATGGTAAGCACCTCCTGCACACTCTGTTCTGTCATATCTTTCACCTTGAGCATTCCCCTGCTGCATAAGGCGGCAATCAGGGTAGTCGAGGTCCAGTCGCCAGCTCCCTCATAATCCTTATAATCGGGATTCACGATGGGGTCAAGCTTGATCCACTGCCCTCCACCCAACTTGAAGCGAAGACCTTCAGCGCCTAATGTTTGGACAAAGAGTTTATCCTGATAGGCATCGGCAAACGACAAATCTTGGATATACTCACCCGACATTTTCACCACATCGCTGGCATCAACGCACTTCAGAAAAGACCTGTAGGTAGCCAGTCGTCTCTTATCATCCTCAATTCTGTGACCGTCGGAGTCGCACTCGAAATATACCAGCGTCCCCTTCTCACGCAGTTTCTCGGCTAAGATCCTGTGTCCTGCCTGTGCCACGTCGAAGAAGAATACATCGGGTGTGAAGTCCATTGAGTCCACCAATGAGTCCACCTCACCACCCTTCGACGAGAGATACTTCCTGCAAGGACGTGCCGACATACCCATCCATGGTTTGCCTGCAGTAGAGCCCTTGTGTCCCATCGTTGGTTTTCCTTCATCATCCAACTTGTGCATACAGCGCAGAATAGTGGTACCTCCTCCCAGCGTATTGCTGACATATCTGACATCAGCCCCATAGGCCTTCAAGTCGCGTTTCATCTGATAGCCCTGAGGCGAGACATCAAACTTGGCCACGGGGAAAGTCTTCACGCCAAGGTAGGGAAGCATCGTCATCACGTTGCCACAGGTGTTTCCAATCTCCATTTTCAGGATTCTCTCTTCAAACTTGTTTCGTTTGCCTACGACGAATCCGTCAGGGTATTCCCTCTGCGTGATGATGTCAAACGAATAGTTGCCGGTTCCCATACAAGTCTTCCCGGCAGCTTTCTCTCTTAATGATTTAACCAAATGCTCAATTTCCTTATTCATGTATAATACATCCTTTTAAATATATTGCAAAGATACAACAAATAAGCATATACACATCAATATTATATCTATAAATTCTTGTCGGTTTAATAAAAATTGGGTATCTTTGCAGTAATCAAACAAATCAATATGAACGATAATAAAAAAGAAATCATCGAACTGCTACGTTCCACAGAACGTCCTGGAATTGAGAACGTCATCACCTGGCTCGACACGACCCCCAGCTTCTTTGTTGCCTCTGGTGCCAGAATCCACCACGACAATGTGGTAGGAGGCTTGGCATACCACTCTCTCAAAGTATTCAAACTCGCAAAAGCCGAATGGGAAAAGAGGGATGCTGCATTCAAACAGAAATACCCGCTGGAGAGTGTTACAATCTCTGCCTTGCTGCACGATGTCTGTAAGAAGGATGTTTATTATATTGATGCGGATGGTAATCCCACATGGAATCAGGAGAACCATCGCAAGGGGCACGGTCTTCGCTCCGTACGACTGCTCGAAGAACTTGGGTTAGAACTCACGCCGGATGAGCGCATGGCCATCTGGTGGCATATGGGCGCAGGAAACGAGATGTCGCAACCCGACTATCCCAAGGAATATGCCATCGCCATGAACGACCCCTTCTGCCAACTTATCCACGAGGCTGATCATAAGGCGGCGAAGGTGTCTGACAAGGAGCAGAAAGAGAAGAGGGCCAACAGCCTGAGCTGGGATGCCTCTCGTGCTCTCTTCAGGATGAAGACTGGTGGCCGCTTCGCCTTCGGTGCCGTTCGCTCAGATGTCTACAAACACAACCTTGCCATCTTCAAGGCTTGGCAATACGTAGCCCCGTCAGGAAACATCGTCGACCTGATGGGCACGCGCCAGCAACTGCTCGACTCCACCAAGGTCTATCGTGAGGCTGTTTCCGCCACAGGAATTGCTGCACGTTTCAACAACCTTCAGACAGGGTGTGCCAATGAGGATTGCCTCGTTGTCGCCAAGACGCTTATCGACCGTGGGTTGAATCCTGCCGTACTGAACCTTGCCGATGCCTATCATGCCTGTGGTATGTACAACAGCGGCTCGAATGCGCAGGAGGAGAGCCTCTGCCGTGCCTCCACCCTCTCGTTGACACTCTATCAATATTATAACAAGATGTGGGCTGGGAAGGCCAGCGTACCACTTCGCTCAATCCCCGCCTATCCCATGGACATCCATTTCGGTGGTATCTATTCACCAAATGTCACCGTGTTCCGCGATAACGGTCAGACTGGTTTTGCTTTGCGAGAAGAGCCTTTCCTGACCTCCATCATCTCGGTGGCAGCCCTCAATTTCAGACCGGGCCACAAAACCAATAACCTGGAATATGGTGGCCCAGATGGCGGCTTCACTCCTGAGGGTCAGCAGGTGATGTTCGACAAGATCCGCACCATCTATCGCATCGCCCTGCTCAATGGCCATGACTCCCTCGTTCTGGGTGCTTTCGGCTGTGGTGTGTTCCGGCTCAACCCCGAACTCGTCGCCGCCTTCTTCAAACAGGTGCTCCAAGAGGACGAATTCCGTGGAAAATTCCACACGGTTGTCTTTGCCCTGCTCGAGGGCAAGGCGACTCCTCGCAAGAAGGTGGAGGAAGAGGGCGACTTTGCACCCTTCTACAAACAATTCGGTCGATTCAACTAAAACAATCATCATATGGAAACATTCTATCACGGCACGTCAGTACTTTTCAAGAAGTTCGACATAAAACATGTCCTCGAAGGTGACAACAAAATGAAACATGGGGCAGGTTTCTACCTGACAACTGGCTATAAACGCGCAGCTCACTATTCTTGTAAGCGTCCAGGGGCTACAGAATTCTATGTGTACACTGTTGAAATCCCTGATCTCATTGCCGACAATCACATCGAGTTTAAGGAAGCAGTTAATCTTTCAATTGTCAAGCGTGCTGAAGAAAAGTTGGGAGGATCAATTCCTCATGAAGACACGACAGATGGCAAGCTATTCAGGAAATACATCGCCAAGAAACTGTCAGGTAAAAAGAAAGACAAGGAGTTAACCCCTGCCGATGAATTAGCTGCGGCAGAGTTCCTAGTTGGCATAGGAGTTATATACATTAAAGTACCTTTCATTTGGGCTAAACCTGTTGTTCATTACGATGTCATCGTTATGAAGCCAGACGTTGTCGGCATTCAGAAGATTGAGAAGGTTGACCTAGCCGTTGACAAAAAGACCAAGAAACCAGAACTCGTCGAAGGCTCCCAGAAAGAGATCCCATTAGACAGCTTTTAATCCGTCACCCCAATGAGTCTACACGAACAAATCAAGCAATATTATCCCCAATACAGCGACATCCAACAATACCCTGCAGACCAATGTGCATGTATCCGCAAGACATCTGAAGAGTGGGGCGTATTGGGTAATTTCTATCACGCACCGATTGCCATCGATGGCGTGACGATTGACTGCACCGAACGCCTGTTCCACCTCATGAAGTTCCGCGCTACAGCCGCTGAAGGAATCAGGAGTGAATACACGGTTAGGAGGGGTATGAACATCAAGCATCACATGAAGCCCGTCTACCGCCAACATCCAGAGTGGTTGCGCGATGACTGGGGCGAGATGGTTGTCGATGCAATGAAATACTGTCTCCAGACTAAATACGAGCAATGTGAAGAATTCCGCAACGAACTGGAGCGAAGCAAAGGACTCTTCATCGTTGAGGACGAGACAAAACGGAATGAAAGAAAGAAGAAGGATGCCGACTCTTGGGGAGTGAACCTCGTTGGCGACCACTTCGTCGGTCCCAACCTCCTTGGCCGCCTCCTCATGGAACTTCGCGACACCGGCAAGCTGGACTATGTGCTCCCTCCTGATGCCTTTGCGTTCATTCGCTATCTCAAATAATGCGTCTATACCTATAAAAACGACCTCTTAATTCGTGATTACTACTATATTTGTTTCTTAAATACCGATATTATTTTAAGTTAACAAAAAGAACTAACTAATATGAGTAAAAAACCCTTGATGAGCGAGCTGCTGAAAGACACTCGCAAGTATCTCGAACAAGCTGAACAGACCGATGTTGCCCCTCTGCGTCGGTTCCTCCTCGACGACCCAGAACGACCCCTCATCGCGATGGGACATGGCGGCTCACACTCCTCTGCCGCCTACGCCGCCCTCCTCTACGGAACCAACTGTGGACTGGGTCGAGTCCTGACTCCCTACCAGGCCAACTCGCTGTCCGACGACACACTTCGCAACACGAAACTATTGCTCATCAGCAAGTCGCTGAAGAACCAGGACGCCGTGCACATCGCCGACCGCATGGCTCGTGTGAATCCCGACTACAGTTGCGTCTTTACCATGCGGCACGATGATAACAAACATACCAATAAATTCAAGAAAGCCTGTCCCAATGGGTTGGTCAACCGCGAGTTCGATCTGCCCGACGGATTCATTAGCGTCAACGGCACCTTCGCCTATTTCTCCTTATTATATAAAGCCTTCACTGGCGACAGCGACTTCGCCAACCGCCTGGCACTCTCCGACAAACCCGACGACAACTTCACCTATCGCACCATCGATGGCACCATCGACCCACCCCCACTGAGTCAGATTTCGCAGTTCACCGTCCTCTATGGTTCCTACGGCGAACCCGTGGCCCATAAGATGGAGAGCAATATGACCGAAGCCGGACTGGCCTCCTGCGTCATCACCGACTTCCGCGACGAGTGCCACGGACGTTTCATGGCCCTCTCCAACTTCATCAAGAGCGACCGACACCCGCAGACCGACTGTGCCTTGGTGGTGCTCGTCACACCTCGCGAAGAAGCCCTCTGCCGCGACCTTCTCGGACGCATGCCGGGCCATCTGCCAGTGGTCGTCATTCGCACCGACATCGCCTCGCCCCTGGGTTCCCTCGACCTGCTCTACAAGATGTCCATGTTCACCGCCCACTATGGTGAACAAGCGTTGGGCACCAATCCCAACAACCCAGCGAACAAAGGCGGTTTCGAAAAGGGAACCTTCCGCGACGACGTCCATTTCCAAGACGACTTCGACCTCTACGGCCCCCTCTCTATGCACTCACCGATACCGGACTATACCGACCGCTTCAACTCTGCCACCGCAAGTGGCATCGACATACTAGGTGTCCACTTCGGCAGTACCGAAGCAGCAGCACTCATGGCCCATTTCAACGACAGCCGCGAAGCTGCGAAGGATCAGGCCGATATCGTCATCCCCGCCAATGGCTACCTCAACAGTTCCAAACTCATTGAGAGCAACTTCCTCACAGGTCGTTACAGTGAACCTCCCACGCGCAAGAAAGAACTCTCGCCTGGCAACTGCCTGTGGTATGCCGAATGGCTGAAGTGGCTGCATGGCCAGCCTGCCGACGTCGACCTGCTCAACAGTGCTTACATCAACTGGCTAGGGGGTGTGCTCCACTTCCAGCAAGAGCCCGACGGACGTATCAGCGTGGAACGCCAAGAGCGTACCATTCCTGAGCACCTCCCACTGACCGGCCTCATCGGTGGCATCTGTGGCGATGTGCTCGGTTCAAAGTACGAACAGGAGAAAGACAAGCTAAAAGTGAAACGGCTCGCCAGCAAGAAGACCATGAAGGTGCTCGTGAGCATGAACTACACCGACGACACCATCCTCTCCATGGCTGTTGCCAAGTGGCTGATGGATTACCCCACACACGACAAGGAGTCGCTCGTCGAACTCTTCAAGCATTTTGCCAGACGTTATCGCGTTTACTCTTTCAGCAAGAGATTCCGCGGGTGGGCGGACTCCGACAACCATGCTCCCTATGGTGCCAACACCAATGGTAGCGCCATGCGTGTGGCCCCTGTCGCCTGGTATGCCAAGTCGCTCGACGAGTGCCTGGCGTTGGCGAAGACCACTGCCGAGGTCACCCACAACTCCGACGAGGGCATCCGTGGCGCACAGGCCGTTGCTGCCGCCATCTATCTGAATAGGACCGGCGCGTCGAAAGACGACATCCAGTCGTACATCGAGCAGACTTTCGGCTACAACCTCCATCGCACCACCGACGAGTTGCGCCCCACCTATCAGTTCCAAACCGCCTGCGACAAGAGCGTACCTGAATCCATCATCTGCTTCCTCGAAGCCGACAGCTTCATGGATGCTGCCATCCGCGCCATCTCCCTGGGTGGCGACACCGACACGATGGCCTGCATAGCTGGCAACATCGCCGCTGCCACCATGCCTGTCCCTGAAGACATCGCTGCCGCCTGCTACGACAAACTGCCACAAGAGCTCCGCGACATCTTCGACCGCTGGACTGCCACCGTGTCAGACTCCTCGACAACATAATTCCATATTTATACGTATAAAAATAGGAGCGCTATCGGAATAGTTTTGTATATTTGTCTTGATAACCACAGATCTGTGGCGACCTAGACAACTATTCACAAACTATTCCTTTCTATATATGATGGTAGCAGACTATAACACCACACCCGACCAATGGGGGCCCCATACCGCGCCCCCCCTCATGTCATTTGCAAGTCCGCTTTGCTGACAAAACAACTTTTATTCTTAAAAAATATTAATCCCTTTGGAAGTTTCAAAAAGAATACATACTTTTGCGCTCCCTAAAAATCCAAAGTAACATAAATGAACAATAATACAGAGGTTAAAATCGGCGCCTTACACTTGAGGCTGACTAGCAACGAGGAGCAGCACATCAGCAAGCTTCTCAAGCACCTTCTGTATGTCCATGAGGACAGCGCAGAGAAAAAACTGTCTGCCTCCTGCTGTTTGGCACCATTTTTGCCATCACTTATCTGCTCACACATGAGCAGTAACGCTGCCACGACTGACGACCCTACGTGTCAGTCAGTCGTAACTCATCTTGTCAACCTGGCATCGCGGAGAACGTCCAATGGTGCCGCCAACGACTACCTTCAACCATACATGACCTACTTAAAAGGAAACAACAACCACAACTTCTACACGAACTTCCACAAGAAGTCCGACGGAAACGCCGTTGGACAAAGCGACAATGCAATCTATTTTCTCTTCAATAGCAACACGACTGTTGGCAGATTATGCCTTCACACCGTGAATCTCAGTGTCTGCGACAACGGGATTCCGACGATGTCAGGGTTTATCATGCCTTACTTATGACAAACACCGAAAAAACTTCATAACTATTTGAAAATAAGTAACTTAGACGTTTAACACACGTTCTCTCTCGGATTAAAATTGCGTGCTATTTTAAATAATAGTACATAGATTCTCGTGTCTTTCAAAAAAGAAACGTAAGGACCCCTATGACGTACACTGAAATCAGGAAACAAATCGAATCGATGAGTCTTGAGGACATCAAGACCAGGTTGGCTGGCTACATGGCAGCTGACAAGACGGTCGTCGCACAACCTATGACGATCGTGGTGCGACTCAGCAACAACAATCGCTGCCGCTACGAGGTGGCACTCGTTGCTGAGAACGGAGAAGAGACGTTGGTGAACTTCAGAGACCGCTACTCGCGTCTTCTCTACATCTACACACTGCTCAACCCTAAGGGGTATCACCGTCGTCAAGCAGCGGCTAACGACTACAGAGTGCTTCGCAACCTCTACTACGCACTCTACTTTAGGGATAGCAACGCCCTGCTGAAGACGATTCGTGGCATTGGCTTCGATCAGTTCTTTAGTCACTACGTTGCACAGTCGCGCAAGGCTGTACGCCTGGCTACGCCTTACGATTCTGACTTCGCCATCGACCGTCCTCAGTCGAATGGCGGCAAGACACTCATCCCCTTTGTCCATCAAGGGGGAGCAGTTCTTCTCGACGATACACTTCGTAATACGATGTCTCACTAACTCTAAAAAGGCTAATCTATGTACATGAACGGAAAAAATATCACTTTCATCGACCGCAACAACCTCTGCGTCAAGATGATTCTGAAGGGCATTTCTAAGTACTCTCCCCTCACTACTGAGGAGGAGTACGAACTCTGGAGAAGAATGCGTCAGGGCGACAACAATGCTCGCACGCAACTCATCAACTCGAACTCGGGCTACGTCATGAGCGTCGCTAAGAGCTACCTCCTCTCTGGTGCAGACTTGGAGGACCTCTATCAAGCTGGAGAACTAGGTCTCTGCAAGGCTGTCGACAAGTTCGACGCGAGTCTTGGCTTTCGTCTCATCTCTTATGCAACGTGGTTCATCAAGAGTGAGATACAGAATGAGGCCAGCAACTATCTGAAGCATCATTGCGACTATGACTCTCTCGACGAACCTGCCTTCCCTGACGAGGATGACTCTGTGACGAAGAGCGCGCTCCTGCCTTCGGCTTCTGACATGTTGCCTGACTGGAATCTTCGCTGCAACGACTCCTTGCTTGCATTGAAGACTCGTCTGGACTACCGTCAAGAAGGCGACGGCAACATGTTCGAAGACATGGTCGCAATGCTGCAGAAGGGCTACACGACGTTCGACTTCGCTCGCAAGCACAATCTGTCTGACAAGCAGATGGCACACTTCCTCGAGAAAGTGCGCGCAGAGAGTCGCGACGTCTTCCGCACTGCGGCATAAGGCAAATTCTCACACCCAGCGTACTCCCCTCCTTCTGGAAGGATGGGTTTGGGGTGGTAGGGATGCACCTTACACGCCTCAGGGCTTTACATGCATCCTGACCCCCTCCACATTATTATTTCACATGCATACCCGCGCAATATATATGGGGGGGTGTTCCAAAAAGCGCTCTTTAACTTATTGATACAACCCACGACCAGAAGGCTGGTTATCAGGCACTTACGCCCATTTGGCAGTCGGTATTCGCACTGGCTGCAAGATCTCAAAATCTCTCTTTTTTGCGTTATCTACATTAAATTTATCTTAAATAAAATTAAAAACCCACAAAAAAGTCTGAAATTAATGATTGAAATTCAAGAAAGAATCAATTCCATGAGTCTTGAAGAACTCAAACAACAGTTGGCCGCTTATATGGCCGCTGACCCACATTTTGCTCCACGCCCCATGGCAGTGGAGGTCAGACTTAGCAGCGACAGCCACGCACGCTGCCGCTACGACGTTTTACTCATTACTGAAAACGGAGAGGAGACCGAGGTGAAGTTCAGCGACCGCTACTCGCGCCTCATCTATATATACACCCTACTCCACCCAAAAGGCTACCAGCGCCGTCTGGCAGCTGCTAACGACTATAGAGTGCTTCGCAACCTCTACTACGCACTCTACGTCAAAGATAACGAAGCACTGATAAAGACCATCGAAAGTACAGGCTTCGACCATTTCTGCAATCATTACATTGCACAGTCGCGCAAAGCCATTCGCAAGGCTACGCCCCATTACGCAGACTTCGCCATCGACCGTCCTCAGTCGCACGGCGGCAAGACACTCATCCCCTTTGTCCATCAAGGGGGAACAGTCATTCTCGACGAAACACTTCGTAATACTATGTCATACAAACTCTAAAAAGACTATTCTATGTTTCAGAAAGGTAGAATTATCACTTTCATCGACCGCAACAACCTCTGCGTCATGATGATTCTTAAGAACATCGCTAAATGGCCTCCCCTCACTTCTGAGGAGGAATACGAACTCTGGAGAAGAATGCGTCAGGGCGACAACAATGCTCGCACACGCCTCATCATGTCGAACTTGGGCTACGTCATGAGCGTCGCCAAGAGTTACAGCATCTATAAGGCAAGCTTGGAGGACCTCTTTCAGGCTGGGGCACTAGGGCTCTGCAAGGCTGTTGATAAGTTTGACGCGAGCCTTGGCTTTCGTCTCACCTCCTATGCTACGTGGTTCATTGAGAGTGAGATACAGAATGAGGCAAACGGCTATCTGAAGCATCACAGCAACTATGACTCTCTCGACGAACCTGCCTTCCTTGACGAGGAGGACTCTGTATCGAAGAGCGCGCTCCTCCCCTCGGCTCCTGACATGTTGCCTGACTGGAAACTTCGCTGCGACGACGCCTTGCTAGCATTGAAGATTCGTCTTGACGACCGTCAAGTAGGCGATGGCGCAATGCTCGAAGACATGGTCGCAATGCTGCAGAAGGGATACACGACGTTCGACTTCGCTCGCAAGTACAAGCTGTCTGACAAGCAGATGGCATACTTCCTCGAGAAGGTGCGCGCAGAGAGTCGCGACGCCTTCCGCGCTGCGGCATAACGCAGATCCTCACACGCTGCCTTATCCCCCTTCCCTAAGCACCCAGCGTACTCCCCTCCTTCCTTTGGAGGGGTTCTTTCTCAGCTATGCTACGAAAGCGGAGAAAGAACTTTGAACCTTGAACGCGCGAAGCGCATTGAACCTTGAACGCCCGCAGGGCTTTGAACCGCAGCTCCGCTGCCTTACCCGCCCATAGGGCTTTACCCGCAGCTCCGCTGCCTTACACGCTGCGCAGCAGCTTTACCCGTCCGAAGGACATTTATATGTATGAATCCATCCCCTCTTTATCTCTCAACCCATATATTTGCAACCATAAGCCAGATACTATAAACTATAAACTTGAAATTTGAAACTCGATATTATGCGCAAGACGAAAACAAACCTCAAGGAACTCGACCTTGACCTGACAGCAAACATGGAAATGCCGAAGTACAAAGAACCGAAGACGTGGACTATTATTACCGCCTTGAACCATGTGTTGGACGAGGCAAAAGACTCTCGCTTGTCCGATACATTCTGGAAAAGATGCAAGAACGCCCTGGCATTCCTTCGAAAGGAGTTAGGGCTCACCGACATACAGATTGTGGCACTTGCCATTATGATTGAGACCGGAGACTCCGTCACGTGGAAGCGCCTTGGCGACTACCTCAACCTGACGCGACTATCCATGATGGTCTACTCCGAAGAGATAGAGGAACTCGTCACCAAGCGTTGGGCAATGCGTAGGGCCGCCCATGAGTTTGGCCGCCACTACCAAGGCCTCTCCCTGGTACACGGAGTGATTACCGCCCTTCGCCACAACAAGACCTTCGTGCCCGAGAAAATCGACGGCCTCACCGAACAGCAGTTCGTTGAGAAGCTTGAAGGTCACATCAACAAGAACATCCACAACCGCGAAATTGAGTTCGAGGACGACGAGGAATGGATGTTGGAGTTGGTAAAAGCCAATCCGCAACTCCCGCTCTGCCAAGAGATTCTGAAGTTCGACGACATCCATGTCCAGTCGCTCCTTCTCATGGTTGTCTACGACTACGCCCAGTGGGAGGGGTCGGAAGGTGAGGGTCTTCAGTTGTCCACCATCGACGACCTCTATCCTGAGGACTATGAATGCGGCTTTATGCGCAACGAGCTGACTGAAGGTACGCATGTCCTCATCAAATGTGGCTATATCGAGCACAAGTGCGCCGACGGACAAGTCAACAACGAGCAATACATGCTCACCCGCAAGTCCAAGGAACTGCTGCTTTCTGCCTACACGCCCAGCCACTCGAAGTGCGGACGTTTCGAACAAGACTATAAACGCCACCTGAAGAGTCACAACGCCATCAAGGAGAAGACGTTGTTCTTCAACAGTTCTGAGCAAACGCAAATAGCACGGCTCACCAGCCTGCTCAGCACCGACAACTTCCCGTCCGTCCAGCAACGACTCGAAGAAGAGGGCATGCGCAAAGGCTTTGCCTGTCTGTTCTACGGCGCACCAGGCACCGGCAAGACCGAGACCGTGCTACAGATAGCACGCCAGACGGGTCGCGACATCATGCAGGTCGACATTGCCGGACTGCGCGACAAATGGGTCGGCGAGAGCGAGAAGAACATCCGCGACGTCTTCACTCGCTACCGTAGGCTGTGCAAGAGCTGCGAGGTCATGCCCATCCTGTTCTTCAACGAGGCCGACGCCATCATCAACAAGCGCACCGAGAACATCGAGCACTCCGTCGACAAGATGGACAACGCCATGCAGAACATCATCCTGCAGGAAATCGAGAACCTCGACGGCATACTCATTGCCACCACCAACCTCACGAGCAACCTCGACCGTGCCTTCGAGCGCCGATTCCTCTACAAGGTGGAGTTCCACAAGCCCACCACCGACGTGAAGGCGCAGATATGGCGCTCCATGCTGAAGGACATCAGCACCGACGATGCCCGCCAGCTCGCCTCCCACTTCGACTTCTCGGGTGGTCAGATTGAGAACGTCGCCCGCAAACGCACCGTCGACTACATCCTCTCTGGCAAGTACGCCTCCCTGCCCGAAATCGAGGAGTACTGTCGTGCCGAACTCCTCACCAACAAGAACCACCACACCCCAGTCGGCTTCAGAATGTAGTCGACTGTGGGGTTGGGAGAGGACGAAAAGACGCTGCCTGTTGTCCCCTCCGCCACGCGTAGGGGCAGACCCTATTGCTACCCTCCTTCGGAGGGGCTGGGGGAGGTCGTCTGCCCGAACAATAGCGAACACCCAGCGACAAGCGCCGAAGGTGCGACAGAACACAGGCAGGGGTGAAACCCCTGCTAAGCATGCCACAAAAATAAAAGCGCCGAAGGTGTGTAGTTTAACGATTTTAGTTGACTACTTTCGGTCTTAGTTGTAAGTTGGGTTGACTTTGGTTAGAATTTTTTTTATTGTAGGTTTATGATACCTAGTCTTTATTTTTAAATGTTGTTGACTTGTTG
>JAEEGH010009436.1_pt1 | contig 22774 bp, 12 predicted proteins | sample 9134181 | NCBI WGS metagenome assembly JAEEGH01 (sample SAMN16246544, study PRJNA631951) | gut metagenome | biome: gut microbiome; feature: rumen; material: DP-attached | host: Bos | place: Iran: Karaj | collected 2018-10
GAACTGGCCGATACTCTTGTTCTGAGCAGCCATCGGACGCTCGCCCTGGCGCACGTGGATGGTCACCTCTGTCTGATTGTCAGCAGCTGTAGAGAAGGTCTCGCTCTTCTTGCAAGGAATGGTTGTGTTGGCCTCGATAAGCTTGGTCATCACACCACCCATGGTCTCGATACCCAGTGTCAGCGGAGTCACGTCGAGCAGAACGATGTCGCCTACACCACCCTCCTTATTCAGGATAGCCCCCTGGATAGAAGCACCTACGGCTACCACTTCGTCGGGGTTGACGCCTTTTGAAGGCTCCTTGCCGAAGTAGTTCTTAACAAGCTCCTGCACAGCAGGAATACGGCTTGAGCCACCTACGAGGATAACCTCGTCAATGTCAGCGTTTGACAATTTGGCATCTGCCATAGCCTTCTGACAGGGAGCCAAACAAGCTTGGATAAGGTTGTGTGCCAGCTGCTCGAATTTTGCACGTGTCAGCGTCTTCACCAAGTGCTTGGGAACACCGCCTACAGGCATGATATACGGCAAGTTAATCTCTGTAGAAGTAGAGCTTGACAATTCTATCTTGGCCTTCTCAGCAGCCTCCTTCAGACGCTGCATAGCCATCGGGTCGTCCTTCAGGTTGGCACCCTCGTCATTCTTGAATTCCTGTACCAGCCAGTCAATAATAACCTGATCGAAGTCATCACCACCCAAATGGGTATCACCATTGGTAGAGAGTACCTCGAAGACACCACCGCCAAACTCGAGGATAGAGATATCGAACGTACCACCACCGAGGTCGAAGACGGCAATTTTCATATCCTTATTGGCCTTGTCGACACCGTATGCCAGAGCGGCAGCAGTCGGTTCATTCACGATACGGCGTACGTTGAGGCCAGCAATCTGTCCTGCCTCCTTGGTGGCCTGACGCTGAGAGTCAGAGAAGTAGGCAGGCACAGTGATAACAGCATCCGTCACCTCCTGACCCAGATAGTCCTCTGCAGTCTTCTTCATTTTCTGCAACACCATAGCTGAGATTTCCTGCGGAGTGTACTTGCGTCCATCAATGTCTACACGAGGATAGCCACCCTCGTTCACTACAGAGTAAGGTACGCGTGAGATCTCTTTCTCCGTCTGCTGCCAGTTCTCACCCATGAAGCGCTTAATCGAGTAAACAGTCTTCTTGGGGTTGGTGATAGCCTGACGCTTGGCGGGGTCGCCAATCTTACGCTCACCATTTTCTACGAAGCCTACGACAGATGGTGTCGTACGCTTGCCTTCGCTGTTAGCGATAACTACCGGTTCGTTGCCTTCGAAAACAGCAACGCAGCTGTTAGTTGTTCCTAAGTCGATTCCAATAATCTTTCCCATAATTCTTTATTTTTATTTGTTATTATTATTCGTATTACTGACAACGAGACATTCGTTGCCATCAAAACGATAGCAAAGCATGTGCCAAAACCCCGTTTGCATGTCATATCATGCCATTTTGTCATACTTTCAAAAAAAAATAGTTATTCTATGCTTCAAAATTTGCATTTTTGCATTCTTCTTTGTATCTTTGCACCATCAAATTTGATTAAAAGCGAAAACATCATGATGAAAAGAATGATTATGTTGGCAGGAATGGCCATAGCCATGAATGCTGTCATGGCTCAGGACAACCCGTACATCGTTAAGACGAACAACGTTAAGAAAACCGAGAAGAAGGTCGAGATGATGGGCGATTTACAGTCTGAGGAAGAAATTGAGCCCAAGGACTTCATGGGTAAGAATTTCCGTTTCTATAGTCTTTGTGACTGGAAAGACGGGATGCGTTTTATGGTGATGCCAGAAAAGTATGACTTGTTGGTCAATACTTTTCACGATTCCAACACTAACAAGGAAGTAAGCAGCGGTAAATTGCGACATTACATCATGGTTTATAAAGGCCATGAAGACATGCCGAATGGTAGAGTCCATATTAATTTCTTCTGCGAAACTGACAACAAGTCATACTACTACGAACTGCCCAGTGGCACGTTCGACAGCTATTGCTACGGCAAGTTAGGTGTGCCAACACTGGCTTATCTTGGTGATGTCGACAAGGCTCGCGAGCTACTGTTAAACCAAACACTGATTACCCGCACACAGTTCTTCCGCATTGATACCGAGTATGATGGCGACGGCTATCAGGAAGTGACGATGCCAAAGAACAAGGTAGTAAAGGTTGTGGCTATTGGTGTGGGCACCCGTTCCTTCCCTGTCAAAATAATCGTTGAAGACGAGACTGGCGAACAATTCTATCAGAATGTGGCCATGAGTAAGACTAACAGTGGCCTGCGCGATGAAGAGTTTGATGTTGATAATGCCAAATTCCTTTTTGAGGGATCCTTCGAGTATACAGGTGCTGAGATGGCTGTTGCCAGCGACGTGAAGACCTATCTGAACCAGACCGTACACACAAAGTTTGCCACTTCTATGAGCAGTAAGGGTGCTGGTAAGGTACGCGATGTAAAAGTGCCCAAATTCACAGGTTTTATCATCGACGAGATCGTCAAGGATCGCAACAATACGAACTACTATACGCTGACATTGCGTGAGACGGAGACACGCCGTATATATTATAAGGACATCGTGTTCAATGAGGAGACACGTGCTCCCAGAGAGGATTTCTTCGGCTATCTGTTTGCTATGGGGGACGGTATTACCCGTAATACAACCCTAGAGACCCGTACTGCCATCCGCGAGGGTCGCGTTATTCCTGGCATGACGGTGGAAGAGGTGGAGATGGCAGTTGGTGAGGCCACAACCAAGATTAAGAACGATACCGGTGAAGACTGGATGTATCCGCGTACAAACAGTGTGCTTGTTGTACAGTTCGACAAGGATGGTATAGTGAAAAAGGCTGCTGCGCAATCCAATAAAGTCGGTGGAGGCAGTATTGGAAATGCACGTCGTCGCGCAGCTCAGCAAAGCTCAAATGCTGGCAGGGTATCAGGCAACGGTACATCGTCAAGATTACAATAAACAAATAAAAAAAAGGTAAGAACAGGTTAGTTTCTTACCTTTTCTTTTTGTATGATTCCTGACGCTATTGTTTATTGGAAATAGCCTCCATGATTTTGACTTCTAACTCCTCGCAAAGTTCAGGGTTATCCTTCAACAGAGCCTTCACGGCATCACGGCCCTGACCCAGTTTGGATTCTCCATAGCTAAACCAAGAGCCACTCTTCTTGATGATTTCATACTCAGTAGCCAAATCAACAATTTCGCCAATCTTCGAGATACCCTCGCCGAAGGTTATTTCAAATTCAGCCTTGCGGAAAGGAGGAGCTACTTTGTTCTTCACCACCTTGACACGTACCTGATTGCCGATGGGCTGATCACCGTCTTTCAGTGTGGTCACCTTACGGATATCAAGACGCACGGAAGCATAGAATTTCAGGGCATTACCACCCGTGGTGGTCTCAGGATTGCCAAACATCACACCAATCTTCTCACGAAGCTGGTTAATGAAGATACATGTCGTATTGGTCTTGGCAATGGTCGATGTCAGCTTACGCAGGGCCTGCGACATCAGACGGGCATGCAGGCCGACGGAAGAGTCGCCCATATCACCCTCAATCTCCTTTTTAGGCGTCAGTGCTGCCACAGAGTCAACGACGAGAATATCGATAGCACTGCTTCGTATCAGTTGTTCGGCAATCTCCAAAGCCTGTTCACCATTGTCTGGCTGAGAAATATAAAGGTTGTTCACATCGACGCCTAACTTCTCGGCATAGAAGCGGTCAAAAGCATGCTCTGCATCAATAAATGCAGCCACGCCACCATTCTTCTGAGCCTCAGCAATGGCGTGAATGGCGAGTGTCGTCTTACCTGACGATTCCGGACCATATATCTCAATGATACGTCCACGAGGATAGCCGCCAACGCCCAATGCTGCATTCAGACTAATAGAGCCGGTTGGTATCACTTCGACGTTCTCAATCTTCTCATCGCCCATTTTCATGATACTACCCTTGCCGAAGTCTTTCTCAATCTTCTGCATGGCAGCCATCAGGGCTTTCATTTTTTGTTCTTGCGGGCTTAGTTGCTCCGCTTCTTTTTCTTTCTTTGCCATAGTTTGCTTTTATTTCGTTATTACGTTATATCGATATATCGAGGTTAGAGTTCCAGGTCACCATCATGAATCTCGTGCCAAGGCAGGCCCTGTTTGTTAAGCTGTTCCATGAAGGGATCGGGATCGAACTCTTCAACGTTGTGGACGCCCGGCTTTTTCCAAAGACCTTTGCAAAACATCATGGCACCAATCATGGCTGGAACGCCAGTGGTATAGCTGACGCCCTGCATACCCGTTTCTTCAAAGGCAGCACGGTGCGAACAGTTATTATAGACATAGTAGGTGTGCTCCTTCCCATCGTTGCCGATACCACGGATGCGGCAACCGATAGAGGTCTCGCCCTCATAGTTCTCACCGAGATCTTGTGGGTTTGGCAATACAGCCTTTAGGAACTGCAGGGGAACTATCTTCACTTTAGCAGTACCACTGCCATCAGCCAATGGAGCCTCGTACTCCACTTCGTCAATGCGACTCATACCGATATTCTGAATCACCTCGAGATGCTTCAGATACTGCTGTCCGAAGGTCATCCAGAAGCGTGCACGTTTGATGGTAGGATAGTTGATGACCAACGACTCAATCTCCTCATGGTGCAACAGGTAACTGTCGCGCGGACCAATATTCGGATAGGTCAGATCCTTGTGAATCTCCAGTGGCTCTGTCTCAACCCACTTGCCATTTTCCCAATAGAGTCCTTTCTGGGTAATCTCACGGATGTTAATCTCAGGATTGAAGTTCGTGGCAAATGCCTTATGGTGGTCACCGGCGTTACAGTCGACGATATCCAAATATTGAATCTCCTTGAAATGATGCTTAGCAGCGTAAGCCGTATAAATACTCGTTACTCCCGGGTCGAAGCCACAGCCAAGGATCGCTGTCAGACCAGCCTTTTCAAAGCGCTCGCGATAGGCCCATTGCCATGAATACTCAAAATGAGCCTCGTCCTTAGGCTCATAGTTGGCCGTATCCAAATAACTACATCCGCAAGCCAGACAGGCATCCATGATCGTCAGATCCTGATATGGCAGGGCGAGGTTGATGACCAGTTCAGGCTTGTATTCATTAAACAAAGCCTTCAGCTGTTCCACATCGTCAGCATCCACCTGAGCTGTTTTGATATCCAGTTTGTAGCCCGCTTTGTGAATATCGTCTACAATCTTGTCACATTTCGCCTTACGACGACTGGCAATCATAAACTCCGTAAACACGTCAGCGTTTTGTGCAATCTTAAACGCTGCTACTGTTGCGACGCCACCAGCGCCAATCATTAATACTCTACTCATAGTTTTATTTCGTTATTCGTTATTTCGCTATTACGACATTACGCCATTCCGTTCAATTCTTCCGATTTGATTCCCAGAGCCGCCATCAGTGAGTAGCCGAGAATTTCCTGGCGGAAGTTGCCACCCTCCATAGGCTGCATGGTCAGCACTGTGATGCGTTTTTCGTCGTCTGCATGTCGGAGTCCTTCGCGTACCTTATTATATATATGCTCAGCATTTGGCACTACAACGAGACGCTGCACCTCCTTGGCATTAGCCAGCACCTGCATAGAGTCGATAAAGAGATCGTCCATCGTAGTCAGGTCTTCCACCTTGACACAGCTGATCAGAAATTCGCCCAAGCGTCCCTTGAAAGCCTTTCCATCCAGTTCTTCCACAGTTCCAGGGATAAAGTTTTCCATTTTGGATGGTTTATGTAGCAAAACCACCTGTGTCTGATGGTCGCCCTCGCGCAATCCGCCATCCAGGGCTACGCACTCCAGCCACTGTGCCATATCGGCCTGCGGAATCCTTCTTCCCAGCATCCGTTCGAAGTTGACGATGAGGTCAAACGCCACCTTGTCGACGTAGTCTGCATCGACAAGAATGACGTTATTACTCCATTTATCTCTGTTTTCGTTCATTGGCTACAAAGGTACGAATAAGTAAGCAAAAAAACAAAGGAATTGAACGAATATTTTTCATTTTATGATGACAATAGGACAGAATGTGCGTCTTTTATACAACAAAAAGCAAGAAAATTTGCGAAATTCAAGGATTATTCCTATATTTGCAGGCGAAAACTTATTACTAATTCAAATTTATAACGTTATGAAGAAAATTTTTACTTTAATTGCAATGGCCTTCGTTGCCATGAGTGTTAATGCACAGGATGTTGATCCCAACAATCTCTATCCTGCCAAAGAAATTGTCATGGATGACATCCATTGGTATAGTGGTCCACAAGCTAAAGCTTTAAAGAACATGACCATTGACAAAACGGACATCAATGATGAAGCAAGCACAAAGTTATATAATGTATTAGGTGATGGTAATGCCTACAAGGAAATCTTGGCTGAATGTTTCTATTCAGAGGACAAAGGTGATGACGTTATCCGTCCTTATTACACTTATATTGATTATGTAAATGGCGAGACGGGTATTCCTGCCTTCGGCTTGTATTATAAGTTTAGCCCTTCAAAAGCAGGTAAATTGAAAGTACAAGTATGGGTTAATAAAGGAAACCGTAAAACGGTCATTGTAAAGGGATCTACAGGGGCACCATTGTCCTATGGCTCAGACTACCAGTTTGAAGGTTATGTCAATGGTCAGACTAAGCCAACAACCACACCCGTCATAGATGAACAAACTGGTGAGCAGAAGATAGACAATGACCAAAATCCCGTATGGGTTATGGAGCTTATTCGATTCTCTGCTGAAGAGATGTATCAGCGTTGGGTAGATGCTGGCTCTAAGCAGTTTGTACTTGATGCAGGAAATCAGCCTCTCTGGGGTTGGCTGACATTTGACGTGGCAGCAGGTGAAACATATTATCTTTTCCAATTGTCTTCTCAGCTTGGTTTTGGTGGTTTTGAGTTTGAGGGCGAGAAGTATGAAGCAGCTCCGAATGGTGAACTGGCGTCTGAATTTGCTGCAGTCGTAGATGCATCCACATCTATTGCTAACAATGCAGGAACAACTGGTAAGTCTGTTGTTAGTTTCCAGACTGCGAGCATGCAAGTTGAGGCTGTTGGAAGTGCTACTCCTACCTCTGTAGTCCCCGATGGATATACTCCTGGTGGTGGTGGTTCAGGCATCAGCACTGTAAAGGCTGAGAATGCTAATGCTGTTCGCTACAACATGGCTGGTCAGAAGGTTAATGACAGCTTTAAGGGCATCGTCATTGAGAATGGCCGCAAGTTTATGAGCAAGTAATACAATCCTATAAGTGATATTAGCGGAGCACCTAACCAAGGTACTCCGCTAATTATATAAAGTGACACTATGAAAAGACTTCTGACGGCTTTGGCGGCCATAATCAGCATAACAGCCAGTGCACAAAGGACAGAGCTGCTGGCATTTCCCACTGCTGAGGGCTTTGGCAAGTACGCCTCTGGTGGACGCGGAGGCAAGGTGGTCGAGGTGACCAACCTCAACGACAACGGTGAGGGTTCCCTGCGCTGGGCTCTGACAGAGGCAGGCAAGGAGAATGCCACCATTGTGTTTCGCGTCAGTGGCATCATCAACATAGGCCCTAATCCCAAACGTCCTAAGGAGAACTCTATCCGTGTTGCACTAAAGAACGTCACCATTGCCGGACAGACGGCACCTGGCGATGGCATCCTGCTGCGTGGTGGCAAGCTGAACCTGGGCGGTTCCGAGAATGTCATCATCCGCAACATCCGTTCGCGTCTGGGTGTCAAGGAGCTGGAACGTCAGGAGGGCGAATCCGACCAGGACTATAAGAAGCGCTGCTTCATTGACGGTGGTGCCATCGGTATAGAGAATGCCCGAAACATCATTATCGACCACTGCTGCTTTGGCTGGAGTGGCGAGGAAAACATCACCATGTACGACAACCATTACACCACCGTCCAGTGGTGCATCATTCATGAAGGTCTCCACAATGCCGGCCACAAGAAAGGTGTACGTGGCTACGGATGCCAGTGGGGAGGCTCACCCGCTACGTTCCACCATAATCTGCTGGCCAACAACGACAGCCGCAGTGCCCGCATCAATGGTGCCTCGAATCCTCATGGCGACAAGAATGTCCTTCTGGAATACGTCAACAACGTCAACTTCAACTGGGGACGCCGCAACTCATGCTATGGCGGTGAGAACGAGGCTGGTGAAGGAAGCAGTCATGAGTGCAACTTCGTGGGCAACTACTACAAGCCCGGTCCTGCTCATCCTCATGATAATGTGCTGATAGAACTGAGTCAGGCCCGTAAGGGCAAGACGCTCACAGGCCCCTCGTTGTGGTATCTGGCCAATAACATCATGGAGGGACAAAAGATAAAGGACAACTGGCAACTCATCAGCAACAAGACTGGCTTCAGTATTGAACAAATGAAGCATCAGAAGCCCTTTGGCACGTCCGATTACGAGCACTATCTCGTATCTGCCGAATCTGCCAAGAAAGCATATAAACATGTATTGCAGAAGGCAGGCACTATCCATCGCGATGCCGTCGAACAGCGTATCGTCCAGGATGTCAGGAGTGGGCATCCCCGTTATATGGGCGTCACGGCCAACAAACCCGGCATCATCGATTCCCCTGCTGACGCAGACGGCTGGCCTGCCTATGCTGCTGCCACCCCAGTCGTTGATGACGACCACGATGGTATGGCAGACGACTGGGAGCGTGCCAACGGCCTCGATCCCACGAATCCCGATGATCGTAATAAGGTAACTTCCGCTGAGGGGTATACGGCCTTAGAAGTGTATCTGAACAGTTTGATGGGTGAATAAACGAAAACCTGTCAGCGTGGTTCCAAAATCTCCAATATGCGCTGATGGCACTGTTCCATCAGCCATTTGGGCGTGCTTGTAGCACCACAGATGCCTACCGTCTCGATACCCTCAAGCCACTCAGGATTGATTTCTTCTGGACCCTCTATCAGATGACTGTTAGTATTGACACGCAGACACTCATTAAAGAGTACTTTGCCATTTGAGCTCTTATGCCCACAGACAAAGAGGATGAGATCGTGGCGTGAGGCGAACTGCGAAATGTTCGGCATGCGGTTGGCCACAGAACGGCAGATGGTATCGAAACTCTTGAATGTTGCTTCAGGCGAAATATGCTGCTGGATGTAGTCGATGATACGATGGAACTCATCGAGCGACTTGGTAGTCTGCGAATAGAGATAGATGTCGCGTGAGAAATCCAAGCGTTTCACTTCGTCGAAGTTCTCAATGACGATGGCGGTGCTTTGCGTCTGTCCGACAAGACCCAGCACTTCGGCATGACCTTTCTTGCCGAAGATGACGATTTGGGTGTTTGGTGATGGGTGATGGGTGTTGGTTATTTCATACTGTCGTTTGATGCGTTTCTGCAGTTGGAGTACCACAGGGCAGGTGGCATCGATGATTTCGATATTGTTACGACGCGCCAGCTCGTAAGTTTCAGGAGGTTCTCCGTGTGCACGCAGCAGCACTTTGACATCGTGCAGACGTGCCATGTCGTCGTGGTTGATGGTGACAAGCCCCATTTGGCGCAGACGCTCGCACTCCATACCATTATGTACAATGTCACCCAGACAATAGAGCGTAGTACCCTTTGCCAGTTCCTCTTCTGCCTTCTGAATGGCAGTGGTCACACCGAAACAGAAGCCGCTACCATTGTCGATTTCAATTTTAAGCATGCTTCAGGAAATCATAATACATATCTAACAGACTCTGAGCAGCAGTGAATGACGTCTGCTGACCAGCCAGAACAGTTTGTTCGACCTCCTTCAGATGCTGTCGGATGGATGGATTGTTATAGAACGAAAGGCGCAGGTGTTCGTTGATACTCTCATACATCCAGTATTTCGACTGCTCATTGCGACGATAGTCGAAGTAGCCATTAGCCTTAACAAAGTCAATGTACTCGTATATCATGTCCCAGACCTCCTTGATGCCATAGCCATAGAAGCCGCTGTAGCACAGCACCTTAGGCAACCATCCACTCTCAGGCATGGGGAAGAAGTGCAGAGCGTTGCGGAAGTTGGTAGCAGCCATCTGGCACTTGTCGACATTTTCTCCGTCGCACTTGTTGATGACGATACCATCGCTGATTTCCATAATGCCACGCTTGATACCTTGCAGCTCATCACCCGTTCCTGCCAACTGGATGAGCAGGAAGAAGTCGACCATCGAGTGGCAGGCCGTCTCACTCTGTCCTACACCAACGGTCTCGACGAAAATCTTGTCAAAACCAGCAGCCTCGCAAAGAATGATTGTCTCACGCGTCTTACGAGCCACACCTCCCAAAGAACCTGCCGTCGGACTAGGGCGTATGAACGAATCAGGATGTGTGCTGAGTTTCTCCATACGCGTCTTGTCACCCAGAATACTACCCTTCGAACGTTCAGACGATGGGTCGATGGCCAGCACAGCCAGCTTGCCACCTTTCTCCTTGAGCACATGAACACCAAACTCGTCGATGCTCGTCGACTTACCAGCTCCAGGAACACCGCTAATGCCCACACGAATACTGTTGCCACTATATGGCAGACACTTGTTGATAACCTCCTGAGCCTTGGCCTGATGATCAGGATTGACACTCTCCACCAGTGTTACTGCTTGTGAGAGAATGGTGACATCGCCTTTAACGATGCCCTCTACCATCTCAGCAGGTGTCAGTTCACGACGACGAAAGCGGTTGCGCTTCAGATAGGGATTGATGATGGAAGGCTGCTCGACGCCACTGTTGACTTGCAAGCCTGCGTATTCTGAACTATTCTCTGGATGCTCCATATTTTGATTTGAGATTTGAGAGTTGAGATTTGAGATTTATTTGGCATCGATGGTAATGGTCACCTTGGGCCGATGAGGATCATTGGTAATCATCAGAATACGGGGACGTGTGCGCACCTTTTGAAGGTCGGCATGAATAGCCGTAATCTTCAGCTTAGTAGACTCACCAGGCATCAGACGACTCTTTGCCAGCGAGATGCGCAGACCTGGCGTAAACATCTGTAACGAGGAGATAACCAGTTCCGCATGTCCTTGGTTGGTAATGTCGAGGACAGCTGTCTTCTTAGCCTTTCCCTCAAAGTCAATAGTCACATGTTCACTTGACAGTTGCATACGGGCAGCCTGTGCCTTCTGAGCCTCCGTCAGTCCGGACAATGCTGGCAACAACACGGCAGAGACACCAATCTCGTGGTCTGGGCTAACCTTATCACCAGGATTGCCAGCCAGATAAACAGAGGTCTGGGTCAGTCCGTAGTCGTGCAACAGCGACGAGTTCAGGGTTACAGTGATAATACCCACCTCGCCTGACGTAAGCCGCTCAGGAGATATCTTTGCCGTAAGATATGGGGGCAGATGCATGAGATTCGGGCGATAGTCGCTCGTACCATTATTATATATGTACAACTCCTGCACCAGTTGGTCACCACGGCTGACGTCATCAAACTCCAACTCATTCTTGTCGAGACGCAGGTCGCCCATATCAATGGGGAAGTTTGCCGAGAGGTCGATATAGTTTTCCAACACAACACCTTTCATCGTGATGTAGACGGGTTTCTTGGACGCATTGCTGATGATGGCAGCCTGGTGGTTGAAGTGTCCCAGCTGGCGACCATTATAGGTCATCCGTATCTGGAACTTGTCACCTGAACCAATATCTCCACGCGGAAAGTCTACCGTTGTGCAGTAGCAGTCGGGCTTGACATCTTCAATTCGCAGACGACGATTGCTCTTGTTCTGACATTCGAAGACTGCTGTGGCGGGTTTCTGGTAGCCCATCCGTCCAATGTCTACCGTAGTCTTTTCAATGATGAGTTTCTGGGCAGCAACAGGTAAGGCTGCCAACAACAATAATGAGGGTATAATGAGTTTTCTTTTCATCGCTTTTATTGTACATGAAGTGTTATTGATGGTGCAGTAGCACGATACTCTGGAGCATAGGCACACTGCACGGTGCATGTGCCGCTTTCGTAGGTTCCTGCACGATCTATATAATATTCTGTCTCTATCACATGTTTGCCTTTAGCCAGTCCGTAGTAAAAATAATTTGTGGCATAGTCTTTGGGCGACACGTAGGCCCCGTTCTGATAGCCGGACAGTTGGCGGACAGGTTCCATGCAGGCTGCACGACGGTCTACGACTTGTACGAAGTCGATATCACGGGTGGTCTCGATGGTGATGCGCACCTTGATGCGGTCGCCAACGTTATGGGTGTTGGGTGATGGGTGTTGGGTGTTGGATGTTAGAACCTCGCGCTTGACAGTGATGCCACTCTGAGAAGCCTCGATGTCGGACGTCTTCTGGAAGAACTGGGCATAGACGGCACCCCACGACGTACCCTCACTGGTCTTGGTAGCCGTAAAGGTCTTACCCTGAGGTTCCCTGATGGCAGTCTTCACATAGCCGACGCCAGCAGTAGCCTGAGGGACATCGACGGGAGAACCGTCGATAGCGAGTACGGTCTGTTCCTTCGTTGCCAGCAGACTGTTGTTATTATTCAGGAATGCCCAGATGGCATTTACGCTGTTGATGGGGGTGCCCCAAGCCTGTGTACGCTTCTCCTGCAAGAGCCAGCGACGCATTTCGTCAATCGTCTGTAAATCGCTGGGCGTCACTGCTTGAATGGCCTCAATGGCAGCCACCTCGGTGGGAATCTTATAGTCGTACCAAGAGTAAGAGGCACGACGTGTATCATAGTAACGTCCCATCTCCTCTGTATAGACGGTATATTCCTTCAGACTCTGCACATATTCTGCAGCCTTCTTCGCCTCGCCATGCTTGGAGAGGACAATAGCTGTAAGGGCTTTCTCGTAGATAGTCTGACGCTTGATATCCTTCTTCAGCAAAGCAATAAGGTAGTTGTTGGCCGTTTTAACATCATTAGACAGCTGACGTCCGTCGAGGGCACAGAGGTAGAGCCAGCGCAGGGCCGTAAACGAGGGGAACGAAGGTTTACGGCCCTTCTTCTCCTGCTTTTTCAGTTCCTTTACCAAGTCTACCATCTCCTTGCCGATATACTTGAAGGCCTTGTCTTGCATCTGCTTCATATCGTTCTGCTGACCAGCCATCACATTCAGGCGAATAAGCATCTCTTCAACAGCAACCGTGATATACGTGCTACCCTGCATACCAGGATACCACGAGAACGAGCCATCGGGGTTTTGCAACTTCTGCAACTTCTCAACGGCTGTGCTAAGACGATTGTTGATGCCGTTCTCATCGAAGAAGTCAGCCAGGCGCTGCTTTTGTTCGCTTTCACGGTCAGCAGCACGCACCCAAGGAGTCTCGGCGAGCACCAGGTCTTTCAGTTCCTGGTTCTTTTCCAACTGGCTTTGTAGCGTCTGTTCTGTGCCACTTTCTCTTTTCCACAGCTCAAAGGTTGTCTTTACCTGTGGACTCTGCTTGAGCAACGTCTTAGCCAGCAGATTCGAATAGTAGGAGGCAGCCTGGTCGATGGCACTGTGTTCCCAAGGCTGTCCGACGGTGGCCAGGCTCTGTACCATCAGCCAAGCCGGATTGTTGGTATATTCGATGGTCAGTTTCTGTTGCGTGGTTCCTGCAGGGAAGAGTTTTGTCAGGTCAATGCTCTTCACACCCGGTTCGTGCTGCGTATAGGGTACCGTCTTGGTGACGTATTCGCGGTCAGGCAGGATGGGCAGGTAATGTTGCTCACCATCGCTGAAGCCTTCACCAAAAGCACTGACCTTGCAGACAAGCAGCGATTCATTGAACTGTGAACATTGAACATTGAACGTTACTGCACCCGTTTTGCCAGCCTCAACGCTGAATGGCTGCTCCTGTTCGTAAACTACCTGATTGGTCTCAGGGGCTATGAGTTGCAGCTTGGACTTGCCACTGGCAGTTTTCTCACCAGTATTGAAAATGCGGGCAGAGATCTGAGCCTCATCACCCATACGGATAAAGCGAGGCACATTAGGTTGTATCATGACGTCTTTCTGGGCCACTGCCTCACCCTCAATGCTGCCAAACAGCATGTTGACGGTATTGGCGACACCCATGAAACGCCAAGTAGTCAGACTCTCGGGCAGCGTGAACTTCATGGCTACCTGTCCCTTTTCGTCTGTCGTCAGCATGGGATAACAGAAGGCGGTCTCGTTCAGGTTCTCGCGCATCTGGACGTCTTCTTCCTGCTGAGGTTCTTCCGAAACACCCGCTACGACGACCTCGTCCAGTTCTCCGACAACTTCTTTGGCCTTCAGAACCTCGCCAGCAGCTTCGTCGTTAGCCATCACATCAAAGGCACCGATAGCTGCTTCCTTCACCATAGGCGATGCAGCCGTCGCCAGTTTTCTGCTTCCCCTGACTCTCAGACTTTGATAATACACCAGATAGTGCGGATATACGCTATTGTCGAAATGGCTGAACGCCAAATTCTTCACAGTCAGTGGTGTCTGATACTGCTGGGAGGCAGACCAACGTAATTGATAACTTTCATGGAACTGCCAGTAAGTAGAGGGCTGCGACAAATAACTGCTGGGCGAGAACGACCACTGGTGCTGTTTGATCTGGTCGAGGCTCTTATCATAGAGCACAGCCATCAACGAGGCATCAGCAGGTGTACCGTCAGGATTCTTGATTTTAAGCGTCCATTCTTCCTGCTGACCAGGAGTCAGACGGTCGCGGAAAGTCTCCCACGTCAGTCGCAGCCGTTTGTCGGGCATCGGACGTCGAATGGTCTGCTGGTGTTTGTAGCACACACCGTCCTTGAGCCAAGCATAGGTCACGAGCAGGCCATTGCCGTATTCCTCCTTATACACAAATTTCCTATTGAGAAGTTCTGCATTCTTCCTTACCGCACCCTGCTCTATGACCTTGTCGCCGGCATAGATAGCATAGACCATATAGAGGTCAGGATCGCTGGAACCCACCTGAATAGTGACAGGTTTCCCGTCGTTGGGGAACTGCGAATCAGAACAGTAGAACCAGTCGTGGGTCTTCGAGGCCGGTTTCGTGTCATCAAGCCCGAATACCACAAAGGTCATGTCTATCGAGTCGCCTTCGCACACAGCCTCTAAGCGGTGCGAGCCGCTTTTAAATTGATAATTGACAATTGACAATTGAGAATTAGCTGCGCACTCCTTCCACTTGCCACCATCAAGTCGATATTTGACAGTACCCTCTATCTCCTTGCCTGCTGCATTACGACGCGAGAAGGTCACCTCGGGCATCTCGTCATTGCGCACCTTCTGGGGAAGGTCGCAGGTCAGTGCCGTAGGCTTCGTACCCAACGGCAGACTCAACGAGCCATGATGGGTCTCGCCTGCAGCATCGGTCACATCAGCCTCAGCCACAAAGGTGAAGTACATGGGACTGCTGTCCAGATCGTCCTCTGGCAGACGCATGGGCATCACCACCTCAAACGTGCCATCGTCACCAGTAGTGGCCTCGCCTTCGTAGACGACTTCCTTTTCCAAGGCATTGCCGAAATAGCCGCCCTCCCAATACCAGGAGTAGCTGAGCCACCAATAGGCCACCTGACGACGAACGGTATACTTCACTTTGGCATCTTGAACAGGTACACCGGCATAGCTCATAGCCTTACCCTGTGCACGAACGGTGTCGCCAGCCTGATAGGACTCCTTGTATTCAGGGAACTCCACCTGGAATGTCGGACGTTTGTACTCCTCGACGCTGATGCTGGTCGAACTATTATTGACACGTACTGTAAAACGTCCGTTCAGCAGACCTTGGGGCAGCATGAACTCTGTGGCACATTTACCAAAACGGTCAGTGGTCAGCTGTTGCTCCGCCACCAGTTTGTAGTTGGCATCACGCAACTCTGCAGTGACGCGCTTGCCCTCAACAGCCACATTGTCCAAAGCAGACTGCTCCTTCCAAATAATAGCTGACACATGCACCGTCTGACCTGGACGATAGATGCTGCGATCAGTAAATACGCTGGTATGTTCATTGTCATACTCACGCCCATAATAGGAATAGCGTCCATACGCATTCATGGGCGGATTGTAGACATCCGTCTTCGTATAGGCAAAAAGCTGTGAAGGGGTACGGTCTCCAAACTTATGGAGCACCTCACCCTGCTGGTTACAGGTCAGTTCCTCCGTCTTTTCCGGCTGTTTCCAGCTTTTACGATACGACAGGCGCAATGTGGCCCTGGGAATGGGTTGGCCTGTTTGGGCATCGACCACCACATAGCGCATCTGCTCATCAGGCATGGTCTGCGACAACACTCTCACGCCAGACACGAAGTATAGTTGACGTGAAGTCTCCGTCTGGGGTGACGAAAACTCTATCATATAGACGCCAGGTGCCAGACCTGCCAACAGGATGGAATCCCTGAAGGTCTCGTAGTCAGCATGCCCTGAGAACTGCAGCGTTCTCGTCAGGTCTGTCCTGCTCTTCAACTGAGATTTCAGAATCTTGTAGTCTTTCTCATCATTGGGATTCAGCTGCGTGTCACCCTTCAGCGACGTCTCATAGACGTTCATCGTCAACGTCTGGATATTCCGCAGCGACTCCAGCTTAATCATTTGCGGCTTATTGGGAATACCCACATGTTCAGGCATATTGGCCACAAAACGCGGACGGATCATGTCACGTTCCACATTGCGCAACCAGTTGACGCGCTGCCACGAGCCCCATTTCTTCAGCGACTCTCGCAGATAGCCAATACGCTCAGCAACAGTATATTGTCCCTCTTTCTCGTCCATCAGTCCAAAACGCTTGATGGCAATCTCGCAGGCCTCAGGCAGGTCACCATAGACCTCAATCAGCGAGTCGAGAGATGCGATATTGTCATAGGCCTGGACACCTGTCAGACAGGCAGCACGACGATTACCCACCTTCGTGTAGTAGTCGTACATCCACTGCCAGGCATCTAACTCGCGGCCTATCACATTGAGCAGGTCGTCGTCATAGTACGTCTTGCTGTCCTTGCCATTCATGACGAAAGGATCATACACGTCAGCCTTCACCTTGGCCAACACCTCAGGATCCTTCATGGCCTGCTGGCGATAAGCCTCAACCTTCGTAGCAGCATCCTCGCCCAACTGACGGCTATTGTCCTGATAAATCTGCGACAACACGGTACTATAGACAGCCTTCAAGGCCTTATCCTGCGTGCGTTCTGACTCCTGTTCCAAGCGCTTGACGGCTGGCAACAACGAATCGGGAGCCACCTCGGCCTGCAGCTGCGAGTACAGCAGTGTCGACTTCAGCAGCTGACCATAGTCACCAGCTTTCTGAGCCTTCACCTCTATCTTTTGCAGGTGTTCCATAGCCGTTTTTGGCAAGTCCTTCTTTTGGGCTTGCTCCACCTGCTTCCACAGTTCCTGATATGTCTGACTGAATAATCCCATGGGCACAAGCAGCATGGCTGCTATCATGATTAACAGTTTCTGTTTCATACACGCGTGATTTATTAAGGTACAAAGGTACAAATTAATTAAGAATTAAGAATTAAGAATTAAGAATTATTTTGTATCTTTTCCTATATATAACGCTCTTCCGCCTCGTCTGCTCGGAGCAAACGGCTCAGTAAGTGCCTTCAAACGCCCCAGAAGGTGCCTTCAAACGCCTTGAGAGCACGGAGCAAACGGGGCGTAAGGCCCAAGCACACCAGCTTGCAGCGAACGGGAAAAGATATTGCAGCGAGCGGAAAGAAGTCTTGCAGCGGACGGGGAAAAATCTTTCAGCGTACGGGAAAAAGTCCCATTTGTCAAAATTATCGACGCTGAAAACTTACTGCAAAGATACAAAATTTTAGGGAGAAATGCAAGGGGAAGAAGGAAGAATATCCTTCCGTGTGTACCGATTTAACTTTTTTTACGGGTTCGGCAAAAAAAACTATGAACGATGGATGATAAACTATGAATTTAATTTCGTACCTTTGCAAAAACTTTAAAAACCAAAACGCAACTTATGGAATTGAAAAACAACAAGTCTACTTGGGCTGCACTGGCCACACTGGGGGTAACAGCAGTGGCAGCAGGTGCTACAGCCTTCGTCAAGATTCGCGAGAAGCGTCGTCAAAAGCGGGAAGAAGAAGCCCACGAGGGCAACAGACGTCTGACGGCAGAACAGATGATGGTGTACAATGAGGCCGTCAGTATTTTCCAGGAATTGAACGAACGCATCTACGAATTGCGCCGTCAGCGCAAAGAGTTGCAACCGTATATCAAATGGCTGGCCACCGACAGCGACAAACCTCAGATGGAAGCTGAGGACGAGGCTATTGCCAAACTGGCAGCTGACATCGAGCGTTTCCTGATTATGCAGGTACCGTTTATCAATGCTTGTCTGGTCACTGCAGGTGAAAACGACATCACCTATACTGACTGCGTACGCGGTGCTGTTGACGGAACATTCGACGAAGCCCTCGACGAGGAGCCTACGGGTATTGAAGTCTCAGAGGGCACGCCCATCAAGTTCGTGCTGAAGCTGGGCTGTTACTTCCCTGACTCCACGATGACCCCCTACCCTGTTAAAAGCATCGTATTGGTATGATTAACCGACAACTGTTAGAGCCTCAGTCTATCGTCGTCATCGGTGGTAGCAATAATGTTCACAAGCCCGGAGGTGCTGTGGTACGCAATTTATTACAGGGAGGTTATGAAGGAACGCTGCGCATCGTAAATCCCAAGGAGGACGAGGTGCAGGGCATCAAGGCTTTCCACGATGCCAAGGAACTGCCCCCTACGGAACTGGCCATCCTCGTTGTGGCTGCCAAGTTTTGTCCACAGTATGTGGAGCTGATGGCCAAAGAGAAGGAGACCAAGGCCTTCATCATTATCTCTGCAGGTTTTGGCGAAGAGACCAAGGCGGGTGCAGAACTGGAACAGCGCATTCTGGATACGTGCGAGCAATATGACTGTGCACTCATCGGTCCCAACTGCATCGGACTGCTCACCCGCTGGCACCACAGCGTTTTTACGCGGCCCATTCCGAATCTCGACCATAAGGGAGTCGACTTCATTTCCGGCAGTGGGGCTACAGCCGTCTTCATTCTGGAAAGTGCCGTCACCAAGGGACTGCCGTTCAACAGCGTCTGGTCCATTGGTAATGGTAAGCAGATTGGTATTGAGGACGTGCTGCAGTTTATGGACGAGAACTTCGATGCCGAACGTGACTCACTGGTAAAACTGCTGTACATCGAGAATATCAGCGACCCCGACAAGTTGCTGTATCATGCCACATCACTCATCCGCAAGGGTTGTCGCATTGCAGCTATCAAGGCAGGTAGCAGCGAGAGTGGCAGCAGGGCGGCCTCCAGTCATACGGGAGCCATTGCCAGCAGCGATTCAGCAGTAGAAGCGCTGTTCCGCAAGGCTGGCATCGTACGCTGTTTCAGTCGTGAGGAGCTGACCACCGTAGGCTGCATCTTCACACTGCCCCGTTTCAACGGCAAGAACTTCGCCATTGTGACCCATGCAGGTGGTCCTGGCGTGATGCTGACCGATGCGTTGTCGAAGGGTGGCATGCAGGTTCCGCCACTGACAGGAGACGCAGCTGATGAGCTAAAGGCTAAGCTGTTACCAGGCAGCAGCGTCTCGAATCCCATCGACATATTGGCCACTGGTGGTGCCGAACAGCTGGCAACAGCCATTGACTACTGCGAGAACCATTTTGACGACATCGATGCCATCATGGTCATCTTCGGCACACCGGGTCTTGTAAAAATCTTCGAGGTCTACGACGTGCTACACAAGAAGATACAAGAGTGTCGCAAACCGATATTCCCCATCCTGCCCAGCGTCAGCACTGCCGGCCCTGAGGTGCAGGAGTTTCTGAAGCGCGGACATGTGAACTTCAGCGACGAGGTGACACTGGCCACCGCCCTATCACAGATTATGAAGACGCCAGCACCTGCACCCCCAGAGGTACAGCTGTACGGCATCGATATCCCACAACTGAACAAGATTATCTTCCGCGAAACCAATCGTTTGGAAGCAGAAGGCGTGCAGAGCGGCTACCTTGCTCCCGACACAGTACGCGAGATACTCACCTGTGCCGGCATACCCCTTGTGCCTGAAATGGTTTCGACATCGAAGGAGGAGTTGACAGCCTTTGCCCAGAAAGTGGGATTCCCCGTTGTGGCCAAGGTCGTAGGCCCTGTGCACAAGAGCGATGTGGGTGGTGTGACGCTGAACATTCGCACGCCTGAACACCTCTCACTAGAGTTCGACCGTATGATGCAGATTCAGGATGCCACAGGCATCATGGTACAGAAGATGCTCAAGGGTACCGAACTCTTTATCGGTGCCAAATATGAGGAACGCTTCGGCCATGTGGTACTCTGTGGCTTGGGTGGCATCTTCGTCGAGGTGCTCAAGGATGTGTCCTCAGGACTGGCTCCTCTGAGTTACGACGAGGCCTATTCGATGATTCATTCGCTGAGAGGCTATAAGATATTAAAAGGTACACGTGGCCAGCGAGGCATCAACGAACAGAAGTTTGCAGAGATTATCGTACGACTCTCCACCCTCCTGCGCTTTGCGACGGAGATTAAGGAGATGGACCTCAATCCGCTACTCGCCAACGAGAACGACATCGTCGCTGTCGATGCCCGAATCTTCATTGAAAGAAAAGTTTTAAGTTAAGAATTTATAGTTTAAAGTTTATCAATATGGAACAACAGAAACGTTACGGTCATTTCGACGACCAGCACCGCGAGTATGTCATTACCGACCCGCAGACCCCTTGGCCTTGGATTAACTACCTGGGCAACGAGGACTTTTTCTCACTCATCTCTAACACCGCTGGCGGCTACAGCTTCTACAAGGATGCCAAGTTCCGTCGCATCACCCGCTATCGCTACAACAACGTACCGATGGACAATGGTGGCCGTTATTTCTACATCAAGGATGGCGATACTGTTTGGAACCCAGGCTGGAAGCCCTGCAAGACACCCCTCGATTTCTACGAGTGCCGTCACGGCATGAGCTATACGCGCATCACGGGTCGTAAGAATGGTGTCGAGGCATCCGTGCTCTTCTTCGTACCCCTGAAGAAGTGGTGCGAAGTGCAGAAGCTTACTCTGACGAATCATTCGTCAGACACGAAACAGCTGAAGCTGTTCTCGTTCGAGGAGTGGTGTCTGTGGAATGCTGCTACCGATATGGAGAACTTCCAGCGTAACTTCTCGACGGGTGAGGTGGAAATTGAAACCACCGCTCCCGCCGGTTCTCCGGCAGGTGCTACCATCTACCACAAGACCGAGTATCGCGAGCGTCGCAACCACTATGCTTTCTACCACGTCAACACCGAGATTCAGGGCTTCGATACCGATCGTGAGACCTTTGTAGGTCTCTACAACGAGTTTGCCAATCCCGATGCTGTTATGGAGGGCAAGCCCCGCAACAGCCACGCCCACGGATGGAGTCCCATCGCCTCACATTATATCGAGGTGACGCTGAAACCAGGTGAGTCAAAGGACTTTACCTTCCTCCTCGGCTACATCGAAAACGAGCAGGACAAGAAGTTCTCTGCACCTCAGGTCATCAACAAAGACAAGGCTCACGCCCTCATCGCCGAACTCGACACCACTGCTAAGGTCGACAAGGCCTTCGCTGAACTCTGCGAGTACTGGGATGCACTGCTTAATATATATAAGGTACGCACAGGTAACGACAAGCTCGATCGCATGGTGAACATCTGGAACCAGTACCAGTGTATGGTGACGTTCAACTTCTCGCGTTCGGCTTCGTTCTTCGAGAGTGGTGTAGGCCGTGGTATGGGCTTCCGCGACTCCAATCAGGACCTCGTGGGCTTCGTTCACCAGATTCCCCCACGTGCTCGTCAGCGCATCATCGACATCGCCTCGACGCAGTTCCCCGATGGTGGCTGCTATCACCAGTACCAGCCCCTCACTAAGCGTGGCAACAATGACATCGGTGGTGGTTTCAACGACGACCCCTGCTGGCTTATCTTCGGTACGGTGGCCTATATCAAGGAGACGGGCGACTTCTCCATTCTCGACGAGATGGTGCCGTTCGACAACCAGCCAGGCTCTGAGGTGACGCTCTTCGAACACCTGAAGGTATCGATGGACCACGTCATCAAGAACCTGGGTCCCCACATGCTGCCACTCATCGGTCGTGCCGACTGGAACGACTGTCTGAACCTGAACTGCTTCTCGTGGGATCCCAACGAGAGTTTCCAGACCACTGAGAACGTCAGCGAGGGCACGAAGGCTGAGTCGCTGATGATTGCAGGACTCTTTGTCGTAACAGGTAAGGACTACGTAGCGCTTTGCAAGAAAATTGGCAAGAACGAAGAGGCAGCTCGCATGCAGCAGGCTGTCGACGCCATGATTGACGCTGTAAAGAAGCACGGCTGGGATGGCGAGTGGTATCTGCGTGCCTACGACTTCTATGGCAATAAGATTGGCAGTAACGAGTGCGACGAAGCCAAGATCTTCATTGAGTCGCAGGGCTGGTGTACGATGGCCGAGATTGGTGCTGAGGACGGTATGGTGGCCAAGTCGCTCGACTCTTGTAAGAAGTACCTCGAGTGCGAGCACGGTATGGTGCTCAACAACCCCGCCTTTACCAAATATATCTACGAATATGGTGAAATCTCCAGCTATCCCGAGGGCTACAAGGAGAACGCCGGTATCTTCTGCCACAACAATCCTTGGGTCATCATCGGTGAGTGTATCGCAGGTCGTGGTAATGACGCCTGGAGCCACTATGCCAAGATTCTGCCTTCGTACGTCGAGGAGAAATACCAGACGCTGCATAAGGTGGAGCCTTACGTGAACTGC